>ENA-ORCR01000561-ORCR01000561.1-marine-metagenome-genome-assembly--contig:-NODE-561-length-18667-cov-3.655675_pt1 | contig 18667 bp, 16 predicted proteins | sample MGYA00237782_ERZ508514 | MGnify/ENA primary metagenome ERZ508514 (study PRJEB26185, sample SAMN06268960) | marine metagenome | isolation source: Eden Landing Ponds, San Francisco, CA, USA | place...
CGATAGGTGGTCATTCGACCGGTTGTGCGTGTTGCAACCCTTCGTCCCGACGTTCCCACCGTTGCTCGTGTTCCTGGGGGCGACAGTCAGTCGGTGGCGCCATCACGACAGAGCGCGCGTGCGCCAGGGGCTGCGAGTCGGCCTGGCCGTGATCCTCGTGACGACGGTGGTGTTCGCAGGTACGGCCGAGTCCCAGTACCTCACCGACCCGCGCGACGACGCGACACAGTGGCTCGAAACCAATACTGGGGACCGATCCACCGTCGAGGTGTACGAAAATTCGATCGCAGACGTCGGCGTCCCCCACGGGCGCGAGACGGTCCATTACAGCTTCCCCGAAGACGAAGCGACGAACACGTCGGACCTGATACTGAACGAATCGGGCTACACCGCGTGGATGCTGGACATGCCGGAGCGCCAGCCCGATTACATCCAGTTGACCGACGGCGAACTGGCGTACGCGGACCCGGCCGCGACCGACTACCACCAGTATCCCGACCGTCGAGCGTACGTCCAGGACCTCCTGGCCGGCGAGTACGACTACCGCGTGGTGGCGCGATTCGGGCAGACCCGCGTCGGTGAGCGGACCACGTCACTCGAACGCCTCGTCCAGGCCGCTCTCTGGCCGGACGTCGAGGGGCGAGCGAACGGCGTCGTCCTCCTCGAGCACCTCGACCGTTCGGGGTCGCGGGCCGACCACAGATGACTGCCGACGCGCCGAAACGGGGGTTTCGAAGCTATTGTATACCGCGATGGGGTAGAGTGGGCCACGCATAGCATGAGAGACGTCGTCCTACTGACCGCCGACTCGGTCCGCCGTGACTTCGTCGACGCAATGGGGTTCGTCGCCGACCACGACGTACTGACCGGCGTAACCGCCGGTCACTACACGCGCCCGAGTCTCGCTTCCCTCCAGTCGTCGCGACTCGCCGCGTCCGTCCAGTCCAAGGTGCTGGGCCCCTCGCTGGCCGCGGTATTCCGCGACGCCGGCTACGAGACCATCGGTCTGGTGCCGACGGCCCAGGCCGACCCGGCCTTCGACTTCGATGCCGGATTCGACCACTACGACAACTACATGAGCGGCGGCGGGGAGAACCCCGCGAAAAATCGGCGGAGCGGTCTCCGCGAGTATCTCGGCTCCTTCGACATCGTTCGCCAGGTCTACCGCCGGATCTACCCGATGGAGGCGAACATGGACGACCTCCCCGACGACGAGACTGTCGTCGACGAGGCCATCGAGCGGTTCAACGACGCCGACGGACCCCGCTTTCTCTGGGTCCACCAGATGGAAAGCCACAGACCGTACGGGACCGGGGACGAGGCCATTCCCTCGTCCATCGACCGGAAAGCCGAGGCGAGTGGGGGCCGCCACTGGTTCGGCTCCTCGGAAGTCACTGACGCGGAACGCGAGACCATCCTCGACGCGTATCGCGACGCGCTGGGGCGGGTCGACGCCCGCATCGAGCGTCTCGTCGACGAAATCGACAGCGACGACCCCATCATCGCCTTCGCGGCCGACCACGGCGACGAGTTCGGCGAGGAGGAGTACTACTACCACCAGGGCTACCGCCGGCGGGTCGCGGACCCGATCATCCAGGTCCCGGTCGTCCTCGACGGCGTCGAGACCCTCGGCGACCGATGCAGTCTGCTCGACGTCGCGCCGACGCTCGCGAGCGCGGCCGGTGCCGACGTCCCCGAGACGTGGCAGGGCAACGACCTCGCGACCACGGAGACCGAGCAGACGCTCACGGTCGCGCCGTGGCACGACTCCGCGACAGTCGCCTGGCAGGACTTCGAGCGGAAACTCGTCGCGCGCGACGCCGACGTGTCGATGACCGACAGCGAGGGAGAGGTGGCAGTCGAACGGACGGAGGTCTCTGCGGACGTGGAGTCCCAGCTACGAGACCTCGGCTACTCGGACGCGGGGTAGTCGATGACGCGAAAGAACCTCCTGTTCGTCTGCGTCGACTGCCTGCGAAGTGACTTCGTCGGGACCGAACACGCCGACACGCCGTTCATCGACTCGCTCGTGGCGGACGGGATCGATTATCGGGAGATGTACGCGACTGCGACGACCACCACACCCTGCGTCACGAGCTTCATGACCGGGACGTACTCCGAGCACAACGGCGTCTACTCACTGGAAGAAGCCCGTCTCGACGAGTCGGTGCCCACGCTGGCCGAACACCTCTCGGCCGCCGGGTACGACACCACGGCGATGGTCACGGGCCCAATCGTCGCCGATACCGGACTCGACCGCGGGTTCGACGAGTACCGCTACCGCGACCGGAACGAGGAACTGGTCGGCGAGTGGTTCGACGAGGCGGCCGCGACCCTCGACGGTCTCGAAGACCCATTTTTCTGCTACCTCCACCTCTGGGAGATCCACGACCCCGTCCGGGTCCCGGATGGCTACGACGACCCACAGTACGGCCAGTATCCCTACGCGCGCACCCTCTCGGCGCTGGACCGGGCGCTCGAACGGTTCTGTGACGAACTCCCACCGAACACGGCGATAGCGCTCCACGGAGACCACGGCGAAGCGATAGCCTACCGCGACAGCTACCTCCACAAAGTCCTGAAGTTCCTTCGAACAGGCTTCAGATACGGTCTCGGAGTCGACACGCGCGCCCTCGAACGCCGACTGAAACGTCAGTTCGACCGCGATCCGCCGATCCCGGACCACTTCATGGAGGACGGCCACGGCGAGAACGTCTTCGACTTCGTCTCGAACGTCCCCTTCGTCCTCAGCGGGCCCGGCACTGACGACGTGACGGTCGACTCGCAGGTCCGCCAGGTCGACGTGCTACCCACGCTCCTCGATTTCCTGGGCGTCGAACCAGTCGACGACACACCGATCGACGGCGAGTCACTGCTACCACCGAATTCGGTGTCCGACCGGACCGCGTACATTCGCGCCTGTGGGAAGTCGCTGATCAGGGAAGCAAACTGGCAGCGCGCCGTCCGCGCGGAGGGGCACAAGTTCGTCGAGTACGTCGACCGAGACTGGGACGAAGAGCTATACGACCTCGACGCAGACCCACTCGAACTCCATCCTATCGACGACGAACAGGTCGCTGCCGAACTGAGTGTCCGGATGCCTGAGGAGGGAGAACGGACCGGCGAACAACTGGAGATCGACGACCTCCTCGAAGACCTCGGCTACAAGTGACGCCTGTCTGTACCGCCGAGGCAGGCCAGCATCGGCTCCCTGGCCTCGTTCTCAGCGAATCCAGGTGACGAGAATCGTCCGCGCGAGACCGACCGCGTAGCCGAGTTTCGGCTTCTTCGTCTCGCCCGCTTCGCGCTCGTGAATCGTCACCGGCACCTCCTTGATGCGGAGCCCGTTCTTCCGCGACTCGATGATGAGTTCCGGTGCGGAGAAGCGTTCTTCGGTGAGCGTCAGCTCCTGGAGTCGAGATCCACGGATAGCACGGAACCCGTTCGTGCAATCGGTGATGTCCGTCTTCGCCAGCCGGTTTATCAACCACGTGAACGTGCGGATGCCTCCTTGACGAGTTATCGAGTTCCCGGAGTTGTCCTCGCCGCGGTAGCGTGATCCCAGGACGTAATCCGCTTCGCCGTTGACGATCGGGCGTACCAGTTCGCCCAGTTGATCGACCGGGTGTTGGCCGTCGGCGTCCATCGTCACGACGATGTCGGCACCGTGCTGGCGCGAAATGTCGAATCCCGTCTTGAGCGCACCGCCCTGTCCTTGATTGATCGGGTGTTCGACGACGACGGCGTCGTACTTCTCGGCCGCACGGCGAGTCGGGTCGTCGGACCCGTCCGAGACCACCACTGCCTGAACGACGTGGCCGTGGATTTCGTCGGGGAGGTGTGCGAGCACGTCACCGATCGTATCGGCCTCGTTGTACGCCGGAATAACGACGTAAAGGGTTTGCTCGTCGAAGTCAGCGTCCCCCGTCGCTTGCTGGACGGTCAGACTGCGCGTGAGGTCACTCACCGTCTGCTGGTTCGTGTTGAGCTGTGAGACGAGGAAGAATATCAACACCAGGAACGTCACGTTCGTGAATATCTGGATGAGGATGAACCGGCTATCGAGGTTGAGCACTCCCGCGAGCGTCCCGTAGAGCCCAGGCGCGTACGCGACTGTCAGGAGTCCCAGGCAGATGGCGATGGCCATTCCGAACTCGACTTTCGAGAACGTCGTGCGGTACCGCTCGAACCCCCAGAGCAGCGTCAGGACAGCGACCGCAGTGAACAGTAGCGTCAACGCCTCGTTGCTCAGTCCCGGGAGGACCGCCAACGGGGCAACGGGCGACTGCAGCACCATTGTTTCGTGTCGGAGCACAAACTCAGGCGATTTGTATCTGCCGGTCCAGCTATCGAGCGGAGTGGTCCGTGACCTTCGCAGCACCGTCCGCCGTACCGGTCGCTGCACCGGGTGCGCCAATACGCGAAACACAGCGGCTTTCCCATCGCCACTCGCATTCGGACGTATGAACGACGTCCATCGACGAGTGGCCGTTGCCGAGCGGGCCGCGAGAGCGGGTGGTGCCGTCGCTCGCCAGTCCTTTCGCGGTGATCTCTCGATAGAGACCAAACGCGACAAGAACGACCTCGTGACCGAGTCCGACCGGGACGCCCAACGACAGGTCGTCTCGACGCTCCAGGCCGAGTTCCCCAACGACGCCATCGTCGGCGAGGAAGACGCCCTCCCGTTAGGCCAGCCAACCGACGACGTCGAAATCCTGTCGACCCTCCCGGACACCGGCGACGTCTGGGTCGTCGACCCAATCGACGGGACCGCCAACTTCGCCCGAGGCAATCGAACGTGGTCGACCGCCATCGCAGCGGTCACGGACGGCGACATCGTCGCCGGCGCTATCTATCTCCCCGCGACCGAAGACATGTACGCCGCGGGCGAGGAGACTGGTACCCGCAACGGAAACTCGCTCGCGGTGAGCGAGCGCTCAGACCCCGAGACCTTCGCCACCGCACCGGTCGGGTTCTTCGAGCCCGGCACCGGTGACCAGTTCGGGGCCGTCGCCGCGGCCATCGTCGACCGCCTCGGCGACCTCCGCCGATTGGGGAGCATGCAGTCGACGCTCGCATTCGTCGCGAGCGGCGAACTCGACGCGGCGTTCTCGACGTACACCCCAGACCCGTGGGACTCCCTCGCCGGCATTCACCTCATCCGCCGCGCTGGCGGTACTGTCACCGACCTGGATGGCGAACCCTGGACTCCCGACAGTGAGGGCATCGTCGCGAGCAACGGCGAGGCCCACGAAACCGTCTGCGAGGTTGCCAGAGCAGCGACCGAGGACTAGCTGCGGTCGAACGTACGAGGCCTCTCCCGCCGACCGTGCCTCGAACCGCACTGCTCGCGGGCCTCCGGCCCGCTCGCCGTTCCGAGGCCTCGCTTCGTCTGCTCACGGGCGGCGTGAGACGGCTTCGCCGTCTCTATCGAGGCGGTGGAACCGCCTCGCAGCGCCCGTTCGCATGGTATGAGGGGCCTCTGGTCCCTCACAAGTCGGCCTCGCATCTCGCGGTTCCCTTCGGTCACCGCTCGCTGTTCCGAGGCCTCCCTTCGGTCGGCCTCGCATCCCACACGACACCGGAAAGCTAAACAGCAAGACGCGCGGGATTCCCGGCATGGAAAGCGAGCAGGTCCTGAACGAGCGAAACTGGCTCGCGGCGTTCGTCGCGGCCCTCGCCGCACTGGTGGGCGGGTCCGTCGTCGCGACGGAACGGGTCTTCGACCGGTTCATCTGGCAGTACTTCTGGGGACCGATCTACTCCGACGCCAATAACGCCCGGTGTGCGGTGAAATCTGGCGGCAACATCGAACTCCTCGGCAACGATGCGGCCTGTCGGGCCGCCGACGGCGTCGTCGCGTACACCGGGTACACGTCCGTCTCAGAAGTCGGCTACATGGTCACGCTGGTCTTTCTCCTCCTCGGCGTGTACCTGCTCCTCGACCGACTCGACCTGGGCCGCGAAACGGGCCTGTTCTTCTCGCTCGTCCCGTTCATGCTCTTCGGCGGAGCCCTCCGCGTCGTCGAAGACGCAACGGACGCAGCGGTCACTGCGGGTGCCGAGCCTGCCGTCACCTACCCACTCAACACGCTCCTCATCAGCCCGATCATCTACGTGACGGTCTTCCTCATCACGCTCGGGACGTTACTGGTGAGCGTCTACGCCGAATCCCAGGGACTAGTCGACGACCGCCATCGAACGATGACGGCACTCGGGGTCGGCATCCTCGGTCTGACGCTCGCGTATCTGTTCGGACTGGCGCTGACGACCGACTATACCGAGTTCTATCCGCAGATATTGATCCTGGACGTCGTCATCGCGACCGTGCTGGCCTACGTCATCTACGAGGCCGTCGAGCGGTACAAGCCCGAAATCAACGCGGGCACGGGTCAGATAGGGCTGGTCGTCCTCTGGGGACACGCCATCGACGGCGTGGCGAACGTCATCGCCGCCGACTGGACCACCGCGCTGGGCCACCCGTTCACCTACGGCGCGAAACACCCGGCCAATCGCGTCATCATCGAGGTCACTGAACAGTACCTCCCCGGGTCTATCGCCTCGGTCATCGGGACGTCGTGGCCGTTCCTGGTCGTCAAACTCGTCGTCGCACTCGGCATCGTCTGGCTCTTCGACGAGCAGATATTCGAGGAGAGCCCCCGCTACGCGATATTGTTGCTCGTGGCCGCTGTCGCCGTCGGCCTCGGCCCTGGCACCCGAGACATCCTCCGCGTGACCCTCGCTATCTGAGACCACTGTGAATTTGGTCCGCCGGGCGGCGTCGTAGCCACTCGGGAGTACGCGACGGATCGTCGGCCCCGGACGCGACGGATGGTGCCGTCGTCGGGCCGGTGCGCGGACGGAGAATCGACTCAGACTTGTTCGAGTGCCGATTCCGGATAGTATCGACTGCCACAGGTCGGACATTCGGCGACGGTCATCTCGTCCCCACCCGACGGCGCTGACACCCGTTCTCGCACGAGTTGCTGATCACAGTCTGTACACGGAAGGTCGAACTCTGTTACCATGATGCGCTCCACTGACGACGCTCTGCGAGTCTGCAGAAATGACGCCAGGTGCCACGTCAACAATGCACACCCGTTATCATAAATCCTCGTATTAGTCTGTTCGATTGCATATTCCACTCGCGCAATGTGTTCGCCTCGGTGCTATCGATTGATCGCCATCGAATCGGCTTGGTGTTTCAGGGATAGGGGTGGTGATCCCTGCCGAGAGCGGGTTCGAAGCCCATGTCTGCCGGCACCGTCTCCGCTCGGTCGCCGAAGTACGAATCGCCGAAAAACAGCGGTTGCGCGCCGGGAACGACGACCCTGACAGCTTCGAAACCCAGTTGTTGCACGTCACGGGTCGTCGTCCGGGCGGCGTAGACCGAGAGGTCAGCGTCGACGACTCGGTCGAGGACCGCGTCGAGGTGGGCACCGCCCTCGGGAACTGTCTCAGGGCCGACAGATGCGGCGTCGACGGTCGTCTCCGGACTGACGAATTCGTCGACGACCGGTGGCCGGTCGGCGTAGTGACCGATCGCACCGTCGGTGGACGCGGCGCCCTCCTGCCCCATGCCGTCGAGTTCGACCCAGTTCTGGACGGCCTCCGCGAGCGCGTTCCGTGCGGCCCGGCCGGCGTCGAGGTGCGCGGCGGTGCCCAGGGCGAGTTTCGGCCACTCGTCCCGGGTCACTGCCACGGCGACGACGGGCACGTCGACGTCCTGGGTGAGGAGCAACGCAGTCGCGTCCAGGCCTTCGGCACCGGCTCTGGCCGCGAGGCGCTCGTAGCCGTCGTCAGTCACGTCCAGGCCGAGCGGTTCGAAGGTAGAGTACCAGGCGATAGTCGTCGCGTCCCGTTCGACCACCTCGTAGAGTCCAGAGAGCATCGCTTCGACCGACGAGTTGCCCAGGCCCAGGCCAGTCGTGATCGCAGGCCTGATCGTCCGCGTCGGCGGGGGATAGTGGACGATTTCGGCCGGGAGCGAGACTGGCTGTTCGGTCACGAGGTCGGTACCCCGAACCCAGGGTCGCTCGGCGCGGTCACCGCCGGTGTCGACCCCGTTCTCGTCGCCGCCCACCCAGTCGTCCGGGCGAACGAACGACGACGGGGCCACCGCGTCGGCGAGATCCGTCGCCGTGGCGGTTTTGAACGCCTCAGTCCGGTAGATGCCTGCGCAGTACCGTTCGTAGGCTTCCCCGAGTGCTTTCATGAACGCGGCGTCCCACCCGGGGTCGACGCCCGCGGCCTGGCGGGCGGCCGTCGCGTCGGAGAACGGACCGGTGTCACAGATCTGGGCGAGATAGTACGGCGCGGGGTACGATTCCGCTTCGCCGACCTGCTGAACGATCCCGAGTCGGTCGTCGAGGCCGCGCTCTGCCCGCGCGAGCGCTCGTTCGACGTCGCGGTCGAGATACCCTCTGTCGAGGACGCGGTCGCGGTCCTCCGCACAGTCACACCCTGGGACCGGGAGGAACTCTCGCTCGGCGTGGGGTAGCTCAACCACTCTGCCGAGCGGATCGGCTGCTTTCGGGTCGAAAAACTGCGCGGCCCGGCGTCCGGCCTCCGCCCCCGCGAATCTCGCAGTCGCATCCGACGGAGCAGCCGTCGGATCGGCGTCGGCGGGGACGTTCGACTCCACGCGGGCCGAGAGACACCGATAACACGCTCCATCGGGTTCGAACCCGGCGACCGAGGCGTCGACGACCGGGACGCTCCCGATCGCTCCGATTTCGACGGCGATCCACGGAATGCGCTGCTCGCGCGCCAGGTCGTTCGCCCGTTCGAACGTCGCCGCACCGGCCTGGGCGACGACGACCGCGAGTCGCGTGCCGGGACCGACCCCCGAAAGCTCGACGCGCTCGACGGGTTCGTTCACGTCTCCGAGGGCCGCTTCGACGGCCTCTGCGGCCGGCCCTGATCCGACGAGTCCGACTGTCATGACTGGGTGGAGGACGCCACTGGTAGAAAAGCCCGGGGACTCACTCGCCCAGCCGCTGCTGGGCGATCGACGCCAGTTCTGGGAGGTCGCTCGATTCGAGGTCCTCGCCACCGAGGCGGAGGCGGAGTCGCGGTCGGCCCACGTCGATGGGGACCTTCTCGGTCTCGACGAGGCCGCTGTCCTCGAGCCGCGTCTTCATCCGCGAGAACGTGGCTTTGCTCGCCAGTCCCACGTCCTCGCCCCACTTGCTCATGTCGTAGAGCAACTGGCCGTTGCGCGCGGCGACCAGCAGCGAGATAGCGACCTCGTCCAGGCCCTCGCCGTCGCCGATAGCGACGTCCAGCGAATCGAGGACGGCATCGAAGTCTTCGGCGGTCTCGGACCCGATATCGGCCGCCAGCGTCTCGCGGACGCGGGACAGCGGTGGCGTCCGGAGTGAGAACTCCTCGGCGTCGTCCCACTCGCTCTCGTAGCGGTCGCGTACAGCGGTCACGAACGAGTCGTCCGTCGCAGTCAGCCCACCGACCAGTCCGTCGGCCGAGATGAGCGACACGACGCTGTCCTCGGTCACGAGCAACGACGCTTCCGGGGCCTCAGAGAGGACGCGCAAGCCGAGCGTGTCCGCCGATTCGAGGTCGGCGGCGTGGCCGGCGACGATGAAGTCGGCCATGACGTCCTTGATCGGATCCTGGGGCGCGAGCAACCGAACCACCGGTGGGTCGGTCACGTCGTGGAGACGGAATATCAGTTCAGAAAGCGTCTCCCTGGTGGGGTTGACGGCGTACACGACGCCGCTGGTGTCCCGGAAGACGCCGGTCAGAACTGCGCCGACGTCCTCTTCGAGAAAGTTCGAACTCATCTGATTGCAGTGGTATTTCGAATTATCACACTTAATTTTACCGCCGATGATCGTTGAATTGACTCTATCGAGGCGCTATCGACCGCGGAATTCCCGGGAACGCGTCCGGATGGATTGTCTGCTGTCGATCCGATTCGGACACCTGCGAGCGGTGCTGCCCTGGTCCGCGAAAAGGTAGATTATTGACGGGCCGACGTGGACAATCCAGTACACCATGAACTACGACACTGTCCGGGAGGTAGACCCGGAAATCGCCGACGCGCTCGAAGCGGAAGTCGAGCGCCAGGGCGACACGCTGGCGATGATCGCCAGTGAAAACCACGTCAGCGAAGCGGTACTCGAAGCGCAGAGCTCGGTCCTCACGAACAAGTACGCCGAGGGGTATCCGGGTGAGCGCTACTACGGTGGCTGCGAACACGCCGACACCGTCGAACAGCTGGCCATCGACCGCGCGAAAGAGCTCTGGGGCGCCGAGTACGTCAACGTCCAGCCCCACTCTGGCTCCCAGGCCAACATGGCCGTCTACACCGCGATGCTCGAACCGGGTGACAAGATTCTGTCGCTCGACCTGACCCACGGCGGGCATCTCTCCCACGGCCACCCGATGAACTTCGCCGGCCAGGTCTACGAGGTCGAACAGTACGAGGTCGACCCGGAATCAGGCCGCCTCGATTTCGACGAGATCCGCGCCCACGCCGAGGAATTCGACCCCGACATTATCGTCACTGGCTTCTCCGCGTACCCGCGCGAAGTCCAGTGGGACGAGTTCCAGGCCATCGCCGACGACGTCGACGCCTACCACATGGCCGACATCGCGCACATCACGGGCCTGGTCGCCGCCGGCGTCCACGAGTCGCCGGTCGGCGTCGCCGACTTCGTCACCGGCTCGACGCACAAAACCATCCGCGCCGGTCGTGGCGGCGTCATCATGGCCGACGAGGAATACGGCGACGCGATCAACAGCGCGATCATCCCCGGCACGCAGGGCGGCCCGCTCATGCACAATATCGCAGGGAAGGCAGTCGGGTTCAAGGAAGCACTGCAGCCACACTTCGAGGAGTACGCCGAGCAGACCGTGAAAAACGCCCAGGCGCTCGCCGACCACCTCCAGAAGCACGACTTCTCGCTGGTCTCCGGCGGCACCGACAATCACCTCGTGCTCGTGGACCTGCGCGACTCCCACCCGGACGTGACCGGGAAGCAAGCAGAGGAAGCACTCGAAGACGTCGGCATCGTCCTCAACGCGAACACGGTGCCGGGCGAGACGCGCTCGCCGTTCGTGGCCTCGGGTATCCGCGCCGGAACGCCCGCGCTCACGACTCGTGGCTTCGACGAGGACGCCTGTGAGACGGTCGGCCACTGTATCGCCGAAGTCATCGACAACCCCGACGACGAAGACGTCAAAGCAGAAGTCGCGGAAATCGTGCAGGGGCTCTGCGAGGAGTATCCGCTCTACGAAGACAGCGACGGTCTGGTCTTCGAATAGTCGTCGATCCGATTCTCCCCACGCATCTCAGTTCTCTTCTGACTGGACGGTCGTTCGACCGCCCTCGACCGCACCGTCTATCTTGATGACACCGTCTCCTGTGACAGTCACCACGTGTCCCGGCACGTCGAAGGTCAGCTCCCACGATTCGTGCCCGCTCTCGACGAGCGCCGTGATAGCATCGGTCGCGACGTACTCGTGAAGTGAGTAGTCGAGTTCGTGAACCGGCACGCCCTCTGCCCGCGCAATCGCACGGACGATTTCGATCGTGGTTCTCTCGGCTTCACTCATGATAGCTGTTCTCGTTGCTGTTCTTCCAGCCGCTGGCACCCCTGGACGAGTTGGGGTGGAATGGCTTCGGCGTTGTCCTGGAGTGAGGCCATCACGACTTCGACCTCCTCGAAGGCCGGACCGCGCCCGACCCGGAGCGGACCCCGATGCCACTCGACGAATCCAGCCTTCTCGAGGACCGGCAGATGGGTGTGGACCAGCGTCACAGTCAGTTCCTCCGGATCTGCGAGGAGGAACGACGGGTTCGCCGCCTCCGGAAGTGAGAGTTCCCGGTCCGGGGGTGCATCCATCAGTGCGACCACGATCTGTCGCCTCGGTTCGGCCGACAGCGCCCTGAACACCTCGTTCCAGCGCCCGACCATCTCGGCCGCTGGATCGTCCCTGTCAGCGAACATAGGACGGTGTAGGGGGCCACAGTTGTTAATGGTTGGCACGCCAACACCACTACGAGCGCGTTCGAGGAGTTGGTCTGTTCGGGCAGCACGGACACCGGCGCTACCCTTTTGCGACCGGCAATCGCAGGTCGATGCATGACCAGGGGCATCCAGCAGGCTCGACGTCGAGCCCTCCGCCTGATGGGACTCGTCGTCGCAGGGGGTGCTGGCTGTGCGACCGACGATACCGGTCGTGAGACCGGGACACAGCAGGGGTCCGAAGCCGAGTCACCCCCGCCGGGTGGGACGCGAACGGTGACCGATGACGCCGGTGCCGCGAATGGTGTGACCGACACAGATCCGGCGGGCGATTCAGGCACAAGTACCGAACCGAACCCCACTGCCGAGCCAGCTTCCACGGAGGAGTCGACGACGGACTCGCTGGACCTCCGGGAGGCCAACGTGACCGCGGTCGAGTTCGAGGAGCGTGACGGCTCCCTCCGGTTCTCGGTGACGCTCTACCACGACGACGACGGCGAGGACGGCTACGCCAACTGGTGGCAGGTCGAATCGCTCGACGGTGACCAACTCGGCCGGCGGAAACTCTTGCACGCGCACTCGACGGACCCGTTCACTCGCTCCGAGACGATCGATGTGCCCGATGGAACGACGTGTGTCGTCGTCCGGGGTCACGACCAGACCCACGACTACGGCGGCCAGGCGATGCTGGTCGACCTCGAGAACGGCGAGACGGTCGCAGTCGACCAGGGGACGGCGCCACGTTCGTTCTCCGCCGAGGAGTGTCCGTAGGTTGGGCGGACGAGCCCGGCTTTCGAGTGCAGGGGCTCCAGTCGGAGGCTCAGAGCGCCTCGCAGACGGGCTGTTTATACGGATCCGTGCCCGATTCACGAGTATGACCGACCTCGATTCCGTCGACCGCGCGCTCCTGAACGCCTATCAGGGTGGGTTCCCGGTCGTGACGGAGCCGTACGGGCCGGCGGCCGCGGCCCTCCGAGAGCACGGCGTCGACGTGGACGCCGAGGAGCTTCACGAACGGCTCGCCGCACTGGACGACGACGGCGTCCTCACGCGGTTCGGCGCGCTCATCAACGCGGAGGCCATCGGCGGCACGGCGACGCTCGTCGCGATGCACGCACCCGAAGAGCGCTTCGACGACGTGGCCGAACAGGTCAACGCACACACCGAAGTCGCGCACAACTACGAGCGCGAGCACCCTCACCTCAACATGTGGTTCGTCGTCAGCGTCGCCGACGAGGCCCGCGTCGAGGAAGTCCTCGGCGAAATCGAGGACGAGACCGGCCAGGAGACGTACAACCTCCCCAAACAGCGGGAGTTCCACGTCGGCGCGAAGTTCCCAGTCGAGGGACCGCTCGAAGCCGTCGACGGCGGCATCGACCTCTCTGATCTGGGTCCAGACGTGACACCCGAGGACAGGGACAGTCTCACGCCGCGTGAGCGTGACCTCGTCGTCGAAATCCAGGGTGGCTTGCCCACGACGCGTACCCCGTACCGCGACGTGGCCGACGCCCTCGACGAGGACGTCGAGTGGGTACTGGAGACGATCAAGCGGTTCGACGCGGAGGGGAAAGTCCGCCGGGTCGGCGTCATTCCGAACCACTACTCGCTCGGGTACTCCGAGAACGGGATGACCGTCTGGAACGTTCCCGACGACGTGGTCGACGAGGTGGGGCCCGAAATCGCTGCCTTCGACTTCGTGACCCACTGCTATCGACGCCCGCGACACGACGGAGTCTGGCCGTACAACTTCTTCGCGATGACTCACGGTCGGAGCGAAGCAGAGAGCGAGGAACGAGTCGAACAGGTCCGCGAGAAGATGGCAGAACACTGGGACGTGACCGACGATGACTGGGACACGCTGTTCTCGACTGGCATCCTGAAAAAGACCGGCATCCGCATCGCGGAACGAGCGGACGCGAACACCGCCTGAGCAGGTGAGGAACGAGGAGGACCGACACCCGTGATACCACTACTCCACGACTTCGAGGGTCAGACCGTGCTCGTCTTCGGCGGCGGGAGCGTCGGCGCCCGGAAAGCCAGACGCTTCGCCCGTGAAGCCCACGTGGTCGTCGTGAGTCCGACGTTCGCCGGATCCGACGACGAGGCGGGAGCCGAACGTTTCGGTGGCGCGGACCTCATCCGCGCCAGCCCGGACCCGGCGGCCGTCGGCGACTGGTTCGACAGGACCACACCCGCGCTCGCAGTCGCCGCGACCGACAGCGAGGCGATGAACGAACGAGTCGAGACGGTCGCCCGGGAGCGCGGCGTGCTCGTCAACCGAACTGACCAGCACGGTCACCGCGACCCGGGGAGCGTCGTCGTCCCGGCGACGGTCCGGGACGACCCAGTCGTCGCAGCGGTCGCGACGGGCGGCACGAGTCCAGCCCTCAGCAGGTACCTCCGACAACGGATAGAGGCGGAGATTGCCGACGCCGGTGCGATGGCCGATTTGACGGGAAACCTCCGCGAGCAGTTGCAGGCCGAGGGGGTCGATCAGGACCGGCGTCGCGCGGCGATCAGGGCGGTCGTCAGGTCGGAGAAAGTTTGGAAGGCTTTAGATAGTGGGGCAACGAATGCACAGCAAGTGGCAGCGGACGTGATCTCGGACGTGACAGGTGAGACATCGTGACGGTCGGCAGGGGCGTCATCTCGGGCGCGAGCGTCGACATCGACCGCGCGACGGTCGACGAACTCGAAGCGGCGACCGTCGAGAGCCAGCGCGGTGCCGTCGAGCGACTGCGTTCGCTCCCTGCGGTCGACGAGGCGTACGTGCTCCAGACGTGCAACCGGGTCGAAGCGTACGTCGTCACGGGCGACGCGCCCGACGGTCGCGCGGCCCTCGACATCTTCTTCGACGACGTTCCCGAAGACGTCCTCGTCGACCTGGGACATGAGGAGAGTCTTCGACACCTGATGCGCGTCGCCGCAGGCCTGGAATCGCTCGTCGTGGGCGAGGACCAGATCCTCGGCCAGGTTGGCGACGCGTACGAAGACGCCCTCGCAGCCGACGGTATCGGGACCTTCCTCGAAGCGGGCGTCACGAAGGCCATCCACGTCGGCGAGCGCGCCAGAACGGAGACGGCCATCAACGAAGGGTCGGTCTCACTGGCGAGCGCGGCCGTCAAACTCGCTGACGACGAGGTCGGCGTCGACGACGAGAACGCACTCGTCGTCGGTGCCGGTGAGATGGGGCGTCTGGCGGCCCAGACGCTGGCCGAGCGGGTGGACCACCTCTTCGTCGCGAACCGGACGCTCGAACGTGCGGAACATCTCGCAGATACCGTCGATTCGGACGCGACGGTCGTCGAGATGGCCGATCTGACCGACGGACTCGACGACGTCTCCGTGGTCGTCACCGCGACCGGAAGCACGGAGTACGTCTTCGAGCGGCAGGACCTCGCCGGTTCGGGCCAGATCTTCGTCGTCGACATCGCGCAACCGCGGGACGTCCCGCCGTCGGTCACCGAACTCCCCGAAGTGACGGTTCGTGATCTGGACGCCCTCAAAACCGTCACGGACGAGAACCGCGCCCAGCGTGCGGAGGCCGCGACGGTCGTCGAGGAGATGATAGACGTCGAGTTCGAGCATCTGCTCGCCCAGTACAAACGAAAGCGAGCGGACAAGGTCATCTCGGCGATGTACGAGAGCGCAGAGCGCGTCAAGGCCGAAGAAGTCGAGATGGCCTTCGAGAAGACCGACCTCGACGACGCCCAGCGAGAGGTCGTCGAGTCGATGGCCGACGCCATCGTCAACCAGTTGCTCGCCGCCCCGACCAAGAGCCTCCGGGACGCGGCCGAAGAGGACGACTGGTCGACCATCAACACGGCGCTCCAGCTATTCGATCCGGAGTTCGGCGGCCCGGGAGCGGCCCCGGACGGCGTCGCCGTCTCTGGCGAGGAGATTCCGCCTCACATCCGCGACCAGATGCCCGACGCCGTCTTCGACCAGATGGGCGACGACTAACAGGTCGAATCCGATTCGCAGGGCGGCCCGGTACTCACAGACCGTTCTTGTCCCGTCCTATGCTTACAGCGGCGTGTTCGAGGTGCCCAGACTGGCCGTCAGTTGTCGCTGGGTCTGGAGGCCCGTCTGGAACCGCTGGAGAATGGTCGACTGGTGTTCCGGACAGGCGGGGACGACGATGGCGCCGTCGTGAATCGGAATCATCGGATAGCCTGCACTGTACCGGGCATTGCGACAGCCTGGACAGCAAATGCCACCGGCCGGATAGTGGTGGAGGAGTTCAGCCGAGTCTTCCGTCGTCAGGTCACAGACCGACGTGAACTGTTCGAGGTGGTCGTCACAGCTCACCACTGGAATCGTGAGTTGATCCAGCAGGAGAAAGGAGGTCTGAGACTGGTTCTCCGAGTGAATCGCAGACTGGCACGCCTCACAGGGGATCGGTGTCTCGTCACCGTCCACGAGCGAGTCGGACTCCGGGTCGTCTGCTGACTGCATCTACGTAGCCGGCAGGCCCCGAGACGGGTAAGTGATCGGGTCCGCGTTTCGAGGACGAATGTGGACGTTCGACCTGCCAGACCGGCGGTTCTGGGCACTCCAGACAGGTGAACTATCTGTGATGGCGCGCGCTGTCGCGGCCGTGAGTCCTTCGCGGACGAGCGGCCGCGGCGGAACTGCGCGAGGGATGAGTAGCGCAGGAGCGGAGCGACGAGCAACGGAATCGGCTGGGGAGGGGTGTGGCTGCCTGCGGTGTTGTGCTGGTTCCTTGATCCTGGTGGACTGAAAGGGCGAGGGCCGGTGGCGCGGTCTGTGCGGGCACTATCTGAGTGACCGTAGGGAACGAGGATATCCCGCACAGACCGCGCGAGCGGTCCGAGGGCTTTCGTCGCTTGCCGTTCCCTGCTGTCAAAACGGCTCATAGCGAGCGGTCCGAGGGCTTTCGTCGCTTGCTGTCAGGAGCGGTCGTTCTCAGTTCACTTCCTTCCCAATCAACCTGAACAGAAACAGCCACTCACCAAGCACCACCAACACCTCACTCCCGCAACAACCAGACGAGCACAACCCCACCGAGCAAGAGTGCGACGACACCGAGCGAGTCACCGCTCGGGACTGTCTCGAAGAGCACGTACCCCACGCCAGCGGTCACGATAGCGACCGTCACGCTCCCGACGGCGTGAAACAGTTCCACCCGCGTCGTCGCGACCCCAGCATCGGCGTCCCGGTCGATGCCGAGCGCGAACGTCCCGAGATCGGCCGCGATGACCGCACCGAAGGCACCGACCAGCACCGACTCGGCAGCCGCAGGCCCGGTCGCCGCGAGCACCGTCGCCCCAAAGAGTGCACCGCCGGCGAAGACGACCGGCGGTTCTGACTGCTGGACCAGTCCGTATCCCAGGGCGAGAAGTCCAACCATCCCGATCAATCCAGCGAGGGCCGATACCCGGACCACCGACAAGACGGCCAGTGCCGCGAGTACCGAGAGTGCGTGACTCGCCCGGGGTCGGCGCGTCCCGTCCGCTCGACTCACTGCCATCCTGATCGCCCCCCGTCAGTTGCGACGGCAGATTCCGCCGGGCCATCCGATCTGTTCGTCTCGACCGTTCGAGAGCTCTGATTACGGTTGTCCGACCATTCCACGACCGAAAGCCCGGCCCGCCGGACGGCGTCGAGTCTGAGTCGACGCTCGGTCGCGGCCAGGCGACGATAGGCGGAGTCGGTCGCCGTCACGTCCGGACTCGCGACGGTCACGTCGTGCCCGCGGGCGTCGAGCGCGCGGGCCACCTCCACCGGTCGGTCGTCGACGAACGGTGAGCAGAGGACGACTTGCGCGTCGCCGGGCAACTGCGCGAGCACGCGGTCGAATCCGTCGTCAGCGTCAGCCACGGCCGGCGGTCGCCAACCGAACGCCGCCTCCGTGGTGAGTGCGTCCAGGAGCCGTTCACGATGCGTCCGACCGGACGCCGGTGGAATCCAGCAGTCCCGCGGCGAGAGTGCTGCCAGTCCGACGTGGCAGTCGGCATCCGCGAGGCCACTCGCGAGTGCGCCCGCCGCGTGCGTGCAGACGTCGACGGCCGGTCGTCGCTCGTCCCCAGCGGTCACGTAGGCGGCGCGTCGCGCGTCCACGAGCAGTACCACCTTGACCGTCCTCGGCTGGTCGAATCGCTGGGTCGCCAGTTCGCCGGCTTTCGCGTAGCGATTCCAGTCGATACTCGCGAGTGAGTCACCGGTTCGATACTCCCGGAGGGAGTGGAAGGAGAGTCCCTCGCCGGTCGCCGAGACTGGCTGGCTCCCCGTGAGTTGCGTCGCGAGGTCGCCCAGTGGTACGGTCCGTTCGTCGTAGCGCGGGCGACAGACCACGGTCGACCGATCGGTCGCCTGGCGAGCGACGCGTCGGCTCGACCCGCTCACGTCCCGCGTCACGACGGTGAGACTGTCGAACTCGTGACGGCCGCGGACGGCTTCGAACTCGTAGGCGATGGAGGCGCGTTTGCCAGGCCGGAGTGCTGTCGTGTGTCGGGCCGTTCCGTCGACGACTTCGAGGCCCGCGGGCACGTCGTCACAGAAGCGCAAATCCGGCAGGATCCGATCGCTCTCGTTCTCGACGGAAAGGGTCACCCGGACGGTGTCTCCCGGGTCGGGGTCGGAGTCGCTGACGTGGCGGTCGACGGAAAGCTCCGGTCCCGGTGCCTCCATGAGGCGACTGTAGGCGGCGA
>ENA-ORCR01000563-ORCR01000563.1-marine-metagenome-genome-assembly--contig:-NODE-563-length-18560-cov-6.018017_pt1 | contig 18560 bp, 14 predicted proteins | sample MGYA00237782_ERZ508514 | MGnify/ENA primary metagenome ERZ508514 (study PRJEB26185, sample SAMN06268960) | marine metagenome | isolation source: Eden Landing Ponds, San Francisco, CA, USA | place...
TGGCCGCCGAGCGTCGTCGCCGGGACGGTCCAGACGACCATGTTCCACGGCGTCGTCGTCAGGTCCATCGCGTGGCCGCCGACCAACCCCCCGCCGAACACGTGGACGACGGACGCCAGCACGGCGGTCGTCGCGACGACGATGTGGTTCGTTCCGATCGCCACGCGAACCGGGACCTCGGTGCGGAGCATCGAGATGATCCCGAGTTCGCCGATCCCGAATCCGGCGAGCCCCTGGAACACGCCGCCGATGCTGTAGTTGGCGAACCGTTCGAGGTAGCCGCCGCGCGAGTAGGTGTAGTCGTCGCCGTCGCGGTCGACGCGAGTGACCGTGCCGGACTCGTCCGTCTCGACGCCCGCGGGGCCGAGCTTGTTCGCGTCGTCCGGGAGGTCTTCGGCCGACCCGCCGTCCGTCGCGACCTCCTCGCCGTCCTTGCTTCCCGTCGGCTCGCCGTGACCCAGATCGGCCCGGAACAGCAGGTACGACGCCGCCATCAGGGCGATTCCCAGCAGCGCGTGGAACACGGGCTCGGGGATGACGAAGGAGAGGAGCGCACCGCCGACGACGAAGGGGACGCCGCCGAGCACGAGCGACAGCGAGAGCCGGCGGTCGACGAGCCCGTACTGGATGAACGCGAGCGACGAGCTCGACAGCCCGAACGACTCGCTGATGAGCCCGATCTTCACCAGCGTCGTCGGTTCCAGCGGGTACGCGACGAGCGGGAAGACGAAGATGAGGAACGGTACGAACAGCGCCGACCCGCTGATCCCGACGGTGTTGACGATCGTCGCGCCGACGACGAACGCGACGAACAGCCACCAGTACTCGGTCCAGTAGCCCACACCGGCGTCCGCCGGCGTCGGGGCGAACCAGTACACCCCCGCGACGAACAACAGGGGAGCGAGGAACACGAATACGTGTTGATACCGCAGGAACCCACGCTGCACGCCGCTCGACAGTGACTCGCTCATTGAAACGTGAAACGCGAATTACGGAGAGACGTATATATCTGTTTTCACACGTGAGAATTCAGATAAACAATCATCCACTTTCAGGGCGCGCTCGTGGCGGAGTCGACGTCGCCGATCTCGACTGTTTACGCGAATATTTTTGAACACTGAAATAATGAGTCTGTGGCAGAAAATAAGGCTTAAATCGACCGATCGGTCACCCGCCGATCGTACGATGACGCGGAGACGTGACGTCGACGTCGCGACGAACCGACCGACGCGGGGAGCCGAGCCGTGAGCGACGGGCCGACCCTTCGGATCGTCGACGACGCGGACGACGACACGGGCGGCGCGGTCCCCGCGCCGGTGCCGCCGGACGACCCGGAGGCGTGGTACGCGCCCGGAGTTCGCGCGCAGTACGAATCGGAGCCGGGCGTCGTCGCGACCGTCCGCGAGCGCGACGGGGGTCGGTTCGGGTACGACGTGCGCGAACCGTCGCTGTCGGCCGCCGACGAGGAGGCGCTGGACCGCGTCCGCGACCACTTCTCCGGGGTGCGCCACCGGCGCCCCCTCACGCGGGTCGGCGTGAACGAGCGCGCCGAGGCGGGGTTCGAGCCGAAGTACGAGCGCGCGCTCGACCGACTGCTCTCGGCGAGCGCGGCGGCGCGCCGCCGGATCGACTACCACGCGCTGCGCGACCTCCGGCTCCTCGGCGACGTGACGCCGCTCGCCTTGGACGACCGGATCGAGGTGGCCGACGTGGGCGACGAGCGCGAGTTGGTCGTCCACACCGAGACGTTCGCGCCCTTAGAGACCGGTCTCGACGCCGACGCGGAGTACGTCGAGCGGGTCGCCGCCGAGCGCCTCGCCCGGTACGCGGTCGGATTCGCCGGGCTCTCCGTCGAGGTGGTGGTCGCCCGCGTGCGGCTCCTGGGTTCCGACGCGTTCGAGACGAAGTACGCCGTCCGCGAGCCCGATCTGCTCCCGGGCGACGAGGCGCTGATCGAGGAGTGCAAGGAGCGCATCTGGGAGACGACCGTCAACGGGGTCGTCGACGACCGCGAGGCGTTCGTCGCCGAGCACGCCCGGCGGTTCCTCTCGCGGCGGCTCACCGCGCGCAACACCCGTGCGTGGCTCGGCGCGGCGGCCCACCGCGCCCGCTCCGCGCTGGCCGACCGGGGGCTCGCCGTCCCGCCGGTCGACTCCCGATACGCCCACGACCGCCTCGACGACCTGGCGTACTACGTGCTCCGCGACTTCGTCGGCGAGGGGATCCTCACGATCCCGATCCGCGACCCGAACCTGGAGGACGTGGAGGCCAACCGCGTCGGCGAGCGCGTGAAAGTGGTCCCGCGCCCCTCCGTCTTGGAGGGGACGGAGGCGGGCGGCGTCGGCGACGCCGCAGACCGCGGCGGCGCCGGTGACGCCGGCCGGCGCGTCCCGACCAACCTCGCGTTCGACGACGAGACCGCGTTCATCAACGTCGTCACCGGCCTGGCGGCCCGCGACGGGACCGAGCTCAACGCCTCCACGCCGTCGGCGAAGGTGAACCTCGACGTCGACGGGGTCGACGAGACGATCCGGTGTGCGGTGGCGCTGCCGGTCATCTCGGAGGGCGGCCCGCACGTCTCGATCCGCAAGCAGAGCGCGGACGCCCTGACGCCCGTCGATCTGGTCGATCAGGGGACGCTCTCGCCCGATCTGGTCACCCTGCTGTGGCTGCTGTACGAGCACCGCGGGGTCGTCCTCTTCGCCGGGCCGACCGGGGTGGGGAAGACCACGCTTCTGAACGCGCACACGCCCTTTATCCCGTTCGACGACCGACCGGTGTCGATCGACGAGGGCTCCCGCGAGGTCCGGCTCCCGCACGAGACCGGGGTGTCGCTCACGACGCGCGACCACGAAGACGCGTACAAGGCCGTGAGCATGTCGGAGCTGATGGCCGAAGCGAACTACCTCAACCCCGACGTGGAGGTGATCGCCGAGATCAACACGCCCGCGAGCTTCGAGACGTTTGCCGAGACCCTGAACACGGGACACGGCGTGATCGGGACCACCCACGCCGAGGACGTGGAGGCGCTCGTCAACCGCGTGATCGAGCGCGGGCTCCCCGCGTACCTCCTCCGCGAGGTCGACCTGGTCGTCTTCCCGCGGCAGGTCGACGGCGAGCGCTACGTCTCGCGCGCGGTCGAACCGCTCTCCGAGGCCGAGTACGAGGCGCTCGGCTCGGAGGCGACACACAGCCCGACGGGGAACCCCAAACACGGCGGCGCCGGGGTCGTCGACAAGGGGACCGAGGACGTGTACTACAACACGGTCGCGTGGCGCGACGCCGACGGCGAGTTCCGGTTCCCCGGCGCGCCCGAGGACGCCGCGCCGACCGCGTCCCGCGACGGGCGTCGCCTCCACGCGCTCGCTCGCATCGCGGACAACACCGACCGCGACCTCGACGCCGTCGAGTCGGAGTTCGCGTCGAAGCGCCGGTACGTGGAGTACCTCGTCCGCGAGGGAGTCGACGACTTCGACGCGCTGTTCGAGTTCCTCGCGGACCTCCGGACCGACGAGGCGGCGACCGTCGAGCGCGCCGCCCGCACGACGGACGGAGGTGGGCGGCCGTGAACGGGGACCCGCAGACGGGAACCGACGCCCCGGGGAGCCGCCGCGCCCTCGACGCCGCCGAGGCCGACGGGTTCGCGCGCGCCGGCGGCTCCACCGTGGTCGACCGCGTGCTGTACGCTCTGTTCGCGCGTCACGCGAGCGACCGCCGGCACGACGCCGACCGGAAGCGGTACCGCGGCACCGCGCTCGACACCGGGTTCGAGACCTACCTGTCGCGGGTGTACGGACTCTCGTGGGCCGTCTGCGTCGCGGTCATCGTCCCGGCGCTGATCGTCGCCGCGTCGACCGCGCCGGGGCTGCTCGCGGCGGTCGACGCCCGGATCGGCGCGCGGTCGCCGGTCCCGGTCGCGTCGCTGTCGCCCGAGCGCGTCGCCGTCGTCGTCGCCGGGCTCACCGGGCTCCTCGCGAAGCGCGCGACGGTGCGGCTCGGCGGCCTTCACCTCCGGTGGTTGACGGCGACGCGCCGGACCGACATCGAGCGGACGCTCCCGCCCGCGGTCCGCTATCTCGAACTGCTCGCGGCCGGGAGCGATGGCCCTCGCGAGATGGTCGAGAAGGCCGCCGCGAACGACGCGTACGGCGGGACCGCGGCCTCGCTGCGGAAGGCCATAAACGCCGCGCGGCTCGCCGGGAGCCTCGACGAGGGACTGCGTCGAGTCGCTCGCGACACGCCCTCCCGAGAGCTGCTCGCGCCGTTCCTCCTCAAGTTCCGGAAGCACGCGGCGACCGGCGACGCGGCGCTCGCGGAGTACCTCCGGACGGAGCGCCGGATGCTCGCCCACCGGCAGGACCGGGCTCGGAAGCGCGCGCGACGGTTCCTGGAGCTGCTCACGGAGCTGTTCGTCGTCGTGTTGGTGTTGCCGGCGCTGCTCGTCATCGCGGCGACCGCGCTCACGGTCGTCGTCCCGGAACTGCTCCCGCCGGTCGACACTCCCGTCGGCGTGGTGTCGACGCGGGCGGTCGTCCTCTACGGCGCCGTCGCGTTCCTCGTCGCCATCGGCCTCGCCGGGGCGGTCGCGGTCGGGACGCTCCGCCCGCCGAACCAGCGCGCGAGCTACGACCTGCCGGCGGCGCCCCGAGCGATCCTCGCCTCTGCGGGTCACAATCCGACGAGCGCCGCGGTCGTCTGCGCGCCGCCCGCGGCGCTGCTCGCGGTCGGACTCGCGTTCGCGGGATACACCCTCGTCAACGTGGGGCTGCTCGCGTACGCGACCTTCGCGGTCCCCGTCGGCGCCGTCGCGGGAAGACGAACACGGATCGACGACGCGAAGGACCGCGAACTGGCGGACTTCGTCCACGCCGTCTCGGGTCACGTCGCGCAGGGGCGACCCCTGCCCGCGGCGGTCGAGGCGGTCGCGCGGAACGCGGACCTCGGCGTGCTCGACGACGACGTGGCCGACCTCGCGTTCGCCCTCCGATCGACGACCGCGACGGGGGGAACCGGCGGCGCCGGTGGCGCGGGAGGCTCCGAAGGGACGGCTCCCTCGACCGACGTCCGCGCGGCCGCCATCGGGCGGTTCGTCGACCGCGTCGGGACCCCGCTGGCCGAGGGAACGCTCGGGCTCGTCACCGACGCTCTCAACGCCGGCAGCGACGCCGACGCCGTCTTCGAGACGCTCCGGATCGAGGTGGGGCGGCTCTACAGCGAGCAGCGGGCGCTCCGCTCCTCCATGCACCCCTACGTCGCGGTCGGCTGGGCGGCGGCCGCGCTGGTCGCGGCGGTCGTCGCCGTCGTCAACACGCAGGTGATCGACGCCGCGCGGCTCGCCGGCCTCGCCGGCGCCACCGACCTCGTGACCGAACCGGAGACGGTGCTCCCGGAACTGGAACGCTTCCGGCTGTACGCCGTCACGCAGGCGACGATGCTCGCGTCGGGCTGGTTCGCCGGCACCGCCTCTCGCGGGCGCTACGCGGCGCTGTTCCACTCCGGGCTGCTCGTGGGGATCTGCTACGCGGTGTTTACTGTCGGGGGATTGGTGTAGGCCGTGAGCCACGCGGTTTATAAGTGGGCGTCGACGGCGAAAGCGTACCTCTTGACCGGCGGCGGGAGGGTATCGTCTGTCGCGAGTGCGGTTGTTTATAAGCGATCGAGTGGTGTTGCTGTCGGCTGTTTATAACTGTTAGACATCTCTGTGGTGAACCCCGCCAAAGCCCCAGCCATGAGGTCGCCGCACGCTCGCTGCGCTCCTCAGTCGCTCGTTTCACTCGCTCCTTGCGGTGCTTAGCGTCGCCTGCGGCGTCCTCACGACTGCCCCTTTGAGTCCCTCCCACCACAACCGCCCCGCACAACCTCACGCCTCCCCAGCCTCGTCGGCGGTCCTCCGCTTCGCTCCGGACCGCCGACTCCCTCGCGGGCTCCTCACGGTCGCCGATGGCGACCGTTCGGAGGCGCGCCACCGCACCGTTCATTTATAAACGAACGCCGCTGTCGCCCAGTGCTGTTTAAATACTGTCCTGCCGCCATCGATCCGTGTTGGCATGTAACTACGCTGCGCTTTTGACCGGCACGCTGCCCGGTCCGCGAGTCCCGATCGATTAAAGTCGACTTGTGCTAATCAACTGCTAGTGGTGGTTCACAACCGGGCGGGCGGCGGACGCGATCGGTCGGCCCAGCACTGCGACCGAGCGCCGCGCCGGTCGGAGCGCCGAGCGGGGGGTGCGGCGTGACCGACGTGACACTCGCGGTCGTCGCGGGAACGACGGCGACCGCGGCGATCGACGGGATCAGCGCCGCGGGCGCGGATCCGGAGCTGCGGGACCACACCCCGAGCGCCGACCTGGAGATCGTCGCCGACGGGCGGCCCGCCCCCGACTCGGCGGTGCCGGTCAGCCCCTCCGGCTGTCCGACCCCCGCGGTCGTCACCCGCGCCGTCCGCGAACTCGTCGGGTTCGAGTTCGTCGGCGTCGACGCCGGCCTCGCGGTCCCGACGGCGCCGACCGACGCGACGGTCCTCGACGCCGGCGCTGCACCCGGCGAGGACGTGCGCGACTCGGAGCCCGTCCCGGCCGCGGCGGCGATTTTCGAGCGGGCGCGTGCACTGGTGCCGGACGCGGTTGCGGGGACCGAATCTACCACCGAACCCACCACCGAACCGAACGTCGAGGCGAGCGACGCCGACCCCGAACTCCTCGTCGCCGAGACGATTCCCGGCGGCACGACGACCGCGCTCGGCGTCCTCACCGCGCTCGGCGAGCGCCGGGCGGTCTCCTCGTCGCTGCCGGCGAACCCGCTCGCGACCAAGCGCGCGGTCGTCGACGAGGGGCTGGCCGCCAGCGACATTGCCGCCGGCGACGCCGCGGGCGACCCGCTCGCCGCGCTCCGGTTGATGGGCGATCCGGTGCTCGCCGCGGCCGCCGGCCTCGTGGTCGGCGCGGTCGAGCGCGGCGTGCCGGTCACGCTCGCGGGCGGCACCCAACTCGCGGCGGTCGCCGCGCTCGCGCGACACGCCGGCGTCGAGTGTCGGCTCCCGCTCGCGACCACCTCGTTCGTCGCCGACGACCCCTCCGCCGACGTGGGCGCGCTCGCGGACGACCTCGGACTGACGCTCGCCGCGACCGACCCGCGGTTCGACGAGGGTGACCACCCGGCGATGGCGGCGTACGCCCGCGGCGAGGCGAAGGAGGGCGTCGGGATGGGCGGGGCGCTGGCGCTCTCCGAGCGCGCCGGCGTCCCCGCGGGCGACGTGCGCGACCGCGTGGCGTCGATCACCGACCGCCTGCTGGCCGACAGAGCGAACCCGTCATGAAGGGCCTCGTCCTCGGCGGCACCGCCTCCGGCGTCGGAAAGACCGTCGCCACGCTCGCGACGATCCGCGCGCTGGAAGACGCGGGCCACGCGGTTCAGGCGGCAAAGGCCGGGCCCGACTTCATCGACCCGAGCCACCACGAGCGCGTGGCGGGGCGCCCCTCGCGCACGCTCGACCTGTGGCTCCAGGGCGCCGACGGTCTCCGCCGGAACTACGCCCGCGGCGAGGGCGACGTCTGCGTCGTCGAGGGCGCCATGGGACTGTACGACGGCGACAAATCGAGCACCGCCGCGGTCACCGAAGCGCTCGATCTCCCGGTCGCCCTCGTGGTCGACGCGAGCGCCGGCATGGAGAGCGTCGCGGCGACCGCGCTCGGCTTCCGGGCCTACGCTGACCGGATCGACCGCGATGTCGACGTCGTCGGCGTCATCGCCCAGCGCGCGCACGGCGGGCGCCACGCCGCCGGGATCCGCGAGGCGCTCCCGGACGGGATGAGTTACCTCGGCCGGATCCCGCCGAACGACGATCTCGCGGTGCCCGACCGCCACCTCGGCCTGCACATGGGCGACGAGTCCCCCGTCCCCGCCGACGCGCTCGACGCGGCCGCCGAGGGGCTCCGGACCGATCGACTGCTCGATATCGCGCGGGAGCCGGCGGACGGGGCGGATTCGGCGGAATCGCTCCGCTCCACCGCCGACGGCGACGCCCCCCGCGTCGCGGTCGCCCGCGACGACGCCTTCCGGTTCGCGTACCCCGCGACGATCGAACGCCTGCGCGAGCGGGCGACGGTCAAGTCCTTCGCGCCGACCGTGGGCGACCCGCTCCCGCCCTGCGACGGCGTCTATCTCCCCGGCGGCTACCCGGAACTGCACGCCGCGGACCTCGCGGCGAGTCCGGCGCTCGCCGGCATCGCGGACGCGGCCGCCGAGGGGACGCCCGTCCTCGGCGAGTGCGGCGGACTGATGGCGCTCGCCGAGTCGCTGACGACCGTCGAGGGCGAGACCCACCAGATGGCGGGCGTCCTCCCGGCGGACGTGCGCATGCACGACCGGTATCAGGCGCTCGACCACGTCGAACTGCGGGCGACGCGGGACGCGCCGACGGCCGCTTCCGGGGGATCCCTGCGGGGCCACGAGTTCCACTACTCGGCCGCCGACGCCGCGACCGACGCCCGGTTCGCCTTCGACGTGGAGCGCGGGGCCGGGATCGACGGCGACCGCGACGGCCTGATCGAACACCGAACGCTCGGAACGTACGCCCACGTCCACCCCGAAAGCGGGGCGTTCGACGCGTTCCTCGACGGGCTGTGACCGCGATGGCGACCGCGTCACTTCTCGGCCCCGCTTCCGCCTTCGGCCCCGCTTCCGCCTTCCGCCCCGCGCTCGCTCCCCTCGCCGCCCTGGCGATCGCGGTCGCGCTCGACCTCGCGCTCGCGGAGCCGCCGGCCCGGGTCCACCCCGTCGCGCTGTTCGGGTCGGTCGTCGGTCGGTTCGACCGCGACGATTTCGCCCGCCCCCGTCTCGTCGGCGTCGCGGTCGCGGTCGGGCTCCCCCTCGTCGCCGCGGCGGTCGCCGGCGGTCTCGTCGCGGTCGCGGGCTCGCCTCGCTCGCGCGTCTTCGCCGTCCTCTCCGTCTCCGTCGCCGGCGCGCTCCTCTTTTCGACCGTCAGCCTCCGGATGCTGCTGGCGACGACCGCCGAGGTCGTCGACCTGACCGAGACCGACCCGGACGCGGCCCGGGAGTCGGTGCGGGCGCTCGCGGGCCGAGACGCGACGGCCCTCTCCCCGGCCGACCTCCGGAGCGCGGCGATCGAGAGCGCGGCCGAGAACCTCGCTGACGGCTTCGTCGCGCCGCTTTCCGGGTTCGCGCTCGGGGCGACGCTCGGGCTCGCGGTCGGCCCGAAGAACGGGCTCGTCGCCGACCCGGCGATCGGTTTCGCCGTCGGCGGCTCCGGAGCCCCCCTCCCGCTCGTCGCGGGAGTCGCCGGCGCGGTCTGGGTGAAGGCCGTCAACACGCTCGACTCGATGCTCGGGTACCGCTCGAAGCCGGTCGGCTGGGCGAGCGCGCGGCTCGACGACGCGGTGATGTTCCTCCCGGCCCGCGCGACCGCGATCTGTCTGGCGCTCGCGGCCGGGGGGGTCGGAGCGGTCGGGCCCCTCCGTCGGACCGCCGCGTGGGCCGGATCGCCCGAATCGCCGAACTCCGGGTGGCCGATGGCGACCGCCGCCGCCGCGCTCGACGTGCGACTGGAGAAACCCGGTCACTACGCCCTCAATCCGGATGCCAGCCCACCGAGCGTCGCCGACGGGCGGACCGCGATACGACTCGTCGGCGTCGCCGGCGGGGTCGCGGTCGCCCTCGTGACGGGATGGCTGGCGGCGGTCGGGTGGCTCGCGGCGGGGCGGCTGTCGGCGGTCGGATGGCTCGCGGCCGGGCGGCTGTCGGCGGCCGGGTTGCTGGTGACTCCCGCGGGGGTGGTCGGATGGTCCTGACCGCGCTCCGGGGAGCGATCGGCTTCCTCACTCGGGTCCCGATCGGTCGCGACGAGGCGGCGTGGGCGGCGTTCGCGCGGTCGCCGTGGACGTTCCCGGTCGTCGGGTACCTCGTCGGTGCGCTCGCCGCCGCTCCGCTGCTGCTCGCCGCGCCTCCCGCGTCGGTCCCCGCTCCCACGGTCGCGTTCGCGTTCGTCCTCGCACTCTACGCCGTCACCGGGATCGGTCACCTCGATGGCGCGGCCGACCTCGGCGACGCGGCGGTCGTCCACGGGGACCGCGAGGAGCGCCGCCACGTGCTGAAGGACTCCCAACTCGGCGTCGGCGGGACGGTCGCGCTCGTCCTGGTCGTGCTCGGGCTGGCGACCGCCGCGCTCGGACTGATCGAAGTCGGATCGGCCACCGCGGCGGCGGGAGGCGGTGGCGTCCCCCTCGCGGCGCTCTCGCTCGTCGTCGCCGCGGAGGTCGGCGCGAAGGCCGCGACGGCGACGCTCGTCTGCGTCTGCGACGCGCCCCACGAGGGACTCGGATCCGCGCTGACCGGGGAGTCGTCTCCCGGCGCGACGCTCTCGGTCCTCGCGCTGGCGGCGCCCGCCGCGCTGCTCGCGTGGCCGCGGGTTCTCCCGGGCCTCGCGGCGCTCCTCGCCGCGCTGGCGACGGCGGCGCTCGTCGCGCGGTGGGCTCGCCGACGGCTCGGCGGCGTCTCCGGCGACGTGCTCGGCGCGACCACCGAACTCGCGCGGGTCGCCGCGCTGCACGCGGGGGTGATCGCGTGGACGCGCTTCTGATGTGCGGCGGCCGCGGGACCCGCCTCGGCGGCGAGACGGAGAAGCCGCTCCGGGAGGTCGCAGGCCGGCCGATGGTCGACCGCGTGCTCGACGCGCTCGCCGAGAGCCGGGTCGGGGCGACCCACGCGGTCGTCTCCCCGCACGCGACGCGGACGCGAGCGCACCTCTCCGAGCGGGCGAGCGAGTCCCCGTCGCTTTCGGTGGTCGACGCGCCCGGAAACGGCTACGTCGCCGACCTGCGGCACGCGACGGACGCGGTCGGCGCGGGTGACGACCCCTTCTTGACCGTCGCCGCCGACCTCCCGATTTTAAACGGCGCGGCGGTGAACGCGGTCCTCGACGTGGCCCGCGCCGCCGGCGGCGACTCGCTCACCGTCTGCGTGCCGGCGGCCCGGAAGCGCGAACTGGGCGTCAGCGCGGACGCGACGACCGATATCGACGGCCGCGAGGTCGTTCCCGCCGGGATCAACGTCGTGGGCGGTGGGGCGGGTGACGGAGCGGGCGGTGACTCCCCAGACGGTAGCGAGAACGATGCGGGGAACGATGACACCGCGGCCGACGCCGGTGCCGACACCGGTTCGGTCCACTGCACCGACGACGCCCGGGTCGCCGTCAACGTCAACTACCCGTCGGACGCACGGACCGCAGAGCGGCTCCTGCAGAACGACTTGGAGAACGATCACACCGACCGATGAAGAACGATCACGCCGACCGATGAAGAACGATCACGCCGACCGATGAAGAACGATCACGCCGACCGATGAACCTCGACACCGCGCTCGGCCTCGACCGCGAACCGCACGGCAGCAGCGACGACCCCGACCTGCTGGACTTCTCGGCGAACACCAACCCCGAGGTCCCGCCGGGCGTCGAGGAGACGTACCGCGAGGCGTTCGCGGCCGCGCGGTCGTACCCGGCCGAACCGCCCGCGACGTTCCGGGAGGCCGCGGCGGACTACGTCGACTGCGACCCCGGGGCGGTCGTGCCGACGCCGGGCGGACTCGCCGCCATCAGGGCGACGATCGCGCTCGCGGTCGATCGGGGTGACACCGCCCTGCTCCCCGCGCCGAGTTTCGGCGAGTACGCCCGGGAGGTTCGCCTGCAGGGCGGCGAACCCGCCTTCGTCGCGGCCGGCTCGGTCCTCGACGCCGACCCGGCCGACCACGCGCTCGCGGTCGTCTGCGCCCCGAACAACCCCACGGGAACCGACTACGAGAGGGGGGAGTTAGAGCGGTTCGCGGCGCGGTGCCGCGCGGCCGACACCACCCTGCTCGTCGACGAGGCGTTCCGCGGGTTCACCGACCGCCCCTCGCTCGCGGGGACCGAGGGGGTCGTCGTCGCACGGTCGCTGACGAAGCTGTTCGGGCTCCCCGGGATCCGGACGGGGTTCGCGGTCGCGACGGGGGAGTTCGGCGCGGCGCTGGAGCGCGCCCGTCGCCCGTGGAACGTGAGCGTCCCGGCGCTGGCGACCGGCGCGCACTGCATGCGGCAGGACGCGTTTATAAGCAACACTCGCGAGCGCGTCCGTGCGGAGCGGTCGCGGATGGCCGCGGCGCTCTCGGAGCGCTACGACGTGGTTCCCTCCGAGGCCCCGTTTCTGCTGCTCGACGTGGGGGAGGCGGGAGGCGGGCGCTCCGTCGAACGCGTCGTCGCGGACGCCCGCGACCGCGGCGTCGCGGTCCGGGACGCGACCACCTTCCGCGGGCTCGACTCGCACGTCCGGGTGGCGGTGCGACGGCCAGCCGAGAACGACCGGCTGCTGGCGGCGCTTGGCGTCGACGACGGGACCGCGACCGGAGCGACGACCGACCCGTCCGAGGGAGACGATGTTTGACGCGACCGTCCGCGAGGGCGTGCTCCGCTTGCGCCGCCCCGAGACGCGCTGGCTCTCGACCGGTTGGAACGGGGGCCGATCGCGGGGCGACGCCGCCTACAACATCTCGGTGCCGGAGGGGTTCGATCGGACCGACCTCGGCGCGTACCGCGCCGAGCGGCTGGCGCGAGCGGGATTTAAAAGTGAGGACGACGACGAGCGCGACGACGGCGCCAGACGCGACGACGACACCGGGCGCGGCGGCGAGCCGCCGATCCTGTTCACTGGCGTCTCGATGGAGCACGCCAGCGGCGCGCGCCGCGGGCCGGTCGTCGCGTACGCGACGGTCGGCCTGTCGAACCCGGCGATGCTGCCGATGGACCCGGCGAGAGCGAGAGACGACGGCGACGCGAGCGACCCCGAGCGCCACGCCGGGGCGTCGACCGACGACCCGCCGCGCCCCGGCACGGTCAACCTGATCGTCGGGACGACGCGGCGGCTCGCGGCCGGCGCGGCGGCGAACCTCGTTGCGGTCGCGGCCGAGGCGAAGGCGGCGACGCTGCTGGCGACGGCGGGCGTTCCGGGAACGACGAGCGACGCGGTGGTCGTCGGCGACGACCCGACCGGGGAGCCGGCGGCGTTCTCGGGCAGCGCCACCCCGGTCGGCGCGGCGACGCGCGTCTGCGTCCGGGACGCGGTCCGCGCGAGCCTGCGGTCGCGGTACCCGGACGGCGACACGCCCGGACCGGCGGCGGACGCCGAGCACGGCGTCGTCGCCGACGACCGGGCGGAGGTCTTCGACCCATGACAGCACCTAACAGCGACACCGACGGCACCGACGAATCGGACGACGAGCACACCGCGGCCCGCACTCCCGGCGGCGGGGCCGCCCCCGAACCGGAGCCGATCGAACCGGCCGCGCCCGAGGAGTTCGGACTCGTGCAGGCGTGGTGGGGCGACGGCAAGGGGAAGACCACGGCGGCGATGGGGATGGGATTCCGGGCGGCGGGGCACGGCTACCGCGTCCACATGCTCCAGTTCATGAAGGGCGGCGCCGACAGCGTCGAGGGCGTCAGGGGCGAGTACAACGCGATCGCCGCCATGCCGGGGTTCTCTTACGAGAACGCCGGCCACTACGGCTGGCACGGCCTCCTCGACGGCTCGGCGGACGACGAGCACGAGGCGAAGGCGAGCGCGGCGTTCGAACGCGCCGAGGAACTCGTCGCTGGCGCCGCCGCCGCGGACCTGACCGACCCCCTCCCGCTCGACGGCGACCCCGACGAGGGCGCCCACATGCTGATCCTCGACGAGGTGCTGTACGCCGCCGACCGCGGGCTCGTCGAGCCGGACGACATCGTCGCCCTCGCGGAGTCGAAGCCCGAGAACCTCGAACTCGTCCTCACCGGGAGCCACGCCGAACCCGACTACCTCGACGGCGTGGCCGACCTGATCACGAACGTCCGGAAGGAGGCCCACCCGTTCGACGCGGGCCACCGCGCACGGCGGGGGACGGAGTACTGATCGAATGACCGGAGGGCGCCTCTCGTGACCGACGACGACGCCGACACCGTCCTGATTGCCGGCACAGCGAGCCACGCCGGGAAGAGCACGCTCGCGGCCGGGCTCTGTCGGCTCCTCGCGCGCCGTGGCGTCTCGGTCGCGCCTTTTAAAGCGCAGAACATGAGCAACAACGCCCGCGTCGCGCTCGCCCCCGACGGCGAGTGGGGCGAGATCGGCGTCTCCCAGCACGTGCAGGCGCGGGCCGCCGAGATTCCGGTGACGACCGACATGAATCCCGTCCTGCTCAAGCCGCGCGGCGACGGCGAGAGCCAACTGGTGATCGACGGCGAGGCGGTCGGCCACGTCGCGGCCGGCGAGTACTACGAGTCGCACTGGGAGCGCGCGCGGGACGCCGCGGTCGCGGCCCACCATCGGCTGGCCGCCGACCACGACGTGATCGTCGCGGAGGGGGCCGGGAGCATCGCCGAGATCAACCTCCACGACCGCGACCTCGCCAACGTCGAGTGCGCCCGCTTCGCCGACGCCGCGATCCTGATCGCGGTCGACATCGAGCGCGGGGGCGCCTTCGCGAGCCTCTACGGCACCCTCGAACTCCTCCCCGACGACGTGCGCGAGCGCGTCGCCGGCGCCGTGATCACCAAGTTCCGCGGCGACCGCTCCCTCTTGGAGCCCGGCATCGCGGAGATCGAGGAGCGGACCGGCGTCCCGATCGTCGGCGTCGTCCCCCACGACGACCCCGGACTTCCGGCGGAGGACAGCCTCTCGCTGCCGGACGCGAGAGACGCCGACGGCGGAACGGGCGGAACAGACGCCCTCGGCGCGGACGACGGCGTCCCCGACGCGTCGGCGGTCCGGATCGCGGTCCCCCGTCTCCCGCGCATCTCGAACTTCACCGACCTCGAACCGCTCGCTCGCGAGCCGGGCGTTCGGGTGGCGTACGTCCCGCTCGACGCGGCGAGCGACGACCCCCTCGCCGACGCCGACGCGGTCGTCATCCCCGGGTCGAAGAACACGGTCGACGACCTCCTCGCGCTCCGCGACGCCGGATTCGACGACGCGATCCGCGAGTTCGACGGCCCCATCGTCGGTCTCTGCGGCGGCTACCAGATCCTCGGCGAGCAGATCACGGGGGCCGACGTCGAGGGCACCGGATCGCGCTCGACCGTCGAGGGCGTCGGGGTGCTCCCCGTCGAGACCCGCTTCTCGCCGGAGAAGCGCGTCGAGCGCGTGACCCGAACCATCGACGGCGCCGGTCCCCTCACCGGCGCGTCGGGGACCGCGACCGGCTACGAGATCCACATGGGCCGGTCGTCGCCGACCGAGGAGACCGATCGGCCGCTGGGCCCGGAGAGCGCGGCGACCGACCGAGCCCTCGGAACCTACCTCCACGGCCTCTTCGAGAACGAGGGCGTCAGGGAGGCGTTCCTGGTGGCCGTCTTCGAGGCGGCGGGCGAGTCGCGGTCGGCGGTCGCGGAATCGAACTCGGCGCGATCCGACGACGGATCTCCATACGACCGCGCCGCCGACCTCGTCGCCGAGCACGTCGACCTCGCGGCCGCGGGGCTCGACGACGTAGGATGATCGGGGGACGGTCGTCCCGCGACTCCGGCGAGGACGACCGGTCGCGCAACCCCTAAGACGCGAGCGGCGCGACTGATCGTATGCACATCGCGATACTCGGCGGGACGGGCGACATCGGACAGGGCCTCGCGCTCCGGCTCGCGGCGGACACCCGCCACGAGGTCACCATCGGATCGCGCGACGCGGAGAAGGCGGAGACCAAGGCCGAGGAGTACACCACCGAACTCGACAGCCGCGGGCTCGACGCCGCGGTGGCGGGCGCCGAGAACGAGGCCGCCGCCGCCGGGGCCACAATCGTCGTCCTCGCGGTCCCGCCGTACCACGTCGGCGACACGGTCGAAGCGATCGCCGACTCCCTCGACGAGGGTGACGTCCTCGTCTCCCCCGCGACCGGCATGAAACGCGACGACGAGGGCTTTCACTACCACAAGCCCGGCGCCGGCTCGGTGACGCGGATCGCGGCGGCCGCCGCGCCCGACGGCGTCGACGTCGTGGGGGCGTTCCACAACCTCGCGGCCGACCGCCTCGCGAACCTCGACGCCGACCTCGGGATCGACACCCTCGTGATCGGCGACGACGAGGACGCGAAAGCGATCGTGACGGACGTCGCCGAGGGGATCGACGGCCTGCGTGCGCTCGACGCCGGCGGAATCGCCAACGCACCCGAAATAGAGGCGCTCACGCCGCTTCTGATCAACGTCGCGGAGAACAACGACGGCCTCCACGACCTCGGGATCGAATTCACGTGATCCGATGCCGGCGGGCGTTCCGTTAGGCCTTTGCGCGACCGGCCCTTCCGGGCGATAGATGGAGTACCTGGAGCGCCGGGTCGCGCTGGTCGAGGACCGGCTGGAGGCCGTCATCGACGAGGTCGAGCCCGACGAGCTGTCCGAGGAAGTCGGCCACGTCGTCCTCGCCGGCGGCAAGCGGGTCCGCCCCGCCGTGACGATCCTCGCCTGCGAGGCGTTCGACGGCGACCCCGACGCGGCCGTCGACTTCGCGGCCGGGATCGAGTTCGTCCACAACGCGTCGCTCGTGATCGACGATATCATCGACCGGTCCGAAGTGCGCCGCGGCACGCCGTCGGCGTGGGCCGAGTACGGCTACGGCCCGGCGATCGTCGCCAGCGACGGACTGCTGGGTGAGGCGTTCGCGCTCTTCTCCGCCGAGCCCCGGGCCATGCGGACCGTCGCCGAGGCGCTCGTCGAACTCGGGGAGGGCGAGGCCACCGAGCTGGCCGCCCGCCCCACCACCGAGGCTGAGTACATGGAACTCGCCCGCCGGAAGACCGGCGCGCTGTTCCGGGCCGCGGCAGAACTGGGTGCGATCGCGGGCGGCGCCGACCCCGATGCGGTCGACTCGTTCGGGGAGTACGCCGAGCGCGTCGGCGTCGCCTTCCAGATGCGCGACGACGTGCTCGACGCGACCGCCGACGCCGACGACCTGGGCAAACCGACCGGACAGGACGCCGAGATGGACCGCCCGTCGGTCCTGCAGGTCACGTCGCTGTCGCCCGCGGAGATCGACGAGCGCGCCCGCAAGCAGTCCGACCTCGCCTTGGCCGCGCTCGACGACGCCGACCCGCCGGAGACGGAGGCGATCGAGTACCTCCGCGACCTCGCGGAGTTCGTCGTCGTGCGCGAGCGATAGCCGGCGAACGGCCGCGAGCCGGAACGACCGCTCCCGTCGGAACCGTTCGCGATCGCGGTTCGGTGGCGACCCCATGGCGGTCCGGACGCGTCGTCGAGACCGCGACCGCGCGACGTGAACGCATTCGCTACTGCTGGTTTATTACCTCAGACGGCGTATAAGAGGCGATCATGTCCTCGACAGTAGTTTCATCCGACGCACAGCAGTCGCTCGTCGCCACCGTTACCACCGAGACCGTCACCGGTCACGAGATCGCGGAGGTGCTGGGCATCGCTCGCGGCAACACCGTGCGAGCGCGAAACGTGGGGCGCGACATCACGCAGGGGATCCGGAACCTCGCCGGCGGCGAGCTCAAGGCCTACTCGACGCTGCTCGCCGACGCCCGGGACCAAGCGATCGAGCGGATGGAAGCGGACGCGCTCGAAATGGGCGCCGACGCCGTCGTGAACGTCCGAATGGAGACGTCCGAGGTGGCGCAGGGCGCCTCGGAAGTGATCGCGTACGGGACGGCCGTCAGGCTCGCCTGAGCGGTCGTCGATCGCGCGGTCGAACGCTCTCCGAATCCGAGTCTTCGCTCTGAGTTGGGGTTTTTCAGTACAAATCCAAAATGTATGCCGCGGACGTGACCCGGCACGCGTCTACTTATATACCCTCGCCGCATCGGCCCTCCGCCGTGCCTCGGCCGATGCGACCGCCGTGCCTCGGCCGATGCGACCGCCGATCCCCGGCACCGAGCCGGGCCCGCTCAGTCGTCGGCGCCCTCGGCCGCCGTCCGGGCGTTTTCCTCGATCGGCTCGCTCCCCCAGTACGCGTGGTCCTCGTCGGCGCGGAAACACGTCGCAGAGCGACGCTCGCCGACGTCGTACGCCGGCGGCGACGACTCGCGGCAGGCCGCCCGCGCCTCGGGACACCGGGTGTGGAATCGGCACCCGGCGGGCGGGTTCCGCGGCGAGGGCACGTCGCCGTGGAGCGTCCGGAACTCCTCCTCTCGGTCCTCGGTCGTCACCCGCGGAACGCTGGACAGCAGCGCCTCCGTGTACGGGTGCGCCGGGTCCGCGAAGAGCTCGTCGACCGGCCCGGTCTCGACGATCTCGCCGAGGTACATGACGGCGACGCGGTCGCAGATGTGGCGCACGACGCTCAGGTTGTGCGCGATGAAGAGGTAGGTGAGCCCGAAATCGTCTTGGAGGTCGTCGAGCAGATTGAGGATCTGCGCCTGCACGCTCACGTCGAGCGCCGAGACGGGCTCGTCGAGCACGATGAACTCCGGGTCGACCGCGAGCGCCCGCGCGATCCCGATCCGCTGGCGCTGCCCGCCCGAGAACTCGTGCGGGTAGCGGTCGATCTGGTCGGCCGACAGCCCGACGCGTTCGAGGAGGTCGCGGGCGGTCTCGCGACGCT
>ENA-ORCR01000566-ORCR01000566.1-marine-metagenome-genome-assembly--contig:-NODE-566-length-18523-cov-3.239239_pt1 | contig 18523 bp, 27 predicted proteins | sample MGYA00237782_ERZ508514 | MGnify/ENA primary metagenome ERZ508514 (study PRJEB26185, sample SAMN06268960) | marine metagenome | isolation source: Eden Landing Ponds, San Francisco, CA, USA | place...
AGGATCGGGATGACGATACGCTGTCCGGATATGCCCGGCTGCTAGAGTCCTACGAATCATCGGTCAAAGAAGCCGACCAGTATAATTTGAAAGCTACATTCTTACATGATGCTCTGCTCGATACGCAAGAAGTCCTCACCACTAGAGAGCAGAAACAACTCACAGGACGTATCCAAGAATACGAAAAGGAGTCAGTTGAGTCCGGTGAGTATGGGATACACGAAGAAACTATTGAGAGAGAACAGCTTCAAGGTCTTATTGATGTCTTTGATGACCGCTTCGAAACTACTCGATCTCAAATTTCTGCTCAAGCAGCCTTGTGGAGGTCTGCGGCTTGGAACGAGTTTTTCCCGTCGCCAAATCACATTACTGAAGCTAAACCGGGTCTCACAGACATTCTGAGTAGGCGAATAACTGATTCTGAACATAATCCGATTTCAAAAACTGAGGGTGGTGTGGAGAGTGAAGAAAACAATCTTCCGGTCGCCTACACCGCTGAATTACAGTTGAATGATCAGGTTCTATCTGACTGTCTTAGACTTCGGGTGGATGATGGAATTCTCAACAGAGAGGATTTCTACGGAGTCATTCAGTCGATACCTGGTCTCTCACAGGATGATATCAAATTTCTCGAATCTGCCGTCAACTACTACTATGAAGGAAAGTATGATGCTTGCTATCACATTGCTATTACTCGATTTGAGGGAGTCACTAAACGGGTACTACAGTCCCGAGGAGAGGTAACAAATGCGTTGAAGCCCGATGACAGTATTGAACAACGAGGTCTAGAGGGCATCTTAGACGATGTTCTAATTGACCGAGACTCCTTCCTTGGATACTATCTCAAATATAAATACAGCAACAAACAAGGTCAAAACATTCGGAACCGATCTGCCCATTCGCAGATATCCTACGCTGAAATGACTCCTTCTAATGCTATTCTTGTTCTTTACGACGTGCTACGAACGGGAATACGAATCAAACACTTATTCGATCGATGAACATCTCTCACCCCAGCTAATATAGATCCTTTAGGACTGTGCTACAGGGGTGATTTCAGTCGGTTCTGAGAGACTGTAGATTTTCTTTCCGGACCGGCTCTCCGTCTCGACGAGTTCGTAGTGCTCCAGCTTCGCCAAATGTGCGTCTCGGAAGTACCGCAGACTAACCGGGTCGTCGTGACGCTCGGAGTACCGCTCGTGGAGCTCGCGCTGGATCAGCGGTCCCTCCTCCAAGAGGACATCGTACACGACGCGCTGGTGATCGTTGAGCTTCGAGTACGTCTTCCTCACGATTTCCTGTTGGGCCTCAGATATCGAGTCCTCGACGAGTCGCTTCGGGATGTTCGACAGCCCCTCGCTGCTCGCCTTCCGTGCCGCTGCCCGGAGCGTCGTGATTCCCATACGCGCGTCACCGTCGGCGAGCCGGGCGATCGTCCCGAACACCTCGTCGCTCGCGGCGCCGGGACCGAGTCCCGCGCGAGCTCGGCGTTCCAGTATCTCCGCGATCGTGTCCTCGCCGTACCGGTCGAACCGGACGCGGTAGCCGACGGAGACGCGGGAACGCACGCGCTCGTCGATGTCGGCGAGCAGGTCGATCTCGTCGTTCGCGATGCCAATCCACGAGAGCCCGCGGAACTCGTGGAGGTCGTAGAGCAGTTCGGTCTCGCGCAGCTGGTCGACCTCGTCGAGGATGACGACGCCCGAGCCGTTGAAGTTCCGATGGACGCGGTCGAGGAGCGTCGACGTTGAGGCCGAGCGTGGGACCGCGGCACCGACGAGATCGCGAGAGAGTCGTTCGAGCACGGCGTTGCGGGTGTAGTCCCGCCAGCAGTTTACGTAGGCGTGCGGGACATCGAGGACCTCGCGCCGAAGCTCGCGGACCGCGGCTCTCGCGACGGTCGTCTTCCCGGCGCCGGAGGGACCGAAGAGAAAACAGTTCTCGGCGCGCTGGCCGTCTTCGATCGGCGCGAGGGCATCGGTCACCTCGTTCATGTGGCTGTTCCGGCCGACAATCGGGTCTGGAAGGTGGTCGTCTTCGAAAACCGCTCCGTCGCTTATCACATCACCGAGGACTCTCGGCGAAGTATATAAAGTGAACTCGGAGTGTTCCGGATGGTTCCGGATGGGTGTGTTTAGAGATATTTCGGCGTTCAAGTTCGTCTCAATACCTTGCATATTTATCAATTTACGCCCGTCAATATCCAGGTATGAAGCTTAAGCGGTGGTCTGTTGATAATTATCGAAGTGTAATCTCCAGTGAGATTGACACAGGTGAATTTACGGCATTAATTGGAAAAAACAACTCTGGAAAATCAAATCTATCTGAGTCTATGCTCCGGTATTTCGGGTATTTAGAAGACAGAGTACCAATAGACAACTGCTTCAAACAGTCAGAGGTTCGAAACAGAAATCCAGACTCTCCAATTGTTTTCGACGCCATATTCTCATTTGATCCTCAAGAGCAGGAAGAATTATCCCAGAAATTGGCAAATGATAACGACTTCCTTGATAGCTCAGAGGATATTTTAGCATATGGACTATTGTCACTTGTTAGGCATCGGCTAGTATTGGGTACCGGAGATGATCTCAAAGAAGAATTCTACTTTCGAATGGATGGACAGTGGATGCCGATTCGGATGCGCGAGCTAAACAGCCCGAATAGAGTTAGCAAACTAAAATTTAGCCGTAGACATCTCATAGATGATCCATTTGAGTTGTATTATATCGAAGAATTAGATGTGATGAATTCAGACCACCGTTACCAAGTTGGCGATACAATTCCGGATGATATACTTAAAAAACTGAGGAAGTACGCGGAAAATACCGAACGAATTGACGCCGTTCGTAGGCCCCAAGAGTCCATGACTATCGAGGTTCAAGAAGAACTTTTCTCTGATGCAGAGAATTTATCTAATGTTCTCCATACACTTTCCCAAAACAAAAAGAGAAGCTATGATCGAATTACAGATCTGTATATAGATATTATGGAGGGTGTAACTGATGTAACTACGCCTATTCGGCCGACCGGATCGAGGCCGGAGACAACGATTGAGGTCGTTGAGGGAGAACGATCGTACAATCTTGAAGAAATTTCATCCGGGTCAATGGAGGTATTAGCATTATTGACTAAATTAGTACTCGCAGAGGGTACTGATTCTATGCTTATCATAGAAGAACCGGAACTCCACCTACATCCTGCTGCTGAACGACAAATATTAGAACTCATAGACGAGGTATCAAGCGACTCTCCTCAGATCTTGGTGACGACGCATTCTGATGTTTTTGTGGATTCTACCGATGCAGCGCAGATTGTCCGTGTCCTTCGGAATGAAAGCACGACCACCCGCGACGTTGATGAAATAGATCAAGAACTCAGCGACTTAGGATACAGTAAGAGTGGATTCTTACAGGCTAATGGAGTGGTATTTGTCGAAGGAAAATCTGATGAGAGGGTCCTGCGTCATCTCTGTCTGAAGAAAGGTTTTGATCCTGATGAGCAGGGAATCAAATTCGTTGAACTTGATGGTGAGGGCAATATCAAGTCGGATGGCCGGTCGCTGGTGAAATTATTAGATTCTTTTGACATTCCATACATTTTCGTTGCTGACTCGCATGGGTCGCAGCCTTCCGATATTGAGGACGAGTTGGTGTCTCATATTAATTCTCGTAAAGGGGATTGGCACACAACCCCGGATCACTTTTATATTTTTTCGGGGTATGGAATAGAAGATTATCTAGTCAAAATGCCATCTGCAATCGCATCAGTTGTGGATGCTTCCGAAGATGAAATCAAGGCGATAGTGGATAAATCGGACAGCAATGGTTACGCTCAACAACTCAATCAGATATTCAAAGAGAATCTTGGTGCGGATTATAACAAGGCTGAACACGGAATGATGATTGCGAAGCACGCTAAGGAGTCCGAGATCCAGCCTGAAATAGAGGAATTAATCAGAAAGATAGAGGTGCTTCCGAGTAAGTAATACAGGGTCGTAGAATGACCAAATGTCCCTGTCTGTTCTACAGGAATTAATACAGGTGTGAATTCCGTTCTATCCAACATTTAATAGAGAGTCGGACGAAGCCATGGCACCGACCGTTGAGGCCAGGTCAAGAGCCCGTGTGTACAAGTTCAACGAGCGTATTGAATCAGGTGAGCGAGACGACCTATGAGCGATAATCTACAGACTACAGATTTCGAGAACTGGGAAGAGATTGCCCACGCGATGCGTAATGTCCAAGAGGCACACAGTGAGCTGTTGTCGGCGATGGCCCGTCGCGGCGATGTGCCAAAGTCAGTGTACAACGACCTGTACGATGACCTCTCGGATACACAGTCGCAATTAAAATCTGATCTTGAGGACAGGATGTTCGAAGAACATCCCGACAAGGCCGATACGGCAGTATTCTACGGGAACGACTGACAAGCGGGCAAGAAGCAGGTGTTTTAGCATGTGACTAGCTTTTCGGACGCGTTTGTTCGATCATAAGCGGAAAGTCAGATTTCCAAAATTCGGGCGTTGTCGACCCCATGTTGGCAGTAGCAAGTACGCCCACATTACTAGAGGTAATCTCAAACAGCAAAGAGTATATGTTGATTGAAAATCATATGTTCGAGTGTCATGTCCGGGGAACCATTCGATATGGAACCGGTTCAGGACGACTTCGGTGCAGAAAAGCCTCACACTGAGGGTAATCGAACCATCGTGAATGAAATCGGCGACCCTGAAGAGGAAACCTTCTACCGAGAGCGTATAGGTGCCCCCGAGGACCACGGCGATGGCGCACACGTCAATTTGAACATGTCTATTGAAAACGATGTGACTGGCGCGAGTGAGGAGGTTGACAATATTCACACACCGGCAGACGATTTCTGACCGGAAAATACCAAACGGACCGATTTTCTAGTGAACAACGGATACGCGAATAATAAACAGTATTACCACGATGGTCCTCAATAGTCTGGTTAATTTATAACATTAGAAAACACACAAGATCTACTACCAACGGGGAACACAAATGGGATTCTTTAATTGGGGGTCTGAATCGAACAGTTCGAAAAATGAAGACTATCCAGATAGCGATACATACAGCGAGTGTCCACATTGTGGAGCGCCTAAATCGATGGCCAGTTCGGGGACTCACGTTGGATTCTTCGAATCCCGTCCTTCATTCCCCTCTGAACATTATGTTGTTGAAAAAGTAAAATGCCACCAAGAGCCGGGAGTTAGGCCGCCTGAGTATCCAAATAGAATGCGGTGTGGACGTCCTTTTTATAGGGTTACAAAGTACCGGTTCAAACATGATGACGGCTAACGAAGATGTCTGGACAGTATTCTAAAATCCAAAAGTCAGACTTGATTTTCCCCCGAAATAATGACTCCAAGTTCTGGCATGATAAGTACGATTGTCCAAAACAGCACTGTCCTTATTGTGGCAATTCTTTAGATACGTTTCGAACAGCATATGCCCTTGTCACAGAGGTCCCTGAAGAGGCAGATCCGGCAGAGACGTGGGATAAGGAATGTCCAGATTGCGGGCTTCAATACGTTTCTCTTCGATCTGAATGGTGGCCGAAGGGGGAAAATCCAACCGACATTAATAGTGGAAGACAGCTATGAAACGGAAAGGAAAGGCACGGAAGTACCGAGACTACAAGCAAGAAGCAGCCCGTGCTGATTCAAAAGAATTCCATATAGTCAAATGTCCCAAGTGCGGGGCAGCCGTTGTTGCGCCCTCTAGAGGTATAATCTGGAACACACAGTTCGATGACGAAATAAAGAACTACGCTGCAAGCGAATTCGCTAACAGTCCTCGTATTGGCGGAAAGCGTTACTACTGTTTTGACGAGTATACCAAGGCAACGGCTAAAGTAGATAATGAACTGATTGAGTACCCGGAACCACACGGACACTATGTCAGAGTTCGACAGGTTAGCGAAAATAAGCTTCCGGATGGATATGAATCTAACCGCTCTTCTGATTCAAGTGGATTTCTCGGGATTTTCTAACAGTAGCGCACCAATCTCGCTATTATATGATCAAGTAAATCAGAAATAGCATATATCTCCATTTAGAGCGATATTGCGGTATCTGTGAAGCAAATTCATGATCAAGTGACTTTGAAATCGAATAATATAGCTGTCTCAACTAGTGGGTGTCCGACAACAGTCGGAGAGTCGGACGCGATCGCGCTCGAAGCCGCCCCGATCACGTCGGGGAACCCAGGCGGTCGGCTCGGAGGGTTGTTTGAGAAGTAGTTTTCAGATCGATTGTACTGTCAGTAGAGCCACCACAGTCACCGCGGATCAATCCACCTGACTGCCCGTACTACCAAGACGGCGATCGCTTTGAGCACCCCGGCGACCAGAACCGATCCGATCACACCACCGAAAATTCCACCTACAAACCCTGCTGTGGTCTCAAAGGAAATTATGAACGGTGATCGAAATAAAAACAATACGGCTGCCAGTGCGTATACGCGCCTTGTCCAAAATCCACTTTCGTCTGCCGCGGCTTCCTTTTTTTCCGGAGCCGTGTCGGATTCCGATTCACTCGTCATATGCCGTTTCATGCACTATATTGATAAATATACAGTGCACTAGAATATTTGATAAGATCGCCCGGCACGAATTACGCGCAGAACATCTGCGTCGCGTAGACTTTGTTCTCGTCCGTGACCTCAATTCCAATTCCAGTCACCGACCATCTTGAACGAACGATATTCTCTCGATGTCCGGGCGAGTTCATCCACTGTCTCCGAAGAGATCCTGCCAGCTCTTCTTCCCCACCGATGTACACGATTCCGTCTTCAGTTTCGACGTCCGTATAAACCCAGGTCTGAGCCACGTTTTCTCCTCCAGGCCGACAGCCTGCCGTAGCCAAGCGCTGGTCAGCAGTCGATCCGGGGAGATCGTGGGCAAGTTCATCGCGGGCGGCCATGTCAGCGCTGTGGGACTGAGCAATCCTCGCAACATCAGCATCAGATCCGAGTCTACTCAGCCCGCGTTGCTCACGGACAGTATTGATTTCCTCTCTGACCAGCTTCTCAGTCCTTTCTTCGTCTATTTCCGTGTCTGTCGTATTTTCAATATTACTCGTTATTGGTGACACAACCTGATCCTGAGGAGATTGTATCGGACCAATCCCAGCCTGTCCGGCAACGAGAATGACGATGGCGATAATCCCCCCGAATTTTGTCAACTTCCATACTCCACTCGCTGGATAGTTCCACGTAAACTTCGCAAATCCGATTATGTTAGTGAATATCCACACTGGAAGGGAGATGATGAACCAAAATATGTTCGAAACTGTGGACTCATTTTGAGGACTTTCATCAACCTCTCCAAATGTGAGATTGTTGGTTTTAACCCCACGGCAGTTGTGTGCCTCCGGAAGCCGGTGCTCGTGACAGTGTGTCTGGCCACACTCGTTGCAGGTGAACGGAATCCCCGACGTTTCGCGACCGCACTGGTCGCACTTCATGCTGAATTATAATCAACCAGATGATTATATTTACTGCTTGGAGAGTCCTGACCAGTACGACCGGTCGCACGGGACCGTCCGGGAAGTGGTGGAGAACCGGACTGTCACGGTGCGCTGTTTTACTTTCACCGGGGTTTGGATCCATTTAATTATCGATAAGTGTTAGTTAGAACATGGATGATAAAGACAAAGACCAGGTTGCCGGAGCAGGTGTTGGAGGAGCAGCTGGCCTCCTCATCGGTGGTCCGGTTGGCGGGTTAGTCGGATCCGCGATCGGTGCCGCCCTTTCGGGTCACGAAGAGAAGCACGAGGCTGTCCTGCGTGAGAGCTTCTACGAATTCAAAGAGCAGTCTTCTGATCGCGCAAAACTCTACGCGGATCACATAGATCCGGACGGAGCCAAGGAAGGAAACACCGCGGGTGTAGTGTCCGGGGTTGAGGGCCGACCGGATATTGTCGTAATCGACCCGTTAACCAAACACCTCGTCGTTGAGGTGGAAACTTGGGAGGGAATCCAAAACGACGAGAAGCACGCTCTGAAGCAGTTGGAAGATTTCCGCGCTCAAGCATATCAGCGTGTTCTAATCGTCCCCGAAGAAGATATTGAAGAGGTTATGGAATGGGTAGAGGAAAACGAAGAGACCGGCAAGATTGAGGGGCCGGAACTGAACTTGGCTTCCCCAGGACGCCTCGAAGGATACCTCGATTAATTTGGCGTGAGCCTCATGTGGCGAGAAGCAGGTCCATTCTGCCATCCGGCAGGTAGCCCCCTACTTTTAATACAAGTAGACATGCGGGCAGCAGCATGGCAAATGCAGCCATCTACGCGCGGGTATCGACGGAGCACCAGGACATCGACACACAGAGTGAGAACTTACTGGAGTACGCCCATGATCTCGGCCTCGATGTCGACCCCGAGCACGTGCTCGCAGACAAATCGACTGGAACGAACACAGATCGGGCTGGGTTCCGGCACCTTCTGGAACTGATCGAGGCTGGCGACGTTGATGCAGTCCTCGTTCGGTCCATCACCCGGATCTCTCGGAACATGCGCGATCTCCATCGGACTATCGGAACGATCGTCGAGGATCACAACTGCGGTCTCTACGTCCGCAACGATGACCTGGAGATCCCGCCTGGCGACGACCTCGACATGCGCGACAAGATCCTCCTGAACACGCTCGGAATGGCTGCCGAGCTCGAGGCCGACATGATCAAGCAGCGCGTCGTCGAAGGGCTCCGCGCTGCGGAGGAGGCAGGGAAGTGGACCACGCGCCCTCCCTACGGGTTCACGACCGACGACGACGGCTATCTCCAACCGGCCGACGAGTTTAGCAATGCCATCGACGCGATCGTCGCGGTCGAGGACGAGGGCTGGTCCCACCGAAAAGCTTCACGCCATTCGGGAGTTCCACGAAGGACGATCCCGAATCTACTAGAGCGAAAAGAATTGTACTTGAGCAAGTATTCAAATTCCTGAGGTGAGAGTCGATGAATGTGGAAGTGTATAATGGATAATTGGACTCACCGGATCAGCGTTGATGATCCGCTCTATGCAGCGATTGTCCGCTACGTTGCAAACAATCCAGGAGCGGAGCTCGCAGAACTAGAGGATCCGGCCGCTGACGCGGAATCGTCATTTGACCTGACGGCCGTTGAGGAACAGACAGAGCGCGCGGTCGCGAACGCAGACCTAGTCAAAGTCAATAATAAGTATTGGGTCATGCGTTATTCAGAAGACAAGATAAACCGATAATCACTGGACAGCTCTGCGAAGCATAAACAGATATGACTGACAATAGCTCAGAATTCATCCGAGTATATGGCGTCAGACATACCGATCCTCAAAACAAACAGGTACTTTTGGATAGTGTGGATTCCCCAGCGGGTCCGGTGTTCCATGAAGCAGAATCGCCCGAGAAACGAAAGTTCACTCACTCTTTAGTGTGGGCTATCAGCGCACCTGGATGTTTGCTAGCAACGCTTCTTAATTACGCTGGAGACACGACTGAGGCGCTTAGTGAGTGTGAGAAAGCAGCCATGGCGTTAGCAGAGCGAGAAGGAGTTTCCGTTACTTATCTTGGTCTAAATCGTTTGGAGCGCGCAAAGCGAACGTACTTTCTTCACATGATTTGCTGGACTCCGCTAGCGCTTGGTCCATCTTTGAATATATCTTTCATACACTCAGCATTACTCACAGCCATTTTGATTATATTTGATATGCCAGTCGGAAGGTGGCATGAACACCGGATTCGTGAGGCTGCTTGGGCTGAAAAGATTAGTGCGAGGACATCTAATGATGATTCTGCTGTGATTATTGTTGGAAACAAGCACCTGCGAAGCCTTGCGAAAAGGCTCAGTCAGGGCGGATTCGATGTTAGAACGGTTTCAATCTATCAAAAACTCAGATGACACTGACATCAGGTCACGGTTCGTGTTAGTGTGGAAACGCGAAATCGAAGCTGAAAGAAACTAGTCCGCCTGCGGCACGCTCCGCCCAGCACCGAGATCGAGCGCTCGCTTCGCGGCGAGCCGCTCGACGAGCTCGGACTGAGCCAGCTCTGGGAGGTCGCCTGCTTCGGGGATGCGAACGACGTAGGTTCGCCGACCCATACGTTCGACGTCGAGATGCTGTTCGTCCGGGAGGTTCCCGTCCTCCAATACGTCGTCCTTCTCGAGGTCGTCGCGTGGGATGGTCACGACGCCCGATCCACCATGGTTCTGTAGTTTCTGCATAGCTGCGCCGTACTGTCTGGGTCTCTTAAAGGTACCCCTGACATGGACGCAGGGTTACTCTGTCCCATTTGAACCGAGGTTTCAACGGAGGGGGACAGGTCGCCCGTCTATCGGCCGGCTGGGGCCGATAGACAGAGATGACCGTTCAAGACGGGGTGAAAGAGGACCCCGATCCCTCTGCTAACGTGGAGGCCGACCGAAACGAGGTACAGCACTTCCGGGACTGGCGGCACGTCAAGAACGAATCCGATGCCTGACGGCGAAGTAGCGGTCCGGCAGAACGGCCACGAACACGCCGTCGATGCACCCGATCTCGATGGGCAGGTTCTCGTGTGTCTCGACCACGATCACGTCGAGGTTCCTGCGGGCGTCGATGTTTCCTACCAGGACGAAGACGACCTCGAAACTGACGGCGGCACAACCGCGGATCGAACAGCCGTCGAGATGCGCGGTGCAGGCATCGACGAGGAACTCGCTTTGTGGGGGCTTGCTGCGTCGTGCCTCCTGTTCATCGTGGCTGGGTACCTTTTCAGGACCAGCTCGGGAGTGTCAGGATTGCTTGCTGGGATCGGCGGCGTGCTCCTCATGCTGATGGCGGCACCTGCCTACTGGAGTGATCGCTCGTGAGCCCGCGAGCCGATCCGAGCGGGATCGAGTTGAGCGACGCTGCTCGGGACTACCTGACTGCCTTCCGCCTTCGATTCCCCCGAGATAAACGACCTATAAACTACGGACTGGCCGCCGGAAACGGCTCTTTTCAACCGATGACTGACACCGACGACACCGACAGCGACGCACAGACCTACACCAACGCACACCTTGAGGCTGCACACTACGCGGCGCCGGGCTCGATCGCCTGGACGTACCTCTCGAAGACGGACAGCAAACTCTCCCGAGATGTCGGTCGGCGGGCGTTCATGGCAGCCGCGGGCGCAACCCTCGCCGCCGGGATGGCGGGCGGAGCGGCCGCACAGAGCGGCGGCGGACAGCTGAACTTCGGCTACGACCTTCTCTCGGACCCGTGGATCACCGGCGACGTGACCGTCGAGACCCACGAGCCCGACTTCGAAGCGTTCGACTACATCGCCGACGACGAGTCGATCGAGTCGCTCGCCGGCGCCACACTCGCCGACCGAGTGGACGATTCAACGCCTCACAACCCGGTACGCGTCCGTGGGGACCTCATCGACATCGACGACTACCGTCGCTTCCCGGCGGAACTGACGACCACGAACGCGGACGGAGACGAGGTCGACGCCTCCGCGCTCGATTCGGAGTTCTGGACCACCGACGCGTCCGGCAGCACGGGCTCGATCTCCGTCTCCGAGACCGACGACGCACTCAACATCGCCGCGACCGGGCAGGCGGCGGGCGACACGGCGACGGCGACGTTTACCGACTTCACCATCGGCGACGGTGAGCAGCGCCGCGTACTCCAGCTGGTCGCCAACGTGAACCAACTCGCGGCGGATGCGGTCGTATCCGTCCGGGTCGTCGACGCAGGCGGGAACGAGGTCGTCGCGACCATCGACTCGTCGGCCGACTCCAGCGCCGACGACGTTATCGCGACCGCGCAGGGGCAGGGCCATATCTTCCAGACGCAACTGGGGGACATGGCCGGCGGTCCCGACCTAGACACGATCGAGAAGGTCATCGTCGAGGTCGCGGAGGCCGACGCCGACGTGACGTTCCACGGACTCAATCTCGAAAGCTCCTCTCGCTGGCAGTTCGGCAACCGTGAGCGAGTGAACACCGACGATGAACTCGTCACCGAGACGGTCTACGAGCAGACCGGCTGGTTCGGTATCACCGACCTCAACTCGCTGTACGACACCGACCGCTTCGCGAACGCTGTCCTCGAGGAGGTACGGTACGACGCCGCGTTCCGCGTCTCCGAACTCCCGAGCAGCTACATCGAGTACAAGTTTGAGGACTCGGGACGGGACGACTTCGACCGCCGGATGCGGTACGTCTACAACTTCGAGTTCCCCGACGCGTACTCGCTGTCGCTCACGCTCAACACGTGGTACGACGAGGTGGTCTTCCAGTACCCCTCGGACCGCTACATGGCGATGGAGGTCGCCACTGGACTCAGCGAACAGGTCGCACTGGACGGGACCGAGGACATCGAGTGGACGTCTCGCACCTCGACGTACACAAGCGGCAGCGAGGGCGACGAAATCGAGCTTTCGACGACCCCTTCGTCAGACTCGATTCTCACGCTCCACGGAGACGTTCTGTACCGTTCTGGCGAGGAGGACAAGGCGACGTCCGGCGGAGCTGCTCTGGGGCCGACTGGCCGCGAAGGCGGTGGGTTCCTATCCGGCATCTTCGGGAAGGTGGGTGCCATCCTCTCCGCACTCGGAATCGCAGGAATCGCGAACTACTTCCGGGGGTCGTAGATGTCCAGTTCGGGCGATTCGGACTGGATAGCCCGCGCCGATGGCGAGAGTATCGACACTGGGCTGATCAAGGCGATTCTCGCCCCGATCCTCGCTTTTGGTTCGGGCGTTGCGATGCTGATCGAGTCCGGACTCCGTTCGTTGTCGGACCTCTTCAACGTCTTCGGCGACGTCCGGGAGCTCATCGGCGCGTTCTTCACCGAACCGGTGACGGCGCTGAGGTTGGCTTCCGAGGCAACCGGCCTTTCATCACAACAGTTCGGAGTTCTCGCGATTCCGATAGTGATGGCAAGCATCGCGCTCGGGCTCGTTGCCGTCGACCTCATCTGGGGCGGAGAGATTCCCATCGTGAGCTATCTCAACCCACTCTCCTAACCATGACAAGAACGCCGCATACCGTCGTGTCCGCCGGGGACACAAGTCACAACGGCGGTTCGGGTGGTGAGAAGTGACGCCCGAACTCGATAGCGGTGGCGGCGGCAGCACGCAGGCGACGTCGGGGGACTTCATCGGAGAGGACGGCGTTCAGTGGCGGTCACTCGGACGTTCGCTCATCGTGAGCCTCTGGTTCCGTGTGGCTGTCGCCCTGGCCGGCCTCATCGAGCTCTTGTTTGGTCTGCTAGCCTCGGTGTACGAATACGCCTACGGTGCCTATGAGACCCTTCTTGGGCTTCCGATCACCGGCTGGGACGACTTGCTTGAGACCGCGTGGGATGCAGCGGCACAGTCACTGGTCGGTGGCTTCGGTCTGTTCGCGTGGATCGCCGCCGTCGTGCTGGTCGCGGCGTTCTTCTACGTGGCAGGACGGGCGTTCCAGACGCTTATAGAGGGGGTGACGCCGTGATGAGTCCTTTCATCCCGCCGTGGGTCTACGACCTGCGAGACCTCGCCGGCGTCGCTGACGAGCTGCAAGACTTCGCGACGTCGCCGATCGATTACCTCTGGGAAGAGGCCCGGCCGCGCGTCGTGGAGGCTATACTCTCCGCGTGGAGATGGCTCCTCGAGAACGTCATCGGCCGGTTCTTCGAGATTATCGAGACGGGGATCATCGACGGCGTCGCAATCCCACTTCGAGATGCGTTCACGCTGGCCGGATCGTCTGTCCTCGACGCGCTTGAGGCACTCAGACTGTGGGCGGAGGGCGGGCTGATGGAGCTCGGCGTCGCTGCTCCCTTCGCTCTCATCGTCTCGTGGCTTCTCCTAGTCATGGTCGTCGCGGTGATCTTCCAACTCGGGTACGGTCTCATTCAGGCGTACCTGCCAACCGAGTCGATCACCGGTGCAATCGATTCGATTCGGACGGCACTCGGAGGTGATGAGGCGTGAGCGAGCTTCGAGATGTCTTCTTCGGCAGCGGGGCCGGAGCGGTGCTACTCGACGCCGTGTTCAACAGCGCGGACCTGTTGTTCACGTTCTCAGAGTTCGTCTTCACGCCGCTCGCGGTGACGTTCGGGACACTCGCACCGAACGTTGAGTGGCTCTCGCAGGACGCGCTCCAGCCGATCATGGTGTTCGTCGCGGCGCTGTACGTGTCGAACCTACTGATTCAGCGGATACAGCGGTTCAGAAACGGAGATTCTGATGATTAACAACAACACAACGGCACGAACGGAGAACTGCTCGCGGCTCCTCGAGGAGCTGCACAAACACTTGCGGTCCCCAGGAGGTGGCGGACCGTGCTAACTGGCATTTCACTGTTCGGCGTGGAGATGTCCCCGATTCTCTGGGGCCTTCTCGTCGTCTCAGTCGTCACGCTGCTCGGGCTCCGGATGGCCCGCGACGAGAACGGCGCGCCGAACCGTCTCGAATCAGTGGCGTGGGGGCTCACACTGGCGATGGTCTCTCTTATCGCCTATCTGTCCTATTCGGCGTCCGACGTCGCCGGCGTCGTCCAGTGGATCGTGTCCGGCCAGGGCCGCATCTGGGTCGGAATCACGTTCGTCACCTGGGCTGGCTACATCTGGCAGCAGACGGCCGGTGAGGTCGACAACCGTCGGGACATGGTTGACACCCTCCGAGAGCGTGTCACCCGTCCGATGCTCGCCGTCGGCGGCATCATCTCGACGGTTCTGATAACGGCGCTGGTCGGACTATCGACGCTCGCAGCCGTGTCGGGGGACATCCTCGGGTTTGTCTTCGGTGCGTTCGCGTCGGAGCCCGGATTCGGAGCCGCAGTCGTTACGACGGTCGGCGGCTGGATCTCCTTCGGGGGATCGGTCCCGCTCATCGACCCGTTCATTCCCGCGTGGGCACGCTCGGTGTCGCCTGTCGGGTGGCTCGGGTTCAGCGGTCTCGTCATCATTATCGGCCTGTCGTTCCGGTCGCAGAACTTCCGCCGGGCACTCATCGGGAGGGACAGCTGATGACGGCCCCATACCGACTCCGGGACGCCATAGGTGACGACCAGGCGACGATCGGGCTTATCGGTGTGTTCGGGGCGTGCGCACTGCTTGGAGGTACTCCGGCAATCGTCGATATGTACTCGCTCGGGGCACCACTGATGCTCCTGTACGTAACGGCCGTGACGGCCGTTGTTTTGATGCAGATGCATCGTGCCGACCGGCGGCTCCGGGAGGTGAGCTCATCGTGATCGAACCGATGTCAGACGAGGAAGCAGAAGAGTTCGAGCAGCGGCGCCCGTGGCTCGCGAAGGCTGCCGCCCTGATCGGCTCCGGCCTAGCGACGATCGTCGGCCTCGTCGAGGTATTCCTGATCGGCTTCCTGTTCCTCATCGTTGGAGCCGGAGCGCAGGGGAATAGCCTACCAGCTGTCCTGATTATAACTGCGTCTGCTACCGTCGCATCGTTCTATATCGTCGGTATTGAGGAACATTCAGATGCCGCACATCCGCGCGTCTCACGGGTACTAACAGTCGGATACCTGCTCTGGACTTACCTCCTTGGTCTGGGGATCGCCCTCGCTGGAAGCGGGTCGCCATTCGCGGAACCGTTCCTCTACGGGGTGACTTGTGGATTGGCACTCAATCTCATCTTGGACTCGTTTGTCTTCGGAGCTGACGCGATGTTCCACGACCGGCTGTTCGGGGAGGTGAGCAGCTCGTGAGCGCTCAGAGCGAGGTTCAGATTGACGACCCAATAGGCCAGACTGTCGACTTCGAGCATCTGGCTCGGGTCGTCATCTCTGACTCGGCCGTCAACTGCCTCACTGTCCGGTACCTCAACGGGCTCACGCTCGAACTCGGTTCCTTCAAGAACGGAGCCGTAGTGAACATCAGCGGGCTCGAGCCGGCGTACGCGACTCGCCTCCACGCACTCGCTGACAGGGTGTTCGGTACCCCGAAGAGTGAGACGGCTCACGACGAGGTCGTCGCATCGATAGAAGAGCTCGAGGGCTGCTCGGTGATCGAGACCGGGCGGTCATGGGTCGAGGTCGATCCGGCTGTCCGAAACCCGTCTGAACTGTCGGCACGGCTCACCGATGTCGCGGAGGCACTCGACTGCGAGAAGATCGTCTCGGTCGAACGGAGGTCCCTCTGATGTTCATCAACATCGACGGGACGGCTGTCGCGATCGGCGTGGTCCTCGTGCTCGGCGCACTCGTGCTGCTGTTCCCGAGTCGCGCTGGCGAAATCGTCGAGAGCGCTCGTCTGACGCTCGGTCGCGCTCTGACACCGGGAAGCATCGTCACGGGGGTGACCGGATAGATGCGTCGGCGATGGGTACTCGTCGCGGTGGTCGCACTCGCCGTGATTGCCAGCGCTGGCCTCGTCGCGTCCGCGCAGTCCGACGCCGGGAACGACACCGAGTACACGCTCTCGGAGCTCCAGCAAGACGGAACCAGCTACTCGAACTCGCCCGATTCGGTGCGTCTCTCCGGAAGCGAGATGTACTGGCTCATCCACTGGCCGGCCGGCATCTCGGGGAACCCCGGCGACGCGTCCGATAACTACTGGCGATACCTGTCGCCCGACACTGTCGTCGACCGAAACTCGGTGTGGCTCCGGTCGATCAACACCGACTCGGCGAAGGACCTCACCGTCACCGTGGCGACGTACGACGTCGCTGAGCGGGAGGTCCACAACGAGCGAACGAACACGACGACCACCGAGCAGTACGCGAAGAACGTCACGACGAAGGAGCACAACGTGACGATCAACCGCGGCTGGGCGATGGAGGAAATCCCGCTCGGCCAGTCTGACGGGCGCGATCAGGTTACGGTCTGGGTCCAGAACGACCGCGGGAACCCGAGCGATGAGCTCCGATGGACGTTCGAACACGAGTCGGTCGCGACGACTCAGGGCCTCCCGTTCGACTCCTGGGGCGGGCTGCTACAGTGGTCGATGTTCATCTTCGTGATACCCCTCGGCGTCGGTGGTGTCATCGAGCTTGCAGGCTCGAAACGACTCATCGACCGGACTGCGAAAGGAATCGGCTGGGGCTATGGCGCGTGGACGGCGATCTTCGCCGTAGTCGGGGCGATCATCGTCGCCTCGTTCTGGGGGAACATCGCCGACCTTCTCGTCGATTACCCGTGGGTGATGGTCCTGTATGTCCTGTTATTCCTCGGCGCGCTGATGCTGGAGACGTTCGAGCAGCACACGAAGCGCGTGAGGTTCGAACGGGACGAACTTCAGGAGACGACCATGCCCTCCGACGAGGTCGGCGTCGACGTCCTCGGCTCGGATGAGCGGACGCTGACTGTCATCGACAAGCCCGACGAACCCAGCAGAGTGGCCTCTGACGGCCTGATGGCGTTCCTCGCACGCGCAGTAACCGGCAAGGCCGCTCGGCTCCGAACGGTCGACCCCGGCCACGAAGACGCCGACATGCACGGCGAGACCGACACGTGGAAGGATCCGCTGCGTTGTCAGAGCGAGGTCCGCCAGGGCGACGTCGACATGCGCGCGTTCGTACATCCGAAGTCTCCGAAGGTTGTCGATTACGAGCCCGAGGGATGGGACTTCTCGATGCCTGAGCTCTCGGACAAAAACGACTACGTCCAGCTGGCCTCGAAACTCGCCCTCACCTTCACTGCGGCGGCGGTCAGCTGGCGTCTGTCGGCTGGTCTCGTGTCGCTGGCCGTGGTGATTGCCGGTGCTGCGTGGATCGGTCTCCGAGCGCGAGAAGGCTACGCGCGTGTTTGGGCGGCTCCGGTCCACTATCGGAGCGCCCGGGCGACCGCGTTCCATCTTGCTGAGGAGACCGACAACGGCGAGACCATCGAAGCGGAGCGCGAGAAGCGGATCCGCTCGGAGATCACGACCGAGAAGGAGAAGATGGACGCGGTCGACAAGCGCGACGGCACGCTCGTCGACGAGATGTTCAGCATCGGTGAAGACGAGGACGATCTCCGGGGCAACGGAGGTGCTTCGAGTGGCGACGACTGACGTGTCGTCTGACTTTTCTCCGGTCGACGGTGACCTCGAGGGGTCGTATCGGCCAGCGCTGGTGAAGCTCGTCGAGGACGTTCGTGACAGCGAGCGACAGCTCCTCTCTGGGTTCTCGTCGCGGCGGGCGATCCTCTTGTGGACGCAGAAGCTCGCGGTCCGTACGCTCGGAGAGATGCCACAAGACTGGTTCTACCAGATAGCTCGACAGTTCCGCGGAGTACCTGCGAGCGCCCACGAGCGGACGCTCGTCTCCGCTCTCCTCCGCGAGCAGTACCGAACACGCGAGCTCGAGGAGGCGAAGGCGCGTGAGTTCCGTCGACAGCTGTCGGCACGGACGATCCGGCCGGCGGCACACCGGGCGTTCCGGGAGCTTCGCGCGGACGCTGGCGAGTACGTCGACGACGGGACCGAAGACCAGCACGCACCGGGGAAGCAGCAATACGTCGCCATGCGTCCGGCGATCCACGAGCTGCACGAGAACCAGCGGCGGACACTCGAGAGGATACTAGACGGATTCGAGGATCGCGAGTCGATCCTCGACTGGGGACA
>ENA-ORCR01000567-ORCR01000567.1-marine-metagenome-genome-assembly--contig:-NODE-567-length-18491-cov-6.288639_pt1 | contig 18491 bp, 10 predicted proteins | sample MGYA00237782_ERZ508514 | MGnify/ENA primary metagenome ERZ508514 (study PRJEB26185, sample SAMN06268960) | marine metagenome | isolation source: Eden Landing Ponds, San Francisco, CA, USA | place...
GCCACTTCTTCGATTGGCTCGTCCATCCCAAAGCGCTCAGCCACGAATTCGACGGCCTCAAGCACCCTCTCGACCCGGTTGTAGGACGCGACCTCCATTCGAGCATCGAATGACGCCGCATCTTCTTCGATAGAGTCGACGTTTTCAGAGAGATCGACGGTTTCGAACACAGTTTGCACGGCTTCAACGACGTCGTCGGCCTCCGCGGCCTCAGCATCGTCGGCGACCTGGAAGAGGATCTCCAACACCTCAGCGGAGGCATCGTCGAGTTCCTCGAGAAGTCGGTTAGTATCGACTGTCGGAAGACGGCGGGCGAGGTCAGCAACAGCGGACCGATCAACGTCGTCGGTTGCTCCTCCAAGAGTCACGAGCGGATTCGTCGCGAGACGAGCTACCGTATCTGTGCGTGGGTCGTCGACACAGAGTTCAGCCAGATCGAGCATCGCCCGCCCAGCATACGTCTGATACAGCAGTTTGTTCGCAAACCCGACTGACTGGATACCAGCGGCCTCGAATACGTCGGCGACTTGCTCCTGATACGAAATTAGACCCGGAATCACAACCAGGATGTCGTTCGGGTCGGCGCCGTCAGCGAGCTGTCCCCGTACTCTCCGGGCAACTTGTCTAACCTCTCGATCTGGTGTGGGGGCACTGTACCATTGAAGCTGGTCGGGAGGAGCCGTATCCTCATCAACTCCTGGAGTTGGCGTATAGAGCTTACCAGCAGCGTCGATGAGTGAACTCGGAGAATCGGGAGAGACAGTGGTTGGTGGGCCAGCAATTGCTTGGTACGTCTCCATTGCGTCAGCTGTGATCTGGTTTGCTCCACCGGACGGCGTTTCTGTGTCGGCCAGGGGGAGCGAGATACAGACGGGGAACGCGGTGGCTAGTCGCTGAAGAAAACTCTTCTCGTGGTGGGAGAGGTCGTAGAATCCAGAGATCACGACGACGTCGACGTGAGGGAAGATCTCCGTAAGGGAAGCTCCGCTATCAAGGACCGTCCGATACGCCTCACTAAGAGTGTACACGTCGTCCTCGACACCTTCTCGGCGGAGCTCGTAGAACTCTTCATACACGCTCGCGACCAGATCAGCGGTTCCAGGAGATAACTGGGAGTCGGCGACGAGGGTTCGAACTGATTCAGGTGAGTGGTAGCCCTCTCCCTCCAGTTCTGTAATGAGATCGGTGAAGTGGTCTCGATAGAGATGCGCATCGTCCAAGAGACCACGGTCAGCGACAGTTCGAAGCGCTCGGTCGATTAACCGGCGCCGAGTCAGCGCATCCAGAAGAGAACTCGGGTCGGCGATTCGCTCGTAGCATTCACCGATGACAGTATTGAAATCGGTTACTCGAAGCCGGAGCGGTTCGTGATTCTCGGCCCATGCGTCGGCAACCTCTTCCGTGCGATGGTCGTTGTTTTCGATATAGAGGATGCTGCCGGGGTCGTCGCTGGCCTGTTCAGCAATCCGTTCAAACACCTCAGATTGAAGCGCGTCGAAGGAGGGACTGGTGAGAAAATCACAGCAATTAGCCATACAACAAGCAAACTAATTCCCGTGACATAATTCTGTCCCAGCCGGAGACAGGCCTTCAGTCTGACTCGAGGTCCAACTCCTCAATACACGCCTCTATCGTTTCATACGCATCCAAAACGGTAGTGACGGTCCTGCCTTCCATCAGCCCTTGACCAGTATTTTCGATTAGGAGGTTCGAGTGGGCAACTGCATTCCGAACGTCGGTGACGTCTGAGAGGTCGCGTTCTGCAGCATCACCACTCGAGAACCCACACGCCTCCCAACACGGGTCAATTGCTGCGACGCTCTTCTTGAGGGTGGAAAATTGAGCATAATGGATCTCTTCCAAGGCGATATTCGCTGACTCGGCCTTCTGATATCGTCGCTCAATATCCTGTTTTTCGTCGGAGTAGAGGTCAACCGCGTCATTCGTCTTCCAATTAGGAGCCTTGTCTTGAATCAAGTCACGCAGACCCTCTTCGAGAAGTGAAAGTCGATCGTAGAGGTGAATGTATGCTGGTGACGTGTTCAAATCTGCTCGAGTAAGGATACCCGTGACCTGATTGCGGCCACCGAGAAAGTAGAAGCCTGAGTCGTAGAGAGCAGAAAGAACGCTCCCGAAATCCGCATCAGTAGAAATGATTTCCTCGAGTGTGATATCTTGTCGGTGTTCAGAGACTGGAGCACCGTCGGGAGCCCTGGACAGTTCGTCGATCTCGACGAATCCGACGGGCTGTTCCCCGTCAACGACAGGGGAGACGTCGTAGCCGTTCTCTGAAAGCCACTCATGGGCCTCTGCTACCGACCAATCAGCAGGAACGGTATCGACTGCTTGTGTAGCAAGATCACCTGCCGTACACTGATAGAGGTCTCTGACCATCGTAGCAGATTGGTGTGAATCGAGCCCGGATTATAGTACCCCCGCAAGAAATAAGTATCAAGCATTATTTAGTGTAGATAGATGAGTGTTGGGCATTTCTACGACGCTGGCGGATATGTTGACCACGGGGATATCTCCGACCTCATTCCCGTTAAGGCGCTATCCGCGGAAGTACACCAGTATAGAAATGCTGAACTCAAACTGCAGGAGGTGAAGAGCGAGGAGGTTGTTGCTGTATCACCGACGAGCCTCGCAAGCAGCTATTTCCTCACCCAACATCCATTGACTGCAATCGAGGTCGAATCCCTTCCAGGGTCAGTTCGCGCTTCGATTACCGACGACGAAGATATCGACCTATCCCGGTTCGAGATACTCCAAATCGGGCGGCAGCCGAGAGAATCCCAGAACAGAAGCCTCTCTGAGTTTAAATGAGGAGGTTTGCTCATCGAGGGATCAGGCAGTAACTGATTGCTACCGGAATCGAGGAACACAGTTCGAACTTTTAAGGTAGTGTGAAAACCACGTCTTGTCATACGATGAGTACTCAAAAGGAGGAGGTGACTTCGCTTTTCGAGGCCTGCCAGCCTCGCTCCGACGTTATCGACGGGACGTTGGAGGAGGAGCAATTCGCTGCTAACCTCGCGACCGTCGCCCACGAGCCCGATGAAGCCGCCCCTGTGTATCGTGACGCTGCGGAATTTTTCGATACCACATATCCGACAGAGGGGTTGACCACACTGTTGAGCAACCTATCCGGTCGGTTCCTGGCTGCCGCAGACCGGGAGACGCACGGCTACAAGAGCAGTATTCTCTGTCTCGATACGACCTTCGGCGGCGGGAAAACTCACGACCTCATAGCCTCGTATCATCTCGCAAACAACCCGACCGAGATTGGAAATCTCTCAAAGTTCGTCGATAAGGACGAGCTGGCGACCGAGTATCTGGACGCTGTTTCCGATGGGCTCGAAGCAAATTCAGCTGTCTTCGTCGGGGGGCACGTCGACGCCCGCAGCGCCCGAAGTAGTCGGACTGACCCGGACGCCCCAGATACGAACACGATGTGGGGCGAGATTGCCTACCAGCTGTTCGGGCTGGACGGCTATCGGGAGATCGAGGACTACGACCGGGACCGGCAGGCCCCTGGTCAGAACACGCTGAAGGATCTCCTGGAACAGAGTGACCAGCCCTCCGTGGTCCTTATTGACGAGATCGCGGAGTACCTCGAGGACGCGTCGACGCTCGAGGTCGGCGGGGCTACCCTAGCCAGTCAGACCGTCTCCTTCATGAAGTCGCTACTGGAGACAGCCGCCCAAGCTGACTCACTCACCGTCATTTACAGTATCGCGGACTCGGCGTTCAAGGAGGAGGCCGAAGAGGTCCGTGGCCTGGTCGATGAACTGGACGCTGTCGTCCAGCGCCAACAGAAGGTTATCACTCCGACCGGCGAGACGGAAGTCGGGGCTGTTCTCCAGCATCGACTGTTCGACGAAATCGATACAGATGTGGCGGCTACGGTGGCCGAGCAGTACTTCCACTTCTACGACGAAGCCCCCCGTCAGTTCCCGCAGGAGGTTAGCGAGGACAGTTACCGCTCGAAACTCGAACGGGAATACCCATTCCACCCCACTGTTCTCGAAACGCTAACCGAGAAGATCGACACGATCCCGGACTTCCAGCGAACTCGTGGAGCACTGAAACTGCTCGGGCGAGCGATTCACTACCTGTGGAATCACCAGCCCGAGGAGTATGACCGTCACTTCCTCCGTCTCTACGATCTCACGCCGGCAGACGATGCTCCGGACGGGAGTATTCGGGCGACACTCAACGAATCCCTGTTCGAGTTCGTCGATCTGAGTGCGGCGGTGACTGCGGACATCTATACTCGTGACGGGACCGCACACGCCCAACTCGAGGACCAGAAGTGGACGGAGAAGGGCATCCCCGCGCTCGGATCCCACATCACGACGACGGTGCTCTGGAATAGTCTCGCGTTCGGTGAGCAGGCGTCAGGAATCGCTCGACGAGGGCTCAACGAGGCAGTCGCCCATCCTGGCGTCTCCTTCGACCACTACGATAACGCGCTGAAGAACCTCGGCGGCGACGACATGAACGTCGCCTGCTACTACCTCTACGACGAGGATCAGATCCGGTTCAAAGCCGAGCCAAACCTGATTCGAATCATCGACCAGCGGATCCAGAACACCTCCGAAGAGCAGGCTCGAAGCCGGTTCGAAGCTCGACTGGATCGCGAGGTCGGGAGTGGGGGATTCAACGTCGAGATGTTCCCCGAGGAGCCAGCGGACGTGGCAGATGACGGCTCCACACCTACGCTCTCGATTATGCACATGCTCACCGCGCCAGTACAAACGGAGCGTGGTCAGGAAACCGAGGTCCCCGACAAAATCCAGGAGCTGTACGAGAAAACCGCCGCAAAACACGGAGGAACCATCCAGAGTCGTTCGCACAAGAACTACGTCTTGTTCCTCGCCCCGGATGCGGAACTTCTCGAGAATGCGGTCGACCAAGCGACGCGGCTCGAAGCTATCGAGGACCTCCGAGACGACTCTCAGCAGACTGCAGACCTCTCCGACGAACAGCTTCAAGAACTCCGGGACAGGGAGGACGAAGCACGCGGGCTCCTCGGTGAGAGCGTTCGGAACGTCTATCGACACCTGTTCTATGTCGAGGACGACGGGCTAACGCACGTGACCATCACGTCCGTCGACGCCGGTGGCGGGACAAAGCTCGTCGACGCGGTCCGAACCACGCTCGAGGACATGAACCGGATCATCCGGGACGACGACCAACCCAAAGGAAAGGTCTGGTTCGAGCAGAAGCTGTGGCAGAGCCAGAAGCGCCGGATGACGACAGCGGACCTGGAAGCACAGTTCGCCCGGAAGCCGGGGCTGCCCTTCCTCTTAAGTACGAAACCGCTGCGAAAGACCATCGCACGAATGGTCTCGGACCACGAGTACGCCTACTGGGATAGCGAGACGGGGACGGCCTACTGGAACGCCCAGTCCCAGCCAGACAATTGGCAACACGACGCGCCGCTCCCGGAGTCGCCGGACGTCACGACCTCGATTACGGATTCGCAGGTCAAGATCGGCGACGAGTACGAACTCTTCGGTAGTATCGAGGACCTCCTCGATCAGCACGCCGACGAGATTCGTCCGCCAGAGCTGACGGAATGTGCGAACTGCGGTAAGGACCTCCCACCCCAGAGCACCCACAAGCTCTGTGAGGAATGTCGGAACAAACCCGCCGAGTGTGACGACTGCGGAGAAGAAGTCGAAGGCAAGACGAAAGCCGACGAGCCCGTCCTCTGCGAGGACTGCAAAACGGGTCCCGGTGGGACGTGGAACAAATCCACCGGGTCGATGAGCGCGAAGCGGGCTTTCAGCGAAATCCGGGGGCACGCCGTCTCCCAAGCCGGTAGTGATGCGACCCCGGGAATCGACTCACTCATCGTCCAGATCGAAGGCGATCAGCCGTTCAAGCACGGGTCCTTCGTCGCACAACGGTCGCCCGTGAAGTCCCGGAGTGAGTCCATCACTGTGGATCTCGACTACAAGAGCCGGGCAGAGATGGGCAACGGTGAGGCAACTTTCAACGCTAACTTCACCGGGCCGCTCGATGCCTTCACCACGCTGAATCAGAGTCCTGAGGGCTTCAGCGACCGGGCAGGTGGTAATCAGAAGGTCAAGCTGAGCTTTAAGTTCCAGATGGACGAACCGGAGGCCATCGACGGCGACGAAGACGACGTGCTCGCCCAGCTTGGTGACGAACTCGACGGGACGAACATCACCGTCAGAGCGCAGGCCGGCGGACCGACGAACATCGAAGGTGACGACTCATGAGCATCCAACGAGACGAGGAACGGTCAGAGACCTTCGCCCTTGGAAGCAGCGTCTACGGTGGACGTCCCACGTTCGCCCTCGTTCGCGACGAGACAGGGAACGAAGCGACGATCACACTCTACGAACTCCTTCCGACTGAGCAAGCTGACGCACGCCAGCGTCGGCTGGAACGGCGCCGGCAACAGTCGTCGAAAACTCATCCGTTTCACGAAGTGATTGGGGAAAACGTAGAGGGTGCAGAGGACTGGACGTGGGACGACTGGGTCGCTATGAAGGTACGGCGACTCTCTGGGTCCCGCCTTCGGTGTCTCCTCCACCTCTTCGATGAAGCTCTCAGAAACACGGATATTGATCCGTCGCTGGTCACCGGGACCGGATCAGCAACCGTCCTCATTCCCGAAGAGCCAGGAGTGCAGCTCTCACTCGGGTTCATCGGAATCAAACCGTTACAGCGAGTCGATCGGATGCGAGCACTCGCCCGTGGCGTTGCACGGATGAGTTTAGAAGAGTGCTATTATTGGCACGCCAAGTGTCGTTCGCCGAACAGCCCTAGCGGCGAAAAGGCCCTTCGAACACTACTAACACATCATAAGTAATCATGACTGAGGAAAATCGAGACCGACCACGGCTGAAGATTCAGGACCCACTCCCGATTAGAGCAGTCGGTATTGAGAATGAGCGCGAGCGGAAGAATTACTCCGACCTTCCCCCACAAAACTATATCCACAATTGGTGGGCAAGGCGGCCCACTCCCGCTTCCCGGTTGGCCATCTTAGCATCGGTCCTGCCGGATTCTGTCGATGATGACACTCTTCTAAGATGGATGGAGATAAATCCAGATAACAAATCTCCTGAAGATTCAGTAGCTGAACACGTAAGGCGAAAAAAGGAGATGAAGGAGGACTGGTCAGGGAGAGTATATGACTTATATGGATATAGAAAATCCTACAAAAGAGTACCCCAAGGCGGGGATAGAGATCAACTCCATAAGACCGTTAGATCAGCTTGGGGAGGTGAGCTCCCGACAGTTATGGACTCCACAGCAGGTGGAGGGTCTATCCCATTTGAAAGCCTGCGGTACGGATTCCCAACAATCGCAAACGAACTAAACCCGGTAGCCTCAGTCATTCTAAAAGCGGTACTTGAACATCCAAGAATACAATCTGACCTCTCTGATGACATCGAGGAATGGGGAGAACGGATAAACGAGATTGCGAGGGAGAACTTAGAGGAATATTATCCCACCAATCCAGGAGAAAGGGTTCTTGAGACAATTTGGGCTCACCGAATTACCTGTCCAGACTGTGGGTTCGAACTTCCGCTTGCTGGAAATTGGTGGTTAGATAAGGATACAAGCCCTGTCAGGGGAACAGCAATCCGGCCTATAGTCGATGAAGAGAATTTGAGGGCCGACTTCGAAATCGTACGGATTCCCGAGGATGTAGAAACGTCAGAATTCAATCCAACTAGCGGCACTATCTCGCATGGCAAGGCGACGTGCCTGAATTGCGACGTGGTGATTGATGGGGAAGAAATAAACTCGAAGCTCCAATCGGACGACTTTGATTATCAAAGTCTAGCAGTTAGGTACGAACAACGAGGAGAGCGAGGATTCCGAGTAACGAATGATGAAGAAAGAGAGGCGATCTCAAAAGCGGTGGATCGGGTGGAAAATGATCCAGACCTATCCACATTCCTCGCAACCGAAATTCCAGAGGGGGAGAAAACTTCTGAACCCAGACGCCGTGGTATATTCGAATGGCGAGACATGTTCTCGCCCCGCCAGCTGTTAGCTCACTATACATATTGGCAGGCATTCGAGGAATGCAAGCCGGAAATCCAATCATCTTACTCTGATGAAGAAGCAGAAGCCATCCTAACCTTCTTAGCCATCGGTTCTGACAAAGCACTCGATTACAACAGTAGGATGTCAGCTTGGGACGCCTCCAGACCAAAAATCGGCCACACCTTTGCGGGATCTGACTTTGCGTTCGCGTGGGATTTTGCAGAAAGTCATCTCATAACAGAGGACCACGGGTACCAATGGGTGTTGGATTCGATAGTGGAGGTATACGAAGAACTGAAAGAGCTATCTGGAGATCCTGACACACCGTTACAGATCTTCCAAGGTGATGCGGCTGACTTGTCGCTAGAGGATGAGTCTGTGGATGCAGTTGTCCTGGATCCGCCGTACTATAGTAGTATTATGTATGCAGAATTGTCTGACTTCTTTTATGTGTGGTTGAAAAAGTACCTAGATGATCTCTATCCAACTTGGTTTACAGATGATGTCACAGACAAGGAGGCAGAAGCAGTAGCTAATCCTTCACTATTCGAGGGGATAGCGGGGGAAGGTACGTCTAAGAAAGAACTCGCTCGGCAAAAGTATGAGCGTAGGATGACAGATATGTTCGAAGAGATCCATCGAACCTTGGCAGACGATGGGGTCTTTACTATGATGTTTACTCACAAAGAAACCGAAGCTTGGGATACCTTGACTACCGGGCTGATTGAGGCAGGTTTCACTATTTCTGCTACACACCCAATCAGTACAGAAACTCCAGATCGAGTACAACAACAGGGAAGAAATTCAGCCGAAAGCACGATCCTACTCACAAGTGAAAAGCGAGATGAACGAGACGAGTCTGCCAGCCTCTGGGATGATATAAGAAAAGATACAAAAGATGCGGCTGTTGAACGAGTACGGTCTTTAGAAGAACGAGAGGTGGACTTCACCAAGGTTGACCTGATTTTGGCTTCATTCGGCCCCACCCTGCAAGTATTCACAGAGAACTATCCTGTCGTTAATTCACAGGGAGAAGAGGTTCGACCTGAGACGGCTTTGGATGAGGCGCGAAAAGCTGTACTGGATTACCTAACAGAGAAATACCTTAATAAGGAGGTTCAGGATGTCGATCAGGACACCCGATGGTACCTTCTTTCATGGTTCGTCTTTGGGGCGAAGAAATTCCCCTTCGACGAAGCAAATAGACTCGCGATTGGAGTAGGTACAGATATCTCTACTCTAAAAGATGAGAGACGGATGTGGAGAAAGAGCCAAGATAATATTATTCTAAGGCCCCACGAGGACAGGGTACAAGATGTCAATAAAGACCCTGATGCCCGCTCTGGACGGAAACCAGTGAATCCAGATTCACTATCCTTCTCCACAGCATTGGATAAAGTCCATGCAGCAATGCATATCTATGACGTCCGCGGGGCTACAGAGGCTTGGAACTGGATGAACGATAGAAACTGTAACTCCGATCCTGCATTTAAAGCTACTTTGGAGGCACTTCTGCGTGTCCTACCTCAGGGTCACGGAGACTGGGAATTAGCACGAGACCTTGCAGCAGGTGAAACAGGAGACCTTCTTGATCTCGACCTCGATTCAGAGATTTTCAACAATAGCGAAGAGGACGAAGAGCATCAAGGACGTTTGAAAGATTTCTAATTCGTTAATCCTCTTGGAACGCTGAAAGAGGGGATTCCTCTTTCCGGCGTGCGACCTCATCCGGCCATCGTTCCTGAATCACGTTCAAGATTCGTCTCTCCCGTTCGTCAATCGTTGCTTCGTTCCACTCCTTGTTCTCGAAGATCTCGTTGAGCATCCGGAACTTGGACTCATCGAAGGCAGCTTTCTTCTTCTCGAAGGGGTCGTTCTGATTCCCGGCGTTATCCTCGATAGTCATCAGCGCCAAATTGCCCAGCCGGTCGCTGTTCTCGTTGATGGTCTCGTGGAGGTGCTCGGGGAACTCGTCTGAAACGGTCTGTGGCCAGACGTGCTCGATCGTGAAACGGTCGTCCTCGTTGTCGACGACCTTCTGCACCTCGAAGGGGATGTTCTCCCGTTCGCGTTCTAGCGAGAGTTCATACGCATAGAGCAGGTATCGAAGCTCGTTCTTCCGGTTGGAGTCGCTGTAGTAGGAATAGACGTCGGCGTCGTAGAGCGTATCCATCAGGGTTTCATCGTCGCAGTAGTTGTGGACGTGGTCAGCGAGCTTGTCGATGACGTCGTCGACGGAACTCGGACTGATGTCGTCTGCCTGCTTGCCGGGTTCGTTGTAGTAGAGCTGCCGGGCCAAAGGATAGGCTCTTGTTCGCCCCGTATCAGCGGCTTTCTGCTCGATTAGATACGTTCGAACGATGAACGTCTCGATCTTCTTGAGGAGACGGACGAAGTCTGATTCCGAAATGAGGTCGCGGGTGTACTGGTCGTAGGCGGTGATGAGAAGGGGGTAGAAATTCCCGAGACGGCCTACGGCGTAGAGGTTCTCCAGCCGAGTCTCGATACGGGTACTGTCGATTCCGTCCAGCGTAACCAGTTCCCGAAGCCGCTGGAAGGATCGCTTCAGATCGTTCGTATAGTCGATAATCTCCTCGGCGAGGTCGCCGTTGTCCGTGGCAAACGCCTTCTTGACGTGCTCGAGGTGATTCTGGTAGTACCGTTTATCGTAACTCGTCGTCCAGTTCGCATCCCAGAGGATGAAGTGATACCGCTGGATTTGGTCTTCGTCGAGGCCGCTCCCGACATCGGTGTCGGTGATCTGCTCGATGTTCGAGTATATCTCGCCGAAGTTCTCTTGGACGATGTTGATGAGGCCCTCAGTCCGCTGTTCCTCGTCGTCCTCCCCGTCACGAGGTCCGTCATCGGTGACCAGCGCCAGCCGGTGCATCAGATAGCTCTTAGTGATTTCGAGGTCAGTGAGGCCCTTCCCCCGGTCGTTGACGGTCTGGAAGATCCGCGCGGCTTCGGCCCGCGATTCGACGACGTACGCGAGCAGGTCGAGGTTCTGAATCGTCGAATAGAGGTCGGTGTAGAACTCCACCGGGTCCTCGTAATCGGTGTTTTCTGGCGGGGCGTCCTCCAGTTTCTCACGGAAGAACGACTTCGTATTCGCCAGCCGGCGTTTCGAGGGTGTGTCGAGCGTGTACTCTGCTTCGGGGTTCGAGCTCTGTGTCGATTTTTCCGTGTCGATGACGTCCTCGAGGATGTACTTCTTGAAGAATTTCGCATCGTCGTCCTCCTGGAGCCGAAGTCGCTGCTGGTCAGAAGCAACGAGGTAGTTATCCAGGATGTCGACCGCGTACTCCTCTCTTCCGTGAGCGTGGAGCTGTTCCTGTAACTCGAAGAGTAAAATCAGGAGTGTCGTGAGCCGTTGCTGTCCGTCGATGATTCCGACTTCATCGTAGAGCCCGTCATCTGATTCGTCCGAATCCTCGATCAGGAACGTTCCGATGTAGTGCGTCTTGTCGAGAGATTCGAGGAGGTCCTCCCAGAGCTCGCGGCGTTGCTTCTCATCCCACGAGTAGTTGCGCTGGTATTTCGGCACGTAGAACAAGTCACGACCGGGAACGAGGTTTTTGAAGGGTTTCTTCCCAGTTTGCATGAAACACACCTCCAAGCGGCACCGCAAAAATTCTGTGCTGCTTTATCAAAATGTACCCACTCTTTATGTTGTGGAGCAGGCATACGTCAATATCAGATGGCTAGGTCCCTCCGTGACTACGACTGGCAGTCTATCTACGAAAGCCAGCCCAGCAACGACGCAGCTCATCTAATCAAGGAGTTCTACGTCCCGGCGCTCGAACGAAGCGTCCAGTACGACCGGATTGCAGGCTACTTCGATAGCGGTTCTCTCGCTGCTGCTGGGAACGGAATCGAGGCACTCGTAGAAAACGACGGCCGAATGCGACTCATCGTTGGCGCACAGCTTCAACCGAAGGATCGACCTGTGCTGGAAGCACTCGCCGACGATCTCGACGAGAACCTGACGGGCTTGGATGACGAAACTCTCGATCAGCAGCTCCAGCTGCTCGCCTGGCTCCTTCGGGAGGATCGACTCGAGCTCAAGATCGCGGTCCCCAGCCGCGGGGAGTGGGGTATCTTCCACCCCAAAGTAGGCATCTTCCGAGATGAGGACGGGAACTGGATCTCGTTCGAAGGGAGCATCAACGAGACGGCCGGCGGCTGGACGCGGAACTACGAGCGGTTCAAAGTCCACCGCTCGTGGGACGACGGTCAAGCTCCCTACGTCGAAGGCGACCGAGAGTCGTTTAAGCAGCTGTGGCAAGACGAGCACGCCTACGTCGACGTCTACGATCTTCCGGAGGCCCTGAAAGAGGAGCTAATCGACTGGAAGGCCCCCGACAACGACGTCGAAGTCTCCCAAATCGTCGAGAAACTCCGCGAACCAGAGGCCCCGACTGACGGCGACAAAGGGCGGATCCTAGCTGACGGAGCACAAGCCCCCGGTGGCCTCCAACTCGCCGAGGAAGCGAGCACGATCGATCCGTGGCCACACCAGCGAGTCGTCTCCGATACGGCAGTCAACACGTATCCGAACTCCTATCTCCTTTGCGACGAGGTCGGCCTCGGGAAAACTATCGAGGTCGGCCTAACACTCTCCCGCCTCGGTCTGACTGGCGAACTCGAGAACTCACTCGTTCTCACACCAGCGAGTCTCGCCGTCCAGTGGCAAGAAGAACTCTGGGAGAAGTTCAACATCAACGCCTATCGGTACGATCGAGGGAGTGACTACGATTACGCCTTCATCGATTCCTTCGGCCAAGAGCATCCAGTCCCGGGGACGGGTGACCTGGACATCGAGGCGGATCGGCGGAACGAGGCGTGGACGAACAGCCCGCTGTGGCGGTTCGCACACACTCGAAAGGATGACCCGACGCCGACTGTCATCATCATGTCCTGGCACACAGCGCGACTCACAGGCCGGTGGGACCAGGTCGCGCCCGCTGACGACGGAACCGCCCGGACGAGGGACGACATCCCGGCAAGCTGTCGCGGACGCAACCCGGACGGCCGTGAAGGCGTCTGGGACGCAGTCGTCGTCGACGAGTCTCACAACGCACGTCGTGGGAGTAACTTCTACAATCTCCTCGAACGGCTCCGCGATCACACTCACTGCTACTACCTGCTCACTGCGACCCCGATGCAGCTCCACCATCGCGAACTCTACGATCTCCTGACCCTCCTCGATATTCCCGAGGCGTGGGATGATCGCGACCGATTTGTCGAATTCTTCGAGACCCGCCAGGCGCTGTCGACCGTTATCGAAGGCGGAGCCGATCTCTCATCCCGGACATCGAGTGATCCATCACAGGCGACTCTCAATGGGACATTTCAGGATCGGTTCAATTCCTCGATAGAGTACGCGGACGTCGTCCTCGAGGGGATCGTCGACGAACTCGGGCTGGAGGACCAAGGTCGAGGCGTCGCGAAACAGCGGCTTCTCCAGGCGTGTAACTTGGCACGAGGGTATGGCCAGGAGTACGACGACTACCGACGGAAGGTGGACGCCGCGATTGAGGAGCAAATCGATCCGTTCGGAGCGGATGAAGATACCAAGCTCAAACGGTTGCTGTATCCGGAATCAGTCCTGAATGAGGAGATGATTATTTCCTCACGAAGCGACCGTCTCGACGCCCTCGACGAACTCAGCAAGGACGGCTGGAAGGTACTCCAAGACGTACTTTCGTGGGCAACCCCAGTCGATGCCTGCATCCACCGCAATACCCGGGATACCCTTAGGAAATATCGCAAAGCAGGGCTGCTCGAAGAAACGGTCCCGACCAGAAAGCCCGAGCGACGGCGTATCGAACTCAACGAGCAAACCCGTCGGGTGTATGATCGAATCGACGAATACACCCGAACCTTCTACAAGAAGGCACAGCAGTCAACAGAGACGGAAGCCCGCGCCATTGGGTTCGTGATGACGACGTATCGCCAGCGGCTTACTAGCAGTGTATACGCGATTTCACAGAGTCTCTCTACGCGGTTGGAGAAACTTCGAACGCAGCGGAAGGTACTCGAACGGCGAAAACGAATTCGGGACGACCAGGATGAGGATCGGCAGGCGGCCCTAGACGCACTTAGCGAATACAGTGAAGACGAGATCGCCGAGTTGGAGGACGCCGGCGAGGACGTGCTGAACGTCGATCTCACCGAACTCGCACCGAGTCTTACTGACGAGGGGATCAATCTTCTCAAGGAGGAGATCGAGGAACTGGAGTCGTTCATCCAGGAGGTCAAGCAGGTCGATGACGACCCGAAGATGGATCAGCTGTACGAGGACCTCGACATGCTCGATCGGAAGGGACGGAGTCGAATCATCGTCTTCACGCAGTACAAAGACACGATGCACTTCGTCCGCCAGCAACTGCGGTGGAAGTACGGCGAGAATATCGCCTGTTACTCGGGCGACGGCGGCGAGATGTACGACGAAGAAGCAGACGCCTGGCGAAACGTGGGGAAGGAACGTGTCAAGCGAGAATTCTCCGACAACGACGGAGAGGTCGATATTCTCGTATGTACGGACTCTGCAAGTGAGGGGCTGAACCTGCAGGAATGCGGTGCGATGATCAACTATGACCTCCCGTGGAATCCGATGCGAGTGGAGCAACGGATCGGACGTATCGACCGCATCGGTCAGGAATACGACGACGTCTACATCCTCAACTACAGCTACGAGGACACCGTCGAATCAGATATCTATGACCGACTAGACGACCGGATCGGTCTGTTTGAGTACGTCGTTGGCGATATGCAGCCGATTCTATCCAGTGTCGGGTCGAAGATTCGAGAGGCGACGATGGTAGAAGGGGCGAAGGCAGACAGCGAGGAGTATGAAGAACTCGAACGAGATATCGACCAAGATATCGAGGAACAGCAAGGTGAGGACGACCCAGTAGAGCTCAAGGATTCACTCGCAGAGGTCGACAGCGACCGACCACTACGTGAACAGGTTATCCAAGAAGCGCGTCTGGACGCTTGGGAAACCTATTCCCATCCTGATCTCGGAAAGGTCGGGAACCCGAGTGAAAACCGAGACCCCGTCTTTACCGTAGACGCTGCCAAGGGAGTCTTCTTGGAGAACGAAACGCTCACCGAGGCGGGGATTCAGTTTGATCTACTGTCGCAGCTGGATTTCGAATTCGACCTCACTGAACCGGAAGATGCAGAATTCATCTACTGCCTTCAGCATCCGGGGGACGCTCCCATTACAGCGGAGGAAAGTGAGGATACCCTCGCAGCGAGCATCGCAAATCAGCACCAAGGAATCGGTGTAACCTTCGACCCCGATACGGCTGACGAGTACCCCTCACTCCGATTCCTCGCTCCAGGGAGTCCGTTGTTCAACTGGTTAGCAGCGACGCTCGTCGAAACGTCGGATCGGTTGAATCTCACCCAATCCGCCTATACTGCGAATTCTGACGGAGACATAGTCGGAACCGCTGAGAAACCGTGGGTTGTGACCGGGTGGGCCGAAGAAGACGCTGCGGACACGTCGCTCGTCCAGCTTACGGACGGTGGCTCAGTTGAGGGCCAGTCAGAGACAGTGGAGTTCCTCAATCAATGGGCGCAGGAATTCATTGAGAACCGCACCAGGTCGTCGTAGCTCGGGAGATTAGAGGACATTTGCGATCCGCTCGGGAGACGCGACGGTGAGTGACCCCTCCAAGGCACCTTGGTCTTCGTGTGCTTCTACCCACTCGATTGCAGCGTCAATCTCCTCTTCAGGGACAACAAGAACCCGTTTGAATCCCGACGTCCGGTAGTCCTGAAGCTGGTTCAGTGCGTGACTTCCGTTATCGGCGATAGCCTCCATCGTCTCTACCTCGACGATCAAGTTCGCGCTCGTGGAATCAATCGAAATGATATCGGGTTCCCCGTTGACTCCGTCGATTACGCCCTGAGGACTCGTTGATGCGGCTCCGTCTGGGTCGATATGGGAGACGTAAAGATGCGCTTCGTCACTCGTCGCTTCTTTGACTGCCGAATACGTCTTGCGGAGAGTGTCGTTGTGATCGCTCTCTCGACCAAACAGCCACCCGCCAAGGGTTGCACCGACGACTGCACCAGCCGGGCCGCCAGCTGCTGCCCCAAGGGCACCGCCGATCGCCCCACCGCCGAGCTGATTCTTACTCTTGTCGTCCATATATCTAACACTTGGCTGTAGTTTCAAAAAGGCACGCTAACCGGGGTGAAAGTAGAGGTTGTAGCAGTTCTGGGGTTGGCTGGCACAGCAGATTTCGTTGACATGGAATAGACTGTCGACCGGACAGATTATCGGTTGAATCCTCCTCTTCCACGCGAGGTTCCGAGTGAATCCCGGAATATCGAGTATATTCCCACACAGCCCACCGTCACGAGTATACCACCACCAGATACGTAGAGTACAGAGGAGATTTGAGAAGCTGATCCGAAAATCGGTACCGTTGGAGGAACCAATGAGAGCCCGATTCCCGCTGTTATGAAAAGGAGGCCGCTGATGATCGCCAAAATGGCGAGTGCAACCCCGACCATTTCTTCTGGGAATTCCATATGTTCAGGTCAGTCTTAGACAGCACCAAAGAGCGTTCTGATGGTCAGTGGCAGTATTCTCAGCACAAGACCTATTAAAAACGACACTCCGAATTGTACTATGCCCTCAACTCGCCGGAGCTATCAGCCCTTCATCAGCTATCTTCAGAATAATACCCGCATTCCACAGCTTCACTTCGAGAACCTTTCAGTTCGCGAGGAAACTGTCGTACTTGAATTAGAGTATGAGGGAGATCTAGCACTACGGGAGGAACAAAATCAGGTCCGTGAGATGGTCCCTGAAGTCTTCTTGATGGCTTGTCGGAAAGGTGTATTTGAGGACGTGAAAGGCATTATCCGCTGTTCAGAGAACTCAGATTACTTGCTGTTCGAATTCGACCAGCAATGGATCGAGCAGATGGAGTCAGAGAAGGATCAGCCGGACTGGGGTGAACTCAAAAGCCAAATCTTGGCCCAAATCGCCCATTCGTACGGAGATGAGCCGGCAGTATAAGCTTCGATAATGGCCACGAAATCCGCAGATTCGGATTCAGGTCATCCTCAGCCAGGAGTATGGTTGCGATTCCTCTTCTGGGTCTATGATCGGTTCTATAACGCTAGCGCTTTTGAACTCGTTCGTAATTGGGTTGTCTTGGGATTTGTAGTTCTCAGCCTCCTCTCGGAATTCGCACCTGGAGTGTTCAAGACCATTCTAATAATGATCGTTCTGCTCCCAGTAATCCTCGCAGCACTAGTCGTGAAAGTGGTTCCAATTATTGCGTCAGCCGTTGGTTGGGGAGAGCGACTGGGACTGATGACACCTGATGATCGCGTCTCCATCGCCGCGAAAGCAATCCGTCTTGTTTCCGGTGGCGAAGATGCCCTCGAACATCTACTCGAATGGTTCCGCCGGTAACCAAATTCAGGAAGTAGGACGTTTCCGGAATTGAGGGACTGGGAGACCCTGAAAAACACCATATCCAGGCTTTGTGACTGTTTTTCAGCACTATTGGAGCCTCTGTGAGAGTACTTTCCGGAAACAACCCGGTCACGCTTTTATGACTAGACGGGAAACAAGTCGAGCAGTAACAGATGATCCGCGATGCTCGCGTTCTCCGGGCCGGGTTCGTTCCTCGGGAAGTTGAGCATCGCGACGCCGAAGTCAACCACCTCTCTAGCGTTCTCGAGCCCATCACGAACGGTGAACCCGCCGACACGGCCATCGTCACTGGACCCAGCGGCGCTGGCAAGACCTGCATCTCGCAGTTCGTCACCGAACGACTCCGGGAAGAGGTCCTCGACGTCGAGGCCATCTACGTCAACTGCTGGCGGAACTACACCCGGTTCCGCACGCTCTACCAGATCCTCGACGACCTCGGCGCGACCATCGACATCCACCGGCAGTCGACGCCCCACGACGAACTCGTCGATCGCCTCCAGCAGCATGACGGCCCGCGAACCGTCGTCATTCTCGACGAGGTCGACCAGCTGGAGGACCCCAGCGTCATTTACGACCTCCACAGCCTCCCGCAGTTCGCGATCATCTGCATCGCGAACAAGGAAGAGGAGCTGTTCAGCCGCGTCGACGACCGCCTCGTGAGCCGGCTGCGCTCCAGCGAACACGTCCGGATGGACAAGTACCACGACGAGCAGCTGTACGACATTCTGAGTGCGCGGGCGAAGTGGGGCCTCGATGAGGACGTCATCACCGACGACCAGCTCTACCGGATCGCCGACGCGGCCGCCGGCGACGCCCGCCTCGCAATCGGCATCCTCCGAACGGCCGCCGGCAAGGCCGATCGCGAGAACCACGAGCGCATCACCGACGATATTCTCCTGGACGCCGCCGAGGATGCTCGGGCCCAGATCAAGCAGAAGAGCCTCGACTCGCTCACGCCGCACCAGCGCGTCGTCTA
>ENA-ORCR01000568-ORCR01000568.1-marine-metagenome-genome-assembly--contig:-NODE-568-length-18444-cov-7.274786_pt1 | contig 18444 bp, 19 predicted proteins | sample MGYA00237782_ERZ508514 | MGnify/ENA primary metagenome ERZ508514 (study PRJEB26185, sample SAMN06268960) | marine metagenome | isolation source: Eden Landing Ponds, San Francisco, CA, USA | place...
CCCGCCTTCGAGGGGGAGTCGCTCGTCGACCAGCACCAGCGCGTGTACGACGCCGTCGGCGACCACATGACCCGGTCGGTCCACGCCCTGGAGATCAAGACGTACACCCCCGAAGCGTACGCGGAACATGGTGACGGCGCCCTCGACGACGACCTCCGAGAGGCGGGGCTGTTCCCGGTCGACGGAGCGTAACGACCCGGCGCGAACCGCGATCACCATCCCCGTCCCGCCATGCGACCCTCCATCCGACGCGCTCTTCGCGGAACCCTCGCCGGAGTCTCCGGGCTGGCCTTCGTCGCGCTCGGCGGCGCCCTCTACGTCCGCGCCGCGCCGCCGTCGGTCCTCGCCGGCCTCGCCGTCGTCGCGGTCGGGACGCTGCTGGCCGCCGGCGGCCGGTCGGCGCTGTTCGAACTCCTCGGTCGCGGAGGAGGTGCGGACGGCGATGAGACCGCCACCGGTCTCCCCGACGACGAGGACGGTCCCGACTGGTGGCTCGCCCGCGTCGAGCCCGCGCTCGACGACGCTTGGAACCGGTGGTCCGAGGTCGTCCTGACGGTCGGACTCGCTGTGATCGGGGTCGGTTCCTTCGCGCTCGTCGTGACCCACTCCGGCGAGGAACCGCCGCTCAGGCTGCTCGTGACCGGGACGCTCGGGATCAACGGCGCGCTGCTGACGCTCGCGTTCGTGTTCGAGTGAGCGCCGCGTCCCGAGTGTCGTCGAAACCCTCAGGGACGAATCCAGGATCGACCGGGAGACTGTGACTGCCTCGTGATCGACAACGGAGTGAGTACTGCAGATCGGTGGTGGCAAGGGCGTATTTAAACTGACGTGAGCGATCGCGACGATCTCTTATAAATAACGGTGCGGTGGCGCGTGCCCGTGAGCGGCCTGAAGGCCGCTCACGGCACCACGCGAGGGACGCGGTGAGCGACGTGGGCGACCGAAGGGAGCCCCGAGCGAGCCGCGAGGCTGGGGAGGCGTGAGGCTGTGCGGTTGTAGTCGGGTGGGACTCAAAGGGGCAGTCGCGAGGACGAAGGCGCGCGACGCAAGGACCGCAGGAACGAGTGAAACGAGTGACGAGGACCGCAGCGAGCGCACCGAGTCCTCGCGGCTGGGGCTTTAGAGATGTTCACCGCAGCGTCGCAACCCATTTATAAACAGCCGACAGCAACACCACTCGATCGCTTATAAATAACTGCTCCACAAATTCGCTATACCCACTCTCGCACTCGATCATCGCTGCCCCTGTGTCGACTGAGCACGTCACCGAAACCCCTGTGCCGTCTCCGACCACTCAAGAGCGGCCCCAGAGCCGTCGGCACCTACTGTTTAGGTCCTCCGCGCCCTACGGTTCATATGGAGATCACCGGCCCGTGGAACCGCGAGCGCGTCGACGAGTTTCTCGACGAGGCGGAGATTCCGGTCCGCATCGGCTGTCGGACCCCGAGCGAGGCCCCGTGGATCGTCTCGCTGTGGTTCTCGTGGGATGGCGCGATCAACTGCGCGACGAGCGCGAGCGCCGACCTCGCCGACTTCCTCGCACACGACGACCACGTCTCCTTCGAGGTGTCGACGAACGACCCGCCGTATAAAGGCGTCAGGGGACGGGGCCGCGCGACGGTGTCGCCGGACGCGGACGACGAACTGCTCCGCGCGCTGTTGAAGCGGTATCTCGGCGGCGTCGACAACCCGACCGGGGACCGGCTCCTCCGACCGGAACGCGAGGAGATCCGGGTGCGGATCGAGCCGGAGCGGCTCCACTCGTGGGACTACACGAAGCGGATGGGGCCGAAAACGCCCTGACTACCGCCCCGCCTCAGCGACCGAGGTGCCGCAGGTTCTCCGTCTCGACGCGCTCCGGCACCGCGTCGACCGCGCGCGGCACCCAGTCGTCGTGGCCGAGGGTGATCGCGGTCTCCGGGTTGGCGTCGGCGAGGCTCGCGACGCCCTCGGCGGCCGCGACCTGCGCCGCGCCGTCGACCCGCTCGGGGACCTCGGCGGTGAGCGGGTACGTCTCGGAGAGCGCCCGCGGGAAGGGGCCGAACGGCGGTTTCACGCGCCACACCGCGTCGTAGTCGTGGTTCGACGGCGCGTCCGACTCGGTGAGGAGGAGCCGGTCGGGGACCGCGAGCCGCGAGAGCCGGTCGTGGTGCCGCCGGACCTCGGGACGGCGGGCCGACTCGTGAGAGGTGTAGAAGAACGCGTCCTTCGAGACTGGGTCGGTCTCCTCCAACTCGTCGGCGTGGTCGAGGAGCGTCCGGAGCCCGTCGAGCATCGCGGGGTGGCCGCGGGCGCGGCGGTCGACGAGCTGGAGGAGGTTCCCGGACCGGATCGCGGCCTTCACGCGTCGCAGCTCTTCAAAGGTGACGTGGAGGTTGTGCTCGGCGAGGAGCTCCTCCGTGGCGTCCAACTCCCGGAGCTCCGCGGGCGTGTGCTCGGCGCAGACGGGACACGAGCAGGGGAAGTACTCCATCTCTTCGAGGTGCTCGGTCCCGGAGACCGTGAGGTACCGGCCGTCGCGCGCCATCAGCGCGTAGGCGGCCGAGTCGAACAGGTCGCAGCCGGCGGCGACCGCCAGCGCGAGCATCATCGGGTGGCCGGCGCCGAACAGGTGGACGGGCGCATCGGGGTCGAGCCCGCGTTTTGCGGCGCGCACCGCCTCGACGACCTCGGCGTAGCGGTAGGAGTTGAGGAGGGGGACCATCGCGCCGACGGGGAACACGTCCAGATCGGTCGCGCTCGCGTGGCGGCCCGCCTCCTCGCGGAGGTCCGGGAACGTCGACCCCTGCACGGGGGCGTTGAGGAGCATGTCGCCCGTCTCCGCGGCCTCGGCGTCGGCGAGCGCCTGCTTCGTCGTCTCCAACTCTCGCTCGGCGCGCTCGCGGTCGACGTCCGGGGGCGTGGGCACGTCGACCGGGGTGGCCACGTCGCTGCCGATCCGCCGCTGGAACTCGATGATCTCCTCGGTGGTCACGTCGATGTCGCCGTACTCGGCCAGTTGGAAGGAGCCGGAGTCGGTCATGATCGCGCCGTCGAACCCGAGGAACTCGTGGAGCCCCTGATCGAGCACCCGATCCCGGATCCGGTCGGTGCTCCGGATGATGTAGGAGTTGGTGATCAGCATCTCCGCGCCGAACTCCTCGGCGAGCCGCCGCGGCTCCACCGTGAGGACGTTGGGGTTGACGACCGGCAGGAGCGCCGGCGTCTCGACGGTCACCCCGGCGCGGGGGACCTCCAGCCGCCCGATCCGCCCGGCGGCGTCGTGGTCCCGGATCTCGAAGTGATCGCGCATACCCGAAGTGCGGGGACGCGGGCGGTAAGGGTTGCGTTCGGGGGCGACGGACCGATCGTTCTCAGAGCCCGGTCGGGTGGCTCACGTACGTCGTCTCCAGGCCCCACTCCTCGGTCAGCGCCTGCAGCGACCGAACGCCGAACGTCTCGGTCGCGTAGTGGCCCGCGAGGAAGACGGTGACCCCCGCCTCGCGGGCGTCGTGGTAGACCCGCCCCTTTCCCTCGCCGGTGACCAGCGCGTCGGCGCCCGCCTCGACCGCCTCGTCGAGCCAGTCCGTCCCGGACCCGGTGACGACCGCGACGCGCTCTATCTCGTCGGGGCCGAAGTCGATCACCCGCGTCGGGGACTCCTCGCCGTCCCCCTCGCCGCCCGGCTGGCCCTCGAACCCGTCGAGCGTCTCGCGGATCGACGCCGCCGACCGCGGTGCGTCCGCCTCGCCGATCGTGCCGATCGTTACCGGGCCGATCGCGCCGAACGGCTCCCGGTCGCCGAGGTCCAACTCCGCGGCGACGCCCGCGGCGTTGCCGAGGTCGGGGTGGCCGTCGAGCGGGAGATGGGAGACGTAGAGGGCGATGTCGTACTCCGAAAGCGCTGCGACCCGGTCGTAGGTCCGACCGGTGACGCGGTCGATCCCGCCCCACGAGATCCCGTGGTGGACGACGAGCGCGTCGGCGCCCGCGTCGGCCGCGGCCTCGATCGTCGCCGCCGCGGCGTCGACCGCGAAGGCGACGCGCTCGATCTCTCCCCGGTCCGACCCCACCTGTAGCCCGTTCGCGCTGGCGTCGACGTCGGCGTACGCGGCCGTGTCCAGTCGGTCGTCGAGTCGTCGCACGTACTCGGAGCGCTCCATACCGACGCGTGCGCCGGGCGGGAAATAAAGCGCGCGGCTCCGGCGGCCATTTAAAAATCGGCGGCACCGGTCGCCGAACAGCCACCGCCGACCGCTACGCCCGCTCCGCGAGGAACCCCTCGACGGCCTCGCGGTCGGGGAGCGCGGTCATCCCACCGTCGTCTTGCATCGAGAGCGCGGCCGTCGCGTTGGCGAACGCGAGCGCGTCGCCGAGGGCGGGCGAGTCGCCTGGACCGTCGTCGTCGGGAGGAGCAGCGCCGTCCGCGCACGCGACCAGCCGCGCGATCAGCCCTGAGGTGAACGCGTCACCCGCGCCGGTGGCGTCGACCGCCTCCACCGGGAATCCCCCGTGGCGCGCCGTCGTCTCGCCCCACGGTGCCGCGTCCATGCTCGCCGCGACCGCGCCCGCGGAGCCGAGGGTGACGACTGCCGTGTGCGGGCCGTGCTCCAGCAGGTCCCGCGCCAAGTCCTCGCCCTCGCGCGAGGAGATGCCGGTCGCCGCGGCGTCCTCGTCGCTGGCGACCGCCACGTCGGTGTCGGCGAGGACGTCGTGGATCGCCTCGACCACCGCGTCCCGGTCCCCCTCCGGAACCAGGTCCGGACGGTAGTTCACGTCGAACGAGACGGTGCAGCCCCGCTCGTCGGCGGCGGCCGCCAGCGTGCGCATCGCGGTCCGGCCCGCGGGGTGCGTCAGGGCGACGCCGCCGAGGTGGACCCACGAGACGGCCGTCAGCGCGTCGGTGGGAACCGCGTCGGGATCGAACCCAAAGGTCGCGTCCCGCGAACCGTAAAATCTGAAACGCCGGTCGTCGTCCCCGGGCAGAGAAATCACCGCGAGAGCGGTGTTGCCCTCGACGCGCCGAGAGAGCCCGTCCGGGACGTCCTCGTCGTCCAGCGTCTCCCGCAGGAGGTCGCCGAAGGGGTCGTCGCCGAGCCGGGTCCAGAACGCCGGGCGCTCGCCGAGCCGCGAGAGGCCGACGGCGACGTTGGCCGGGGCGCCGCCCGGTCGGTGCGTGAACCCGTCCACGTCGCGCAGCGTCTCGCCCGCCCCGGGGAGCAGGTCGACGAGCGTCTCGCCCGCGACGAGAATGTCAGTCATGGAAGCAAGAAGCGTCGCCGGTCGGTATGAATGTACGCGTTCGTCGGCGGAGGGTCCGGGCCGCTCGCAGGCGAGGTCTACTCGTCGTCGTCCGTCTCGTCGGACTCCGTCCCCCCGCCCTCGTCCGCTTCCGCGACCTCCTCCGCGACCGCCTCGAACGCCGCGAGGATGACCCGCTTGCAGGCCTGCCCCTCGGTCGTCCAGTGCTGCGCGTAGTCGAGCATGTCGTCGTAGATGTCGGGCTTGCAGCCGGCCGCCTGCGGGTGACCGCCCCCGTTCACCTTCCCGGCGACCTCGTGGGCGTGTCGGAAGTCCTCCGAGCCGCGGATCGACGCGGAGCCGGCGGGCTTGACGATCACCGCGCCGTCGGCGCCCCGCTCGCGAAGCGCCTCGGCGACCTCGTTCTGCGAGCACCGGCCGTACGTCACCGCGATGGTCCACTCGCCGACCTCGTGGGTGACCGCGCGGTCGACGGCGGCGTCGATCCGGGCCTCCTTCTCGACGCGTCGGTCGGCGACGTACTCCCGGACCGTCTCGGGGAGGTCGGCGCCGTACGCGCCCACGATGGCCGCGTACTCCTCGCTGCCGGCCCAGTAGGAGTAGTCGGCCAGGTCGTCGGAGCGGGGGTCCTCCTTGATCCAGAGGTCGTGGTCGCGCGTCACGGTCGCTAGCTCGGCCCACCGGTCGTCGAACGCGTGGTCCAGCGATCGGAGCGCCACGTCGGCGGTACACTCCTCGTCGGACTCGCCGACAACGAGGTCGACGCCGAGGTCGCGCACGGCGGCGGCGGTCGCCTCGTCCCACTGGTGGTGGTCGAACCACCGGATCGAGGCGGTCGACTCGGAGAGCGCCTCCAGCGGCTCAGCGACCCACTCGTAGTCGTCGGGACACAGATCGCAGACGAACAGGTCCACGTCGTCGTCGGCGTACGCGAGCACGCGTTCGAGCGACGTGTCGATGGAGTAGGGCCCGGCGGCGACCAACCCGACCGGCGACTCGGCGTGGGCGTCCTCGGTGGGGTCGGTGGGGTCGCCTTCGGACTCGTCCGCCTCGTCGGCGTCGGCTCTCTCGCCCTCCTCGTCGGTTTCGTCTTTCTCGTCGTCGAGCCGCGCCGCGATGGCCGCCTCGAAGTCCGCGGGGTCGAGCGCGGCGTCGTACGCCTCCCGGATCATCGCCGCGCAGGCGAGCCCGTCAGCATCGCCGTCGGCGATGACGACCGCCTCACTGCCCTCGATCGCCTCCTTCGCGCGGCGCTCGGCGCGCTCCTCGTCCAGCGAGTCCGGGTAGAAGAACCCCTTCCCCGGCAGTCGCGTGTACCGCGATCGGGGGATGTCCCCCTCGTCGATGAGTTCGTCGTCCATACCGTCGCGCCGGGCGGGAGCGGGAAAACTCCGCCGTTCTCGGGCGGGTCGGGACCTTCTCGGGCGGGTCGGGACCGACCGATCGGACGCGAACCGCGCCCCAGCCCCTCAGATCGTCGTCCGCCGCGGGTCCTCGTCGGTGAGTTGGCGAACGGTGAGCACGGGGATGGGGCACGTCCGGACGACGCGCTCGGCGACCGAGCCGATGAGGAATCGGTTCTCGCCGTGTCGCCCGCGCGTCCCCATCGCGACCACGTCGGCGCCGACCTCGCGCGCGTAGCCGGAGATTTCGGGGGCCGGGCGCCCCTCGCGCACCTCGGTCGTGATGTCGAGCGTCGCGTCGCGCTCGGTCGCGGCGTCGGTCACCTGATCGAGCGCGTCCTCGCCGTGATCGTCGAGCGCCTCGCGGAGGTCGTCGCGGACCTCGTCGGGCGTGGACTCGACCTCGCCGCTGTCGACGACGTAGACGGCGTGGACCGCGGCGTCGAACCGCGCGGCGACGTCGACCGCGACGTCGACGGCCCGGCCGACGCTGTCGGAGCCGTCGGTCGCGACCACGATCGTGTCGAACATACCACCCCGTTCGCCGAGGCGGTAGTTAAAAACACGCGGTCGGCTCCGGACACATAGCGATCGACAGCGCGATCGCGGCGAGGTTGTGATTTATAAATCCCGCTCCGCGTACCGACTCGTCTACGCCAGGAAGACGTGCCGCGGCCGATCCGCTAACACCTCGCGACCCCACTGGACCGTCTCGCGGAACTCGTCGGAGCCGAAGAAGGCCATCGCGTCCTCCTTCGCGTGCCACTGGCTGGCGATGAACATGTCGTTCTCGTCCTCGACGTTCATCATCAGGTCCGTCTCGACGTGGCCGTCCATCCCGGCCAGGATCTCGCCGACGTCGTCGAACGTGTCGGTGAAGTCCCCCTGGTGCTCCGGCTTGACGGTGTAGAACATCCCCATCGTCCCGAAGCCGGACTCCTCGCCGGCGCGGGCGACGATCTCCGGCAGCTCAGAGAGGAAGCCGGCGGCGGTCTCGGCGGCGGAGGCCGTGTCCCAGATGGAGACGACCGCGGCGCGGTCGGTGACGCGCCCCTCGTACACCGCCGTCTTCACGTGGGTGCCGTAGTGGTCGAAGTTGCCGCGGAGCCCCTCGACCTCGTCGAACAGCTCGTCCACGTCGGCCTCGCTGTAGAGGACGGTGGCGTACACGTCCTCACCGCTCGGCTTGCCGGCGTAGATGTCGAGATCCGCGAGTTCGCCGCGGATGTCGGCGTCGTCGACCCCGTCTCCCCCTTCGTCCTCGCCGTGGGGGTGATCGCCCTCGCCGCTCGCCTCCCCATCGCCATGGGGGTGGTCGCCGTGCGCCGATCCCCCGCCGGAACCGGCGTGATCGTTGCCTTCGCCGTGGTGACTGTCGTCGCCGCCGTGATGGCTACCCTCGTCGTGACTCTCGGCGCCGTGACCGCCCTCGCCGTGATGGTCGCCCTCGCCGTGAGCGTGGCCGTGTCCGTCCTCGCCGACCTCGTCGCGGTCGCCCTCCGGGGTCGGCACCGTCTCCCCGGCGAGGTACGCGCCGAGGTCCGCGGGCGGGAACCGGCGACCGATGTAGAACTCACCGAACTCGCCGTACCGCGAGGAGGCGGGGTCGAACCGCATCTCGTAGACGATGTCCTTGATATCGGTCGGGTCCGAGCCGAACAGCGTGACGCCCCACTCGTGGCTGTCGAAGCCGACCGACGAGGCGATCACCTGTTTGATCTTCCCGGCGTACTCCTTACCGACCTCGCCGTGGTCGGCCATCAGATCCGCGCGGTCCTCGAAGGAGAGGTCGTACCAGTTGTGTTCCTCGCCGCGCCGCTTGCTCATCGGATAGAAGCAGACGTACTCGTCGTCCGGGATCTCCGGCGTCAGCTTCCCCTCGATGTAGCGTTTGAGGCCCGCGTCAACGGATTCCGGATCCTCGAAGTACTCGTCGGAGACGTAGCCGGAGACCTCGGTGACGGAGACGTAGGAGGTCGTTCGCTCCGTGAACTTCGCCAAGGCGGTGTCCTCGAACCGGCGCTCGATCGACGACAGGTCGTCGAGCGCGGGGCGAAAGTGGACGAACAGCAGGTCGGCTTTGTGCCCGAGCACCGAGAAGAGCCCGGAGTCGCCCTCGTCGGCGTCGGCGACCAGTTCCCGGTGTTTCAGGAAGGACTGACTCTCCTCTATCGCCCGTTTCCGCTCTCGCTCGGGGGCGTCGCGCCACGCGTCCCAGTCGATGGACCGGAAGTCGTGCAGCGCGAACCACCCCTCCTCGGTCTGTGGAGCCTCGACCATACGCCGGCTTGGGTCGCCGGGGCTTTGGGGTTTGCGAGTCGTCGCCGTCGTCGCGTGTCGAAGGTCGGAGTCCGTTCGACTCCTTACGACTCGTCTCGACCCGTCTCTCTGTAAACCCTCCAACAGGATTAATCGTGATTAGTGCGTTGGTAACGTATGGCAATTGCTCGGCACGACCGCGGACGACGAGCCGACCTCCGAGCGTTGCTCTCGCAGGTCCATCCGGTGTTCATGTTGCCGCCGCTCGCGGCCTCGTGGTTCGGTGCGGCGGTCGCCGGCGAGTTCGCGCTCTCGGCGGGCGCGATTCACATGACCGCGATCTTCTTCGCGGTGTACACGGCGCACGTGAAGGACGGCTACGTCGACTTCCACCGGCGCGGCGAGGACGACGACCACCCGATGACGGTCCGCGGCTGTCGCCTCTCTCTCCTCGGCGCCGGGGTCGGCTTCGCCGCCTGCACGCTCGCGCTCGGCGCGCTCGTCGGCCCGGGCGCCGCGCTCGTCACGCTCCCGACGTGGTTCGTCGGGTACCTCCACGCGCCGCAACTCGACACGAACCCGATCACCACGACGCTGGGGTACCCGACCGGTATCGCTCTCGCGCTGCTCGGCGGGTTCTACGTCCAGACGGGGGCGGTGACCGCGACGGTAGTCGGGTTCGCGCTCGTCTTCCTCGTGACGCTCGCCGGGGTGAAGATCATCGACGACGAACAGGACTACGCGTACGACAGGTCGATCGACAAGCGGACCGTCTCGGTGCTTCTCGGTCGACCGCGAGCCCGGACCCTGGCGTTTGCCCTGCTGATGGCCGGATTGGTCGGCGTTCTCTGGGGGACGGTCGGCGGACTCTTCCCACCGTCGGCGCCGGTCGCGGCGCTCGCGTTCGGCTCGATAGCGCTGGTGGCCAGGCGGGCGGGCCCGACGATCGCGACGATGCTGCTGATCCGCGGCGCGTACGTCTTCCTGGCGCTCCTGCTGGTGGCCGTCTGGTTCCGACCGCTGTCCGGCACCGCTCTCCCGGACATCACCGTGCTCGGACCGTACACGTACCTCGCCACCGAGATCGTCTTCGGCGCGTTCGCCGTCGGCCTGCTTCGCTACGCCGGCGCGCTCCGTCAGGCGGCCCGGACGATCGCCGCCCTGTACCCGATCGCGTACCTCTGGGACTGGTACACGCTGGAGGTCGGCGTCTTCGAGATCACGATGCGCACCGGGTACGACCTGTTCGGCATCCCGATCGAGGAGCACCTCTTCATGATCGTCGTGCCGGCGCTCGTCCTCGGCATTCACGAGACCATCCGCACGCTCTCGGCCGAGTCGGACGACGCGTCTCGAAGCGACTCCCACAAGTGAACACATCGTGGTTTAACGGTCGTTCGACCGGAATTCGACCGTCTTCGACCGGATTTAGCTGTAGTCCGATCGCGGTTCGACCGCCCGTCGCCTCGGTCCCGAAACTCTATACGGGCCACCCGCGACTACTCGACGTATGTCTACCGACGAACCGTCCGTCCCGATCGTGTGCACCGAGTGCGAGACGGAGACCAGCGTCCCGCTGTCCGACGTGGCGGACGCGCTCACCAGACACAACGACGGGAAACACGACGGGGAGGAGATCGCGGAGGTCGATCCCGCGCTGAAAGACCGGCTCGCGGACCTCGTCGCGGAGGACCTCGGACTCTTCGACGAGGCCTGAACAAGCCTGCCGAAGCGAGCGAAGCGACCGTGAGCGCGACTCAAACGCGTCGATAAGGCTCGAAAGCGGTGAGCGCGGCTCGATAAAGGTGAGAGCGCAAAGCGGTCGTCAGTCGTCGCGGGACCGCGAGACGCCGATGACCGGGAGTCGGCCCCGGCCGAGCACGCGGGTCTCGCGGGCGACCAGTCCGTGACCGCGATCAGTCGTCCTGTGCGAGCGCACCCTCGGGGTGACCCTTGTGCTGGAGGTTCCGGTTGTCGCGCTTCCGCGTCGCCGTCGCGGGAATGACCGTCTCGACCCGCTCGACTTCGTCGCGCGGTCGCCCGGTGTAACCGTGATCCGGGTGTTCGGCGCAGTGGGCCATCGCGTCGTGAGAACCCTCCCAAGGACCCTGGTTGCAGTCGTCCGCCGTGCAGACGAACACTATGTCATCGGACATGTTATCCGAGTGTTCAGAGTGAGAATATAAAAAAGCCACAGCCAAATTATCTGTGCTGATAACGTATGTGGGTCAAGCGAACGCGAGCGGGTAGCGGAAGAGCGAACCGCGAACCCGGCGATCAGTCTCCGAGAACCGGTGTACCGGAGAGTTCGACGCTCGTGCCGCCGTCGCGGCAGGCTTCGAGCGCGTGTTTGGCCGCGAAGCCCGCCTCGTGGGCGGAGGCGCCGCGACCGACGCCGACCTGTAGTTCGATGCCGGCGTCGTCGGCCACGTGCGCGACCGCGTCGGCGAACGCCCGCTCGGGGAGGTCCGGACAGACGGCGACGACGTTGTCGCCGCCGACGAAGAAGGAGAGGGCACCGTGCGTCTCGCGGAGGTACCGCGTCAGCGAGCCGTAGGCGCGCTCGACGTTGAGGAACGTGTCGAACTCGTTGAGCCGATCGGTGTACTTCCCCGTCACGTTCACCACGTCGAAGTGGGCGATCTGGAGGTCCGACGGGGTCGTCTCGGTGAGGTAGTCGCCGGCGAGCACCTCGGTCCGGCCCTCGTCCTGCGCGCTCCCCTCGGTCTGGAGCAGGCGATTCGCCGACTCCAGGGCGTCTATCGGTCGCTCGGCGACCCCGGTCCCGAGGCTGACGCTGACGGGGTAGCGGTTCCCGATCGACTCCTGGAGCGCCGCGTGGGCCGCGCCGTCGAGGCCGTTCGTCACGGCGATCATGTTGTCGTAGCGGGTGGAGAAGACGTAGGCGTCCCGCGGACCCATGAACTGGGCGATATCGGCGAAGAGCCGCGACTGGAGGGCCTGGAGATCCATCTCTCGGCGGGGCTCCGGCGTCACCGTCCACGGCCCGTAGTTGTCGATCTGGACCAGCGTCACCTGAGTCGTCGTCACAGTGACCGTGAGTTGGGAACGACCCCGCTTTACGCTTCCGTTATCCCGAAGGTGGAACTGGTACCGGATATGAAACGGAGGCGATCGAAGCGGCGGGACGGAATCGGTCGGAGCCAGTCGGAGCGCCGCAATCCCTACGGCGGTGGCACCCCAATCTACCCTATGGAGTTCAGCGGCGCCGTCCTCGACGTGGACGGCACGGTCGTGCGAGGCGACGATCCAATCCCGGGCGCGCCGGCGGGCTACCGCCGGCTCCGAGAGGCCGGGATCGAGACGCTGTTCGTCTCGAACAACCCGACGAAGGCCCCGCCGGCGTACGTCGATCGGCTGGGCGACGCGGGCTACGAGGTCGACGCGGACCGGGTGTTCACCGCCGGGACCGTGACGACGCGGTACCTGCGCGAGCGCCACGCGGACGACGACCTGCTGTGCATCGGCGACCCGGGGCTGCTCGACCAGTTCGAGGCGGCCGGGCTCGCGACGACCGACGACGTCGACGCCGCCGACGCGCTCGTGGCCTCGATCGACCGCGAGTTCGACTACGACGACCTCTGTACGGCGCTGTGGGCGCTCGACCGCGACATCCCCTTCATCGGGACCGACCCCGACGTGGTCATCCCGGCTCCCGAACGCGACGTGCCGGGATCCGGGGCCGTGATCAACGCGGTCGCGGGCGTCGCCGAGCGCGAGCCGGACGCGGTCCTCGGCAAGCCCTCGGACACGGCGATCGACATGGTCCGCGAGCGGCTGCCGTACCCCCCGGAGGAGTGTCTCGTCGTCGGCGACCGGCTCGACACCGACATCGCGCTCGGCGAGCGCGCCGGGATGGCCACCGCCCTCGTGCTGTCGGGCGTCACCGACGAGGCGACCCTCGCCGACGCGAGCGTCTCGCCGGACTACGTGCTCGACGACCTCGGCGACGTCGACCGGGTCATCGGCTGAGGGGCGCGACCACTTCCGCCTCGTGGCGAACAGTTATACGGGAGAGCTGCTTCCGTCGCAGTATGCCAGTAGGTACCAAACGCGAGAGCGGAACGGGCGACGACGAGGAGGGCCCGGAGCGGGCCGTTCGCGTGATCGAAGGGCACGCGGTACAGTTCAACGAGTACCGGTACTGAGCTACTGAGCCGGCGCGCGACCGCGGTGAGCGTCCCCCGACGGCGCCGGGTCGCTGTCGGGAGCGTTAAGTGCGCGTCCCGGGTATCCGAGGGTGTGATACGGAGGCTTCGACGGGCGAGTGTCTTCGCCGCGGTGGCCGCGGTCGCCGTCCTCGCGCCCGCGCTCGGCGACGCCGCCGCCGTCCCGTTCCTCGCCGCCGCCGGTCTCGCCTTTTTCGGGGTCCGCGACGGCGAGTGGTTCGAGACGCTCGCCTTACCCGGTGACCGCGAGGAGGAACGCCTCTACGGCTTCGTCGCGTTCGCGCTCGCGACCGCCGGCCTCGCGCTGTTCGCCTCCCTCCCCCGCGAACCGCTCCCGTACGAGGCATTCGCCGCGGCGGCGCTCGCGGTCGGCGGCGGCCGCCTCGGCCGCGCGGTCGTCGCCGGCCGCTCGACCGACGAGTTCTCCCTCGTGGCGGGGTACGTCGCCGGCGGGACGCTCGGCGCCCTCGCCGGACAGGCCGGCGTGCTACTCCAGACCGGCGGGACCGGCCTCGTCGACCGCCTCCCAGAACTCGTCTTCCTCGCGGCCGTGGCCGCGCTCGCAGCGGCGCTCGTCAGGTCGCTCGTGTTCGACCGAGACGCGCACATCACGGTCATCCTCGTCGCGTTCGCCGTCTGGGGATTCATCGCGCTGGACCCGACGGTCACCGGTCGGATCGTCGCGTTCGGGCTCGTGGTGACCGGCGCGCTCGGCTACGTCTCGTTCGCGCTCGGGACGGCTTCCGTCCCCGGCATGCTGACGGGGGTGTTGTCCGCGCTGCTGGCGGTCGTCCTCGGCGGCGTCGGCTGGTTCGCCACGCTCATGTCGTTTTACGCGGTCGGCGGACTCGCCTCGAAGTACCGCTTCGACGAGAAGGCGGACCGGGGCGTCGCACAGGAGAACGAGGGCGCCCGCGGCACCGGGAACGTGCTGGCGAACTCCGCGGTCGCGCTCGTCGCCGTCGTGGGCTTCGCGGCGACCGCCCACGTCGGCGTGCCGGGCGCGCTCTTCGGCTTCGCGTTCGCGGGCGCGACCGCGACCGCGATGGCGGACACGCTCTCCTCCGAGATCGGCGGGCTCTTCGACGGTCCCCGGCTGGTGACCACCCTGCGCCGGGTCGAGCCGGGGACCGACGGCGCGGTGACGTGGCAGGGCGAACTGGCCGGCCTCGCCGGCGCGCTGCTCGTCGCCGGTCTCGCCGCGGTCGGGATGCCGATCGGCGACCCGATCGGGGGCGGGGGGATCGTCGTCCTCGGAGGCGTCGCGGGGATGACCGTCGACAGCCTCCTCGGCGCGCTGATCGAGGGCGAGCGGATCGGCAATCAGGCGGTGAACTTCCTCGCGACGCTGTCGGGGGCGCTCGTCGCCGTCGTCGCCGCCGTCGCCCTCGGGGTGGGCTCGTGAGATGACGGGGGAGTCGTCCGGGGGCGAGACCGGCGCGACCGACGGCGCTGAGGCGGCGGACCGCCCGGCACCCGACCCCAGAGTCCGCGCCGCTCGCCCCGCCGACGCCGCCCGGATCCGAGAGCTACAGGACCACCTCCGCCAGCCCAATCCCGACCTGCTGGAGTACGGGCTCGCGGTCGGATCGGCGCTCGTCAGCGTCGCCGACGGGCGGGCGGTCGGCTACCTGCTCCCGGTCGACGCGCTGAACCGCCCCGGCGTCCACCTCGCCGAACTCGTCGTCGCTCCCGACTACCGCCGGGAGGGGCGCGCCAGCGGACTGCTCGCGGCCGTCGTCGACGACGCGACCGGCCCCGTGACGCTCCAAGCGCACCCCGACAACGACGCCGCGCTGTCGCTGTACGAGGGGCTGGCGTTCGAGGTCGTCGACCGGCGCGCGGACGCGTACGCCGACGGCGACGCGCTGGTGTTGCGGCGGGAGTAGGGGGACAGACAAAAGGCCTATTCGAGCCCCACGCGTCGACCGAGACATGACCGACGCCGACGCGGGAGAGGGGGCAATCGAGGTCGACTTCGGCGACGACGGGCTCGTCCCGGCGGTCGCGCAGGACGCCGACTCGGGTGAGGTGTTGATGCTCGCGTACGTCTCGCCGGAGGCGCTCGAACGGACCCGCGAGACGGGCGAGGCGCACTACTACTCGCGGTCGCGCGACGAACTGTGGCACAAGGGCGGATCTTCCGGGCACACCCAGGAGGTCCGCGAGGTCCGCGTCGACTGCGACGCCGACACCCTGCTGTACCTCGTCGACCAGAACGTGGGGGCGTGTCACACCGGCCACCGCTCGTGTTTCCACCGGACGATCGACGGCGAGAACGTCGGCGAGCGCGTCTTCGACCCGGACGAGGTGTACTGAATGAGCGGCGCGAGAACGACCACGGACGGGGACGAGGACGACCCCGTCCGCGAGGCCGGCGAGGCGGCCGCGACGCTACGCGAGCGCTACGACGAACTCGCCCGCATCGAGGGCAGGATCGACGACCTCGGCCGGGACCGGATCGAGGCCGCCGCCGACGCCTACCGCCGGGCGCACCGCATACTCGACGGGTACGAGGAGGACGCGGTCGGCACCGGCGACTTCGGCTCCTACGTCCAGTTCCGCGGGGAGTTCGGGGAGGCGGTCGACGTCGACGACGCCGCGCTCGCGGCGGACGCGTTCGCCGCCGCGGACGAGGCGGTCGACAAGCGGAGACTCTCGGCGTCCGACTTCGCCGCCGCCAGAGAGGCGCTGGAGCCAGCCGGCGAGTACGTCGACCTGCTCACCGACCGCGACGAGGCCCTGGACGACTACCGGGCCGCGCGCAAGGCCGCCCGAGAGGCGAAGAAGGCGCTCGACGCACGTCTCGACGAACTGCGCGAGGTCGCCGACATGGCCGACGCCGACCTCGACGCCGACGTGGACCGGCTCCGGGAGCCGATCGAGTCGTACAACGACGCGGTCCGCGAGTCGTTCCGCGAGTTCTACAAGTCGGCGTCGGCCCGGGACGTGTTCTCCTTCCTCGACCGGGCCGACGGCACCCCGTTCGTCGACGCGGACGTGCCGCCGACCGACTTACGCGAGTACGTCGACGAGTACGAGGCGGGCGAGGAGCCGCTTCCGACCCTCTTGGAGTACGCCGACTACTCCAACTCGAAGCTGGAGCACTACGTCGACGACCCCGGCGCCCTCCGGACCGCAGTCGCGGTCCACCGGACCTACGTCGAGCGGCTCGACGCCGAGCCGTTGACGCTCAACTGGCCGCCAGCCGGCGGCGACGAACTGGCCTACGAGATCGACGAGCGGATCCCGCTCGTCTCGCGGGTCGCCGGCGACGAGACGGTGGCGACGCTCCGGTCGGTCCGCGAACTCGCGCGCGACGAGGAGTACGAACGGCTCCGGCGCGCGGCGGTGGTGCGCGACGCGCTCGACGACCCCGAACTCGATCTGTTGGAGCGCGGCGTCATCGACGACAGAGTGCGCGAGGCGGAGCGGACGCTGTCGATCGCCGAGGACGTGCTGGCGGAGACGGAGCGGGAGTAGCCTTTTAATAATCGACGGAGCGCTCGGTGCGTCTTTTTAAGGCGCGGCGGCGCCGACGTGCGAGCATGACCAGATTCGACGCCGCGACCGAGGCGGAGCGGCTGAAGCTGTTCGCGGACGCGGCGACCGCCCACCGCGCCCGGTCGAGCGAGGTGCTGACCGTCGACGTCGACCCCGACAGCGACACCACCGAGGGCGGCGAGGTGCCGCCGTGGATCCAGCTCGCCGGCACGGACGTCGTCCTCGACTGCACCGACGACGAGCTGGACCGTTTAAAAGGCCTGCTCGGCGAGTTCCCGGAGTTCCGCATCGACGAGCTTGTGAGCCCGGAGGAGGCCGAGGGGACGAACGCCGTCGTCACCGCCCGGTCCGACGCGAACCGCGTGGCGGGGTTCATCGAGCGCGCCTTCCGCGAGGTGTACGGGCTCGACGACGACTACCGGGCGTGGGTGACGGCTATTTAAAAGCGAGCGGAGACGTCGCACATCGACGGAAACGGCTATCCGCCGGGGCGCGTTCGGTCGCGTATGCCCACCGAGACGGAGCGGATGCTCGCCGGCGAGTCTTACGACCCGAGCGCGCCCGAACTGGTCGCCGACCGGGGGCGCGCCAGCGACCTCTCCCGGCGGTACAACGCGACGAGCGAGGCGGAGTCGGAGCACCGCGAAACGCTCCTGCAAGAACTGTTCGATTCGGTCGGCGACGACCCCGTCGTCGAGCCCCCGTTCCGGTGTGACTACGGCTACAACGTCGCGGTCGGGGACGGCTTCTTCGCGAACTACGGCTGCGTGTTCCTCGACACCAACCCGATCGCGTTCGGCGACCGCTGCCTGCTCGGGCCAGGCGTCCACGTCTACACGCCGATCCATCCGATCGACCCCGATGAGCGCGCGACGGGCCGCGAGCGCGCCGAGCCGGTGACCGTCGGCGACGACGTCTGGATCGGGGGGCGAGCCGTGCTCAACCCGGGCGTCACGGTCGGCGACGGCGCGGTGATCGCCTCGGGTGCAGTCGTCACGAAGGACGTGCCGAACCGCGTCGTCGTCGGCGGGAATCCGGCGCAGGTGATTCGGGAAATCGAGTAGGCGGCTCTGTTGAATGAACAGAAAAATTATAAGAAAATGCTGATCGATACAGCGGTTCCATCTGGCATCTCGATCGTCAGCCATCACTAAAGTACCAAATATTAATTCGTTCCTCGCGAAGTTGAGCGTGATGGGTAAGAAGCGGCGTAACGATGAGGATTTCACGATCGGTGAATCAGCACCGGGAACGACTGGAGATAGCGATGGGACAGATCACGATGGCCCGAAGTCTCCGATGGCCATTATTCATGATCGGCGAGAGGGGGAACTCCTTTCAGCAGCGGAAGTCGAGGAGTTTCTGAATCCAACGGATCCATCCGAGATCCACCCACACCACGAGCCGAAAGAGATATCCTCCGAGTCGTATGACGGAGATGACCTAGCGGACGAAGATATTGAAAAGATAAAAACCGTGAAAAAATATGAGGGTCGGTACTCAGACTACTGGCCAGACGAAGCCAAAGGCTCGGAATCTGAGACGTGAGTCGTGTGAGGGGAAGAGCGTTTGTACATCAGACACGCGCGTTGTATTGAGCACGGATACAGTACCGATCACTAGCCAAAGCTTCCACCGGAGCCGAGTTAGATCGATTCGAGCGCGTCGGCGAGGACGGGCGCGACGCTGACGACGCTGCAGCCCCGCTCGATGGTGTCGCTGCCGACGATGCGGTCGACGCCGGCGCCGCGGAGCTTCGTCACGGCGTTTGCCGCGAGCATGGGGTGGACGCAGGCCGCGAGCACCCGCGCCGCGCCGCGGTCGTTCAGCACGGCGACCGACTCGCT
>ENA-ORCR01000569-ORCR01000569.1-marine-metagenome-genome-assembly--contig:-NODE-569-length-18386-cov-4.213611_pt1 | contig 18386 bp, 18 predicted proteins | sample MGYA00237782_ERZ508514 | MGnify/ENA primary metagenome ERZ508514 (study PRJEB26185, sample SAMN06268960) | marine metagenome | isolation source: Eden Landing Ponds, San Francisco, CA, USA | place...
TCCTCTCTGAGGAGTTCCAAGCCCGTCACGAGGAGCAGGCTGGAGCGAAGCTCCACCTGCTCCACAACGCCACCGACGAGACAATTGAACGGATCGACGTGACCGACGAGAAAACACACGACAGCACGCTGTTCAAGACTGGTTCGTGGCTGGACGGACGGCTCGTTCTGCTCGACCTAGCGTACTTCAAGTACCGCCGCTTCGCGTTGATCGACGAGAACGACGGCTACTTCGTGAGCCGGCTGAAGGACAATGCAAATCCGGTGATAACGGCGGAATTACGGGAATGGCGCGGCCGCGCCATTCCCTTGGAGGGCAAGCAGATCCACGATGTGGTTGATGACCTCTCGCGGAGGTACATCGACGTGGGGGTCGAAGTGGAGTTCAAGCGAGGTCAGTACGAAGGGACGCGTTCACTGGACACGAAGCGGTTCCGCGTCGTCGGCGTCCGCGACGAGGACGCCGACGACTACCATCTGTACATCACGAATCTGCCGAGAGAGGAGTTCCTGCCGTCAGATCTAGCAACGCTGTATCGGTGTCGATGGGAGATAGAGACGCTGTTCCGCGAACTCAAAACACAGTACGAGTTGGACGAGTTCGACACAAGCGACCCAGATGTCGTGGAGATTCTGCTGTACGCGGCGTTGCTGTCACTGCTGGTGAGTCGTGAGCTGTTGGATCTGGTCACCGAGGAGGCCGACGACGAGATCGTGTTTCCGCCGGAACGCTGGGCGGCGACCTTCCGGTCGCACGCCCAGCTCATCCTCCACGAACTCGGTGAGTATCTCGGTTACTCGCCACCGCCGTTGCTGGAGCGGTTGATCGAGGACGCTCAGAAGATTCACCAGCAGCGACCGATCTTACAGGAGACGCTTGCTACCGCTACACAACCGAGGTGTGAGTCTTAGCTAAAGACGAATGGCCTTAGTGGTTACGCTCGTCAATCGGGCTGAACGTGGGTTATTGATCGTGAGAACTGGGCCGGTACTGTCTTCCGTTCGTTCTCCCATCTTTCACGCAGCATAGCGTATGGTCTGGCAGTTTTCGCTGGGTGTCGTGCCGTTGTTTGCCGCGACGCTGGTCGCCACAGCCGTCGCAATCGCTGTCTTCAGGAAGCGTGATGCGCCGGGTGGGCGTGCGCTCGGGGTGATCGCGGTCGCCGCCGGGTGGTGGTCGTTGCTGGCTGGCGTTGAACTCTTCCGGACTGATCTGTTCACGAGCGTCGTCCTGACGAAAGCCACCTACTTCGGTATCGCTGTCGTCCCTGTCGCCTGGGTGGTGTTCGTTCTCGCGTACACCGGACGACGAGCCTGGCTCTCGCGCTCCCGACTCGTTCTGCTGGGTGTTGTTCCTGTGATCACCATGTTGGCGGCCATCACGAACGAACCCTACGGGATCCACTCGCTATTCTGGCAGGACCTCGGATTTATGACGGACGGTTCAGGGACTGCTGGGTCCTCCCAGTACGGTCCGCTTTTCTGGCTCCATGCCGCGTATTCCTACTCGCTCCTTGCGGTTGGATCGTACTTGCTTGTTGAGCTCGTCGTGAACGCGGACCTCCTTTACCGGGCACAGGCAGGGGTTCTTCTGATGGCTGTCGTTGCACCGTGGAGTGCGAACGCGCTCTATCTCGCCAACGTGATTCAGACGCCGTACGATCCGACGATCCTCGGGATCGTGTTGAGTTGTCTGCTCCTGCTCATGACCGTCTATCGCCACCGATTTCTCGAAATCGTTCCGGCAGCCAGACAACTCGCTCGCACGGAGTTGATCAAGACGCTCGATGACCCGGTCGTCGTCATCGACGACGAGCGTCATGTGGTCGATCTGAATCCAGCGGCTGTAGACGTTTTCGCCGCCGAGCGGATGGACGTCATCGGCCGAGGCCTCTCGGCTGTCTCCCCAAAACTGGCTGACTGGCTCGACAGCGATCGCGCCGAGCAAACCATCTCCTACGAGGTCGACAACGTCGACCGGTACTACGACGTCCAGGTGACCCCGCTCTCCCAGAAAGCGGTGGCTGATTCCGGACTACTGCTTGCACTCCGGGACGTGACTGCTCGCCAGCACAACCGACAGCAAGTGAGCGTCCTCAATCGGCTGCTCCGGCACAACCTCTCTAACACCGTCACCACGATCCATGGCAACGCCGAGTACGCCGCTGAGAGGGCCCGTGACGACGAGGTCCGGGAGCGACTCGCCGTCATCGAGGACAACGCCGCGGCGATGATGGACAAACAGGAAAAGCTCGATCGCGTCCTCAGGACCTTCGAACGCGACAGCTACACGTGTAAGTCCCTGGATACACTCCTGAAAGCCGTCGTCGACGAGGTCCGGACGGCCTATCCGGATGCCAAGCTGACGGTGGAAATGCCGGAGACGACTATGTCTTTCGACGGGCAGGAGCGACTCCGGATCGCCCTTGAGGAACTGCTGACGAACGCGATCGAACACGACCCCGCCGACGAACCGACAGTGTGCGTCAGTGCGGCCCTTGATGACGGATGGGCCCGGATCACTGTCAGCGACGGAGGACCGGGCATCCCCGCTCACGAACTCGAACCGATCACGAACGGTCAGGAGACCCAACTCTCACACGGCAGTGGTGTCGGGCTCTGGTTGGTCTCCTGGATCGTCCACTCTCTGGGCGGCGCTGTCGAATTCGAGACTGGGCAGAACGGCACGACGATCACGCTGATGATTCCCGGATACGAGTGACCCAGTGCCGGATGCGAGTGATCCAGCCGGACGCAACGTTCACCCGGGTCGCTTCACTTGTCGGCTCCGAAGCCCACCAGTGCGGCATCGTCCCGGGCACGTCGCGCAGCCACGTCGAGGTTGAACTCCCGGACCAGTTCGCCGTCGCGAAGCAGTGGCTCGAACAGCGACTCCGCATCGGTCGGCCCGTCCTCGTCGGCGAGTCCGACCTCGTGACCGCCGGTGTCCGTTCGGTAAACGGCCTTCTTTCCGGAGAGTTTCCCCCGCTTGGCGACCGGATCGCCGTCGATCGAGACGATGTCCAGCGCGAAGTCCTTCGGCTCTGCGTTGGAGACGTACCCGCCGACGCCGAACCCGTCGGCGACATCCCGTAGTTCCCGAAGCGTCGTGGGATCGAGCCCGCCGCTGAGGAAGATGCCCACGTCGTCGTGCCCGCGGGCGTCGAGCTCCCATCGGACTTCCTGGACGATCCGGCGGAAGTCCCCGCGGCGTGAACTCGTGGTGTCCAGCCGGATGCTGTCGAGGTCGGGAACGGCTTCGACGGCCCGGATCGCCTCCTCGACTTCGTCGCTGTAGGTGTCACACAGCGCGACTCGCGGGACGTCAGCGCCGACAGCCTCGTCGAAGGCTTGCCAGGCTGCTTCCTGATTTCCCCGCCCGAAGCAGATCACCAGCGCGTGGGGCATCGTCCCGCCAGCCGCGCGGTCGATCACCTCGCCGGCGGCGACGTTCGAGATGCCGTCGAGCCCACCGATCAGCGCGCTGCGCTCGACCATCGCACCCAGCGACGGGTGGACGTGCCGGGACCCGAAGCTCAACACTGTCGAGTCGGGAGCGGCCCGGCGTGCCCGGAGTGCGTTCGTCGCGATCCCGGTCGGATGAGAGAGGAACCCGAGGAGCGCGGTCTCCAGCCGGGCGAACTCCCGATACCGGCCTTCGATCCGCATCACCGGCCCGTGATCGAACAGTTGGCCTTCGGGAAGCGCGTCGACGTCGACGGGGTGTCCTTCCAGCAGGTGGGCGGCGTCTTTCAGCCCGGCGAGGACGGCAAACTCGCCGGTCGGAAACTGATCGGCCGACACCTCCGCGACCACGTTCGGGTTCTTGCCGGCGTGTTCGAGCGCTTCCATCGTCCGGTCGAAGTAGGCGTCCGTCGCCCGTCCCGCGGTGATCGCGTCGGGGCCGACGATGTCGAACGGCGTCTCTTCGGTCATCTTGCCACTCGGTTCTCGCCGCGTCGCAAAAACCTCCCGGGTCGTCGCGTCGCGCGAGAACTGAGAACGGGATCGTGGCCAAACACTTAGGTACTACAGGTCGTAGTACTCCACATGAGCACTGACAACGATACCGAAAGCGAGACGACACGCGTCACTCGGAAGGGCCAAGTCACCATCCCGAAGGAACTCCGCGATGAGTTCGGTCTCGAGGAGGGCGACGAGGTCCGCTGGGAGAAAGCCGAAGACGGCATCAGAGTGCGGAAGGCGACGCAGTCGGCGGGTCGCGGCATGCTCGTCGATGACGATGTTTCCGAGCAAAAGCGTGAGGCAATGGCTGAAGCAATGGAAGCCGAGATCCGCGAGCAGCGCCGTTCGGAGTGGCAGCCGTGACTCGCTACACTGTCGACGGCGTCGCGATGGCTCGGTACCTCGTCGATCGACTCCCGACGGCCGCAGACGACGTGTTCGAGCGGGCCGAGCAGGGTATCGACGTGATCGAAGCGCCGACGGTGGCCGTCAGCGAGGCGATCTGGACGGCGGTCAACAAGGGAACGATCGCCGGCGTCGACGTCGAGACAACGCCGAACGCGGTACTGCGCGGCCTCGTGAACGACGGCCCAGTACAGGTAGCGCCGACCGACGAGCAGGACCTCGCGGTCTACGGGAGTTTGCTCGACCACCATACGCTCCACGACGCGCTGTTGATCGCGAATCACCGCGTTCGCGGCACCGAGGCGATCGTCACCAACGATGACGCGTTCGCTGCCGACGATACTGTCTGGGCGTAGATTGACCAGCAAAAAGACGGTCGCGGCGCCGTCGGACCTGGGTATTTACCGTCGCCGGAGCGCCAGGAGTGCAACGGCGAGAAGGCCGATCAGCGCGCTCGTGGCGACGAATCCGGGGCCGTTGGTCGTCGTCGCGTCTGTCGAGTCGTCGGTGTCTGTCGACTGGGTGGTCTCGCTGTCGTCAGGTTCGTCCGTCGTCGTTTCGCCGTCGGACGTCGTGGTCTCGTCCTCGCTGTCGTCGGTCGTTGTTTCGTTGTCGGCCTCGGTGGTCGTTTCGTCGTCGGCCTCAGTGGTCGTTCCGTCGTTGGGCGTCGTCTCTGCGGACTCCTCGATCTCCGGGGCCGACGCATCCACGCCCGACAGTTCTGCAAGGGTCGGCGCGTTGACGATCGTGAACGTCTCGCCGCTTTGATCGAGGTAGAAGGCGTCGTTGAACCCTTCGCCGTCGGGGATTCGGTAGACGTTCTCGTGATCGTCGACGGATTCAGCGCCGTGGAACGCAAGGAGTTGCTCGTAGCCGTTCTGGAACTCTTCGGCGTCTGTCGGCGAGTCCCAGGCAGTCCTGTAGACGTAGCCGGTCTCGTTGGTCTCGCTCGACTCCTCGGTCACGTACGGCAGTAACTTGTCCCCGTCCCAGCCGTTGGTGTAGGTGTGGTTGTAGTTGTATGGGTCGAGTTCGTCGAGCCCGTCAGCGCCGATGTTCAGGTGGGCTCGATACGGGATGATCTGGGTCGCAGTGCTGCTTTCGTAGCCCGGATACCACAGCGTCACGAACAGTCCAGCCTCGCCGAAGGAGGCGTGGTTGATACTCGCGTTAATGTCGAGTGGTCGCCAGCGGTCGTCGCTGGTATCTTCGATGGGAACTGGCGACGGTTCGTCTTCACCGTACTTCTCGGGGTGGATCGTCTGCTCGGTCGAGGCTGGCGGGTTCTCGTAGACCGCGTTCACCGCGTCCCAGCCTTCGGACTGGTGGAGGTCTCGAACGAATGCCGGGCCGTCACTGTAGGGCTGGAGGGTGATCTGGTAGAGGCCGATGTGCGGACTGAAGTTCGCCGGCGTCTGTGACTCCCCGGGCATGATACACTCGCCTTGCCACTCACCTTCGCATCGCTGCTGGTACAGCCGGTCGACGTAGTTGCCGTCGCCTTCGATGATCCCGTCTTTGGCGTTGTGGAGTTCCTGGGTCGACTGGTTGAACGACGAGATGTTGAACTGCTGGTCCTGCAGCGCGTGGAACAGTTCCTGTGAGAGGGTGATTTCGTTCATCTTCGGCGTCGTGGCGTTCTCGGAGACGATCTTGATTTCGCCGTTCGAGGGATCGTAGAACCCACCGACACCACCAGCCTGATTCCGTTCCTGGGCGGCGATCGCGTCGGTCGACTCGTTGATCATCAACAGCGCCTCGTATTTGACGTTCTGGTGGAGACGCTGTGCGGTGGTGACGTTTGCCGTCTGATTGCCGACGCGGTCGGTGTAGTTCTCCCGGCTGATCACTTCGACGGGCGGCGTCTCTTCGAACTCCAGACGCCGGATCTGCTCGACGCGTGCCATCCCGCGGGCGACCACGGCGTCGAGTTCAGAGTCGTTCAGCCCATCGTCGGGCGTGACGGCAATCGACTCGTTGTACCAGTAGCCGCTCTCCCAGCCGAGGACGTCCGACTCGGGGTCGGGCGGATGCTGATCAGCAACGGTGGCGTCACTCGTCACGTTCGAGAGATCTGTGCTGGTTGGAGAGCTGTCTGGGGCAGCGGCTGTGTTCGGGGAGCCGGCCGCCGCGGCGACTGGTACGCCCACCAGTACGAGCCCGACGACCATCACGAAGATCTGTGTTCGGGAGACCATACCTCGACTGGAGGGCGAGTCGGTTAAAAATTCTCGGTACCGGTGGCGTACCGACGAAACCCGGCAGTCGGTCTAGCCACCGTGTCGCCGGTCAGTCGATGCGTCGCGCCGTCCCGATCAGCGCGACGAGCGCGACAACTGCCGCCCCGAACGTGAACCCGGGACCGGAAGCCGTCGTCGTCTCGGTTGACTGTTCGTCGGTCTCATCTTGACTCTCAGTCGTCGGTGACTCGGCCGTTTCCGATTCGTCCGCGGTTTCGTCACCGCTCTCAGTCGTCGAATCAGGTTCGTCGGTCGCTGTGTCAGACTCGGTCGATTTGTCTGTCTCGGTTGTTTCGTCAGTGTCAGTCGTCGAACCGTCTGTCTCGGTCGTCTCGTCTGACTCGGTTGATTCCTCGACTTCAGGAGTTGCCCCCTCCCGGACGGCCGAGAGTTCATCGACACTCGGCGCGTTGACGATCGTGAACGTCTCGCCGGTCCGATTCAGGGAGATGGCGTCGTCGAACTCCTCTCCCTCGGGAATCCGGTAGACGTTCTCGTGGCCCTCGACGGATTCAGCGCCGTGGAAGGCGAGGAGTTGCTCGTACCCATTTTGGAACTCCTCGGCCTCGTCCGGCGAGTCCCAGACCGTCTTATAGACGTAGCCGGTCTCGTTGGTCTCGCCCGACTCCTCGGTCACGTACGGCAGGAGTTTGTCGCCGTCCCATCCTGCCGTGTACCGGTGGTCGTAGTCGTAGGGATCGAACTCGTTGAGGGCACCATCGGCACCGATATTCATGTGGTCCCGGTAGGGAATGATCTGTGTCGAGAGCTGGCTCTCGTAGCCCGGATACCAAAGCGCCACGAACAGTCCAGCCTCGCCGAAGGAAGCGTGGTTGATACTCGCGTTGATATCGAGTGGTCGCCAGCGGTCGTCGCTGGTGTCCTCGATGGGGGCCGGCGACGGCTCGTCTTCACCGTACTTTTCGGGATGGATCGTCTGCTCGGTCGAGGCTGGCGGGTTGTCGTAGATTGCGTTTACCGCGTCCCAGCCCTCGGATTGGTGGATGTCTCGAACGAATGCCGGCCCGTCACCGTAGGGTTGCAGGGTAATCTGGTAGAGGCCGGTGTGGGTGTCTACATCGGCGTTCGATCCGCTTTGTGCCCGTTCAGGCATGATGCAGGTGCCGTTCCACTCGTTCTCACATCGCTCCTGGTAGCGATAATCCACGTAGTTGGCGTCACCTTCGACGATGCCGTTCGTGGCGCTGCGCTTTTCCAATGTGGTCGAGTTGGATACTGCCGAGAGATTGAAACGCTGATCCTGGAGGGCGTGGAACAGTTCCTGTGAGAGGACGATCTCGTCCATCTTCGGCGTCGTGGTGTTCCCGGAGATTATCTTGATCTCGCCGGCTGCGGGATTGTAGTATCCGCGGTAGGCGGCCCGGTTCTGTTTCTGATTACGGATCGCGTTGGCCGACTCGTTGACCATGAACAGCGCCTCGTACTTGACGTTCTGGTGAAGGCGCTGTGCGGTGGTCGTGTTCGTCGACTGATTCATCGTCTGTTCGATGTGTTCCTCCCGAGAGATCACTTCTACCGGGACCGTCTCCTCGAATTCGAGCTGTCGGACCTGCTCGACGCGGGCCATACTCCGGGCCACGACGGCGTCGAGTTCCGACTCGTTCAGTCCGTCTTCTGGGGTAACGTCGATCGTTTCGTTGTACCAGTAGCCGTTCTCCCACCCCAGGACGTCTGCTTCAGGGTCCGGCGGATGGGTTTCGTTCGAAATCGTCTCGTTTGTCCCCGTTTCGGCAACGTCGGCTGCTGTGAGTGATTCACTCGCTGCCGGTGTCGATACGTCGCCTGCCATCGCTGTCGCTGCGGTGACTGGCTGGAGTGCCAGCACGACAACGCACAGGGCAGTCAGGATCTTTGTATACCTTCGTCGCATCGTGTGTAAAGCTCCCTTTACCTATAGTAATAAGTATTTTCCTTTTTGTCTCGTACGGGCGTCACTCACTCGGCGGTGTGGCCCGACGCGACCGAACCGATGTCGGGAAACCATTTTGCGCGTCACGTCCGAACCGGACAGTGGCATGATATTCGATCCGGACACGACCGCTGTCGTCGTCGTGGACATGCAGAACGGCTTCTGTCACCAGGAGGGGAGCCTCTACGCACCGCCGAGCGAAGACGCGGTCGACCCCTGCGTCGAACTGGTCGACCGCGCCGGTGAGATGGGTGCGTCAGTGGTGTACACCCGCGACGTTCACACCGACGAGCAGTTCGAAGACGCCCACTACTACGACGAGTTCGACCGCTGGGGCGAACACGTCCGCGAGGGCACCTGGGATGCCGAACTGGTCTCGAAGCTCAAATCCCGCGACGCCGATCTGATCGTCGAGAAACACACCTACGACGCCTTCCACGAGACCCAACTCGACGGGTGGCTCACGGCCCACGGGATCGACGACCTGCTGATCTGTGGGACGCTGGCGAACGTCTGCGTCCTCCATACGGCCGCCAGCGCCGGACTCCGGGACTACCGCCCGGTCCTCGTCGAGGACGCCGTTGGGTACCTGAAAGAGGATCACCGCGAGTACGCCTTGGAGCACGCCGACTGGCTGTTCGGGGAGGTACTCGACCGCGAGTCGGTCGAATTCGCGTGATGACCGGCCGTTCCAGCGATTCGACTGTCCGGCGGTTTCAGCCCGGCGATGGCCCCGACGTGCGGCGCGTCCACCGGGACGCGCTCCGCGTCGAAGGCACAGACCCCGAGGACGTCCCCGGCAACCAGGATCTCCGGTGGATCGAAGAGACGTATTTCAGGTCCGGCGGGACGTTTCTGGTCGCCGAAGACAACGGCCAGATCGTCGCCTGCGGCGGCCTCCTCGTCGGCGGGGAAACGGCCGAACTCATGCGGATCGCCGTCGATCCCGCACACCAGCGATCGGGGTACGGGACCGCGATCCTCGACGGTCTGGAGGCTTGCGCCGAGAGCCAGGGCTGTGTGCGAGTTGTCCTCACGACTGCCCGACGCCAGCAGGCGGCGACGGCGTTCTATCCCGCCCGGGGGTACGAACTCGTGGGGACGCGCCGGGTGAACGGGTACACGCTGCTGGAATACGAGAAACAGCTGTAAGTCCTGCGGGCGGATCTCGACCGCCTTGGGAACACTTAGGGTCGCGGGGCGACGACCCGAGTCCATGCTCATCAGGAACGCGACGCTTCCGGACGGTCGCCGCCGGGACGTCCGGGTCGACGGCGAACAGATCGGGGCCGTCGGTGAGGCTCTATCGGGGGCAGAGGGCGAGCGGGAGATCGACGCGACGGACAAACGACTGTTGCCGGGCATGATCGACGCCCATGTCCACTTCCGGCAACCCGGCTATCCGCACAAAGAGACCTGGACGACCGGCTCGCAGAGCGCGGCCGCCGGCGGGGTGACCACCGTCGTCGACCAGCCGAACACCGATCCGCCGACCGTCGACGGCGATGCCTTCGACCGGAAGGCCGATTTGGCGGCCGAATCGCTGGTCGATTTCGGCCTCAACGGCGGCGTCTCCCCGGCGTGGGACCCCGATTCGCTGCTCGACCGGCCGGTGTTCGCCCTGGGAGAAGTGTTCCTGGCGGATTCGACGGGCGACATGGGGATCGACGAGCGTCGCTTCCGGGACGCGCTCGCCGCTGCCGCCGAGGCGGACGTGACCGTCACCGTCCACGCCGAGGACGCGAGTCGGTTCAACCTGGGCGCACGTGACCGAATCGACGCCGACGCCTGGTCGGCCTATCGCGCGGCCCGAGCCGAGATCGACGCGGTCGAACGGGTCTGTGCCCTCGCGAGTGAGTACGACGTCGACCTCCACATCGCCCATGCGAGTACCCCGGAAGCGATCGACGCCGCGGGCGCGGCCGGGATCAGCACCGAAGTCACGCCCCATCACCTGTTTCTCTCCCGCTCGTCTCTGGGTGACCTCGGGACGCATGGCCGGATGAATCCACCCCTCCGCCGCGAGAAGCGCCGCGAGCGTGTCTACGATCGGGTCCGCAACGGCCAGGTCGATATCATTGCCACGGACCACGCCCCCCACACCAGCGAGGAGAAGGACGCCGACATCTGGGACGCGCCGAGTGGTGTCCCCGGCGTCGAGACGGCCCTCCCGCTGCTGCTCGAAGAGGCCCGTCGGGACCATCTCACCTACGAACGCGTTCGGGATCTGACGGCCGCGAACCCGGCTGCGCTGTTCGACCTGCCGAGGAAGGGTCGGATCGCCCCTGGCTACGACGCCGACCTCGTCCTCGTCGATCCCGAAGCCACACGGGAGATCCGGGCCGCCGACCTCCACACGAAGTGTGACTGGACGCCCTTCGAGGGCTGGCAGGCCGTCTTCCCGGAAGTCACGATGGTTCGAGGGGCCGTCGTCTACGAACGGGATGACGAGGACTTCGCCGACCATCAGGGACGGAACGTTCGTCTCGCGCGCGACGTAACCCAAGAGGCACCACAACCGGACGCGCACGCACCCACCGACGGGGAACTGTCGAGTGCCTCGGCCGGGACAGCCCAACCTGACTTGGACGATACCGGGGCAGATGACGAGGTCGCGGAACCGAGCGGCGACGATACTGAAACCGACGACGTGGTCGCGGAGCCGCGCGACGAGGTCCAGTAGCCACCCCTTACTCGTCGAGGGCGACCTCGAAGGAGTGGCCACACTCGGGGCACTCGGCCTCGTCGTGGCGCAGGGCGACACTTTGATCGCGCACTTCGCGCATGACCTCCGAGATCCGATCCTCGGCTTCGAGTTCCTCGCCGACGCTCAGTTCGACGCCCTCGACTTCCAGGAGGAACTTCGCCACTTCCGTGGCTTCGTACATCAGATCGTCGAGTTCGTCGGCGGTGAAGAAGTCGCTCATCGCCCCATAGAGGAAGGTCGCGCCGGCCATCCGGACTTTCTCCTCGAACGAAGCCCGGGCCTGATTGACCGCCTGCGGCGAGTAGGTGTCGGTCATGAACGGGACGAGTTCTGGCAGGTTCTCGCCGATCTTGGTCATCTCGACCCCGGTCTCGGTCCGGAAGTCCGCACAGAGGCGGGCGATGGCCCACTCGCGGGCAGTGATGTAGGTACGTTCCCGGAGAAAGTCGTTGGCCCGCTCGTAGGTGCCGCCATCGATCTTCTGGAAGCGTTCGTACGACCGGACATCCGCCGGGACGTCCTCGTCTGTCTCGCCCTCCGCCGTCGAGGCCCCCGTCTCGTCGGAGCGATCAATCGGGTCGTCCGCCTCGGTCGGGTCCTTCGCGTTGTCGACGGCGTCAGCGGTCGCGTCGCGCTGGTCGGCGGGCCGGTTCGCGCTCGCCGCCGGATCGGTCACGTCTTCGGTCGGTGACGACGAACCATCGGTCGGCTCTTCCTCGTCTGCGGGCGGTGAGCGGTCGTCCATGCGATGACCTGTGGACCCGGTGGGAAAAAGTATGTCGCCGGAAATCTCTGGCAAACCCTGCCGGGACGTGTACCGAGGAACAGAGACTTTTTAGGCGCTACCCCAATGGGAGACATATGAAAATCCTGTTGGGAGTCGGCGGGAGTGAACGCTCCCGACGCGCGCTCGAGGACACCGTCGAGCGGGTGCAGGAAACTGGCGACGAGCTGGCGGTGGCGATCTTCGACGCCGAAGACGTCGACGCGACGACGACCGAGATCGAGTCCGACGTCCGTGACGTTCTCGACTCGGCCGGCGTGGATGCGGAGATCCATCGTCTGTCGGGCCATCCAGCCGGTGACCTCGTCGGGCTGGCCGACGAGGGGGACTTCGACAGACTGGTGATCGGTGGCGGCCAGCGGAGTCCTCTCGGGAAGATCCAGCTCGGATCCATCGCCGAGTTCGTGATACTCAACGCCGAAACCCCGGTGACACTCATCCGATGAACGGAGATCGATCCTACCCGGCGGAGATATCCGGGCCGTTTCCGACTCCGCCACATCGGTTCATCGACGGCATCGGTCGGGAGATCGTGGTCCGGGTCGCCGACGACGATCGAGAGGCACTCGTCGAGATGTACAAGGCGTTCGACTCGGAGGACCGGGCCCAGGGCATCCCGCCGGTCGGCGAGGAGTCGATCCGGCGATGGCTCGAACGCGTCTTCGAGCCTGACTGCCTGAACACGATCGCCTGGCACGACGGTGATGCCGTCGGCCATGCAATGCTAGTCCCGGACGAGGAGGGAGCATCCGAACTGGCGATCTTCGTCCTCGGCAGTCACCAGTCGGCGGGCATCGGCACGGAGTTACTCCAGACGCTGCTCGGTTACGGCAAAGACAGCGGCATCGATCGCGTCTGGTTGACGGTCGAGCGCTGGAACGAACCCGCCATCGGGCTCTACCAGAAAGTCGGCTTCGAGATCCGAAACACCGAGAGTTTCGAACTGGAGATGGCGATCCGGATCGCCGACTCCAGTGGTGACGATTCAGCTTCCGAGGCGGCCAACACAGGAACCGATTCGGCTTCCGACGCAGATGACGATGCCGAACGTGAACCCGACGACGAACCCTAGACCGAGAGAACGGGTTGACTCGCGTACGTGAGGACGTATTCGGCGACTTTGCCGAGCATTGCGCCAGGTTCGTCCATGACGGACTGGCGGGGAATGACGATGAAGTCCGCGCCGATGTCCTCGGCGGCGTCCAACACGACGCTGACTGGGTGCCGAGTCAGTGAACTTGCCGAATAGCCAAAGACGGTCGACTGTGAGAGGTCGATGTTGTGGCCGTCCGCACGCACCTGTTCCCGGACGGCGTCCATGAACGCCCGGTGTTCGTTCGCGACACTGTCGGCTTCGATATCTCCCTGTTCGAGCCCCGCAGCGACCGTCTCCTCGATCACGTACAGGATGTGTACCTCGGCATCGTACCGGTCGGCGATCGGCAATGCGTGCTTGACGGCCCGATCAGAACGGTCCGTGCCGTCGACCGGTACCAGTATCGTGTCGATTTCGACAGCCATTATCCTCTCCTGCGGCGTGACCCCTCAAAAAACCCACCGAGGGACGACTCTCGGACCGTTCCCCTATCGAACTGCATCTCCAGGCCTGATCAAGGTTGGACAGGTCCTCCGTGGGCGGTCACTGAACCTTTATACGAACCGACCGCCATGCTCGTCTATGTACGACACGGTGGTTCTGGCGACTGACGGCTCCCAGAGCGCTGACCGGGCGGTGACAGTCGGCCTTGATCTCGCCCGTCGATTCGACGCGACGGTCCATGCGCTGTACGTGACTGACGCGAGCGAGGTCGACGCCTCCCCGGCGGCGGTCCGGGACGATCTCGAAGCCGCGCTTCAGCAGCACGGTGAGGATGTGCTTGCCCAACTGTCCCAACAGACTGATCGATCGGTGGTCACGGCTGTCAGAGAGGGACGGCCGGCCGCTGAGATCTGTGCCTACGCCCAGGAGGTCGCGGCCGACGTCGTCGTGACTGGGACGCGTGGTCGCCACGGCGAACACGCGTTCCTCCTCGGTAGCGTCGCCGAAGCGGTCGTGAGACGCTCGCCCGTTCCCGTCCTGACCGTCCGGCAACTCGACGCCGACGAGACAAGTGCCGTGACGCCCCAGGAGGCCTAAGCGTGGACGACTGGCTCATCGACGACGACCGCCTCTCGATCGAGCGCAAGTCGATCCTTCCCGGTGAGGGGTTCTTTCATCCGGATACCGTCGAGGAGATCGAACGCGAGCGGGAAGCCGCCGACACGCTCGCCGACGCTGGCACAGTCGTGATCGCCGATCCCGACGCCGACGGCCTCGCCTGCGTCGCCTTGATCCGGGACGCCTTCGGCGAGGGTGCGCTTCTGGAAGCGAGTCCACACAATCTTGCCCGTGCGTTTGAATGGGTCGCCGAGTATCTCGAACCCGACACGGACGTGTTCGTCTGTGATCTCTGCCCCGACGAGGCTGCTGATCTTGCCGGGCTCGACGACATCGTGGCCCGCGCTGGATCGGTCCGGTGGTTCGACCACCATCAGTGGGACGAGGCTCTCGCCGGGATGGTTGCGGATGCCGGCGTCACACTCACTGTCGGCGAGTCGGACGAGGCGTGTACAGCCGACGTCGCACTCGCCGAACTAGACGCTGACTTCCCCGATCGCTTCGTTGATCTGACGGCTGTCACCCGCGATCACGACCTCTGGATCCGCGACGATCCCCGGAGCGACGATCTGGCTGACCTCGCCCACTGGCTCGAACCCGAGGAGTACATCGAGATCATCCAGGCGCACGGTGCAGACTTGCCGACCGATGCCGAGGAGTTGCTCGCCGAGCGCCGCATCGAGAAGGAAGCCCTGATCGAGAAAGCCGTCGAACGCGCTCAACTTCGGGAGGTCGGTCCCTGGACGGTCGGCGTGACCTACGGTCGCTGCTCGCAAAACGAGGTCGCCGAGGCACTCCGCGAGCAGGGAGCCGACGCCGCGGTGATCGTCAAGCCCGCCGGTTCGGCCTCGATCCGTGGGACTGAGAACTTCGAGCGTGCCCACGAGGTCGCGGCCCAGGTCAACGGCGGCGGCCGCCCGAAGGCGGCCGGCTGCAAACCCGATGTCTACGACGACATGCTGGATTACGCCCACCATTGGACGACCCGAGGGGCGGTGGCGAAACAGGCGATAGTGGACGCGTTCCGGCGGTTAGAGGTCGAGGAATAGACCATAGCATACTGAGAGCGAAGCGAGCCGAGGAGACCCTGACAGACCTCGTTCGGGTGCTGGTTGGCCAGCCACTCGAACTGTTCCGGCTGTGAATGTTTCGACAGTCACCCGAGTTCCGCACTATCGAGGACGAACTCCCAGAGTCCAGCGAGGACGATCAGTCCTGCCACTGCAGCGCTCTCTTTGAGTCCGTACTGCAACGGGTAGACGAATAGTCCGAGAAAGACCACTGTGCCGACGAGCCCGATCAAGCCGGTGAGGACGACCTTCGTCCCGTTCACATCTGTTGTCATCTGCATCGGGCGTTATTGAGCGTCAGTTTCGTCGGCGAGCCACTTCTCGCTGTAGGTCTCGCCGCAGGTACAGACGGCGTAGGCGTGGATCACGTCACCCTCGGCATAGAGCCCGCCGACCTCGTCGTTCTGGGCCTCGGCGAACGCGAACACGAACTTGACCGTGTGATCGGCTTCGGGATCGTCGTCACTCGCCGGACAGACCCCGCCAGTCAGGTCGTCGTGAATGTCGCCCGGCGTGTCCATCGCCTGCTGGGCCAGGGCCATCGGGTCCATCCCGACGACTGACTCAAACGCACTCCGCCCCTGCTCGCCCGGGAGAACGAGGACAGCGCCATCCGCGACTGTCTCGGCGTGTGCGTCGAGCGCGTCGAGGTTCGAGACGCTGTCTTCGTGTAGAAAGAAGGCGATGTCCTCAGGTCGGTCTCCCGCCAGAAACTCCGCGCGGTCAATCATGCCTGAATCGAGCGGAGCCACCGGCAAAAGCTTCGCGATAGCGTGAGAACGGTGCCGACTCAGATGCTGATGACGCTGGAGACGACTAATTTCGTGAAGATAGCGACCAGCGCGCCGATCCACGAGAGGACGACGAAGTGCATGTAACTGTTGAGCTTGTGACCGCCGTCGGTCGTCCGGATCATCAGCGACGACAGGAGCGCGTTGAAGATAATCACGGTGATGAGCAGGAACTCGATGATCGGAATTTCGTAGACGGAGGTGTGGATGAGGGTGTTGACCTCGAAATTGCTCGAGCCCGTCTGGAGGTCGAGACTCATCTGTGAGAGGATGTTTACGACCTGCAGCCCGATGAAGAAGGCGAAGGTCGCGGCCGCGGAAATCCCGTACAGCACGCCGATGAGGGTCGTCGTCTCCTGGTCGCGCTGCTGGCGCAACTGCAGGACCTCGTTCATGTTCTCGCTGATGAGCTCCCCGAGTTGCTTCGGGCTGCCACCCATCTTCCGGCCGATGAGGTACATCTCGCTGAACGTCTGGATCAGGTACGACCGTGACTCGGCGGTGAAGTGTCGCCAGGCCTTCTCGGGCTCGATCCGCATGTTGAGTCGCTTATAGAGGTTGTCGATGTTCTCGCTGAGCGGCCCGAACTCCTTCTCGCGAAGGGATTCCAGGACGGCACCGGTCGTCGACTGCTTGGCTCCTTCGGTCGATCCAAGTGCCCGGATGAAACTCGGGTACTCCTGATCGCGGGCCTTGATCTTCTTCTCCTCCTGTCGGATGATGAGTCCGGGGATGAGCAGCGGCGTGATGGGGAAGACGGCGTAAATCGACAGGGGGACGGGGTCCCAGAAGAAGAATATCATGTCCAGCGTGATCGGGCTGATCCCGGCGAACCCACCGAAGCTGATGAACCCGAACACCAATGTCAGCACCACGCCAGCGGCGAAACTAACGTTGAGTCGCCGCTCCATCGGCGAGGTTATCTCCTCCGGATGGTACCAGACCGGGTCGTAGGGAGCCAACGAGCGGATCGCGACGAAAAAGCCCGTCTGGACGAAGATGAACAGCACGATGACCGCACTCACGGTCATCATTGGGTTCGTCCCCGTCAGGATCGGGAGGACCACAGCGAACACCAGGGCGAACGTCATCGAGAGGATCATCGACAGGTAGAGGTCTTTCATCACCTCGAGGTTGCCAAGCGTCCCCTCGTAGATCGTCTTGTAGTTCTCGATGATCATGTCCTGTTCGGAGAGTAGGTAGTCCTCGAGACTCTGTCCCGCGCCCATAGTGTATGCCAGTCGGTCGAAGAAATCCGCGAGCGCGTCGCTTGGCACTTCCTTCGCCCGGCGACGACACGCGTCGTCGAGGCTCAGATTCCAGGTATCGACCAGTTCGACGACCCGTCCCATCTCGGTGGCGAGTTCGCCGTATTCGTCTTCACTGGCGAGCGCTCTGAACACCTCCATGCGGTCGATTTTCGTCGTCGAGAGGACCGTCATGTGGGTGACCATGAGGTGAAATCTGTCGTTCAGCGCCTGCTTGCGCTGGGAGAGCTGTACTCTGGGATAGAACACCGCAGCCCCGAGGAGCAGCAACCCGAGCAGCGGGAAGGGGAGCTTGATCCCAAGCGGCAGGTTCACCAGCAGCGCCACGCCGAGGGTGGCGAGAAAGAACACGAACGCCGGCAGGAGGATGCCGAACAGATACCGCTGGATCGGGATCCCCATCCGGCGATAGGATTCGAGTAGCGAGGCTATCGTGCCGGAGATCGTCAGGTCGAGGGTGGCTTCTTCGGAGGCCATCAGTCTTGGCGGTGGATGTCGAAGGGGAGTCCCTCGACGCCGTCGCGCTGGAAGTTCTCGATCAACTCGTTGACCTCGTGGTAGCCCAGCACGTTCTCCTGGATCGCCCGCCTGATAATGTCCGCCCGGAACTGGAGGTCGTCGTAGATGTCGCGGGTGTCCTCGTACCCCAGCAGGGTCGCGATCTGTTCTTCCAGCACGAAGGAGTTGTTCATCCCCTGGAAGACGATCTCGTCCTCGACGGGGTCCCAGTAGAAGCTCTGGCGGGTGACGACACCGTCCATCTCCTTGGAGTAGCCTTCGATCTCCTGGACTGAGGTGACCCGGCGGAGGACGTCGTCGCCCTGCTTGACCCGGTTCTGGAACAGCGCGATGTCGGCGACGTCCATGAACGTCTCCGGGACGTTGATCGGTTCGCCGGTGAAGCGCTGGATCATCGAAACGATGTCGGCAGCGTGGAAGGTCAGCATGACCGGGTGGCCGGTTTGGGCCGCCTGGAACGCCATTCGACCCTCCTCGCCACGAACCTCGCCCACGATGATGTAGTCGGGCCGCGACCGGAGCGCGGCGGCGACGAGGTCGAACATGTCG
>ENA-ORCR01000570-ORCR01000570.1-marine-metagenome-genome-assembly--contig:-NODE-570-length-18379-cov-3.122391_pt1 | contig 18379 bp, 13 predicted proteins | sample MGYA00237782_ERZ508514 | MGnify/ENA primary metagenome ERZ508514 (study PRJEB26185, sample SAMN06268960) | marine metagenome | isolation source: Eden Landing Ponds, San Francisco, CA, USA | place...
GGCAGGCTGCGCCCCCGCCGAGGACGTTCCGCCAGAACCACCGCACCGCCTGGTCGGCGGTTCCCGCGGCCTCCTTCCCGCCGTCGAAGCCGCCGTAGATCTTCACGTTGTTGAACGGACGTGGGCCGACCCTCTCCTCGACCTCGGTGCGCCACGCCTGGATGTTGTCCCAGTGGTCCCGCCCGTCCGCGCCCGCGAAGTGCTGGTTGTGCTGGGACACCTCGACGTACGAGAACGTCTCGGGGTACTCGATGGCCTTCTCGACGGAGTCTTCGGGACTCATGTTCATGTTCCCGATCTCGACGCCGACGCCGCGTTCGTCGGCCCGGTCCAGCACGTGCTCGGCCCAGTGCAGTTCCCACTCGATCCCGGCCCACCCCTCGTTGGTGACGTTGTAGATGACGTGCCCGTAGTCGAGCGTGTGGTCGAGGATCCGGTCGACGAACCGCTCCTGGTGGGCGAGCACGGGCTCGTTGCCCTCCTCGACAGTACGGAAGAAGGCGATGCGGTCCTGCCAGTGGTCGCCGCCGGTCGCGGGCAGGGAATCCTCGGGGAGGGTGTCGTTGTTGACGGGGTTCCAGGCGTGGGACTCCCATCTGTCCCCGACGAGGTCGTGCTGGTCCCACAGCGTCAGCTCGACGACGATGTCCCGTTCGGCGGTGGCGTCGAGGAAGTCGACGAGTCGCTCCCAGTACTCGTCGTTCCACCGTCCGAGGTCGTAGGTGCCGTCGTCGGTCCGTTCGAACGGCGACACGTCCTCGTCTTTGCGGTCCGACATGGTGTTGCGGACGAAGTTCCCGCCGGCGTCGACGAGGTCGTCGAGGTGCTCGTGCAGTCGCTCGTCGGTCCACTGGAAGAGGTTGTCTTTGTCCGTCCCACCGAGGAGCAGCGTCGGCCCGTCGCCGACCGACCAGTACCACGGGTTCTCGGGGCTCGGCTCGATCCGCTCGGTCATACGCCGAAGGTCGCGGGATCCCCGCATAAATCGCCCGCTGGCGCACAGCCTCTCCGAGATAGCACGCTTTTATCCGCGGCGACCCGACGCCCGGTATGGTCACCAGGGACGCCACGTGGGCCTACCGCGAGGAGTTCGGCGACGAGTTCGCCCGCACGTACTTCCGGCGCTTCGGCGAGGGCGTCGTCTCCAGCGTCGGCGTCGGCACCTACCTCGGCGACCCGACCGACGCGGCCGACGACGCCTACCGCGAGGCGATCGTCGAGGCGCTCGAATCGGGGATCAACGTCGTCGACACGGCGATCAACTACCGCAACCAGCGCAGCGAGCGCGTCGTCGGCGAGGCCATCGAAGACGCCGACACCGACCGCGAGGCCGCCCTCGTCGCGACGAAGGGCGGGTTCGTCCCCTTCGACGGCGAACGCCCCGAGAATCCGGGCCGATGGATCCGCGAGGAGTACGTCGACACGGGGATCGTCGACGCCGACGACCTCGTGGCCGGCCAGCACTGCATCGCGCCCGACTACATCGACGACCAGCTCGACCGCTCGCTGGAGAACCTCGCCCTCGACACCGTCGACCTCTACTACGTCCACAACCCCGAGACCCAGCTCGCCGAGCGCTCTCCCGACGAAGTCTACGACCAGCTGGAGGACACCTTCACGAGGCTGGAGGAGCGGGCGGCCGAGGGTGACATCCGCCAGTACGGCGTGGCGACGTGGGAGGCGCTCCGGGTCCCGGCCGACGACGACAGCTACCTCTCGCTGGCCGAGCTCGTCTCACGGGCGCGGGAGGCCGCAAAGCGGGCGAACAACGCTGCGACGCACTTCCGTGCGGTGCAGTTGCCGTTCAACGTCGTGATGGCCGACGCGTTCACCGTCGCGGCCCAGGAGGGGTCGGAGGGCGCCCAGTCGACGCTGTGGTTCGCCCACGACGCGGGGCTGAACGTCTTCACGAGCGCGTCGCTGGCCCAGGGACGACTCGCCGAGGCGGGCCTGCCCGCGGACGTGGCCGAGCGGGTCGAAGGCGAGACGAGCGCCCAGAAAGCGATCAACTTCGCGCGGAGCGCGCCCGGCGTGACGTGTTCGCTGGTGGGGATGGGCTCGCCCGACCACGTCGCCGAGAACGTCGCGGCGGGGACCCATCCGCCGCTGGGCGCGGACTCGTTCGACGCGGTCTTCGAGTGAGAGCGCGGGAAGGAGGAGTGTCGGTAGACGGCGCTAGACGGCGACGGTCAGCCGACCTGTTTCCACTGTTCGCCACACTCCGGACAGACCCTGACGGTGCCGATCTCGTTGGGGTCGTTCTCGGTCGCGAGCTCCTCCCCGCACTCGCTGCAGGCCAGGCGCTCGTAGACGTCTTTCTCGATCTCGCCCGAACGCAGCCCCTTCCGGACCGATTTCATGGCCGGGGGTACGACACCGACTCTGAAAAACCCCATGCATAGATCCCACACACCCGACCCCCGCGCGTTCCGTCGAAATTCCGCCGAGAAGCGGACCGGCCCGCCGAGTTCGCAACCCTTGAAGGGCCGGCGACGAACCGGGAGGTGTGACGCGACGGCAGCTGTTCGGGTCGCTGTGTGCGATGGTGTTCGTCGTCAACCTCGGGCGGGTCGTCTTCGCGCCGCTGCTGGACCCGCTCCGGACGGCGCTGAGTGTCGACGCCGCCGCGGTCGGCCTGCTCGCGTCGCTCGTCTGGGTCGGCAGCGCCGTCCCGCGCATCCCGACGGGCTACCTGCTGACGCGGGTCCCGCGCCACTACGTCGTCTTCGCGACCGGCGCGACGCTGACGGCCGCGACCGCAGTCGCGTCGGTCGCCCCGGGCATCCGCGCGCTGCAGGCCGCCGCGCTCCTGATGGGCGCGGCCGGCGGCGCCTACTTCATCGCCGCGAACCCGCTGGTCAGCGAGCTGTTCCCCGCGCGGGTCGGCGCCGCGCTCGGCGTCCACGGGACCGCGGCCCAGCTGGCCGCCGTCGGCGCGCCGCTGTTCGTCACCGCCGTCCTCGACCGGGGCCGCTGGCCGCTGACGTTCCAGGTCATGGCTGCCGTCACCGCCGTCGCAACCGTCCTGTTCACCGTCGCGGCCTGGCGGACGGACCTGCCCGAGGCGGGCGCCGAGGACCGCCACCTCCTCGTCGCCGTCCGCGAGCAGTGGCGGCTGATCCTCGCCGGCGTCGTCATGCTCGGCGCCACCGGGTTCGTCTGGCAGGGCGTGTTCAATTTCTACCCCAGCTACCTCGCCGAGACGAAGTCCCTCTCGGAGTCGACCGCGCGGACGGTCCTGTCGGCCGTCTTCGGCGCGGGCGTCCCCGCGATGGCCCTTTCTGGACGGCTCGCCGACCGCCTCGACATCCTGCGGTACATCCTCGCGCTACTGGGCGGGTTCGTCGTCATCGTCCTCGCGCTGACGGCCGTCTCGGGCCTGGCCGCCGTGGTCGCCGTCAGCCTCGTCCTGGGGTACGTGGCCCACAGCCTGTTCCCGGCGATGGACACCTACCTGCTGGGGTCGCTGCCCGACCGCCACCGCGCGAGCGCCTACGCCGCCTACTCCGGGACGATGATGTTCGTCCAGGCCGGGGGCTCCTACGCCGTCGGCTTCCTCCGCGACGCCGGCGTGGCCTTCGACCCCATCTTCCGTACCTTCGCCGGCGGGCTCGTCGTCGTCCTGGTCGCGCTGGTCGGCGCCCACCGCCTCGGACGGCTCCCCCGGGGCGCGCGATTGTGAGGGGCCGGCCGCGGCGGCTGGCCGGGGATCGAAACGCTCGCGTTCGGCGGAATAGCGGGCTATATCAGTGTCGAGTCGCTAGGCGGCGTCGATGGAGTACGTCCAGGAGCGGGTGGCGACGCTGCACGACTTCGACGGTGCGGCGCCCGAGGCCCCGGTCGACCGCGCGACGGTCGTCGTGCCGCTGACCGACCGCGACCACGCCAGCCTCGCCGCCGAGCGCGTGCTCTCGACGCTCGGCGACGTGGACCCCGAGTCCGTCCTCGTCGCGCTGCGCGCCGACGAGGGGAGAGTCGACGCGGTCCGCGAGTGGGTCGACTCGCTCGGCGTCGACGCCGAGATCCTCTGGTGTAACGCTCCCACCGTCCGCGAGGTCCTCGGCGAGCACGGCCTCAACGGCGAGGCCGGTAAGGGACGGGACGTGTGGCTCGCCCTCGGCGTCGCCGCCGCCCGAAGCGATCTCGTCGCCGTCCACGACGCCGACGCGACCACCTACGGCCCCGAGCACGTCCCCCGCCTGCTCTTCCCGCTCGGTCGCGACTACGAGTTCGTCAAAGGCTACTACGCCCGCGTCGAGAACGACCGCCTCTACGGCCGGCTCTGTCGCCTCTTCTTCGAACCCGTCGTCGCCGCGCTCGCCGACGCCCACGACGACCCGCTGGTCGACTACCTCGGCGCCTTCCGCTACGCGCTCGCCGGGGAGTTCGCCGCCACGAGCGACCTCGTCCGCCGACTGCGGCCGCCCCGCGGCTGGGGCCTGGAGGTCGCCACGCTCGGCGACGCCTTCCAGCACGCCGGCTTCGAGGCCACCGCACAGGTCGACCTGGGCATCCACGAGCACGACCACCGCGCCGTCAGCGGCCGCGGCGGCCTCTCGGACATGGCCGACGAGGTCGCGGCCGCCCTGTTCTCGGCGCTCGACGACCACGACCTGGCCGTCGACTACGACGACCTCCGGGAGCGGTACCTGACCGCCGCCCGCCGGCTGGTCGACCAGTACGCCGCCGACGCCGCGTTCAATGGGCTAGAGTACGACCCCGCCGACGAGCGCCGACAGGTCGACGCCTACGCCGAGTCGGTCCGCCCGCCCGAATCCGCCGGCCGCCTCCCCGCCTGGGCCGACACGGATCTGGACCCCGACGCCGTCCGCGGGGCCTCCCGCGACGCGCTCGACGAAGCGATCGACCGCTGAGAGTCTGCTTCGGAGCATTTCGAAATCGGCGTGCGCTTCGGGACCAACCATTTGGGCGCGCGCTGTCGGGCGTGCTCGAACCCCGTGAGAGCCGCCCGAAACAGTCGCGCGAGGTCTTCGCGAGCACCGCGAGCGAAGGCTCGTCAGAGCTTGTCTCTGACGGTGGATGAGAAGCGCAGCTTGCGAGCATCGCAATCGGCTGGGGAGGCTCGTGGCCGTCAGCGGTGCTGTGCAGGGCGGTGGCTGTTGCGGTGCCGTGCTGTGCCTGGGGGACTGAAAGGGCGAGACGCGCTCGCGTTTATTCAGTCGTCTGAGTTGGCACTATCCGCGCGGGCGGTGCGGAGAGCGCGGATATCCGACTCAGCGACCGCGAGCGGGTCGAGGGCTTTCATCGCGTGCTGTCGACGGCAGTAGCGATTCCAGCCAGCGAGCGTGACGAAGCAAACGAGACACTATCGGCGAACTCACCGTTCGAAACGAACCAACTCACAAAAACTACTAGATATCGCCGGCCATGGCGTCGAACAGGCGGTCGACGAACTCCTCGTGGTCCATGCCGTCGCCGGGGCCGAGCCCTTCCATGTGTTCGACCGACAGCTGACCGCCGCCCATGCGGGCGTGGCCGCCGGCGTTGGCCATGGGGATCTCGTCGACGACGGCCCGCAGCGTCTTGCCCATGTGGACCCGGTCGTCGCGTGAGCGGCCGGAGAGATGCAGCGTGTCGCCCTTCTGGCCCATGACGACGACGGCGGTCACCCCTTCGAGCTGGCTCAGCTCGTCGGCGGCCTGGGGGATAGCGTCGGCGTTGGACACCTCGCCCACGTCGGCGACGCCGAAGGCGTTGCGAACGGAGCGCTCGTTGATAGCGCGGGCTTTCACTTCGAGCACCTCGGCGTCGACCTGAGGGTTGGCGATGCGGTCGAGCCGGTCCTCGTCGATGCCGTCGTAGAGGTACGCCGAGGCCTCGAACTCGGCGGCGGAACACCCCTTCGTCAGGTGCTTGGTGTCGGACTGGATGCCGTAGAGGAGGCCGGTGGCGGTGTCGGAGGAGAGGAGCCGCTCGTCGTCATCGGCGACGTCGTCCTCCTCGTCGGGGCCGACGGGTTCCCAGTCCTGCTGTTCGAGGTACTCGGCGAGGATGCTGGCACAGGAGCCGTGGTCGGGGCGCACGTCGGTAAAGGCCGAGCCGGTGCCGTCGCCGGGGTGGTGGTCGACGACGGCGAAGGGGTCGACGGAGTCGGCGCCGGCGAACCCGCGGGGTTCGTTGTGGTCGACGAGGACCACGTCCTCGGCCAGCAGGTCGCTCGCGTTCTCGACGCGGTCGAACTCCAGGTCGAGGACGGTCTCGAAGGCGCGATTCTCCTGGTGGCGGATCTGGCCGGGGTACTGGAGGTGGGCGTCGACGCCGACCGCTTCGGCGAACTCGCCGACGGCGAGCGCCGAGGCCATGGCGTCGGGGTCGGGGTTGGGGTGCATCAGGACGGAGATCTCGTCGCGGCCGGCGAGGTGGCCGACGAACTCCGAACCGGGCGTGCGGCGAAGGCGCCGGACCCCGAACCAGAGCGCGACGAGCACGGTGAGCAAGCCGACGACGGCGGCCGCCAGGACGAGCGGGTCCTGCTCGGCGACCGCCGCGGCGGCGTCGGCGGGCGCGACCGCCCCGACGCCACCCGCGGCTGCGTGTGGCATACCCGGGCTGTCGCCTTCGAGGGTCAAGTAGTTTCTCACTGTCCGACTCGCGGCCGGATACCTGCGCATCGCCGTCGAAAACACCCCGAACTACCGAGATCCGATCCGTCCTCCGACGACGTCAGCGCCGATCGATAGATTCCCCCGGCGTCAGGCCGTCCCGTCGTCGTCCGCGAGATACGCCTCGACGGCCGCGCGGTACCCCTCCCGGTAGGTCGGGAAGGCGAACTCGTAGTCCAGTCCGCGCAGCCGGTCGTTCGAGACGCGCTTGCTCGTCCGCAACCGGCGCTCGACCGTCTCGGAGACGTCGCCGGCGGCGATCCGTTCCTCGATCGTCCGCTTGGGCGGGTCGGGCTCGCCGCACTCCGCCGCGAGCCAGTCCGCGAAGTCCCACTTGGCGACCGGTTCGTCGTCGACGACGTTGACCGCCTCACCGCGGGCCAGGTCGGCCGCCAGGAGGTACCGCACCGCGCCCGCCGCGTCGTCGCGGTGGACCATGTTCAGGTACCCCTCCGTCACCGGCCCCTCGACGTACCGCTCCAGCCGGTAGCGCTCGGGACCGTACAGCCCGGCGTAGCGGGCGACCGTGCCATCGACGCCGTACTCGGCGGGTCGCTCGACCGCGATCCGCTCGGCCTCCGCGAGGACCTCCGTCTTCGCCGTCGTCGGCTCGATCGGCGTCCCCTCGTCGACCCACTCACCGTCGTGGTCGCCGTATACGCCCGTGCTCGACGTATACACGAACCGCTCGGGCGTCGATTCGCGGCCGCAGAAGTGGTCGACGGCCGTTTTCAGGCCCTCGACGTACACCTCGCGGGCGGCGTCGGCGCCGCGACCGCCGCTGCTGGCCGCGAAGACGACGGCGTCGGCCTCGGGCACGGCCGCCAGCGCCTCGTCGTCGGTCACGTCGGCCCGGAGGCCGGTGAATCCGGCCGCCTCGATCGCCTCGACACCCGACGCCGAGCGGCGCACGCCCACGGCGTCGTGGTCCGCCGCGGTCAGTTGCCGGCCCAGCTCGATCCCGACGTAGCCGCAGCCGAGGATAGCGACGCGCATTATCGGGCTTCGAGGAACTGGTGGATCGCCGCGTACTCGGCGAGCGTGATCGGGTACCGCCCCTCGACTTTCTGCTGGATCTCCTTGGCCTCCATCGCGTCGTCGAGACCGACGGCCACGGCCTCCACGTCGACGACGGCGGTGGTCATCCCCATCAGGAGGATGTCCAGCGCCTCCAGCTTGATCGTCTCACCGTCCGGCCGGTCGGGGTCGGCCGCGAGGATCGCCGCCGCGGCCTCCAGGGTCAACTCCGGCTGGTCCCCGGCCGCGACCGCTTCGACGATTTCCCGATCGACGCCCGACCGGGAGACGGTCGTGTCGACGCCGACCGACTCGACCGTCTCGGCCAGTACCTCGCCGTACGCGCTCCGTAACTCCTCGGGCGACCGCTCGCCCGCCGACTCGAACTCGCCTCTGAGCATACGCCCCCTTCGCGGTCGGCCTACAAGTCACTGTCACTCTCGACCGCGCGGCCCCACCTCCCGAACCCGGTCGGCTCGCCCGGCGCCGGAGACGCGCTCACCCCGGTCCGTGGCGCACACACCCCCCTGACGGGTCGTGTCCCGCCGCCCCGTCCCCGCAGTCCGACTCCTCGTCCCCGCCGGCCCCGTCGACCGACAGCGGATACCGCTCGCCCGACCAGGGCCGTTCGCGGGGTGTGGGCCCAGGCCTGGGCCACCCCGCCGACTCCTCGACCATGGTGCCGTCGATATCACCGACGCCGGTCCCGCCCGACGGGACGACCACGGCCACGGCCGTCCTGGTCGTGAACGTCAGCTTCGAGGCCCGGCCGAGCACTTCCGTCCGCCCGTCGCCGTCGAGATCTAGCGTCGCGTTCGCCCCGTCGCGGACGTACTGCAGCGACGCGTCGCCCACCGCGGGCGTCCGTCGCGGCACCTCGACGGCGAAGCGGGCGTACTGGCCGCGGACCGTCACCGACCAGACGTTCGCCGTCGCGACCCAGTTGGCCAGCGGCGGCGCGAGCGGCAACCCCGCGGGGATCTGGGAGACCGAGCGGTTCAGCCGCTTCTGGGCCACCGAGGATATCTTCGACCGTACTTGCCGCCGGACCCGATCTTTGACCACCGCCGTCGCGCCCGTCACCGCCGGGCCGGACACCTTCCCCCGCTTCGACTCCAGCGTCTCGTACAGCTCGGTCCGCAGTCGAAGCGCCACCCAGTCGCGCCGGACCGCGGTCCACTCGCCAGCCGTCCGCCGTTCTGCGGCCGCGACGACCGGCTCGACGACCGAGCCGTTCGCCATCGCCAGCGCACGCGCGTCGAGCGCAGTCCAGCGGTCCAGCCCCGCCTCGACCACCGCCTCGCGGTCGGTCGAGCGGTTGCCGACACTCGCCTCGCGGAGTACCTCGGCCAGGTCGGACTCGACCCCTTCGACCGTCCCGTCGAGCTTCGCCCGTAGCCGGTCGCGGCGCTCGCGGACCGTCGCGTTCGGGCGGTGTTCGAGCGTCCGGTTGGCCGCACGGAGCGCCCGCGCGGCCGTCACGAGTCGGCGCTCTCGGCTGGACCCGCCGGGCAGGAGCGCGCTCAACGCGAGATCCGTCGCGTCACCGTAGGGGATCGCGAAGTAGTTGACGTTCCGAGCGGTCAGTGGGTGGGTCGCGTTCTCGACCGACGCGACTTGACCGGGCGTGACCTCCGTCAGCGTCAGGTACGGCGGCGCGCCGTCGACCGAGTAGCGCAGGCCGTCCGTCGCGGGAGCACCAGCGGACTCGCCCTTCGGCCCGGCGTCGCGCGCGTCGGCCCGCCGGGCGTCGTAGCCCGACCGGAGCTTCGGCAGCGACGGTCCGCCGACCTCGTCCAGGAGGTCCGCGAACGCGCCCTCCCGCTCCGAGCGCTCGTCGGCTCGCCGCTCCAACCGGTCGAGCACCGCGTCGAGGTAGCGCCCGCGGACGGCAGCCCGGGCCTTCGCCGCGACGCTGTCGTAGGTGGCCGGCGCGTCCACGAGGTCCGCCCGCCGGTCGCGAAGTTTCCGCACCAGTTTCGCGGCGGGGGTGGCCTCCTGGGTGCCCATCCGCCCGCGGGCGACCGTCACCGACGCCTCCCGGAGCGTCCGCCGCAACTCGGCCAGGTCGCGGTAGGCCCACCGCGACACCTCGCCGGGCCACTCACCGTCGACCCGGGTCGTCCCGCCTGGGAGCGCCCCCCGGGCTGCCCGTCCCACGAGCGCGTCCGGACCGCCGGCTCGCTCGATCTGTTCTCGAACTCTCGGCGCCACGTCCGCGAGGTTCGGGCCGCGGAACCGCCCACCGCGCTCGTGGACCGACGGGATGGGGCGGTCCGGGGCGTGGGGCGTCGGCGCGTGACGGCCGACGATTGCGACGCGTACCCGCTTCGTCTCCGTGCTCGTCCGTGTCGTCGCGTTCAGCGACCCGTTGTGGTACCACACCGCCGTCCGTTCGTGGCGCAACCGAACGCGACGGACGTACGTCTCCAGCCGGTGGTACCCCGGGGGGTCCGACACGGTCGGAGCGCCCGTCGCGTTGGACACCCCGAGCACCTCCGTGTCGGTCGACTCGGCGCGGAACTGCCAGCCGTCGCCGGCGGGCGGGCCCGGCCGCGCGGGCGTCCCGCCCGCGACCCGGTCGCGCGCCGCGAGCGTCCTGACCTTCGCGCTGTAGACCGAGTCGATCGTCCCGTTGATCCGGTCGTCGGTGACGAACTCGCGGAACGCCCGGTCGGCGGAGAGCCCGACAGAGACGGTCACGGTCTCGTTGGGCGGCGGGGCCTCGGTCCCGCCCGAGGCGAGGCCGGGGACGCCCGCGCTCTCTCTGGGGCCGGCGGCACCCCGGATCCGCTCCTGGATCAGCGCGCTGGTCGCGGGGCCGTTCGGTCCCCGAGCCGCGACGACCTTCTGGAGGCCGACGCGCGCGATCGCCTTCGTCAGGCCCCGGCGCCCGTCGGGGTCGCTCTCGCCGAAGACCGACCGCTGGACCCCCAGCACCGCCCCGTTCGTCACGAGTTCGACGTGGCGGTTCGAGACCACGTTGTCGATCGGCGCGCCCCCGTACTGAGCGTAGCCGCGCGCCCAGGCCACCGCGTAAAGCCGCGCGGTCAGCCGCTGGCCCAGTCCCGGTTTCGAGACGCCGCGTTTGAGCCGCCGCTGGTAGGTCTCGACGCGCTCGTGGACCGCCAGCACCGGCGTCGGCACGACGACCGAAAACGAGACCCGCTCGGTCCCGACGACCCGCCCGCCGCGGGTCGCCTCGACGGTGACGTTCGCGACCTCGGCCCGGAGCTTCGTCCCCTCCGGTCCCGCTCGCTCGACGCTCACTCGCGCCATCCCGTCGGCGAGCGCCCCGGGCGTCGGGGTCGAGGGCAGCGACGCGTTCGCTCTCACTCCGCGATGGGTCCGCGCGACCGCACGCAGTCGCTCCCGCGCAGCGAGGTAGATCCTGAGCTTCAGCGCGTCTTCGAACGCCGTGTCCGGGTCAAGCAGATCCCCCCACTGGTTGGCCGTCGGCGTCAGAACGGGATCTCTGGCGGCGGCGACGCCCGCCTCGGCGACCGCCGTCCGGACGGCCGACCGGGCGTCCGCGGTCGTCCGCTCGACGGCCAGGTCGACCGCCGGTTCGGGCGTCGGCTGCGGACGGTCGACTCCACTGGCGAACAGCGCCGTCGACAGCACCAGCAGGACGCCCACCATCGCGAACGGGACGCGACCGCGCGACCCGAGTTCGATACCGTCGCGGGTCACCCCGACCACGTCCTGACGACGACCCGGACCCGGTGGGCCTGGACCGCTCGCGCGGCTTCCTCGGGGGAGTCGTAGCGGCGCCGGAGATCCGCAGAGAGCCGCTCGGCGAGCGCGCCCGACAGCCGCCGGTTCGCCCGGTCGACTCGCTCTGGCGTCAGAAACTCCGCAGTCTCGACGCCCAGCGCGGTCGACGCCCGCCGGTAGCGGTGTGCGACCAGCGCCCGGTCGGGCCCCTCGCTGTAGAGCGCCGCGCGCGTCTCCGCCTGCGGGAACAGCCCTGCGACGACAGCCTCGGCCAGCACGGTCCCGACCGCCTCGAAGCCGCCCGTCCGCGCCGCTCGCCGGGCCGCCCCCGTGACGTTCGGGACGCCGCTCGCGGCGGTGACGGTCGCGACCGACACGTCGGCGTCGCGGGGCGGGGAGTCGCCCGCGGTGAACGACGACCGCAGCGTCGCGCCGGGGTAGGGCCACCAAGTGACCGAAACCTGCGCGTCCGCCTCGCGCGTGTGCAGGACCCGCCGGGTCGCGTTGCGAGCCGCCGCTTCGAGGGTCCCGCCGGTCCCGGTGAGTCGCGCCCCACCGAGCGACGGGTCGGCTACGGCGGCCGCGGCCAGCAGTTCCGCACGCTTCCCGCGGGCCGTCCGGTCGACGGTGACGGTCACCGTGTCGTCGCCGTCCAGCAACGCCGAGGACTGGACCCGCGCCGACCGGGTGTAAGCCACCTCCGCCGTCGTCGTCGCCAGCAGGTCCGCGGTCTCCTCGGCCACCCGATTCTCATCGGGCGCGCGCCGGTCGCCGACGCCCGCCAGCGTCCCGACGGCGACCCCGACCAGGAGGACGAACAGGACGGTATCCAGCGCCGTGCTCGACGCTCTCAGGTCCATACGCGCACCTCCAGACGCCCCGGGACGACCCGTCCGGGCCTCTCGCGGACGCTCACGCGGCGCCGCGCGGTGTCGGCGCTCGTCGGCACCGTCGGCCCGGCCCGGATCGTCCGGTCGCCGACGGCGAGCGTGGCGTTGATACGGTAGCCGTCCGGGCCGCGGTCGAGCGCCTCTCCGAGCCGCTCCGGCCGGGCGACCCCGCCGACGGTTAGCGCGCGCTCGACGCGGTCGGCGGCCGTCTCTGCCTGGTCGGAGTCGACCGGACCGGGCAGGTTCGCCTCGAAGGCACCGGCGTACAGCGCGAGCGCGAGCGCGACGACGACCACCGCGACCACGGCCGCCAGCGGCTCCGTCTGTGCCTCACGCGCCCACGAGCGTCGCATTCGTCTCCCCCCAGCTCACTCGTCTGACCAGCAGCGTCTCCGGCGCGGGTCGCCAGAACGGGTCGGTCGTCCGCGACCGGCCGAGCGCTCGCGCGAACGTCGCCTCCGACCTGAACGCGCGCTCGGGCGGGACGCCGTGGAGCACTCGTTCGAGCCGGTCGCCGTCGCCGCCCGCAGCCGGGACCACGGGCCCGTACGCGAGCGAGGCGTGGGCGTCGCCGCCGGGACCGCGGAGCCCGATCCGGTGGGCGCCCAGCCGGATCCGCCGGGCGTCGAGCGGGTGTCGCGCCGTCGCCTCGTGGGGGCTGGCGGCGACGCTGTCGATCGTGTCGGCGACGGGCCTGGCGTCGGGCGGCGGCGCGGTCGGGACCCGCAGCGCGAAACCGAAGATCCCGGCGCTCACGATGGCGAGTCCGAGCCAGACGTACGTCGATTCGACGGCCGTGTCGTACATGGGCCGGCCTGGTCGCCCACTCGGATTTAAACGTTCACACCAGCCATCCCGTCCCGACGAGGCCGGCGACGAAGACGACGCTGGCGGTCGAGAGCGCGCGGCCGACGCGGTAGCCGACCAGCGAGCGGTCGAGGCCGCGCGCCAGCCCGGTCGCGAGCGTCGTCAGGATCACAGCGAGCGCCATCACGTACGCGCCGACGGCGGGACCGAGCGCCGCGGGCGAGACCGCGGCCGTCAGCGGGCCGTCGGTGCTCATCTGCTCGGCGAGGGTGATCGTCGCCCCGCCGACGAGCGGGCCGAACACCGCCGCCGTGTGCGCGAGCGTCGACGTGACCCGCTCCAGGTCCCGTCGGATCCGCCGCTCAACGCCCTGCAGGTCGTCGAGGTGGTCGGCCATCGCGACGATGGCCGGTCCCGCCGGCTGGCCCTCGGCGGCGGCGACCGCGAGCAGCTCCGCCGTGCTTCGGGCGCGCTCACTCGGGACGGTCGCGAGCGCGCCGTGCTCGCCGAGGAACGACTCGCGGACGCCCGCGCGGACCTGTCGCTGCTGGCGGACGGCGTCGGCGAACACCTCCCCGGTCGCCGAGTCCAGCAGCTCGACCGCGTCCTCCAGCGCCGCCTCGACCGACCGGCCGCGGTCGACCTCGCGGCCGACGAGATACAGCGCGTCCGGCAGCCCGGCCTCGACGGCCGCGACCCGCTCGCGGACCGCGGTCGCCGGCCGATAGGCGACGACGAGCGCGACGCCCACCCCGGCGGCAGGCGCCGCGACCAGCGCCGCCCACGGGGCCGCGATCCGGGTGACGACGACCCAGGCGCTCGCGCCCGCCGCCGCGCCCGCGACCGCCGCGGGCCACCGGCTGTCGGGCACGTCCGGGTGGGTGCGCGGGACCGCCGCAGGGGGGAACGCGACCGGCCGACGGACGAGCAGCCAGCCGCCCGCGACGACCAGCGCCGCTGGCAACAGCAGGTCGTACCCGACGACCACGGCCGCCAGCGGCACCTCCAGGCCGACGGTCCCCGCGGTGGGAAGCAGGGCGACCAGCGCCAGCGGGAGGAGGACGCCGAACGCGTACAGCGCCGTCGCCGGCCCCTGGACGCTCGCCGCGAACTCGGCCATCGTCTCGCGGGTCCCCTCTAGCGTCACGTCGAGGGCGCCGTCGAGCGCCCGCTCGCGTTCCTCCGGTTCGGCCGAGCCCGCCGACTCGACGAGCGTGAGCGCCCGACGGAGCGCCGGGAACCACGCTGCCCACTCGTCGGCGAACGCGGTGAGTCCCGAACGGCCGGTCCCACGCGCTCGGCGAACGTGGGTCGCGAGGCTCCGCGCCAGCAGCCCGTCGCCGGCCTCGGCCGCGAAGGCCGCCGCCGTCTCCGTTGTCGGCGTCAGTCGCATCCGCAGGACGACGGCCGAGACGAGCTCCGGCGCCGTCCCGAGCGCGCGGGTCCGCCGGGCGGTCGCCAGCCCCCGGGGGACGTACCGCGCGGCAGCCGCGACGGCGAGTCCGACCAGCGTCGCCGCGGCGACGGCGACCGACGGGCTGCTCAGAAACAGGAGGAGCGGGAGCGCGACCACGACCGCGACGGCCACGCCGGCGCCGTCGGCCGCTCGTAACACCGTCTCGGCGTCGAGGTCCCAGCCGAGAAAGGCGACCGCTCGGGACAGCTCCGGATCGGTCCCGGGGTCCCACGGCGCGAGGGTCGCGAACCGCTCGATGGCCGCGACGAAGCGGTCGTTACCGGGCTGCGTCGCGGTCGTTCCTTCGGTGGGTGCGCGCGCCGTCGGTGACCGCCCCGAGGGCCGGCGGTCCGCCGTCACGCCGGCCCCCGTTCGACCCGCGCCTGCTCGACCGCCACCGGGTCGGTCCGCCCGGCGGTCGCCAGGTCGTCGATCCACGCCTCGCGGCGGTCCAGCACCGCCCGCAGGTCGGCGTAGCGCTCCCCGGGCCGCGCCAGCCCGGCGACCAGCCGGCTGTTGCCCCGCTCGATCCGGTCGGTCGACGCCAGTGTTTCACCGTCGCGCTCGTACAGCGAGCGGAACGCGACGCCGTCTGTGTCGCCGTCGGCACCCGGTTCGTCGATCGTCTCCAGGCTTGCGTCCCCACCCCTTCCGCCGGTCCGTTCGAGTTCCTCGATCGCGCGGACGCGCCGCTCCGTTCCGTCGGGCCCCTCGGCGGCTTCGAGCGTGACGAGGAGATCCGTCGCGGCGAAGGAGCTCTCGGGGACGCCCAGGTCGGCGACGACGCGCTCGCGGACGGCCGCGCCGCCGTCGCCGTGGATCGTCCCGAGGACGGCCCCGTCGTTGGCGCCGACGCGCATCGCCTCGTAGAGCGTGCCCGCCTCCTCGCCGCGGATCTCGCCGACGACCAGCGCGCCGCTCCCCAGTCTGAGCGCGGTCCTGAGCGCCTCGGTCGGGTCGGTTCCGGTGTCACCGATCGAACTCCGAAGTGCCTGCACGTCCCGACCCCCCGACTGGAGTGCGTCGACCGGGAGTTCGGGCGTGTCCTCGATGACGACGCTACGGGTCTCGGCGGGGACCTCCCACAGCAGCGCGCTCAGACAGGTCGTCTTGCCGGCGCCGCGCGGGCCGGCGACGAGACCGGCCGCGCCCCGCTCGACGGCGACCGACAGCAGGGCGGCGGCGTCGGCGGGCACGGTCCCGTTGGCGACCAGCGCCGGGAGCGTCCAGGCCTCCCGGTCGCCGGCGCGGAAGGCGAACGCCACCCCGTCGCTGACCGGGTCGGTCACGGCCGCGACGCGGATCCGTCGGTCGCCGGTCGCGACCGCAGCGTCCAGCGTCGGATCGGCCCCCGAGAAGGCGCGCCCGCTCTCCCGGCGAAACCGCGAGGCCAGCGCCGCCGCGCCCGCCTCGGTGAGCCGCACGTTCGTCCGCATCGCCTCGCCGTCGACGCGGACCCGGAGCGGCCGCGCCGCGACCGGCGCCGTCGCGAACACGTCCGAGACCCGCGGGTCGGCGAACAGATCCGCGACGACGCCGTAGCCCCGCGCGTGTTTCCGGAGGACCGCCGCGAGGTCCTCGACCGGGTCGTCCTCGTCGGCGACCGTCCGGACGGCCCGGCCCGGCGCCCGCTCGGCCCCAGCCACGTCGCCGCCGGCCAGCCGGTCGTACGCCGCCGACAGCGTCGCCGCCGTCGCCTCGTCGAAGCGCGCCTCGACGGGTTCGAGGTGGTAGGTCGCCAGCGGGTCGGCCGGGCGCTCGTAGATCCGGACGAGTCCGCCGCGGTCGAGTTCCCGACGGTCGCGCAACCGGGCGTCCCTCGGCGGCCGCGCGGCCACCCTGGAGCGACTGACCGTCGGTCCCACGAACGGGCGCAGCGCCTCGTCGTACCCCTCCGCCCGCGCCGCGCCCTCGACCAAGCCCGTCTCGGCGGCGATGCGTTCGACCGGGCCGGCTCGCCCGGTCGCCTCCCGCGCGGCGGCGAGCGGGTCTCGCTTCGCTCGCTCGGCCAGGCGCTCGTCGCGGAACGCGGCGGCGTCGGCGAACCGACCCGCCGCCGTCAGCAGCGCCGCAGCGTCGTCCTCGTAGACCCGGACCGTCCCGTCGGCGCGGGTCTCGACGGTCGCGGCGTCCCGCTCGGTCAGCGCGCCGACGACCGTCTCCCGACAGTCGGTCGACGACGCCAGGCGACCGCCGCCGGCGCAGTCGTCCGCGTCGACGACCAGCCGGTCCCCCTCGAAGGTCGGGCTGCACCCGCAACCGCCCTCGTCGTCGCTCCCGCGAAGTCGTGACAGCAGTGCCTCCATGGCCGGCGGTGGTTCCGTTCCCGTACTTCAACCTTCGTGGCGGTCGCGGGACCGGCGTCAGTACGGGGACAGTGAGCAGTTGCGGGTCCGGCGGAGCGGGGCCCGGTGAACGGCCGAGGTGTGCGTGGCCTGCGCGGGCCGCTATCCGAGCGGTGCGAGATCGACCGGAGAGCGCCTTCGACGCGAAGCGTACCGGGCGAACGGAGTGACCGCAGACTCGCACGACGGGCGAAACGACCCGTGAGAGCACACCGCACGCGGCTGGGACCGCGAGCCCGAAGACGAGCCCGCGAGTGACGAGGAGCGGCCGAGCCCGCCACCGACGGGTATTCCTTTCGGTGGGGTGAGACGGGCTGACCCGGAAGGACTGTCCTTAAGTCGAGGCCCCCAGAAGCCACGCACATGGACGACCGCACCTACACCGCGGACGCCGAGCCGGGCGAGACCGTCACGGTCGCCGGCTGGGTCCACGAGATCCGCGACCTCGGTGGCATCGCCTTCCTCATCCTCCGGGACACGACCGGGAAGATCCAGGTCAAGTTCGAGAAAGACGAGATGGACGACGACCTCGTCGAGACCGGGCTCGGCGTGCACCGCGAGTCCGTCGTCGCCGTCACCGGCGACGTGGAGGAAGAGCCCCGCGCCCCGACCGGCGTCGAGATCACGCCCGACAGCCTCGACGTGGTCGCCGAGGCCGACCCCGAACTCCCGCTCGATCCGTCGGGGAAGGTCGACGCCGACCTCTCGACGCGGCTGGACAACCGCACGCTCGACCTCCGCAAGGACGAGGTTCAGGCCATCTTCGAGATCCGCGCCGAGGTGCTGCGCTCGGTCCGCGAGGCGTTCCGGAACCTCGACGCGACGGAGATCAACACGCCGAAGATCGTCGCCACCGGGACCGAGGGCGGCACCGAACTGTTCCCGATCACCTACTTCGGCCAGGAGGCGTTCATGAACCAGAGCCCCCAGCTGTTCAAGCAGCTGATGGTCGGCTCCGGCCTCGAACGCGTCTTCGAGATCGGTCCGATCTTCCGCGCCGAGGAGCACAACACGCCGCGACACCTCAACGAGGCCACGTCGATCGACTTCGAGTCGGCGTTCTACGACCACACGGAGGCGATGGACGCCTGCGAGACCATCGTCAAGGCCGCCTACGAGGGCGTCGCCGAGAACTGTGGGGACGAGCTCGAAGCGCTCGACCTGGACGAGGAGTTCGAGGCGCCCGAGGGCGACTTCCCGCGACTCACCTACGAGGAGGCCATCGAGCGGATCAACGCCACGGGCGAGCTCGACGAGCAGCTCGTCTGGGGCGACGACCTGCCGACCGAGGGCGAGCACGCGCTCGGCCAGGACGTGGGCGAGCACTACTTCATCACCGACTGGCCCAGCGAGATCAAGCCGTTCTACATCATGGACAAGGACGACGAGGTCTCGACCGGCTTCGACATGATGCACCCGTCGATGGAACTGGTCTCGGGCGGCCAGCGTGAACACCGCTACGACCACCTCGTCGAGGGGTTCGAACAGCAGGGCCTCGATCCCGAAGCCTTCGACTACTACACC
>ENA-ORCR01000571-ORCR01000571.1-marine-metagenome-genome-assembly--contig:-NODE-571-length-18364-cov-3.323454_pt1 | contig 18364 bp, 21 predicted proteins | sample MGYA00237782_ERZ508514 | MGnify/ENA primary metagenome ERZ508514 (study PRJEB26185, sample SAMN06268960) | marine metagenome | isolation source: Eden Landing Ponds, San Francisco, CA, USA | place...
CGCGACCGTGGGTCGGCATCACGACGAGGTCGTGTCCGTACCGCTCGGCGTACTCGGCGATCGTGGGGGCGGGATTGCCCTGCACCACCTCGGTCTCGTAGGCGACGCCGGGCGTGCCCAGCGACGACGTCGCCTCCTCGAGGACTTCCTCGCCCCGCTGGACGAGGCCGTCGACGACGCGGTCGTCGACGACGGTCGTGCTGTTTCGCGTCGTGTCGGCGACGTAGAGCAGGTGGATCGTCGCGTCCGTTCGACTGGCGATGTCGCGCGCGTGTTCGAGCACGTCCACCGCGCCGTCGCTCCCGTCGAACGGGAGCAAGATGTCGTCGTACATGGGTTGTCGTGTCGCCTCCGGAGCGTGTCAGTCCTGCGCCGGTGCGAGTTCCTCCCGGTCGAGCGGGTCCTCGATGTCGCCGATAACCGACTCCAGCAGGTCCGTGACCGTGACCATCCCGGCGACTTCCCCGTCCTGTATCACCAGCGCGAGTTCCTGATTCTCCGTCTGGAACTGGTCGATCGCGTCGCTGACCGACGCGTCCGGGGACAGCGTCATCGGCGGCGCCGCCATGTCCTCGAGGGTGAGTTCGCCGCGCTCCAGCTCCTCGCGGTGGCCCTCCAGGACGGGGAAGTAGACGATGCCCTCGAACTCCGTGAGGTCGTCGCCGACAAGCGGATAGCGGGTGTGGGGGTCCGCGGCCATCCGCCGGAAGTTCTCCTCGGTGTCGACCGTCGTCGAGAGCGCGACGACCTCTTCGGGGGGGACCATCTCCTCGGCGACCGTCCGCTCGCCGATCTGCAGCGCGTTCATGACCTCGTCGTGGCGCTCCTCGGACAGGTCCCCTTTGTCGAGGGCGGTACCGACCTCGTTTCGCAGATCGGCGCGGGACTCGATCGCCTGCTCTTCGGTCTCGAGCCACGCCCCGGTCATCTCGATGCCGAACAGGCCCAGCGTCCACTTCGCGACGCTGTCACCGAGCGAGATGAGCGGCGATATCATCCAGTTGAACCAGTACAGCGGCCGCGCGCCGTACCGACACACCATCCGCGAGCGCTCGACGCCGAGGTACGTCGGCGTCTGCTCGCCGTGGGTCAGGTGGACGAGGTTGATGATCAGGAAGGCGATGAGCGCCCCCGCGCCGATGCCCGCGAGCGCGGACTCGGCGAACAGCGGCTCGAAGATCGCCGCCAGCGCCGGCTCGGCGACGATCCCGACCGCGATGCTCGAGGCGGTGATCCCCACCTGGCAGGTCGTGAGATAGATCTCCAGGTTCTGGGTCATCTCCCACGCGCGTTCGAGCGCGGGATGACCGTCACCGACGAACTCCTCTCTCGTGAACTGTCGCGCCCGCGTGAGCGCGAACTCGATCGCGACGAAAAAGCCGTTGGCGAGGATGAGCGCTACCCCGGCGACCAGTCGAACACCGATCTGGGCTGTGTTCATTCCGGTACTGTCGTTTCTCCCAGGACACAGTAGAAAGTGGCGGTCTGTCTGAGTACTTATATACTTCGCGGCCGGATCGACAACAAATCGCCCAGTAGTTCGGGAATCACCACGACTCGTGAGCCACGTTTATACGGGGCGTGACCGAACTCCGGGTCGAATGGCGTTCAGAGAACTCGACGAACTGGACAGGCGCATCCTCTACATGCTGCAGGACGAGGCCCGACACACGTCTTCGAGCGACGTCGCGGAGACGCTGGAGGTTTCCGCGAGCACCGTTCGGAACCGAATCCAGCGTCTCGAGGCGGACGGGGTGATCCGCGGCTATCACGCCGACGTCGACTACGAGGCGGCGGGCTACCAGCTGTTCACCCTGATCGTCTGTACGGCGCCGATCCCCGAGCGCGAGGAACTCGCCGAGGCCGCCGCCGACGTCGACGGCGTCGTGGCGGTCCAGGAAGTGATGAAAGGCGAGGAGAACGTCCTCGTGCGAGCCATCGGCGCCGACGGCGACGACCTCACGCGGATCGGCGAAGAACTCGACGAACTCGGCCTGCGCGTCTCGGACGAAGACCTGATCCGCAACACCCACCAGAGCCCCTACGCGCAGTTCGACGACTCCGGGGAGTGAGGGATACGCGGCCGCCCGCGAATCGGACTCGGGCTGAACGGGCGCGGCGAGGACGGGAAGATTCTTGGCGGCCCACCTCGCGGTGACAGGTATGAACCGGCGGACGTTCGTGCGTTCTCTCGCGGCTCTGGTGACCGGGGTGGTCGGCGCGGGCTGTACCAGCGATCAGGACGTCCCGGCGACCGCACCTGAACTGCCGGTCACGGCGACCGAGCGCTCGGCGAGCCCCACCGCGACGCGGTCGACCGCGGCGTACAGCTCCGTGAGGCCGACGACGAGCGCCCGGGTGCCGTACAGCGCCGCCGGGTTGTACAGGCTGTCGATATCGGGAACCCGCCCGATCTTCGACAGGGGCGTTTTGATGAGGACGAACCCGACGAGACCGATGACCGCCAGCGCGACGCCCTCGACGACGTGGTCGACGGTGTAGGTCTCGTAGACGTGGGCGACGGCCGCGTCGCTGGTCACGTCGAAGGGCAGGATCGCGAACAGCGCGCCGTCGACGACGCCGTAGAAGACACACAGCGCGGCGACGGCGACCATCGCGACGGCCTGGCCGCGGCTCGCGTCGGGGACGCTGCCGTCGTACTCGCCGTGGAGGAACGCGTAGTAGCCGAACTTGATGAACGAGAGGAACGTGCCGACGCCTCCGACGAGCAGGAGCAGTTCGAGGGTGTAGAAGTCACCGAGGACGACCGGCCCCTTCTCGAAGGTGTAGTGGCTGGCGGAGATGATGATCCCCTTGCTGACGAAGCCGTTGAAGCCGGGGAACCCGGCGATCGACAGCGCCGCGACGGTGAAGGAGACGGCCGTGATCGGCATCTCGCGGCCGAGCCCGCCGAGTTTCTTCAGGCTCTCCTTGCCGGTCCGGTAGACGACGACGCCGGCGGTCATGAAGAGCAGACCCTTGTAGAGGATGTGGTTGAAGACGTGGGCCATCGCGCCGGCCTGGCCGAGGGCGGTGCCGATGCCGACGCCGGCGACCATGTAGCCGACCTGCGACTGGATGTGATAGGACAGCAGGCGGCGCATGTCGTTCTGGAACAGCGCGAAGGTCGCGCCGAAGACGGCCATCAGCCCGCCCATGTAGGCGATGGCGACGTTGCCCTCGGGGAACGCGCGGTACATGCCGTACACGCCGGTCTTCGTCGTGAACACGCAGAGGAAGACGCTGGCCGCGACGTGCGGGCGCGGGTAGGTGTCGGGCAGCCAGGCGTGCAGGCCGATGAAGCCGACGTTGACGCCGATGCCGACCGCGGCGAGGACGGGCGCGACCGGGCCGGCCATCCCGGCCTCGGCGGCCGAGAAGAGGAACGATTCGACCGCGACGTAGTGCCAGACGACGGCGCCCAGCAGGAGCGTCCCGCCGACGCCGTGCAGGAGGGCGTACCGGAAGCCCGCCCGGACCGCCCGGCCGCCGTAGTACCACACCAGCAGCGTGCTGGTCACGGCCATCAGCTCCCAGAAGAAGACCAGCGTCAGCCAGTCGCCGCCGAAGACGGCGCCGAGGCTGGCGGCGACGTAGCTCAGCGCGAACGCCGTCTGGATCGAATCGGCCTCCGTGTAGTAGGAGTAGATCACCGCTACCGCGGCGATGAACCCGAAGATCAGCCCCATCAGCGTCGAGAAGGCGTCGACGTTGTACAGCACCGTCCGGAAGCCGAACAGCGACACTTCCAGGTGGGTCCCCGCGTCGGTCAGCCAGACGTAGGGGACGACGGCCGCGCTCGCGAGGGCGCCCAGCGCGTGGCCGACGCGTCGACCGAGGAACGGGAGCAACAGCGCCGCGAGCGCGACCGGGAGGAACGGCGGGATCAGGGGGTCGACCATCAGACGCTCACCCCCGTCACGCCCGAGACGACGAGTCTGACGATCCGGAGGAACACGGCGGCGTCGGGGACGATCCCGAGGACGACGGAGCCGGTCGCGGCGAAGCAGATGGGACCGAGCATCAGCCAGGTCGACTCCTCGCCGGTCCACCGGCGGTGCTCCCACGCGAGGTGCCCGTCGTGGCCGTGGTCGTGCTCGATGTGGGCCGCCGCCTCGGCCTCGTCGACCGGGCCCTGGCCCTCGTGGTCGTCGGCGTAGCCGTGGTCGTCCCGGGCCACGTCGTCGGAGCCGTCGTCCGGCGCGCCGCCGTCGGCGGCCACGTCGGGCTCACCGAAGCGACCGCCGAGGACGGCCTCGACGAGCGGCTTGGGGTCCTCCTCGCCGGGCGACTCGAAGAAGGCCGTGTAGACGACCGGCCAGAAGTACGCGACGTTGAGCACGCCCGAGACCAGCAGCGCGCCCGTGAACACCACGTCGCCGGCCGAGACCGTGCCGATCAGCAGGAAGTACTTGCTGACGAAGCCGGCGACCAGGGGGATCCCGGCCATCCCCAGCGCGGCGACGCCGAAGGCGGTCATCGTCAGCGGCATGCGTTTGCCGATGCCCGCCATATTGGAGATGTCGTCGGTGTGGGTCTCGACGTGGAGCGCGCCCGCGCAGAAGAACAGCGTGAGCTTCATGAACGCGTGGGCGGGGATGTGCAGGAGTCCGCCGACGATCGAGTACGGGTGCAACACCGCCAGCCCGAGGACGATGTAGGACAGCTGGCTCACCGTCGAGTAGGCCAGCCGGCGCTTGAGGTTGTCCTGGCGGAGCGCGATCACGCTGGAGGCCACGAGCGTGAACGCGGCGACGGCCGCCAGTATCGCCCCGACGCCGAGGTCGGCGACCAGGTCGGGGCCGAACACGTCCAGCACGACGCGGGCGATACCGAAGACGCCGGACTTGACGACCGCGACCGCGTGGAGCAGGCCGGAGACGGGCGTCGGCGCGACCATCGCGTCGGGCAGCCACGAGTGGACCGGCATGAGCGCGGCCTTGACGCCGAAGCCGACGATCAGCAGCGCGAAGGCGACGCGGGCGACGAGCGGGTCGGCCGCGGCCAGGTCGGCGATCCCGCCGGCGGCGAAGGCGGTGGTGCCGGCGAGCCAGTAGACCAGCACCGAACCGGCCAGCACCGCGACGCCGCCGCCGAAGGTGTAGGTGAGGTACTTGCGGCCGGCGGCGCGGGCCTCGTCGGTCTCGTCGTGGGCGACCAGCGGGTAGGTCGCGACGGTCAGCAGCTCGTAGAAGACGAACAGGACGAGCAGGTTCGCGGCGAAGGCGATCCCGATCGCCGAGGCGACGCTGCCGGCGAAGGCGGCGAAGTAGCGGGTCTGGGCGTGCTCGTCGAGCCCGCGCATGTACCCCATGCTGTAGAAGCTGGTGACCACCCACAGCAGGCTCGCAAGCAGGGCGAACAGGATCCCCAGCGCGTCCGCGCGGAGCGCGAACCGGACGCCGGGGACGAACGTGCCGAGGTCGGTGACGTAGATGTCGCCGGCGAGCACGCCCGGGACCATGCTCGCGACGATCCCCAACTTCGCGAGCGCCGCCAGCACCGTCCACGACTCCCGGAGGTTCGGTCGCCCCCGGGAGGCGAGGATGGGGACGATGGCGAGTGCCGATACGAGCACTGCGGCGAGCGGTCTGAGCGATGTGAGTTCCGTCATGACAGGAGCCGTTCGATGGTGGGTTCGAGGAGCTGTCCGTACTGGAACGCGGCGACGCCGAGGACGATAGCCAGGACGGCCGCGCCGACGACCGTGGCGCGCATCCCGAGGGAGACGCGGGGGGCCGACGCAGCGGGCTCGTCACCCGCCGGTCCGTTCCCGTCGGTGACGACGGCCGTCGTCGCGTCGGTCCCGGCGTCGGCGGACTCGACGGTCGCGCCGGCCGCGGGCGCCTCGCGGAAGTACATCCGCTCGACGATCCGGGCGAAATAGGCGAGCGTCAACAGCGTGCTCGCGAAGATGACGACCGCGAGCGGCCAGGCCTCGGCCTCGACGGCGCCCAGCGCGACGTACCACTTGCCGACGAACCCGACGGCGGGCGGGACGCCGACCATCGCGAGCGCGAGCACGCCGAACGCGCCCGCGCCCGACGGGAGCCGCTCGGCCAGTCCCTCGTAGCCGTCGACGGTGCGGGCACCGGTCTCGGTCGCTATCAGTCCGCTCGTCAGGAACAGGCCACCTTTCATGATAGCGTGGCCGACGAGGTGGATGGCCGCCCCCGTCAGCGCGGTGGTGTTGGCGACCGCGATGGCCGCGAGGACGAGCCCGAACTGCGACACCGACGAGTAGGCGAGCAGGCGCTTGATCTCCGTCTGGCTCACCGCGAGGACGCTCCCGACGACGATGCTCACGACTGCGGCGGCCGCCAGCACCGCCCGGGCGAAGCCGTTGGCGGCGAGGAAGTCGACGGTGAAGACGGTGAAGACGATCCGGATCAGCGCGTAGGCGGCGACCGTCGAGACCAGCGCAGAGATGAACGCGCTCACCGAGTCGGGGGCGCCGGCGTAGGCGGTCGGCTGCCAGGTGTGGACCGGGAAGACCGCGACTTTGACGAACAGGCCGACGACGAGCAGGCCGAAGGCGGCCTGGACGAGCGGGTCGGTGTAGCCGACCGCGGCCAGCTGGTTCGACAGGTCGGCCATGTTGAGCGTCCCCGTCGCCACGTAGGCGTAGCCGATCCCGAGCAGGAACAGCGAGGCGCCGACCGTCCCGACGAGCAGGTACTTCAGCGCCGCCAAAGCCGACCGGCCGCCCTCGCCGCTGGCGACCAGCGCGTAGGCGGTCAGGCCCGTGATCTCCAGGAAGACGTACATGTTGAACACGTCGCCGGTGATGCTCATGCCGGTCAGACCGCCGACCAGCAGGAGATAGGTCGCGTAGAAGGGGTTCGACCGCGGGCCCGCGGTGCGCGCGTACGCGAGGACGCCGACGGAGACGACCGCGACCAGCAGCGCCATCGAGGCCGACAGCCCGTCGACGACGAGTTCGATCCCGAACGGGGCGGTGACCCCGCCGACGACGTACCGGACCGGCTCGTCGCCGAACGCGCGCGTGGCGAGGGTTCCGACGGCGAGGACCTGGCCGACGGCCGCGAGCACGGTGATCGGCCAGCCGGTCCGCGGGCGGACGAGCCCGGCGAGCAACACGGCGACCGAGCCAAAGAGCGGGAGCGCGACGACCAGCGCGGGCAGGTCACTCATCGTGGCTCACCTGCCGGATGGCCTCCTCGTTGAGCGTGCCGTACTCCCCGTAGACGCGGACGACGAGCCCGAGCGCGACGGCCGTGAGGCTCACCCCGACGACGATGGCGGTGAGGATCAGGACGTGGGGCAGCGGGCTGACGTACGGTTCGGTTGCGGTCAGCAGCGGCGGGCTCGCGCCGGTCACGAACGCGGAGGTGATGAAAAACAGGAAGATGCCCGTCTGGAAGACGTTCATGCCGATCACCTTCTTGACGACATTCTGATTGGCTATCAGCATGTACGTCCCGACGCCGAGCAGGAGAAACGAGACCAGGTAGTAGAGCCGGTCGGCGAGCATATCTATCACGCGAAATCACTCCCGTCGTCGGACATTCCCGCGGCGATGACGAAAAAGAGGCCGGTTACGATCCCCGAGACGACCAGCCCGATCGCCAGCTCGACGAACTCGATGCCGTACTTGACCGCGTGGGGGACGGGGTAGACCTCGTACTCCAGGAAGCCGCCGCCCAGCAGGACCGACCCGACGCCGGTCAGCAGGAAGGCAAGCACCCCCAGACCGACGAGTCCGACGGCCAGCTGCGGGCCGACCCAGTCGCGGGTCGTCTCGATGCCGAAGGCGATCCCGAGCATGAGCACGACCGTGCCGACGATGACCCCGCCCTGGAAGCCGCCGCCGGAGGAGTCGGCGCCGTGGAACATCACGAACAGCCCGAGCGTGAAGACGAACGGGGTGATGACGCGAACCGTGGTCATGATGATCGGGCTCTCGACGTAGAGGCCCCGGCCGTCCTCGGCCGCGGACCCGTTCCCGACGGGCGGCTCCTCGGCGTCGCTCATCCGAGCACCTCCCGGTCGAGGACGACCAGCAGCCCGATCCCGGCGGAGTAGACGACGACGGCCTCGCCGAGGGTGTCGAACCCGCGGTAGGCCGCCAGCACGGCGGTCACGGCGTTTTTGACCTCGGTCTCCTCGTATGCGTTGGCGAGGTAGTACTCGGTCACGTTGTCGCTCGCGACCGCCGAGCCCCCGTCGCCGACCGCCGGCAGAGCGACGAGCGTCGTCGACAGCACCGCGACCAGCGCGACCGAGACGGCCAGCGCGCGCGGGTCGACCGATTCGAGGACCTCGTCGTCGGCCGGGCGGACGGTCTTGGCGATGGTCAGCAGGAACAGCACCGTCATGATCCCGGCGCCGACGGCGGCCTCGGTGAGGCCCACGTCCGGCGCCCGGAGGAACACCCAGATGACGGCGATACCGAGGCTGTAGGCGCCGAAGGCGATGATCGAGCCGAGTACGTCCCGGAGCAACGCGGTCGCGACCGCACACGCCAGCACGAAGACGACGAGCCCGACTTCGAGCGCCCCCGTCATGAGTCGTCCTCCGTCGTCCACGGTTCGATGCCTTCCTCGATCGCGGCCCGAGTGATCGCGTGGGCGGCGGTGGGATTCGTGAGGAACATAAAGACCAGCAGGAGTCCGACCTTCAGCGCGGACATCCCGGGCCCGAACGCGAGCGCGACGGCCGAGAGCGTCAACACGGCCCCGAGCGTCTCGCTTTTGGACGTGCTGTGGGCGCGGGTGTACAGATCGGGGAGTCGGACCAGCCCGACGGCGGCCACGAGCGCGAAGAACACGCCCCCGGCCGCCAGTACCACGATCGCGATCTCGCGGGGCGTCATCAGAGCACACCTCCGCGTTCGACCGAGAACTTCGAGATCGCGATGCTCAACAGGAAGTTCAACAGCGCGTAGACGAGCGCGATGTCGAGCGCGCCCGCCTCGCCGATCGCTGCCGCCAGCAGCGCGATGACGATGACGACGTTCGACCCAATGACGTTGATCGCGATGACGCGGTCGGGCATCGTGGGCCCGTCGACGATCCGGTAGACGGCGACCAGCGAGGTGATGACGAACGCCCCCGCCGTGGCGAGCAGGGCGTTCTCGACGAGCGTCACGACTCCTCGCCCTCCTCGGTCGTGCGCTCGCTGGGACTGGGGATGCGCGCGGCCGCGAGCCCGTAGAAGACGAACCTGACCGCTCGCTCGAGCGAGCCGTCGAACAGGTCCGCACGGGAGTCCCGCGTCAGCGTGTGGACGGTGAAGTGGCGCCGCGACACGTCGACGGTCAGCGTACCCGGCGTGAGCGTGATGCTGTTGGCGAGCGTCGTCACCGGGAGCGACGACGACACCGCGGCGTCGAACTCGACGAGCTGCGGGTCGATCGGCAGGTCCGGATGCAGTACGACGTAGGCGATCTTGACGTTCGCGACGACGACCTCCCAGAGCAGGTACGGGACGTACAGCACGAACCGGGCGAGCCGCTTGCCGGTCCGGACGGGCGCGACCGGCGTGGTGAGCGAGACGCCCCACAGCGCGACCGCGACGATCCCGGCGGTGATAGCGCCGGTGGCGAGCTCGAACGTCGCCAGCGACCCCGCAAGGAGCAGATAGAACAGATAGGAGACGCCGAACAGCGCGAGAAACTGCGCTGCCGTCCCGCGTTTGACCAGCAGCGGGCTCCGGCGCTGGCGCTGGACCGGCGCCTCCGTCACGTCGAGGCCGGCCCGGCGGACCTCGCTCTGCAGCGGCGGCAACAGCGGCGTCGTCCCCAGGGGGTCGAACTCGGGGTCGAACACCGCGCGGTCGAGGTCGTATTCGCGCGCGTACCGGGTCAGCACCTCGGCGTAGTCCCCCGGGCTGAACAGGAACTCGCGCGTGCCGACCAGGGTGGTCTCGACGGTCACCGCCTCGCCCGCCTCGCCCAGGTCTTCCTCGGCCCAGACCGGTATCTTCTCGAGGAGGTCCCTGGCCCGCTCGGTCTCGGGGGAGCCGTCGCCGACGCTCGACCGGTCCGAGACGGGATAGACGAAGTGGACCGCGACGGACGCGCGCCCCTCCTCGGTGCGGTCGACCGCCTCCTGCAGCGCGTACGCCACGGTCGACCGGAGGGTGGGAGACTCCGAAACCGGCACGAGTAGGCCGGCTCCGGTCACTGGACTGGCCCTCCCGACTCGCGGAGCGACGTTCGGACGGAGCTGGGTGTCATCAATCGTTCGGATGGTTCTTAGCCGGAACTCGTTAAAGGATTTCTTTCTCCCCCGACTGCCTGGCGGTCTCTTCCGTTCTCGCCGATCGATCGGCCGGTCCGTCCGGTCGCTCCGGGACCCGCCGCCGCTCGGCGCCGTCGCCGCTCGCCGTACCCGAATAGCACCGGAGTCTCATCTTCGATACTCAGTTTTGATACGGAGAAGGGGCGGCTTGAATTTACGTTTTTGATAATACGGTAGTGAGCCTTATGTATCGCGCTGGGGGAGTATCAGGTGACACGCACCGATCGCCGCCGGGCTCCCGAGGCTGGCTCGGTTCGGTGGCGACCCAGCGGGGACCATCCCCACGCATCGGGCGTGACGACAACCCATGAAACTCAAGCAACTGTTCACGGACGACGACGCGGTGTCGCCGGTCATCGGCGTCATCCTGATGGTGGCGATCACTGTGATCCTCGCCGCGGTCATCGCGACGTTCGTCCTCGGACTCGGCGACCAGGTCAGTAACACCTCCCCGCAGGCATCGTTCAGCTTCGAATGGAGCGGCGCGTCCGGCGAAGAAGACACCCTGAAGATCACGCACGACGGCGGCGAGACGATCCAGGCCCAGAACCTCTACGTCCGCGGGACCGAGGGGACCGCAGGGACGGCGGACAACGCCGACCTCGGGCAGAGCTGGAACGAATACAGCACCACCGCCGGTGCGACCTCCGAGGTGCAGGCCGGGATGAGCATCGGCGTCGACAACATCGGCTCCGACGGGGAGGTCAGCCTCGTCTGGCAGAGCTCCGCCGGCGAGAGCTCCTCGACGCTGAAGGAGTGGACCGGCCCGACGGCGTCGTAACCCGCCTGGGTCGCTTCGCTTCGTCCGTTCGAACTGCGCCGTCGAATTTTTATCGTTGATATCCGGCTGCGATATCTACAGTGAAAATCGGAACGCCCACCGGACGGGCGCCGACCCGAGCTACTGGGTACCATCGATCCGACGGCTCCGAAACGCTCTTAGCGCGTGCCCATAGATCCACACATCATCGACGACCGGGCGCCGCGATCGCCCCGCTCGAACACGGGTCAGACATCATGAGCAACGAGACGAGCCGGTTTCCGGTAGGCGCCGAGGGGAACGAGGAGCTGTCGAAAGGCGAGATATTCGACGTGTTGCAGAATCAGCGCCGCAGGTACGTTCTCGAGTATCTCAAGCGCTACGAGGAGCCGGTGGGGCTGAGCGACCTCGCCACGCAGGTCGCCGCCTGGGAGTACCAGACGCCGGTCGAGGACGTGACCAACGACCAGAAAAAGCGGGTCTACACGACGCTCCAGCAGACCCACCTCTGCAAGATGGAGGAGGCCGGGATCGTCGAGTACGACACCGAGAACAACACCGTCGCGCGGACGCCCCACACCGAAGAGCTGACGGTGTATCTGGAGATCGTCCCCGGTTCGGAGTTCCCCTGGCGGGAGTTCTACCTCTCGCTCGGGTCGATCAGCTGCGCCATCGTCGCCGCGCTGTGGACCGACCTCTACCCGCTCACGCTGTTGACACCGCTGGAGTGGGCCACCGTCATCGCGGCGACGTTCACCGTCGCCGCAGCGTATCACACCTACAGCGGCGCCGACATGCAGCTCGGCGACGACGAGTACGTCCCCGACCAGTTCGACCGGTGACCGACCCGCGCGAACACCTGTCCGCTGGACGTGTTTTCCGATCTACCGTTTCGACGTGAGGGTTCGTTTGCGCCGCTCCTTCCCCAATTTTTCCGGATGATATTTGGAAATGCACGACTCAAGCCGAGTCTGAACCGCTCAACGAAGGTAAACGGTGGTCGGAATTAAGTATTGATACTGACCGAGATGACGGTAGCATTCCCTGGCGCAGGCTGGTTCACGCCGGCCGGTCGGGATGCAGGCACACACATGGACATCAAGCAACTGTTCAACGACGACGACGCGGTGTCGCCGGTCATCGGCGTCATCCTGATGGTAGCGATCACAGTGATACTGGCGGCCGTCATCGCCTCGTTCGTCCTCGGGCTGGGGAACCAGGCACAGCAGGGCGCACCGACGGCGACGATCGGCTTCGACTACGAACAGATCGACGAGAACTCGGGCACGAACTACGGGGCGCTCGCGATCAGCCACGACGGTGGTGACTCCGTCTCCGACCAGGAACTGTACGTTCGGGGGAGCGGATTCAACGGCACGGCTATCCACGGGACCTCGCTGCCAGTGGGCAGCGACCTCGGGACGTACGTCCGCAACAACGGCGGCCCGCAGATCCACCACACCAGCGCCGGTCTGTGGAACGGGACCAAGAGCGGTGACGACAGCGCCGTCGTCTCGGGCGACCGCGCGAACGTTTACGTGAGTTCGGACTACGAGATCAGCGTCGTCTACCAGGCCCAGGAGGGCGACACCTCCTCGACCCTGAACGAGCAGGAAGGCCCCGACGCCTAATTCGCGTCACTCTCACTTTCTCTTCGGTTTCGACGGTCGGGAGCCGCGGCCGTCGGCTTTATTTCGGTCGGGCGCAGTCATCCGCCAATGGATCGGGGCCGCGTCTTCGCCTACGCCGCCGCCGGGATCATCCTCGGCGTGACCGTCCTCAGCGGCCCCGCTATCGGCATCGTCGACCTGACGACGCCACGGTACGATATGTCGGGCCTCGGCGAAGGCAACGTCACCGTCGACGAGGTCGACCTCCCATCGTCGGTGGCGCTCGACCGCGGCTATCAGTCCCAGTCGTACTACCTCACGGTCCCGGACGCGCGGATACGCCTGGCGGCTATCGACGGGAAACCGACCGTCGCCTACGGCATCGACATCCCCGAACTGGGCTACTCCCGGTCGACGACGCACTTCCTGAGCGGCGGTGATACCGGCTGGGTCACGCTGTCGCTGCGCGAGGACACCCTGGGCGACGATACGGTCGACGCCGAGCGCTACGAGGGCCGACTGTCGCTCGTCCTCCGGGCCAGCGACGGGAAGACCCTCCTCGCAAACCGCACCGTCGACGTCGAGGTGAGCGAATGAGTACCGGACGGGTCCGCGCGCTCGCGCCGGCCGACGCGCGCGAGCGGCTCGTGACCGCCCGGACGACGCTCGTCCGCGCGCTCGTCGGCGACCGGCTCGGGCTCGTGGTCTTTCTCGGGACCGTCCTCGCCCTCGGTCTCACCTGGCGGGTGGGAGTGTTCATCAACGACAACTACACGCTCGCGAACGCGCTGGTCGCGCTGGCCGACGGGACGGTCGTCGTCGACGACGCGGTGTACGGCTCGCTCGACGCGCCGGGGATGACCGTCCACGAGGGCCGCCCCTACGGCCGCAACTACGGCCAGGTCGCCGTCGCCCTCCCGCTGCTGTGGGCGCTGGGTGCGACGACCGCACTGGCGGACTTCGGCCTCGTCTTCGCCTCGGCGTGGTCGCTGCTCCTGCTCGCCTTCGCGGTCCAGGTCGGACGGCTCACCGGCCGCGAATCGGCGTGCGCCACGGCCGGCGCCGTCCTCGCGCTCGCGGCGTTCGCCACCGGTGCCGTGCTGGCTGAGCCGCTCCCCGAGCGACTGGTCCCCCTGGCGGCGCTCCAGCTCGGGTCCGTCCTCGCCACGGCGCTGCTAGCGGCGACGGTCTATCGGCTGTTGGCGCGGATCCACGACCGTCGGGTCGGCGTCGCCGCCGCCGTGGGGGCGACGCTCGCGACGCCGGTGGCGTTCTGGGCGACCATCCCGAAGCGCCACGTCACCGTCACGGCGCTGCTGGTCGGCATCGTGTACGTCTTCTATCGCAGTCGAACGGACGAACACGACACCGAGGCACTGCTCTCGCCGACGGGCTTTCGTGCGCTTGCGTACGCGCTCGTCGGCCTCTACACCTGGGTCCACGCCGGCGAGGCGTTCGCCGTCTTCCTCGCGCTCGCGCTCGTCGACCTCCCGACGGCGCCCGCCAACGACCGCCGGACCCTCGCCGTCGTCGGCGCCGCCTTCGCCGCGTCGCTGCTTCCCTTCTTCCTGACCAACGTCGCCATCTCCGGCGACCCGCTCCGGCCGCCGCGGATGCTCTCGGAGTTCGGCGCTCCCTCGGGGGGCGGTGCCTTCGGCGGTAGCGGTGCAAGCGGAACCGAGGGGGGCGGCGGCAGCCTCGGCGACAGCCCCGGAAGATCCGGCGGGTCGGCACCGCTTCTCCCCGAACCGGTCCGGACTCTCCTCGCGACCGCCGCCGAGCGGCTCGCGCTCATCTTCGGTCCGTTCGTCGCCGGCGCGAAGGCGGTGGTCTCCGACCCCGAGTCGCTGTATCGGACCGTCGTCCGCGCCGGCTACGACGGCTACATCGGCCGTCACGACAACGACCAGGCGATCAACCTCTCGATGCTCGAATCCGCCCCGCTGCTGGCGGGGGCCGTCGCCTTGATCGCCACCGGCGGCCACCGCGCACGCGCCGCTCTCGGGCGGTCCGACGGACCCACGCTCGGTGTCCGTCTCCGACGATCCGCCCGGACGCTGCGTAGCTCACAGATCGGTGCGACGGACGCGCTGGTCGCCGCCGTCGCCGTCCTGTTCACGCTGATCTACATCCCGCGGCTGCCGCTGTTCGCCCAGGTGACCGTCCGCTATCTCCTGCCGGTGTACGTGCTGGCCGTCTACGCGCTCGCCCGACAGTCGTGGGCCAGGCGTGTTCTCGCCGAACGCGGACGAGCGGTGGTGTGGAGCTACCTCGGCGGGGTCCTGCTGGGGGCGCAGCTGATCTTCGTCGTCGTCACCGTCGGCTCGTTCGGCCGCGGCGGCGCCTTCCAGCTCCACGCCGTGGTCGGCCTCGCGGTCGGCGCCGCGTTCGCCTGCTCGGGGGTCGGGAGCGCCCTCGACGAGCGGTTCGACCCGGCGACCGCCGTCACCGGCGGGCTCGCCGCCGCGCTCGGGACGAACCTCACGGCCCTCTCGGCGCTCGTGTACTTCCGCTACGGCCCGCACGTCCTGCCGGCCGTCGACTGGCTCGCCGACCTGCTGGCGTCGGCGTAGCTAGTCAGGCTTTTGGCCCCGGATAGCCATTCCCCGGGCATGAACCGCCTCAAGCAGTCGCTGCTCGACGCCCCGATCATCGAGAAAGAGGGGTATCACTACTTCGTCCACCCGATCAGCGACGGCGTGCCGATGCTCCGGCCCGAGTTGCTCCGCGAGATCGTCATCAAGATCATCCGCAAGGCGGAGCTGGAGAACGTCGACAAGATCGTCACGCCCGCCGCGATGGGCATCCACATCTCCACCGCCGTCTCCCTGATGACCGACATCCCCATCGTCGTCGTCCGCAAGCGCCAGTACGGTCTGGAGGGCGAGGTCGCGCTCTCGCAGGTCACCGGCTACTCCGAGTCGGAGATGTACGTCAACGACGTCTACGAGGGCGACCGCGTGCTCGTCCTCGACGACGTGCTCTCGACCGGCGGCACCCTCTCGGGCATCACCGGCGCGCTCGAGGAGATCGGCGCCGACATCGTCGACATCGTCTGCGTCATCAAGAAAGACGACGGCCCGAACAAGCTCGCCGACGCCGGCTACGACGCCAAGACCCTGATCAACGTCGTCGTCGAGGACGGCGAGGTCGTCATCACCGACGACCAGGGCGACGACTGACGCGGCGTTCGATTCCTGCTACACCGCTCCGACCGCGACCGCACCGAAGTACAGCCCCGCGAGCACCAGCGCCGCGCCGACGACCCGCACGAGCCGCCGGATCCCGTCGTTCGGCTCGCCGTCGGCACCGTACTCGCCGCCGCGCTCGCCCGGGACGCGCCCGACCGTGTGCGCGCGGACGATCGCCTCGGGCGCGGCGATCAGGACGGCACCGAGCCCGACGCCGAGGACCGCGGCCAGCAGCGTTCGGTAGTCCATCTCAGCTCCGCAGTCGCTCGATGCGTTTCTCCATCGGCGGGTGGGTCGCGAACAGCCGCGCGAGCCCGCGCTCCTCGCCGAAGATACACAGCGCGTTGACCTGCTCGTCGACCGCCGACTCGCTGGCGCGCTCGTTGCCGCGGCTGATCTTCTCCAGCGCGCGTGCGAGCGGCTCGCCCGACCCGATCGCGCCCGCGGCGTCGCTGTCGGCGACGTACTCGCGGTACCGCGAGATCGCCATCACGAACAGCATGACCAGCATCTGGACGACCTGGCCGACGACGATCGCCAGGAAGAAATCGGCGATCTCGTTGTCGCCGGTCAGCAGCACGACCCACTGGGCGACGATGGCGACGATCGAGGCGATCCCCTGGCCCAGCACCATCATCACCACGTCGCGGTTGGCGATGTGTGCCAGCTCGTGAGCCAGCACGCCCTCGACCTCCTCGGCGTCGAGCGTCGCGAGCAGCTCCCGCGAGACCACGACCGTCCCCGCGCCCTTCCGCCCGACCGCGAAGGCGTTGGGCACGCCCATCCGGGCGATCATGAGCCGGGGCTTGTCGACGCCCATCTCCTCGGAGAGCGCCTCGACCTGCCGATGGATCTCCGGGTACTGCTCTTCGGGCATATCTTCGGCCCCGACGCTACGGATCGCGGCCCACTTGCCGACCTTGTACTGAACGCCCACGAACAGGACGCTCCCGACCAGGACCAGCCACAGCGGGGCCCCGAACGCGCCCATCGCCACGACCGCGGCGACGGCGTAGAACGCGAACAGGATCGACCCCACGACCGCCATCCGCGCGGTGAGACTCGGGTGACGCATACGTGACGTGTCCCGGTCCCGACGACGGAAGAACCCTCCGCTTGTCGTCGATCGACCGTGAAGCCGTTCTCGGGACACGTGAGGGACTGTTGATAGGTAGGGGAGATCGAGTTCTGCCGGTGTGGCAGGCGGGTCTCCGGCCCGTACGGTCCTCACCTGACCGGGAAGACTCGTCGCGTGGTGGGGGTATTCTGGTGGTCGTCGCAGTCTATCACCGGTCGAACATTCAACGATCCGTACCTTCGAAATCGACTTCAGCGAGCGGTAACACGTTCGACCGTGAGACTCTGGCTGATGATCCCCGGGGCCGTTCTGTCTCTCGCTGGCGTCGCCCTGACCGCCGAGTTCGACCTGATCGGCCCCCAGTTTCCCGACGGCCCCGTCGAGTGGATCGGGTGGATCGCACTTCTGCTGGGGCTGTTCCTGATGAAACTCGCGGCCGCCCGGGGATCGTGACTACGCGGCACTCGGCGATGGAACGCCTCGCTTGCCGTGTGAGGTCACAAAAATAGCGGGAGGTAGATTTGAACTACCGATCTGCGGGTTATGAGCCCGCCGGAATCTCCTGGCTATCCCATCCCGCTACCAGTTTGTACCGGCGACCACCCATTAAGGGTTGTGATTCACTCGCCGTCCGTGAATTAGTCCCGCGGTCAGGCCTCGTGGACCTGCCAGGTGAACAGGCTCTCGAAGACGTAGTTGACGACCATCCCGACCGCGATGCCGCTGCCTTTCGCCACGAGCAGCCACAGGTCGAGTCCCGAGAGCACCGACGCGAGTCCGACGACGCCGGCCACGCTCGACAGCACCGCCACGTCGCCGAACGAGAGGTCGACGAACAACGGATTGTAGATGGTCCACCAGATGACGAACTGGGTCGTCACGCCGACGGCGCGGACGGCGTGGGACCGCTTGAGCCGCGAGAGAAACGACTCCCGGTCCCCCTCGCCGTGGCCGGCGAAGGTCCAGTTCTCGTTGACGAGGAACATGACCAGGATCGCCGTCTCGACGCCGGCGGCCCAGGCGAGCGTCGCGGGCGCGCGAACGACCTCCGAGAGGAAGACGAGCACGGCCGTGTCACAGACCGCGCCGACGACTCCGACCGAGACGAACTTTCCGAACCGCACGCCCGAGACCAGCGACGACAGACGGGCGCGCGCCGACCGCTCACCGTCACTCATGTTTGTCCACCAGCGCGGTCGGGTCCTCGCGGGTCGCCGCGATGGCGTTGTGGACGCGGCTGTTCCGGATCTGTTTCGCGCGGTGGCGTGAGGAGAGCAGCGCACGGGCGAGTCGCACGGACGTGCGGACCGGCGAGACGGTCGAGCCGGGCTTGTCCTCCCAGGTGATCGGCACCTCGGCCACGTCGAGTTCCAGCGCGCCGGCCATCGCGACCAGCTCCACGTCCCAGGCGAAGCCCGGCTCGTAGAGGGGCTGGCGGACCGCCGCCCACGAGTCGGCGG
>ENA-ORCR01000572-ORCR01000572.1-marine-metagenome-genome-assembly--contig:-NODE-572-length-18359-cov-2.919265_pt1 | contig 18359 bp, 34 predicted proteins | sample MGYA00237782_ERZ508514 | MGnify/ENA primary metagenome ERZ508514 (study PRJEB26185, sample SAMN06268960) | marine metagenome | isolation source: Eden Landing Ponds, San Francisco, CA, USA | place...
CGGTCTCGTCCTCGTGGTTGAGCGCGGCTTGTGCGGCGACCGTCTTCGACGTCTTCAGCTCCTCGAAGTCGCAGTCACGACAGACGACGTGGATCTCCGTCACGTCGGTAGCACCTCGCCGGTTCTGAACTCGGTCGGCGGGATCTCGGCGCGGCGACGCGCGAGGTCGACCGCGGCGGTGTCGGTCGCGAGCGGCGAGACGGCGATCTCGATCGTTCGCGTTCCGTGTGTCGTTCGCAGCTCGACGGCGCGGACGACGGCGTCGGCTCGTCTGCGCACGTCGGGAACGCTGAACGTCGCGGCCTGTTCCGCACGCTTTTTGCGGTCGCTCGCGTTGTCTCCGGCGGGCCCTGAGGGTGTCTCTTTGGTCGGGGTCATCACGCGGGGCCCTTCTTCGATTCGCCGTCCGTCGAGGTGAGCGACTGCTCCGGCACCGGGAATGGAGAGTCGTCCGCCTGACGAATCAGAAAGCGAATGTACTCAGCACGGCTCATTCCGTGGTCTTCGGCCTGTTCGGTCACGTCGGTGACCATCTCCATCGGCATGTTGACGGTCACATTAACTGATAGCGCCATGCGATTTGCTATTTGGAGATGAATAACTTAATACTTTCTCCATCTCAGAGATTTTGAGAGTTGTAACTACATCCCAGAGATTATTGAGTTAGTAATTTACACGGTATACACATGAGCGAAATATACGACCCTGATGAGGAGTCAACTAATGTTACTGCGCGGGTCAACACCGACTTTTTGGAGGAATTTGATAGGGCTCTAAAAAAGGCTCAGATCGAAGGGGAGGTTCCGATGGATATGACTCGCGCTGAAGCTATCCGCCGGCTTATGGATTCTGCGATCCAGGATCCATCACAATTTTCACATGAATGAGGATCTAGCCTTACTCCAGTTTGTCGCTCTATCGTTGCCAGCAGTCGCGATTCTCATGCAAGCAGTTCTCAATTATCATGAGCTACATGGTGGATCATCTAAAAGTAACACAATTCATACAGAATTTAGGTTCTTGGAACTTTCTTTCTTGGGCTTAATACTCGCAGGAGTTGTTTTCTCACTGAGCGTGTTTACATCGGCCACCTCTTGGTGGACAAAATCCGGGATTTCGATTCTAATTATTGCCTTAGGTATGATCTTCCCAGCTACGTGGTTTGCACTGAGACGCGGGAAATATCCTAGTCAGTCGTATGACTCTCCAGAAGATGCGGTTAAATCCTCGGTTAGAAAGTCGGGTTGGATTATATCGATATTGGTTGTGATCGGATTACTAGGTTCAATTGTCCGCCTGTTTTTGCCATCGGGTTCCATCTTCGATTTCAATATAGCTGATCCAATTATTCTGATTACAATCCCGGTAATTGTAGCATTACCAGTGGTATACAGCTTAATACAGTACTATACGGAGGTGTCTGTTTATCGAGATTGGGCTCAAGACGTAATGTATGAGATTGCTAGGATTCCAATTTTAGTGGAAAATTTTCATAGTTTACTTGATCAAGATGAAGAGAGCGATGATATTGAATTTGACATTATAGCGTTCCAAGGCCGGTGCGAAGATATTGCTCATGCGATCCGAGATCTAGTAAACTCCAAACCTGATCCTGTCTCGCAAGATACTGCGATTAAATTGTCCCAAATACAGAATTTGTTGCTTAATGTACAGTCTTTACTCGATGATCTAATAGATGTAATGAATGAGAAAGAATATTATGAATCAGAAATGGAAAAGGCAATTAATGAAAGAGATAGAGCTAGTGACACTCATTATGACTTAGAATCGGAGAATACAGAACATGAAAATGCTAAAGAAAGAACGACTGATGCTGAAGAGTATATTAACAGGGTTACGGCTGAACTAGATAAGTTGGAAGAAGAGGAAAGGGATCTGGTTAGTGAATTAGAGTCAAAACTAGAGAGTATTAAGTCGGAAGCTGAGGATACTGTCAAAAGTATTGAATCGGATATGTCTAGTCTGTCTAAATTTTACGGCTCTTGACGATCTGCTAATTCATCAAAACAGGTGTAAAAGGCGTATCAGTTACTCTAATGAAGCCACTTTCACAGCAAGATACTCTTTAATCTGATTGATCTCAGTCTCCAACTCTTCAATCTCTTTCTGAAGTGCCTGCCGCTCCAGATCCGCCTCGATGTACAGCGAGAGGTCCATCCCTCGCCGCGGTGACGCCGGTTCTAGGTAGTCGGCGGCGCCAGCGTTCGCCCCCATCATCCCCAGTACCTCACCGAACGCTTGCTCCGCTTCTGGCCGAAGCATCCGCCTGAAATCCTCCAGTTCCTTCGCGCGCTGCTCAACAATCGTCTGCTGCGTCCTACTTGGCGGCACACTTCGCTCTAGCGGGCGTTTAAATAAAGACATAAGCCACGTGCGGGGAGTAAAAGTGAAACATGTCTCTGCTGGACGCTTATCGCGCGGATCTGCGAGAGCTGGTCGCCGCCCTCGACGATCGCGGTGTCTTCCGTCCCGGTGAACGTGAAGCGTGGGAAGAGGGGATCGACGAGGCCAACGAGATGAGCGAGCTGATGATGACGAGCGAAGCACTACACAAGGCGATGGTTGACCGGGAGGGCGCCGAGGAGGTCGTTAGCGAGCATACCGAGGAGCGGACGCAGGCGTTCGTATAAGCCAAAGCAGTTCGTTCAGTGAAAACATTAGTTATACATTACATCATCGAGACACATCAATTATAAATGAAAAGTGAATACGTCCCACCCTCTCCTGAGAAGGATGCGTTCCACTGCCTACATTGCGGAACGTATGCTAAACAAGATGGTGGGAACCTAGCATGGGTGCCTAATAATTACAAGAAGATCAAAGCTGGAAAAGTCAAACGATGTTATAAATGTGGAAAATACGCAATTTGGATCTACGATGATCTCATCTACCCAGCTGAATCCACGGCACCTCGTCCACACGATATGATGCCTGATGATGTTAAGAGAGATTATATTGAAGCGAGACAGGTTCTTGACGACTCTCCCCGTTCTGCTGCCGCATTATTACGTTTGGCTATCCAACGATTGTTAGAAGATGAGTTAGAAGCCGAAGGGGGCTCTCTTTATCAAATGATTGGCAATCTTGTCGAAAACGACGATATTTCTCCCCGTATCAAGAAAGCACTCGATACGGTTCGGATTACCGGAAATAATTCTGTACATCCGGGTGAAATGGACATGGACGATGACAAAGAGATGGCAGAGGCACTGTTCATGTTGACGAACGAGATAGTTGATGAGGCAATAGCACGAGATGCCCGAATCGACAAAGTCTATGATTCCCTTCCGGACGGTCCAAAGAAGGGGGTCGAACAACGAGATTCGGAATAATCAACTAAATCGGCTTCTTCAGGCCCTCTAAAACACGATTTTGGCCAATAGACTCTTCCCGGAGATTAATTAGGCCTCAACATAAATGAACTACCATGAGCGCACAGATCGCATCCACAGTGAGAAGCCGTCTTGGATCTCCCACCCCAGGTGAGACGGTTTCGCTCATCGTCGGGTACTCCGGTGATGCTGAGGACGCGATCGAGGCCATGTCGGATGCGGGAGGTGAAGTCGAGGAGAAACTTCCCTACAACTCTGTCGCAGTTACTATCGAAGAAGTCGATCTTGAAGCACTCTGCTCACTCGATGTGGTCACAACTGTCGAAATTGAAAAGCAGTATGAGACTCGCGGTGATACGGATTTTCGATCCCAGTAGCGTTCCAAGATGCGGATGAGATGCTATCCCAAGTCCTGAGGAACTACAGAGAAGTCTGTGATATCCGCGTTATGGGTAATGTGGAGAAAAGCGCTTCAGTTGCCATTCTCGACTCTATTTATAAGCCAACAAAACAGTTTGCAGCAAACGCTGACATCGGCTTCACTCGTGACTTTGTTAATCAGCGGGACACTGCCGAGACAACTGGACATGGAAGAACTGTTGTGAGTTTTCTTGCACAAGCAGGCAAGAATATAGAATATAATTTCTACCGTATCGTATTAGATTCTGGGAAAATTCCGCAGCGATCTCTCCTCAAAGCGATGGGAAAAGCCCATCTAGACCACGAAGTAGACGTAATGAACCTCTCATTCGGATACGATCATTCTCACAACGGTATTTCGTGTGATATGCCGAATGAACCGTGTAAAGTCCGTGAAGCGGCGAAAATGGCTATCGAAGACGGAATCACAATCGTAGCCGCTGCAGGAAACGCTAATGATGCGGAAGAAGGTGAAAATGACACCGCCGTCTGCTGTCCCGCCTTACTCGATGAGGTAATCACAGTTGGAGGCATGTACGTTGCCTGTACAGCAGTTCCTAAACAAGGGACAGCAGCACCGATGCCACAGACCCAGAGGCCCCTTCCTCCGTTATCTTGCTGGATCACGAGAGATAATGAGTCAGAAGGGATGCCGATATGCACCGGCCTCGACTGCTCCAGTGTCCCTTCAGACGAGTGTGAAGATAACCAGATGATTCTGGAGTGGAGTTGGAATGTTAGGCACGAGCCGAGTGAAATAGACATTCTAGCGCCGGTAGAATATCCTGTTATAGGGACTGATGGACGCCCACGTTTCACCTCGGGTACCAGCTTTGGGTCACCAATTGTAACTGGTGCCGTAGCAGAGATGATTGCTTGTTTGAAATCGGCTGATAAAGAGCCGGTGCCCTCTCAAATCCAAGCCGCTATCGCAAACACTGGAAAAGAGGTTGACGAGGGTGACGGGAGATATCTTCAAGCTTATTCTGCTCTGCAGCGAATCGCCGATAGAAAAGGGATTGACATCTCTGTTCCAAACAAAAAAACAGATTTTGGAATGTGACGAGTGGCTTTGAGCTCACTCCTCAATCCGCCTAACTACCGGATAGACGACCCGCTTCCACACTTGATCGAGCGGCGTCGGATACGGCGTCATGTGCTCGATCACGTCGTCGAGCGCGACCAATAGGCCGATGAACGCGAAGCCGGCACCGGTCGCCGGGTAGTACGGCCAGATCGACGCGAACCCGAACAGCGACAGCGCCACACCCACGTAGAAGTGGTGCGGCGCCAGCGCGTCCCCGTCCGGCTCCTCCTCGGGGTCGAAGATCTCACTCATCGCTGGCTTCCTCCATCGCGGTCTCCTCGTCCATCCCCGGCGGCGGACGGTACGGCAACTTCGCCAGCACGAGGCGCCCGAACCCGCGGAACCGCTCCTGTGCGAAGTAGGCCGGGCACATGGCCCCCGCGATGAACGCGACGAGCATCAGCGCGAGCGTCTGCGCGTTGCCCGACAGCGCCGCGCCAACCGCCTCGACGCCCGTCATAGCTTGCCCTCGTCCTCGAACACCTCGCGATGCGTCGCGACGCGCTCGACGAGTCCGTTCCACTCGTCGTCCTGCTCAGCTCCATACAGCGTCCGATCGTGACGTCTCTGGCCGAGCCAGAGTGACGCCGCGACCCCGAACGTCCCCGTCGTCGCCGTCGCGGTGACGATCGCCGCCGCGGAGACGATGTACTGCGCGATCGGGGAGATCACGCGACCACCTCGGCGCCGACAGTGAAAGCCGGCCGGAGCAGCCAGAGCGCGCCGCCGAGTCCGACGATGGCTACGAGGAGGAGCACGCTGTTCGGAAGCGCGCCGACCACCGAGACGTTCGAGTCGTTCAGCGTGTTTTCCCAGTTGCTCACTGCGTTATCCCCGCCGACATCCCACGCATCCACGTCCGGGTCGTCCGTGACCGGGTCGATGTCGTTCTCCTCCTGGTACTCGATCATCTCGTCGCGGTGCTCTTTCAGCGCCTCGATGGTCTCCGGCGGGTAGCCATCCGCTTCGGCCTCCGCGATCGCCTCGTCGAGCTCCTCCTCGCTCCACGTCTGGGCGCCGATGATGCTCCCGATGTCGGTGCCTCCATCGTTGCCCCACAGCATCAGCTACCACCCTGAACGTAGAGGGCTCCGCCGCCGACAGCGAGCAGCGCCACGGCGCCGAGAGGCGGCGAGAGGCCGCCGCCAGAGTCCGACCCGCCGAGCTGGTCGGGGACCGGCAGCGACTCCATCAGCGCGCCGATCTCCTCCTCGAAGGCCGCCCGCTGCTCGGCGAGCGCCTCGTTGATCTGTTCCTCCGCGTTGGCGGCGTCGTTCGAGTCGTCCGGCGTGGAGCCGTCACCCTCACCCCAGATCGCGTCTGAGGCCGCGTCCTCGTAGTCGCTGGCGTCGTCTCCCTGCACCGGATCGGTGTCGTTGACGGTGGACTCCGTACCGTCGTTGGTGATGGTCGTGTACCCGCCACCCGATCCGCTATCGCTCCAATCATCATCGTCGTCGCTGCTGCTGTCGGTGTCCCACGAGTCGCCGCCGTCGCTCCCGTCGCTGCTGCTCCCCCACGTATCGCTTCCGTCGCTCCCGTCGCTTGAGCCGGCGTCGTTGACGGTGGACTCCGTACCGTCGTTGGTGATGGTCGTGTACCCGCTACTCGACCCTCCATCATCGTCGTCATCGTCGTCTGCCCAACTTGTATCCCCGAAGTCGTCCGGGTCATCACTAACATCATATCCACCGCCCGATGCTCCGCCGCTCGTTAATCCTGTTCTAACCATTAGTTAGGTACTGGGTGATTGTGTTGTTCAAATCCGAGACGCTTCACGTTAAGCTCAACAACCCCTCCGGTGTCTGCGGAGGATTGAATTTCTACGGTGTGGACTGGCCTCGTTCCAAAGGTCACACTCCGCCTTTGAACCCCACCGCTACCAGCTTCGACCGTCTTCGTTACCTCGCCGTTTATGACGAATGTTATTACCGGCGTTCCGTCGTAGTTGCCGAATTGTATTTCAACCCCACAAGCAATCTCATCACTCAACGAGTAGGTGAGGTACCCGGATGTGGGTATGTTGTCCCCGTCAGGGTTTCGTAGATTCTCCCACCGGGCTGTGCCTGAACTGCTCCCGGTCGAATCCGGGGGAACGTAGTTGCTCGGCGGCTGCCCACCAAGGTTGTCAGCGTTGTCGACCGTGATGTTCGCACCGTCAACGGTTGCCCGAACGTTCGAGTCTGTCCGGTGGTCGCCCGCGCTGACCCCTGATAGTTGTGAATGGTCCGTAACAGTCTGCTCGACCCACTCTGTGCCGGTGTAGACATAGGCGGCGTTCTCGGTGAGGTGATACAGGCTCTCCCCCTCCTTGGCGTCGGAGGGGTAGGACGCTTCAACGTAGTCGTACCCGCCGCCGCCACCCGAGGAAATCCCCGTCATGCGTCCACCTCGAACATGACGATCACGCCGTCGCCAGCAGTCGGCGTGCGGATATGGATCAGCGACGTGTCCGTGACCGGGAAGGAGCGGCCGTCTCCTACCCCGGTGAGCGCCGCCTTCTGTGTGGTGTCGTCACCGACGTAGACGTTTCCAGAGTTGGCTTCACGGTACTCTACGAGCACCTCAACACCGTCAGGCACCGCGTAAGATGGTAGTGCCTCCGCATCGGTCCCGGCAGTCGTGTACTCGATCTGCGTGAGGCCGGTGTGGTTGCCCACTCTATCGGCGATCTCCTTCTGCTGGTTCTCTGTCGCTGGAGAGACCTGTTCGCCCTGCTCGTTCTGCACCTTCCGGATCTGTTGGACCTCCGTGTTGGTATCAAGCCCCATTATTCACCACCTCCGGTCCTCTCGAAACCGATTGGCTGCACGGTGTACCGGCGCCTTGCGTCGCTGAGGTTCGTCACCTCACAGGTGAGCGTCCGGCTGAATGAATAGGCCGGGGCGAACGTGATCGCCTTGTCGTCGATGTCTGTCGGTGGCACCGCCGACTCGGGATAGATCAGCTCCGAGTCGTCGACAGTCGCTTTATAGACGCTCTCAGGATGCTTCGAGAGCGCGAGGATCGGCAGGACGAATCCCCCGCCGGTCCGCTGCTTCGCCTCGTAGGTGACTGTCGCTTTCTCACCCGGATCAAGCGTCACCGTCTCGGGTTGGTTGAGCGGCCGGTCGTCCTCGGCTGGGGCGGGGATGCTATCCATCGTCTTCGTCCCCCAGTACCTCGCTCCGGAGACGCTTGATCTCCGTCTCGTCAAGGTTCTCTACCTCCGTGTTGCAGATCGATCCCATCAGGCACCCACCCCGTTGACCGCAAGGTAGAGGAACCCGAGCGTCCCGATCGCGCCGATGATGTCGGTGAGAAGTCGCAAATCTTCGCGCGACCACTTCGAACTCTCAAGCCACGCGGCGATCGGCGATTCGATGTTCACCACTTCGGTACTGGTTTCCAGCGCGGTTGTCTGAGCCGCGCCGGACCCCATAGTCGTCACGGGGCCGTCGCTCATGGACGGGCTCTGCCACGGGTCGTCGTTGACTGTCGTCGTCGAAAAATCGGACATGGTCGAACCTCGCTACCGGCCCATGTCGGCGCTGATGGCCGACCTGAGCCCTTCGATCTCGCCGTTGGACTTCTGGGCCGGGACCTGCAGGAGCGCGTTCGTCGGCTCCGTGCCGTTCCCGTCTGGGTCAGTCCAACGGACCTGATACGGTGCCTTCAGCCGCGCGGTCAGCTCCATGTCGCTCGCGAGGAACCGCTGAAGCTTCGACTCGTTGAGTTCGAGGAACTCCGCCTGCTCAGACTGATTCGCTTCGTGGAGCAGCCCGAGGTTCACCTCGTAGAGCTTCTCAGAGTTCGAGGTCTGCGCGCTCGGCGTCTTCTTGCGAAGCTCGAACGTGGCCGCCTTGCCGCTGATGTAGTAGGCGTGAACCGTCTTCACGCTGCCGGGGCCGTCGATCGTAAACTCGTCGGTGTCGTGGTTGGCCGACTTCGGCGACCCCTGATAGGTGCCGTCGAACCAGACCACCACGTCCTGCGTGTCGGGGCAGTCCGTGAGGTCGTGGGTGACGGAGAACGTCTGTTCGCTCCCGTCGCCGGCGGTCTCGAAGGACTGGTACGCCGGGACCGCGAGCCGAAGCGGGTTCCGCCGCCCAGTCCGGAGCGCGAGCGCCGTATCGGCCACGAGCGCCGCGATCTCGGAAAGAGACCCCTGCGAGTTGGTCGACGTTTCGAACTGGCGCGGGGCGAGGGTCGTGTTCCGCACACTCGCCGCTGCCAGCCGATCCATCACGTCGGACATCTACCGCGACCCCTCCTCGATGGCGGCCGTGTCGAAGTAGAACTCCGACTGCGACCAGTCGATTTCAGCGGCCGATTCGATCGAGACGTAGAACGAGTCCACGTCACGAACGTCGTGGAACGGCGCCGCGCCGTCCTTACTGGCGGCTTCGGGATACTCCAGCGTCACCTTCGCGTTGTCGATGTTGTCCACGTCTCGTTGCGTGGTGATGGGGTTGGAGTTCCAGAAGCTGATCTGTTTGACCTCCTCGCTCACCTTGTGCTGGTCGTCTCCGCCGGCGCGCTCCAGCTCGAACTTGACGAGCGTGTTCGTCGGGAGCGGGTCGCCGTTCGAGTCGCGGAGCTTCATGTAAACCGGGATCCCAATCTCGTCGCCCCGGGCTACACGGTTCAGGAGCCGCAGGAACGTCCCGCGGTCCGGCTCGATTTCGAGGATCGGCGTCGCCCGCTCGATCCCGGCCGCGTTCGTGTGCTGAACGACGACATCAGAAGCCGAGCCGTTCGAAATGTAGATGTCCGCCATCAGTCGAACACCCCGGTCAGGGCGTCACGGACGCCAAAGCGCTCCATCAGCGCCAGCAGGATGGCGACACCACCGCCGACCTGCATATGTCTCTTCGTCCGGCCGTCGATCATCGGCGCGTATTCGGCGCCCGCGATCACGGCGACGCCGCCGAGCTCGGCGGGCGTGTTGAAACCGGCAACCTCGTGTCCGTCAGCGAGGTAGCCGAGCGATTCACCTGCGAGGACGCCGCCGCCGACCGCGCCGGCGTCCATCATGAACTGCTGATCAGCCAGCTTATCGAAGCCAGCCGTTACATCGTAGGCCATGCGACCGAAGCGAAGTGGGAACCGCTTGTGATAGGGCGCCCCTGTGTTTTCCTCTTATTCCAATAAAGATGGATTTCCACTAAATTCTCTCAATAAAATACTCTAATTAATACACCCTGTATAAGACATATATTGGTGGAAATAGATTGAGAAGTATAATGGATGAGGACAATCAGGAAAATGATGACATAAACATAGCGGACTTCCTCAAGTCAAACTCGGAGCTATTCGTAATATTAGGTGTTTTCTCAGCGTTAGCGATTTATATATCTGATTTAGGAGGAGACTCATTAGGAAATGCTCCAAGTGAAATACGAATCGGTTTTGGAGGGGCCCTTCTATTATCAACTCTACTTATCATAATCATCTATAAGCAGTTGGTTGAAAGGGTGGGTTCGATTGAAAATCTATTCAGAGCTCATACAGAATACCAAAATTGGGATCTAATTGTTTTCACCGGAGGGATTATATTGCTATTACCATCGCTCATCACCCCCATTATTCAGGAATTAGTAGCTTTGTACTATGTGATAGGCGTGCTCACGATATTGGGACTTGTTGCAATTACATTTCGATTCATGCTACGTATTGAACAGATGTTACCGAATAATAACATACAGAGAAATATAGCACTGATAATCATATCTGGAATCTGTTTTTATTTTGCGAGCAAATATATCGACTTTATTGAATCAAATCCGGAGGTCTACGGGCCAGGTCCATTTTCAACTTCGAATCTATCTCCTGTGCTCTATGACTCGCTTGCAGTCATAGCATTTGCAATACTGTCAGTTTCACTTGGTTTGACGATCTTTGCTGGATTAAACCTAGCAGACAGTCTCGGGGATAAATACCTACGAACAGGAGATAGCTAAATAACCCCGGAAAACAGATTCAGCGCTCTCGTGGGTCTGAATAAGGTAGCCCATGCTGACGATAAAGCAGCAGTAGGTCCTCAACAACCCGAGGATTCGCGACTTCATGACCTCTAGCATCCTCTATATCTTCTTTTATTTCTCGAAAGCTGTCGGCGGTTTCACCATAGAGGCTCACCTCTTCAGAGGGTCTACTCATAATCCCACCTCGATGCGCTTCCCCTCGGCGCCGACATGGTCGCACTCCGGATCGTAACGGTTCGACTCGACACGCTCGATCTTCCCCGAGTCGTCGCTGTAGATCCACTCGGAGTTTACTGTATGGGGCTCGCCGTCCGAGTCCTCCTCGACCCACTTTCGGACAGAGATCGCGCCCTCGTCGGGAGCGTGCAGCTTCGCCGGGAGGTTCGGGACCGACTGCCCGCCCGTGTTGTGCGCCTCCTTCGGGTACTCTAACACGTCCTTGACCGCGTTGAGGTCGTTGCCGGACTGGTAGCCGCCGAGATACCGGGCGGTGCAGTTGCCGACCACCTTCTTGCAGAGCTGTGCGAGTCGCTGGGTCACCCAGATCGACGACGTGGCCGACCCGCCCTCGGTCCGACCGTCCGTCGCGAGATCCTGAATCTCGTCGGGGTAGCCCTGCTGTTCCGGGGCAATCCCGTGTGCCTCGTCGATGCCGATCAGCACGTCGTGGTCCGAGCGCCGGCAGGCGAGGATAACGTCCCGAGCCACCTCCTGCCAGTCGTCTTTGTCGACGTGGCGACCGATCACGAGCGCCTCGTTCCGGTCGATCATGTCCCCCCAGACGGCAGGCGAGAAGTGGTCTCGCTCGCGCTCTCCGGCGAACCAGTGCGACGCGAGCCCCGGACCCGTCTCCTCGCTCACCAGTCCTCGGAACTCGTCGGATGTGTCTAGCACGACGACGCGATCGTAGGTGTCAGAACGGATGTTCATCTCGATGAGCACCTGCATCAGCCAGCCTTTGCCCCATCCTGAGACCGCGCTAAGGAGCAAGTGCATAGCTACTGCACCCGTTCGGTGAGATCTCCGATCGCGTCGATTCCCGTCTCGATCGGGCCGGCTGCCACCTGCTGGAAGACGCGACCCGGCTCGAACTCGACTACCTCCTCTTCGAAGACGTCGAGGGGGACGCCGAACGTCTCCTCGACGTGGACGCCGGCGAGGTCGCGGTCGGTCCGGTCGGCGACGGCGTCACCGGCGCGGTCGCGGAAGCCTTCAGCCCACTCCTCGATCTGTGCGTCCCACTCGTCGGCGTCGATCGCGGCGAACTCGGCGGCCCGGTCCGTGTTCTGCAGCTCGTCGGGCGCGAGTTGGTCGACGTAGAGCCCCCACGCGTCGCCGACGACGTGGGCGCCGACCGCCTTCGCGAGCGCCGTCACGCGCTCCTCGGTGTCTGGTGGCTCGTCGAGGCCGACTTCGCTCGGGTCGACGCCGAGCGCCTCGGCGTGATCGCGCATTTTCTCGCGATGGTCGCGCTCGATCCCGGCGACGATCGAGGCGTAGGCGCGGATCTGCTCATTCTCTTCGGGGTTCGAGACCATCTGCTTCATCGCCCGATCTTGCAGTCCGAGCATCACGCGCTCACCCCGTTACTGGCCTTCGCGACGATGTCGCCGGCGACATCGCTGTCCTTCAGCAGCACGGTCCCGCAGACGATCGCCGTCGACAGGAGGAGTGCCTGCTTGTCGCTCATCTCCTGCATGCCCATATCCGCCACCACCGCGTCGAACTTCTGATCCAGCTCCACGGGCGGCTCGGTCGCGAGCGCCGCGACCTCCTCGGATGTCATCGCGTCGGCGTCCTCACCGTCGCGCATCTCGGCTGCCACCTCGGGCAGCAGTACCGCGAGGCTCTCGACATACATCTCGCCCCAACCCCCTTCGGAGGGGGTCATATTGGGGGTCTCACCCCCCTCTTCACCCCCTTCGATTTGGGTATCTTCGTCCTTGGTCGCGTCGGGCGATTCGGTGGGGTCCGACCCCCCTCCGCGGAGCAGCACCGCGACGGCGAGGGCGCCGGTACCCAGCATGAGGGCCGTGCCGAGCCCCCCGCTACCCCCGTCAGACCCCCCTTCGGAGGGGGTCGCGTCGGGGGTATCGTCGCCGTCCCCGTCGCTATCCTCCTCGCTACCCTCTTCGGAGCCCCCTTCAGAGGGGCCTTCATCTTGGGTCGCGACGGCCTCCCACTGATCAGCGTATTCGTCGTCCGGGTCAGGCGATTCGGACCCCCCTTCGGAGGGGGTCGATTCGAGGGTATCGTCGGCCTCCCCATCGCTACCCCTCTCGCTACCCTCCTCTGAGGCCCTTTCTGGGGGGTCGTTCGAGGGGGTCGCGTCGGGGTTGTCGCCCCTATCGTCGTCGGTACCCTCGTCATCGAGGCCGTAGGCGATCGGGTACCAGTCGTGATGGAGACGGTCGCCGGCGGCGTCGACGTGGTCGTCGTCCTTCCGTCCGTGGAGGTGCGACCGGAGCCCCTGCGGGCTCCCCGAGTAGTCGCACCCGTCGATCTTGCAGGCGAGTTCAGGCATCAGCTTCCTCGTAGGTGTCTAGTGTCTCCTCGCCGCCCGTCGCGGCGAACTGGCCGAGCCCTCCTCGGGCGCTCGCGTCGTCGTCGAGACCGGTCGATCCGGACCGGAGATAGCCGTCGTTCTGGGCGCGGCGGTACTCCTCGCTCGGGCTGTCACGGGCCGGTCCGGGGTCGCTCTCGCCGTAGGCGTGCAGCGTGCCCTCGGTGTCGGGCTCGTGGCGATCGTCGACGAGCGGCGACGTGTCCGGCGCCGTCACCTCTTCGGGGCGCTCCGGGATCGGCCGGCGGTCCGGCGCACGAGCCACGAGATCGGCGTCGGTCGGGTCGCGGCCGTGGCCGGGCTGCCCGTGGAGCCGGTCGTCGTGGCTCCGGTAGAGGTCGAGCAGCGTCCGGTGGTGGCCTTCGAGCGCCTCGTAGCGCTTCGTGTTCGCGTCGCTGATCCCCTCCTCGATCGCGTCGATCGACGCAGCGGCGCGCTCGGCGTGCCGGAACTCCGCTTGTACCTGTTCTAGCAGCGTCGCGAGCCGCTTTACGCTCACCTTGTAGCCGGACCAGGACCGCGAGAGGGCGCCCTTCACCTCGCCGTCGAGACGGTCGTAGGGGACCGCCTCGGCGAAGTCGAGGAGAGACGTGATCTCGGTCTCGTCCGCGCCGCAGTCCTCGGCGAGGTGCTCGCAAGCTTCCGCGTTGCCGTGCTTGCACATGTCCCGAGCGTGGTTGCACCCCTCGCCGTCGACGCGCTGCGCCGCGTTCGCCTCCTTCGCGAGGCGCTCCTGTTCGGTCGGGCCGTCGGTCACGTCGGCGCCGGTCTGCTGCTGGCGGATCTCCTCGATCCGGGCGGTGTTCTCGTCGACCTGCAGCTCGGGATCGTAGTGGGATTCCCAGTCGTCGATCCCGGCGTCGAGAAACGCCGCTTTGACCGCGGTCGCCTTGCGGTAGTTGTTCGACCCACTGAACGGGCCGATGCGTCGCTTCTCACCGGCTGTCAGTTCGACGTGACCGGCGCCACCCTCACGATCGGCGCGGCCGTCGGCGGCGATCCCGCGAATCCGCGCCTCGACATCGTCCGGTACGTTGTCAGCGAGCTCGACTTTGGAGTAGCGACGGTCGAACCGTCCGGTCAGGTGGTCGGCGTGGTCGTCGCGGACCGCGTTGGCGTCGGCTCGGGTTCCAAACTCGACGACTGTCACGCGTCACCCTCCGCGATGTCGCTTCCGAACGGGTCGAACTGGATCGCTGCACAGACGGGTCCGTCGTCGGCGCGTGCCCCCCCGGTGGCTTCACCGCCGGCGGTGTCGGCGCCCATCCCGTCGCGGAGCACGAGGGCGTCCTCACCGGTCGGGTTGAGATCGCAGTAGCGGCCGGGCTCGGCGTCCCAGTACGGCGCCGGGAGTTGGTACTGCGTCGCCCGGCGGTAGATGTCCCGCAGCCGTGAGAGGGCGGTCTTCTCGCCCTCATCCTCCGGCTGGAGCGCGAGGGCTGCACCGGCTTCAGAAGCGTGCATCACCCACCACCGCCTCGATCAGTGCCACGGCACCGATTCCGAGCAGCAGCCCCTTCGCCGCGTTCTCGTAGCTGGTCAGCGTGTTTTTGGCCTCAGAGGCCGACCGCGCACTCCGGCCCGCCCGCTCCGCAGCGACGTAGGCCATGAACGCGGTGTAGTCGCTGAACTCGTCGACGCGGTGCCAGTAATCGAAGTGAGGCGCCACCTCCGGATCATCGTTCTCGATCGCTTCCTGTGCTTCCTCGAACTCTTCCGGCGTCGGTAGGTCAGTTGAGACCATATTCGCACGTCACCCCGACGCAGTATGATTTTTGTTACTGATTGAACAATTGAATAAATGAAGAAGATGAAGACGTGAGACGATCAGACGAACGTCAGCGTCTCAGAAACCCCCACTTCCTAGACGCAGTGCGTGGCCCCCAAACTGACTGTTAGAATACGTACTTACTGATGATTTGATGCGTCCATACGGAATAACGAGGGTGTATCGGTCATGCGGTGGGACGGACTCGGTTCAGTATATGCAGCCTGGTCACTCCTCTGAAGACTCATCGGGATCGTCATCTGGCCAGTAGTGAGAATACCTTGATGCGTACTTCGCTGCTATCTTCTCTTCCTTTTCTTTTTCATCTAGTTCCTTTGGTTCATGATCTGGGTGCTTCTCAGAAGGGTCGGTGTCGTCCTCTAGTTCTATAAGTTCTCCATCCCGGCGGTTATGAATATTCGCCATCGGTGATTCACGGTCATCATGATGGGTTCCATTACTGTCACCAGTGGTCCCGGGCATTGACTCACCGATATCAAAATCGTCGTCTTCTCGGCGTTTGTCTCCCATCGGTCGATATTTCGAAGTCGGGTTTTTAGTTCTACATGAATACTGCTGGTGTTGAGATTTCAGACACGGTCGATGTGATCGTAGACCTTCTCAGTTGTTTGAATAGTGGCGTGGCGGAGCCGGTTTCGCACGTCGTAGAAGGTGTGTCCCTCTTCAACGTTGAGCATCCGATAGGCTACGCTGTGCCGGAGTGTGTGCGGCGTCACCTGCTCCGGGTCACCTCGCCCTTGTAGCGTCATCGGCTCCACGTCGGCGGCGACGGCGGCCGCCGTGATGGCGTTACGGACGGACTCCGTAGTCATCCGGTCGGACTGACGCGACGGCCACAGCGCCTCGGTGTCTTTCCAGCGGCCAGCGAGGTATGTCCGGAGGGTCCGGACGGTCTCGTCGGCCAGTTCAATCTCGGTGTAGCTCGGGGTGCGGTCGGTCGTGTAGTCCTTCTGGATGTCGGCCGGGAGCGCGAGAACGCCGTCGTCGAGGTCGACGTGATCGGCCACGTTGAGCGCGACGGCCTCGGCAACGCGGAGCCCGGAGTCGTAGAGCGTCGCAATCAGCGCGTCGTTGCGAGCTGCGAGGTACGGCGCGCTCACTTCGACGGTCGCGGAACGCATCTGGTCGACCTGCTCCGGCTTGAGCCAGACGGTCGCTTTATCTTGAGTTTGGGTTTCCATTTTTCGGGGTGTTTCGAGGTGGGTTATTTATAAACGGTTCAGCGCAGGCGACCCGCGAGTTTGGGTTTCTGTACAGAGAATCCCAAACTCGTCTTAGACGTTGACACACCCCTCCCCCCACCCTTTCCACTTTTTAATGAGGAAACCATACATAAATGACATGAGTGTGCTTGTGGACTTCGCGGTCGTAGTTGCATTCGTCCTAGGCTGGTTTCTCGCTGGTTTTCTATCCTGGAACGTCGGATACAAAGTAGGAAACATAATCAATCGGGGAATCCGTCGGATACCTCCGAGTGGGAGTAGACGCTGAGGTGTCCTTCTAATCGAACAGGCATTTACAATATCCGTCTTCAAGGTTATTGACTCACCTCGACGTACTCGACGACGTGCGCCGCGTTCTGCTCGTCGTGGTCGACGAACCGCGTCTCGCCCGGTTCGACGTGCACCCGCTCGCTGTGGTCGCACGACAGGCACGTCACCTCATAGATACGGCGCCGCGAGCGGTCGGCCGCGAGCTCGACGTCTTTCTTTCCGCGGAGATCGACGTTCGGCGCCGCACCGACGACGGTGGCGTTACGCATCATCTTCCCCTTCGTCGACGACGAACCCGCACGTCATCCCGCACCGGGGACAAGTCGCGACTCGCGTCTGCTTCTTGAGGTCATCATGATCGGCGACAGTCGTCGGTACCCACTCGTGGCCGAACAGCCAACAACGCAGATTACGCATCGCGAGCACCTCCGTCAGTCCGCACGGCGCCGGCGAGGTCGGCGAGTTCGTCGGGCTGTCGGACGACCAGCACGCCCCAGTTCGGTTCGACGATCTGCTCGCCGCCGACCCGCTGGCGTTCGAGCGGGAGGATCACGCGCCGCTTCACGCTCCCCTTTGGGATGTTGAGGCGGTTCGCGACCCGGCTCATCGCGGTGTCGACATCGATCCGTGACTGGAACGGCGACGCCTCGTCGCAGAGCACTTCGTAGCCGCGGCGGACGACCGGATCGTCCGGAAGGAATGCGGCCACGTTCGCCTCGTTGCTGTCGCGGTCCGCGTAGCTCTCGCGCAGCGCCGCCCGGATCGCCTCCGAGCGTGAGCCGTGTTCGTCCGCCGCGTCGTCGAGCGCGTTGAGGAGGTCGTCGTCGCTCACTCGCGCCGAGACGCGCTTCCCGGTCGATTCGGCGCTCATCGACTCACCTCGCTTCCGGTGACATCGCTCGGCTCGCCGTTCCACGCGCAGCGGCGCGCGCGCCGCCTCCAAGTACGCACGCACATCGCCCGTGTAGCGAGGGGACACCGTTCTGACGACGCGCCCCCGTCTGTGTGACACAGACCTGTTCCGGCAGTAGCGTTCTTTTTACCCCCGAAGACTGCGGAATCGGTCTGTGTGACACGGCCGGCGTCTGTCACACGGATCACGGCGTTCATCGGTCCACCCCCTCGCCGAGGAGACGACGATCGTCGCTCACGGGATCTCGGTGACCATCGCGACCGCCGTCGGCGCGGAGCTGCTGTTCGTGTTCGGCGACCTTCTCGCGGGCGACCCGGAGCCGGTTCGAGACGGTGCCAGGTGACGAGTAGCCCTTCTTGCGCTGGAACTCGCGGACGCCCATGTCGCCGAGGTCGCACCGGAGGTACGCCTCACGCTGCTTGTCCGTGAGGTACGGGTAGCGACGCTCGGCCGGGTCGACGGCGTCGAGGTTGCAGATCCGGATCGTCCGCCCGTTGATGTCGCGCTCCGGCGTGACACCGGTCCACGCCGCCTTTCTGACGGCGCAGAGATGGACGCACGGGCCGTCGTTGTACTCCCAGCCTTTGCAATCGCAGAGTCCGACGTGGTTGTCTCTTTCCGCGGCGAGTACGACGTGATGCCACTCCTCGCCGTTAGGGGATCTCACCTTGTACCCGAGTCGACTGATCTGCTCGATGTCCGACTGATACGGGACTGCTTTCTTCCAGCTCGTATCTTCGCTGCCGGCGAGGCGCTCGAAATTGAGTGGCTCCCC
>ENA-ORCR01000573-ORCR01000573.1-marine-metagenome-genome-assembly--contig:-NODE-573-length-18265-cov-4.919727_pt1 | contig 18265 bp, 13 predicted proteins | sample MGYA00237782_ERZ508514 | MGnify/ENA primary metagenome ERZ508514 (study PRJEB26185, sample SAMN06268960) | marine metagenome | isolation source: Eden Landing Ponds, San Francisco, CA, USA | place...
CAGAGCGAGCTCTGACGAGCCTTCGCTCGCACGCTCGCGAAGACCTCGCGCGGCTCCGTCGCGCCACGTCGTGCTCGCGGCAGAGCCGCTCGCTTCGCGGCGCACAGCGCCGCGCTCGGCGCGACGGCGCGCGCCGGAGTGGCTGGATGGGGGGCGATTCGCGTCGAACGAGGGCTCCGGGAAGCGCCTTCCTCTTCCGGCACCTATTTTCGGCCGTTTCGCAAAGCCGAACCATGACCATCGAGCGCGTCGCCGTCACGGGGGGCAACGGGACCATCGGGTCGGAAGTCGTCCGGGAACTGGCCGACCAGGGCTATCACGTCACGAACGTCTCGCGCGAGGAGTGGGGCGAACGCGGCGAGGCGGTGGCCGACGAGTACCGCACCGCCGACCTGCTCGACGCCGGCGAGACCTACGGCGCGCTGGCGGCCTGCGACGCCGACGCCGTCGTCCACATGGCCACCATCCCCCACCCCATCTCCCACCCCGAACACGTCGTCTTCGAGAGCAACGCGATGACCGTCTACCACGTCCTCGAAGCCGCCACCTCGCTGGGCTCCGAAGCGGTCGTCCTCCCCTCCAGCATCAACGTCATGGGCGCGACCTACCAGGACGCGCCGACTGACGTCCGCTATCTCCCGGTCGACGAGGACCACCCACTCACGCCGCGCGATCCCTACGCGATCGGAAAACACGCGACCGAAGTGGCCGGCGCGGGATTCGGGCGCCGCCCCGACGCGCCGCGGATCGCCTCCCTGCGTTTCCCCTGGGTCACCTCGAGCGATCGACTCCGCGAGCGCTTCGCCGAGGCCGACCGGACCGTCGAGGGGATCCGCGCGTCGAAGCGGACCGGTCGGGAATCCCTCTTTGCGTACCTCCACGTCGCCGACGCCGCGGCGATCGCCCGGTGCTGTCTCGAGGCGGACTTCGACGGCCACGAGGCGTTCTGGGCGGTCGCGAGCGACACGAACGCCGCGGTGCCCTCCGCGGAACTGGCCGACGAATTCTATCCCGACGCCGAGCGGCGGTCGGAACTCGCGGGCACCGAGTCGCTGGTCAGCATCGAGAAGGCGCGCGAGTTGCTCGGGTGGGAGCCCGAGCGGTCCTGGCGGGACCTGTAGCGAGCGGGGCCCCGTCCGTCACTCGACCAGTTGGACGGTAGCGAGGGCGCTGGGGGTGTTCCAGGCGACGTCCTCCTCGCCGAACCAGGCGAGTTTGCCGTCGCGGGAGCCGCCGTCGTCGTCGTCGTTGACGTGGACGTCGAAGCCCATCGCGTGGCCGGCCGAACCGGTGACCCCGAACACCGACCACGGGAAGGCGATCTCCATCCGGTAGCCGGCGTCGGTCTCGGTCTGGGCCCACTCGACGGCGTCGATGCTCCGTGGGTGCTGGCCCTGGATCGGGCCGCCGCCGCGCGGGAACGAGAACTGGAAGTCGTTGACGCCGTCGTAGGAGTCGCCCTTGGAGTTGTTCGCGTCGGCGAACACCTCGACGGAGTCGTCGTTGTACTGGGCGTCGGAGTCGGTCGAAGCGGCGTCGTCGGTCACGTCGACCAGGAGGTAGAACGCGTCGGCGTCCCAGAGGCCCCGCCAGTAGCCGCTGAGGTCCTCGTCGCCGTCGACGCTGCCGGTCACCACGTGCTGGAACTCGCGCTGGGAGACACCCGACCAGACATCGTCGACGCTCGCGTCGATGGCGGGGGCGCTCGCGGCCTGTGCGATCTCCGCGTCAACCTGGAGTTCGCCGCCGATGGAGAAGCTGGCGGGGTCGCTCCGCTCGGACTCGTTGCTCAGCGCGTCGACCGCCGCGACCGTGACCTCGTAGTCCTCGCCCGGTGTCCCGGTGATCGTGAACGTCTCCGCGCTGGTGATGCCCTGCTCGGAGCCGTTGACGTAGACGCGGTAGAACTGCGTCGACGTCTCGCCGTCTTCGGTGGCGTCCCAGACGACCTCGTACTCCTCGTCGGAGAGTTCGAACGCGTTCAGGCCCGTCGGCGCGGGCGGCGGCGTCTCGTCGGTCGGGCCCTCGTAGGCGGCGCCCTCGGTGGTCAGTTCGTCCGGCGTGCGGTCGTTGCGCCTGTCGTAGAGCCACTGCTTGACGGTGTGGCCGGCGTAGGCGTCGCCGCCGAGGACGTTGGCCTCGGAATCGATCAGTCGCGGGAGCCACCCGCCGGAGAAACACCACGCCTGCCACCCCATGTTCGGGTAGGAGGCGAGCCACTCGCCGAACGGGTCGCCCCACCCCGAGGTCGTCCCCAGGTCGACGCTCGCCTCGCCGGTCCGGGACCAGCCGAACTCGGTGATCATCACGGGCACCTCGTTGGCGGGCTGACCGTATATCTCGTCGAACCCTTCGGGCTCGCCGTTCGCGGGGTAGATGTGGCCCGAGTAGATCAGGTTGTCGCCCTCGAAGGGGTCTTCGGGGGCCATGTGGGGCAACGAGGTCCAGCGGGGCGACCCGATTATCAGCGGCCGGTCCGGGGCGTGGTCCTGGACGAGGTCGACCCACGGCTGAGCGACGTCCTTCCAGGCGCTCCAGGCGCGCTCGTCGTCGTCCCAGTAGGCCGGTTCGGTGGGCTCGTTGTACAGTTCGTATATCACGTGCGAGCGGTCGGCGTAGCGGGGCGCAATGTCGTTCCAGAACCGCCGCATCTTCCGGTCGGTCTCGTCGGACTCGTACTCTTTGACCAGGTGGTGGTCGATCATCACGTAGACGCCGTTCTCGGCGCAATGGTCGACGATCCGGTCGAGGTACTCCGCCGCGTACGCCGACGGCCCCCCGGCGTTCTCCCACCCGCCGATGGTACAGGGGACCCGGACGACCCCGGGGTACCAGCCCCGGCTCTCGTCGGTCAGGTGCGTCAGCGTCTCCCAGAAGTTCCCCCCGTTCTGGTCGGGGTAATCCATCCCCCACCCGGGTTCGACCGTCGCGACGCCGCGGAGGACGACGACTGGTCGACCATCCACACCGCCCTGCAACTGTTCGACCCGGACTTCGGCAGTCTCGACCAGACCGAGCCGCCCGCGTTCGTCGAGGGGATGGCCGTCGAGGACATCCCGGACGGGATGCGAGAGGAGATTCCGAACGCGATGCTGGACCAGCTGTCCGACGACTGAGGCGGGCGGGCCACCTTTTTCAGCCGGCCGTCCGACGTGACGGATATGGCAGACCTGCTCACAGACGACGAGATCGCCGAGCGACTCCCAAGCGAGTGGTCCCGCGACGGCGACGAGATCGTCCGCGTCTTCGAGTTCGACGGGTACCTGGACGCCTCGGGCTTTCTGAGCGCCGCGGCCGGCCTCGCCGAGGACGCCTGGCACCACCCGGAGATGACCGTCCGCTGGGGCGAGGTCGAGGTGCGACTGACGACCCACGACGCCGGCGGCATCACCGAGAAAGACATCGATTTGGCGGACCGATTGAACGGCATCTACGACTGACGTGGGGACGGAGACCATCGCCTCGCTACGGCCGACCGACCCGGACGGCGCGAGCGCCCGCTACGTCTTCCGGATCGAGGTCCGCCTGCCGCCGCCGGCCGACGGGCTGTGGACCGACCCGGACCGCTTCGAGACGACGCTGTACCGGGCGGCCGATCCGCCGGGGACGGACGGCTGGCTGTTCTTCCGGGACATGCTCTGGCGCGGCGACCTGGCCGACGAGACCCACTTCCGGCGACTGGCCGCGGACGAACTCGGCTGTCCGGTCGAATCGGCGTCGTTCAGCGAACTCCGGACGGACGAGGACTATCTGTCGGCGCTCCGGGGGGCGGTCGCGGCGGAGCTTGACCGCTTCGACGCCGACACGGTCGACGCGGTCCTGCGGACGTACCTCGGGAGTTCGATTCACGTCCGTTGACATCCTCCCCGATCTGCGGGACGGAACGCGCCCGTAGCGAGTGTCTACGGGTAATTATACACCGTACAACTGCGGGTAGGCACAGAAAGACTTTACCTGCATGTCACATATTCACGTATCCCTCATGACCACCGAATACGACTTCTGGCTGTTCGACCTCGACGGCACGCTCGTCGACATCGAGCCAGAGTACCCCCGAAAGGTGATGGGCGCCGTGGGCGACCGCCTCGGCGTCGAGTTCACCGACCGCGAGAGCGACGCGCTCTGGTACGGGTTCGGTGGCACACGGTCGGAGTGCCTGAAAGAGCGCGACGTCGAACAGAAGGAGTTCTGGCGGCTGTTCCACGAGGAGGAAGACCCGGTCGCGCGCGCCGAGGCGACGTACCTCTACGACGACGCCGAACGCTTCCTCACCGAACTGGACGCCCCCGCCGGCCTCGTCACGCACTGCCAGCAGTACCTCACCGAACCGGTGCTCGACCACCTCGACATCGCGGACTGGTTCGAGACGGTGGTCTGCTGTGACGACGACATCGGCTGGAAGCCCGACCCGCGGCCGGTCGAGACGGCCATGCGGGACATGAACGTCGCGCACAACGGCCACAGCGGCGTCCTCGCGGGCGACAATCCGTCGGACATCGGGGCCGCGTGGAACGCGGGTCTCGACGGCGTCCACGTCAGCCGCCGGCCCCCGTCGGAGACCGGGCGGTGCGTCCGCGGCGACCGACGCGTCTCGTCGCTGCTCGACCTCGGCTAGGGGATCTGCACGAAGTAGTTGGCCGAGAGGCCGTTGTACTCGAGCGCGATTCCGAAGAAGTCGTGCGTCCCGGTCCGGTCGAACGTGATCGTGATCGTCTCGGTCCGCTTGGACTCGATGACGATAGACTGGTCGACGGGCTCCCAGTTCCCGAAGCGGTAGAACTGGTCGTCGTCGTCGTCGTTCAGCTTCCCCCAGTCGGCGGGGTTCCCGCTGTTCGAGGAGTAAAACAGGAGTCTGATCTGCCTGATCTCCCTGTCGGTCGTGCCGTTGTTGTAGAACTCGATCGACACGCCGTTCGGGCCCTGTCGCCTGATCGACTCGAGACGCACGCTCTCGGCGAAGTACGGATTGACGCCGGAGACGCTGTCGGTGGACCCGTCACCGTCCCCTTCGACCGGGATCGAGAACTGCGTCCGTTCCCTGTTCTGGACGGTCCCGTCACCGTCGAAGTCCCGGCTAGCGGTGACGACGGCGGTGCCGGTGAACCCGCTCGTCGGCACGAACACCGCCGTGACGGCCCCGCTATCGTCGCTCGACTTCGTGAGCGACCCGACCGTCGTCCCGTTGGCCAGGCGGAACGACCCGTCGGCCGACGCGAACGTCACGTCGCCCGTGACGGGGTTGTTGAACCGGTCGCGCACTCGGACCGTCACCGCGCGCGACTCGTCGGTGCGGATGCTCTCGCCGAAGGCCTCGTCCGCGGTGGTCAGGTAGTACGGGCCGAGCGCGCTCTCGTTTATCGCGCCGCTGACGCCCACGCGGGCCATCCGGAGCTGGTAGGTCCCCGGTTCGAGCGTCACCGTGAGCGTGTTGTGCGGCGTGCCCGGGGCCACGCTGATCGCGGACACGTGTCCGCCGCTGGCCACTGTCTCGTCTTCGAGCAGGCCCTCCCACTGGACCTCGGTCAACGTCGTCGGGAGCGAGACCGTGATGCCGCTGTCCGTGCCGTTCGTTATCGACACCGACTGCGACGGGCCGGACAGCGGCGTCGTCTCGACCGCGATCGCGTTCGTACTCGACGTCGCCAGTTGGCCGTCGAGTAGCACCAACAGCAGTTGGTCGCCGTCGACGAAGCTCCCCGAGTCGACCGGTCGAACGGCCCCGTTGTCGAACGTGTTCACGAGCGTGTTGTGCTCGTACGTCGTGACCGGCGCGTTTCGGTACTCGTTGTAGTTCGGCCGGTAGCGGAGGTGACGCGTCTCGAAGGTCCGGTCGTCGCCGTTCCAGTAGGTCGAGGCCGACGGCGCGACGGCGTTCGAGACGGTGACCGTCCCCGGGTCCGTCGTCGCTATCGAGCCCGCGCCGACGCCCGGGTTCACCAGGAAGAACCGCGACGGGTACCGCGTGGCCACCTCGACCTCCGTCGACGCCGGGACGTTCTCGATCCCGGCCTGGAGGATGGCGCGGTCGACCGAGAGCATGTCCTGCTGGGCGCGCTGGTTGTGTTCGAACTCGATCTGCTGGTTCTGCGCCGGAACGGCGTTCACCTGAATCAACACGAGCAGCGTCATGAGGAGTCCGAACAGCAGGACCGCACCGAGGACCTCGGAGACGCCGCGCCCGTCGCGCCGGAACGCACCGCTCCGGCGCGAGGTGGTCCGTTCGGTCGTCGGTCGGTGCTGGGAGTGGCTGTGAATCGTTGGTACCATGATCGTTAGACGAGCGTGAACGCGAGTGTCGAGACGACTATCAGGAGGATGCTGTACTTCAGGCCGCTGAGCGCCCGGTTGTCGACGAGCTTTCCGGCCAGCAGCCCGGAGCCGAACGCCTGGATGAGCGCCGAGTGGAAGAACAGCGTCTCGTAGGCGGCGACGGGGAGGTTCGAGATGCTGATGGGGGTTCCGGCGTCGGCCGGTGACGCGGCCTCCGACGCCGTGGCGATGGGTTCGAGGTAGCTCTGGGTCAACAGCGCCACCACCAGCAGGTAGACGAGGAAGCCGATGACGACGACGGCGACGTAGGAGGTGAGTTCACGGCGTCGCTGTTGCTCGATCTTGAAGCGGTTTCGGGTGTCGTCGGCGGCGATGCTCAGCACGCGGACGAGGTCGCTGCTCGACCGCATCCCCTCCGCGATGAGCTTGATGGCACGGGAGAGTTGCGGGACCCGCAGGCGGTCGGCGAACGACCGCAGGGCGCGCGTGGTGTCGTGGTTCCACTCGATGTCGTTGCGGACCTTGCGGAGTTCCGCCTCGATGGGGCCGCTCGACCACTTGGCGACGAGGCCCAGCGCCTCCGTCGTGGACACGCCCATCTTGTTCGCGCTCGACAGCGCGTTCATCGTGTCGGGGAACTGCCGCGTGATGCGTCGCTCCCGCCGCCCCTTCCGCTCGACGAACAGCGACAGCGGGACGAGCACCGTCAGGAGGGGTATCACGACGAGCCAGATCGTCGCCCCGCGGGGGGACGCGAGGAAGGCCGCGCGGCTCAGCTCGACGATACCCAGGCTGACGACGAGCGCGAGCCAGCCGAGCGCCGCCGGAACGGTCAGCAACAGCGTCAGAACCGGGGACTTCTCGAAGACTTCGAACGGCGTCTCCAGCGACGCCAGGAGGTACTGGCGACGACGCCGGCGAAGGTAGCCGGTGTGCTGTGCGTCGACGTGGGCGGCACTGTCGACCGGAATCTCCCGTTCGCGGCCGACCACGCCGCGGAGCGCGCGCTCCAGTCGCTCGCCGGTCGCCGCGACGGTGTCGGCGGTGACCAGCGCCATGAGGCGACCGACCCCGTCGGTGGTCACGTGCTGTTCCGTCTCGAGTTTCACGTCGGCCTGCGTGAACGGTGACGACAGCACGTCCAGCAGGACCAGAAACGCCAGCATCGCCAGCGGCATCACGAGGTAAACGAGCGCGGTGACCTGCGTGAGCGTCTGTGCGCCGAGCAGGCTCATCACGATGAGAATAACGATGAGGAACAGCGGTGCGGCGACGAACAGCACCACGAACACCTCGCTGAGCAGGGAGAGCGTCTCGAGGAACGCCGTCTGCTCGTCGTGGGCCTCTTCGAGGTAGGTGTCGGTCTGGGCCTCGAAGAACACCGTCACGTCGCCCCCGGCGTCGAGGACGCTCAGCAGGTCGTCGAAGAACTGTTCGAGGGTGTCACTCGGCGTGAGGTTCCGCGCGTTCTGCAGACCGGTGTAGAGGTCGTTCCCGAACAGTTCCACGTCGCGGACGACCATCTGGAACTCGTTTGCGACCTCGCCGTAGGTGTCCTGAGACTCGCCGAGGACCTTGATGACCTCGACGGTGTCCATCCCGCCGTAGGACAGCGCGTACATGAACGTGATCGCGTGCGGGAGTGTCACGCCGATGCTCCGCCGTCGCGACGCGACGACCGAGCGGGGGTAGTAGTACCGGGCGTACCAGGTCGCGGCGGCGAACGCCGTCGCCAGTACGAGCGCGAGGGCTGCACCGGAGAACAGCCCCCGATTCTGGCCGAGGTAGACCGTCACGTCGCCCCGGAAGGACAGCGGGTTCGTCAGCGAGGCGACGACACCCTGGTCTATGAGCACGAGCGTGAGGAACACGCCGATGAGGGCGCCGAGGGCTCCCATCGAAATGGCGTACAGCGCGCTATCCGCGAGATAGGCGTCGTAGTTCTTCCCGAAGCGGGCCTGGTTCAGCCAGCGCTGGAGGTCCTGGTATCGATCCGGCCGGAGTCGGTAGTAGCTCCGGAGGTGGCCGTACTGCTTGCGGAACTCCTCGCTGTCCTCCGGACGGACCTCCTCGGCGAGGTGGCTGACGCCAGTTTCGGTCTCCGCCGACCGCTGGACGCGGCGGGTGTAGTCGTCGGTCGCCATCACTCCTCCTCGATGAGCGTCCGGCGGTCGATGCCCATCGACTCGAGGTCCTTGACGTTCGGGCCCTGCTCACACAGGAACTCGGCGGTGAGCGTGCCGGACTCCACGCGCCGCAGTATCGGCGCGGGGTCCTTGTCGAACAGCTGAATCGCCGACGCGACCGCGACGTAGCCGGTGATATCCTCGTCTGCCATGTACCGCAGGAGCCGGACCCGGTCGTCGATCTGAGCCTGGAGTTCCGCGTCGCTCCAGCCCCGGTCCGAGGCGATCTCGGCGAGGAGCTTCGAGTCCGAGACCGCCTCGTGGGCGTCCGTGTTCGCGTCGCGCTTGAACACGGTCTTGGTCCGCACGCCGTCCACGTCGTACTCCTGTGGCAGGACCTCCGCGACCGAGTGGTTCCGCCGGACCCGCTTGTCGCCGAGATAGGTCTGTTGCTGGACGGAGATGATGTCCAGGTCCTGGAGCATCTGGACCGGGACGTTGAGCGGCGGGTTCTGCATCCGGGAGATGACCGTCTCGACGGAGTCGGCGTGGAACGTCGTGTACGCCGTGTGGCCGGTGGACATCGCCTGGAAGAAGGTGAGCGCGACGTTCTCGTCCGTCCGGATCTCCCCGACCAGCAGGTACTCCGGCCGCTGGCGGAGCGCGGCGTTGAGCAGGTTGTACATGCTGATCTCGCCGCGCCCCCCCGCGGTCAGCGGGCTCCGGGTGACGCTCTGAATCCAGTTCTCGTGTGGCAGGTCGATCTCGCGGGTGTCCTCGATGGAGACGATCTTGCTGGCCGGCGGGATGAAAAACGAGATGGCGTTCATGCTCGAGGTCTTCCCGGAGCCCGTGCCGCCGGCGAATATCAGCGACTTGTTGTTCTGGATGGCGATCCAGTAGTAGGCCATCATCTCCGCGGAGAACGTGTTCCACCTGACGAGGTCGACCGGCGTGAAGGGGATGTCGGCGAACTTCCGGACGGTGAAGTTCGACCCACGGGTGCTGATATCGCCTCCGAGCGTGATCTGGACGCGCGACCCGTTCGGTAACGAGGCGTCGACGAGCGGGTTCGAGACGGTGAGTTGCTTGCCGGCGCGCTGGGCCATCCGCGAGGTGAACGAGTCGAGCGCCTCGCGGTCGAACGTGACGTTGGATTTGACGTCCCGGTACTCTCGGTGGTAGACGAAGACCGGCACGTCCGACCCGTCACAGGAGATGTCCTCGACCGCCGGGTCCCGCATGACCGGGTCGATCGCGCCGTAGTCGATGAAGTCCCTGACGAGGTAGTACAGCAGCTTGTGGAGGGTCCCGTTCTCGACCGTCGCCGCGTTGTCGAGCAGCATCTGCTTGGCCTCGTGCTCGAACAGGTCCCGACGCTCGCGCTCGTCGTCGAACTCCTTGTACATCAACTGGTTCCGGAGCAGTTCGACCATGTCCTGCCTGACGTACTGCTCGAAGCCGTTCAGCACCGGCTCGACGCTGAGATACCGGTGTTCCATCTCGTCGTCGTCGTACACCACGGCGACGAGGGCGTACGGCTTTCGCACCCACCGGTACTCGACGAGGTCGTAGCTGTCGAGAAACGAGAAGTCGAAGAAGCGGGTCGCGATGAACTCGCCCGACGGAGGCTCTGCGAACGGTTCGCTGTCACCCGTTCTGAAGTGTTCGCTGACCTCGGCGAGGACGTCCGTGACGAAGGGGTCCTCCCAGAGGACGATGGCCGACTCGTCCGGCCCCTCGACGTCGGAGACTTCGATGTCGAGCACTTCCGACAGCGGGTCCGCCGGCTCCCCGTTGCCGGTCACGCGCCGGGCGGACACGCCGTCTTTCAGTCCCCCGCGCTCGTTAATCGCCGCCGCGTCGGTCACTGTCTCGTCGTCTAATTGCCCCTGTTCGGTGTGTTGATCCATGCTGTGTCCCACGATGCCGGACCCGGGACCGCCACGAACTGCGAACGAGTCGGGTGCCCAGCCGAACTCGTCAGATGCTCGTCGGACAGACGGCGATTGAGAGCGGAGTCAGTTGTCCCCTCCCGCGCGGTAGCACGTCCTTACTCGGATACGAGCCCGCACGAGTCGCTATCTGCCGGTGGAGCCGGCATCAGATGAGTCCTAGAGGACGTGGGTCAGCTTGAAGGTATTGCTCAACTATCTCGGGTACGGTTCCCATACCCGGGGGCGCGAAGCCGTAGTGGCGTGGGCCGGATGTCGTTGCTGGTCGGTACCACCTCGTGGCCGACCCGCTACGGGAGCGCGTCCCAGTTCTGGACGGCGACGGTCGTCCCGGCCGCCGGTCCGGAGGACTCTAGCGGCACCGACACCCAGCCGTCCGCCCGGGTGACCGTCCCGAGGTCAGTTCCCGCGAGCGGCGTGGCTTCGTCGCCGTCGACCGTCACGGGAACGAACGACCGGCGCGCCGCATCGGTCTCGATGCCTCGAGTGAGTTCGGCGCGTCGCTCCGGGAACGACGTCAGCGGCGCGCCCGCGAGGGTCTTCACCAGCGGCCGGAGCAGCTGTGTCGCCCCGACGCGCACGCCGGCCGGCGACTCGGGGAGCAACAGCACCGGTCGCCCCTCGACGACGGCGAGGCCGGCGGTTTCGACGGGGGTGACGGCGATCCGGTCGGCGAGCACGTCGCCGAGGTCGGCGACGACCTCTCGGAGCGTATCGCCGGGTTCGGTCCCCGTGACGGCGATGGCGTCCCGCGTGAGGTCGCGCTGGACGGCCATGCGGAGCGCCGGCGCGTCGTCCGCCACGGGGTTCCGGTAGGTCACCTTCCCGCCCCAGCGGTCGACGTACTGCGCGAGCGTGAAGCCGGCCGTCTCGGCGCGGTCGCCGCCCGCCGCGTCGTCGAGTTCGTCGCCGGTCGGTACGACGCCGACCTGCGGGCGCTGCCGGACGCGGAGCTCGTTGACGCCCGCCGCCTTCAGCAGGCCCACGTCGGCGGGCCGAATCCGACGGCCGGCCCGGAAGATGGTGTCACCGGCCGCGACGGCGGCCGAGTCGACGGGCGTGGCCGCCGCGGCGTCCGCCGCGAGGACCCGTCCGACGGCGACCGAGAGCGGGATTCGGTCCGTCCGGTCGACGGGCGCGGCGAGGCGACCGAGTTCCCGGCGCGCGGCTTCGAGCGAGAGCGTCTCGGCGTCCGACGGCGAGGAGTCGACCATGCCGACACTAGCGAGCGGCGGGGCAAAAGCGCCCCGTGTAGGGTCCAGTCGTCGGCCCGGTGTGCGCGACGGCGCTGTGGACGGCCACCGCGAACGCTTTTCCCCGCCGGCGTCCGGTATCGGAACATGGTCCTCCCGCAGCTGTTCGGTCTCGTCCTCCTCGCGGTCGGCGGGTACCTGCTCGTCGGCGGCGGCCGCGAGCTCCGAACCGTCTTCCACGTCCTCCGGAACGACCCGGTCCCGATACGCGAACTGGACGGCTACACCGGTCCGGTCGAGATTACCGGTACGGCGGTCCCAGACGACGACGCGGGCACGGTGACCGCGCCCTTCACCGGGAGCGAGTGCCTGGCCTACACCTACGAGGTCGAGGAGCTCCGCTCGTCGGGCAAGCACTCGAACTGGGAGACGCTGGACCAGGGGCAGGCAGGCGTCGACTTCGTCGTCGACGACGGCACCGACCGCGTGCGAGTGAACCCCGACGGGGCGGACGTGCGCTTCGAATCTCACTCGGTGACCGTCCCGCCGGGCACGGAGCTTCCGGACCGACTGGCCGCGTACGTCGAGCGGACGCCGGGCGTCGACGCGCAGGACGGGACGGTGAACCTGCTGGTGACCGAACTCAGCGTCGGCAACAGACAGCGCTTCACGGAGCGGCGACTCGACGCCGGCGAGCAGCTGTGGTTCCTCCGGCTCCCGATAGGCTGTGTCGGTAACAGTGTCGGCGAAGCCGTCGAGCCCGTGTTCCCGCTCAGCGAGTCGAAACGCGTGGATGGCACGGTATCCGAGGGGGTCAAGATCTGGATCACTTATCGCGAGGTCACCGTCGGCGGCGGCACGCGCAACCTCGTACCACCGGTCGCCCGCATTCAGTCGTTGCCCGAACCGCGTGTCGGGAGCGTAGGCGATCCCGACAGCGTTGGACGCGAATGAGACGTCCCACGCTGAGTGAGTGCCGTAGAGCCGGTCGCGCAACAGTCTGGCGTCCGCGCTCACGACAACGTCAGGGTACTTTCGGCCGTCCTTCACCATCCGCATCACCGCGTTGGTGCCGTAATACTCCCCGCGAACGGCAATTCCCGTCTCCCGTTTGAACCGCTGTCCGAGGTGTTTGTCGAGGACGACCGCGAGACTCCCGGCGGCGAGGACGGAGACAGAGTCGCCACCACCGAGGCAGCCAGCGGTCCCGACTCCGACCCCGGCCGCGAGCGTCGCGAGAACCGATCGACGGGATCGCGATTGCATGTGAAACGCTTCAGCTACCAGTGGAATATAACTCACTCAAGTTACCACTTCGTGAGAAGTAACTGTTCAAAGTTACAGTATCGACTGTCTCCAAGCTATTCGCGCTCAGGTCTGATTACGGCGCCAAAATCAGGAGAAGACTGCCCACCGGTCGCCTTCTCCAGAGTGCCCCTTCCTACGGGTGCTGCCCAATTTCGACAGCACTGGTGGCGTGTGAGCGTCGCCGCTCTCGACCGACTTGGTCCATCGTCCGTTCAGCGAGCTTTCGGAATGCTCGTGCCGGCTCCGAGTCGCCGTCGGAAACGATGGGCCGCCCGACCTCGCATCCCTGTTGGATCGCAGGGTCAAGCGGGATCTCGGCGAGGAGCGGGTGATCGAACTCGTCCGAGAGTCGCCCGCCCCCGCCAGTCGCGAACACGTCGTGATGAGTCCCACACTCGTCACAGACGAACCCACTCATGTTCTCGACGACGCCGAGCACCGACGTATCATGTTTCTCAAACATTCGAACACTCTTTCGGGCGTTGTCCAGCGAGATGTCCTGCGGCGTCGTCACGGCGAGCGCACCCAACACCCCGATCTGCTGGAGCAAGGTCAGCTGTACGTCCCCCGTTCCCGGAGGCAAGTCGACGACGAAGTAGTCGAGATCCCCCCACTTGGTGTCGTGTAGGAGCTCTGTGAGTACCTTATTGACCATGGCGCCCCGCCAGATGACCGGATCGTCGTCACCGACGAGGAAGCCGATGCTCATCAGCTTGAGTCCGTGGCTCTCGACTGGGATGATCGTCTCGTCGTCCTCCGCCCTCCCCGATTCATGTCGGACGCCGAGCATCCGCGGGATGTTCGGGCCGTACACGTCGGCGTCGAACAGTCCAACGTTGGCCCCCCGCTCGGCCATCGCCGTCGCGAGGTTTACTGAGACGGTACTCTTCCCGACGCCGCCCTTGCCGGAGGAGACAGCAATCACGTTCGGTGCGCCGTCCATCTGGCCGGCAGGGGTCGTATCGTTAATCTCGATCGAGAGAACAGGTTCGTATCCCGCTTCCCGAACGACGGCCCGAACGTCCTCGGTGATCTGTGTCTCGACCGGTGAGTGCGGGGCACCGAGCGCGAGCGGGATGTGGGCAGTGTCTCCGTCGAGTTCGATGTCGCCAACGAGATTGAGCGAAACAATATCGTCGTCAAGGACCGGATCCTTGACCCGTGCGAGCGCGTTTTGAAGGGTAGACATTATTAGGTCACCTGGTTGGGCTGCGGGGCGGACTGCCGTGGGTTGCCACTGTCGCCCGCGATATCGTGGGCATCACCCTCAACGTCCGCTGGCCAGTTGTGGAACGCCGCAGACTCGAAGCCGACCCTCGAGCCGACAGGCGCCCGGCAGTCGCCATGGCCATGGTCTCGGTACACGTCTCTGTGTACGACCCAGAGCACCCAAGACGCATTCCTGAATATTACAGGTGTTTAAGCCCAATAGGCGGATTCTGGTGGAGTACTTCCCTACCGGCCTGTCCGGACGAGCGCTCCGAGTAGGCACTGCGCGGCGCGAGTTTCTACAGCAGGGAACATGGCATCCACCAAATACAGCAGGGAAAATGGCATCCACCAAAATATTCTGCGGCCTTCGCCGCCTCGACGGCGGAGTTTTCGCCGTCCCTCAATAGCCATATATAATGATTATATAATTCAGCAGAGCTGGTTTACTCTTTCCATCGGAATATCCTTGCACGGATCTACAAATGGCACCGAACAGCGCGGGCGACAGCGGGCACACGGTCCTGATAGAGACCGATCCGAGTGTCGACATCGCGGCCGCGTTAGGTGCGATTTCGGATCTCGATATCGACGGACTACAGGTCCGTGATGTCCGTGACGAGCAGCGGTCGTCGGTAACTGTTTCCCTCGAGAAGTTGACTAGGATACAGCGTCGGACACTGCTTCGAGCGGTCGAAATCGGATACTACGCCAAACCTCGGGAGGCAAAACTCGCGGATCTCTCGGCTGAGTTTAATGTGTCTAAATCCGCAATTTCACAACGCCTCCACGGCGCCGAGGCGACAATCATTCGGCAGGTGGGAGCAGAGCTGACTCACGGAGCGTTACTGGATGCCACGATCTCGGCTGATCAGGGTGAGTGACCGCTCGAATTCGTTGAACTGATCGAGACGGTATCGTCATCTCATGGAAACACTCGGGTCGCTTATATCCGCGCTCCCTAGATATACGTGTATGTCTGATACCGTCCAAGACACCGACGAACTCCCGTCGACGGCGGGTGAACTCGCGGACGAATTTCCTGAGGTATGGGACGAGTACGCCGAGTTAGGCAAAGCCTGTTCGCAAGCCGGTCCAATCGAGGGCGAAGAGAAACGCCTCGTCAAGCTGGCGCTGGCGGCTGGCTCCGGGTCGGAAGGCGCTGTTCACTCGCACGTCCGGCAAGCGCTCGAGGAAGGTGTCGATCCCGAGGCACTGCGACACGTCGCCCTGCTGGCCGTGCCGACAATCGGGTTTCCGAAAGCGGTGGCAGTGCTGACGTGGATCGACGACCTCGTCGACACAGAGTGAGCAACGAATCGGTTCGGCCAGTCCGTTCAGCCGCTCGCATAGCGTACAACGCAAGTAATTAGATATCCCGTCGGTGAATTCATAATGGTAGAAAAGACAGGGCAATCGTCGACCGCAGCGAGTGATAGTACGGCGACTGCCTACCGACTCTGCGCCGAGTTCGAGCTCTCCACGTCCGGTGAGATGGCCTGTCCTGTCGAGGTCTTTGGCCAGAACGCAGATCGGATCGATCGGCAATCTTCTGACGGACAGTGTCACACGGAAACCACGCATGAGTGCGGCGACGAAACGCCATCTGGGTCGGCCGACACGGAAATCCGCCACTCGAAAGCCGAGATCACATCTGAGTGTTTCTGCCCCATCTTCTTCGAGTACGACTGTATGCCGAAGATCACGACGGTCACCGACGATGCCGTTGTCATTCAGGCGTTCCTCCCAGACCGCGACTGTCTCTCCGCGCTGATAGACGACCTCAGAGGTGCGACGGACGCCCTCTCGTTGCGCCGTCTCACGCGGGTCGACTCCGCCGACTGCGAACGGTCGAACAGCGTCACGCTCGACCTCTCCAGGCTGACCGAGACCGAACGAGAGACGGCCACGATGGCGGTTTCGTCGGGCTACTACGAGACGCCGCGAGAGACGAGCGTCGGTGAGCTCGCTTCAGACCTGGACATCTCGAAGTCGGCGATGTCGCAGCGACTGAGTTCGATCGAGTCGAAACTCGCGCTCGCTGCCTTCAAGTAAGCAGTCCGGCTCTCGGGAGGGTCATCGATGTGCGTCGATACGGCGTTCAAAATACCAAGATAATACTCTATCTGTGACATAATATAATAATCGTTCACCGATAATCCGCAGTGTATATAAGATGCTGTAGTATACAGCGCGAGCCGTATCGTGGTCTACTCACAACATACAGATAGAGCCATGAGTGACCCACAGCAGCCGAGACTAACGCCGATCGATGAATGGGAAGATGAAGCTGAAGCGATGCTAGACGATGTCGAATATGACACTGATCTCGGTGTGCAGATGGCTCGTGATGCGATTCGGGTCGCAAATGGAGAGCTGACTGACGCCGAGTTCCACGAGAAGTACCACGAAGCGGTACTAGACGAGTTCGGCGAGGACCAACGTCCGACGAAGCCGGAGGGGTTCGAGAATGACTGACGGGAAAGCGTACAGACGGGACGTACTGAAGGCCGGGGGAGCCGCTGCCGCCCTCGGCGTTGGGGGTGGCGGCGTTCTTCAGACGCTGGTTGAGAGCGAAGCAGATCAGCCGTCGACCTCTGGGGTCGAGAGCTTCGTCGGTCAAAACGACGTCATCCAAACCGTCTGTTCACCAAACTGCAGAGGGAAGTGTCCGATCGACGTTCACGTGCGTGACGGGCAGGTGAAGAAGGTCGAACCACACCCACCCGAAGACGAACAGTACAAGCGGGCTTGTGTGCTCGGACTGTCGCACACCCAACGGGTGTACGACCCGACGCGACTGAAGTACCCGATGAAGCGGGCGGACTGGTCGCCCGACGAACCCAATCCTCAAGGACGCGGTCCGGACGCGGAGTTCGAGCGCGTCTCGTGGGACGAGGCGCTCGACCTCGTCGCCGACAAGATGCAGTCGTTAAAAGCCGACTACGGCGCCGAGAGCGTCCTCTTCCACGAAGGATCGGGGAACTACGGGCAGTCCGGACAGGCGTTCAGTCGCCTGGCCTCCCTGTTCGGTTCGACACAGTCTGCGTGGGGAATCGACGCTAATGTCGGTCGCGGATTCAACCGGGTTACCGGGACCGGCTTCTTCCTGCCACCGACGAACGAAGCCGAGGACTGGGTGAACGCGAACACCATCATCGTCTGGGGGTCGGACATCTTCTCCAGTCAGTTCCAGATGGACGCCTCGAAGGTTCTCGATGCCGTCGAGAGCGGGGCGAAACTCGTCGTCGTCGATCCGGTGTATACGACGACAGCGTCGAAAGCCGACCTGTGGCTCCCGATTAAACCCGGGAAAGACGTGCATCTCGCGCTTGCGATGATGCACACCGTCTTCGAGGACGGGACGTACGACGAACAGTTCCTCCGGACGCGGACGACCGGTCCGGCGCTAGTCCGGAAAGACACCGGTGACCTGCTCAAATCGAGCACCGTCTTCGACGACGGCAGCGACGACCAGGTTGTCGCCGTCGAGCAGGGGAGCAACGCGCCGGTCGAACTCGAACCTGAGACCGACGGCCCGTATGTGCTGTTCGGGGAGTTCACCGTCGACGGTATCGAGTGCGAGACGGCGCTGACCAGACTCCGAGACCACGTCGCTGACTACGCCCCATCGAAAGTCGCGGAGAAGACCGGTGTCGACGCGGAGAACATCCGCACTGCAGTCCGATGGCTGGCCACTCGCGGCCCCGGTGGCATCGCCCCGAGTTACGCGCTCGGGCGGTACAAACACGGACACATCTTCGGCCAGACCTACGCGATGCTGATGGGGCTGACCGGCGACTACGGTCGGCACGGAAACATCCACGCGCACCACGCCGGCGGTGCATCGCTCAGCACCGGTGGTTGGGGCACTCCCGAAGACGCCGACCCCGGACCGTCGCTGTTCTTCCCCGAATACCCGGACGCGATGATCGACGGTGACCCGCACGAGGTCAGGGCTGTCTACTCTATCGAGTCGAACATGATGGGCAACCAGTTCCCGGACCGCCAACGGTTCAGAGAGGCCATTAGAAGCCTCGAGATGTACGTCGTCGCGGACATGCACCACACGGATACGGTCCAGCACGCGGACATCATCCTCCCGGCCCCACACTGGTTCGAACAGGAGGACATCACTTCCAGCTGGGGGTCCCACCCGCACATCAGCTATCGGCATAAGGTTCAAGAACCGATGTGGGAGGCC
>ENA-ORCR01000574-ORCR01000574.1-marine-metagenome-genome-assembly--contig:-NODE-574-length-18229-cov-3.181908_pt1 | contig 18229 bp, 18 predicted proteins | sample MGYA00237782_ERZ508514 | MGnify/ENA primary metagenome ERZ508514 (study PRJEB26185, sample SAMN06268960) | marine metagenome | isolation source: Eden Landing Ponds, San Francisco, CA, USA | place...
CCGTCTCGGCGGGTGCCGAGATTCGGACCTCTCGGCCGGGTCGGCGCTTACGGCGCCACTCGGTGTCGCGTGCCCGGGTTCGCCGCGCTGTCATCGCTCCCGTCCGGGTAGGCTCGGGCGGGGACTAAAGGCACGCACTCGGGATAGACGACCGGGACGATTAAACACTCCGCACCGCCGCGAGGGACCGATCGGCGTCGGCGCGCCGCGTCGCCATGGCAAGCCCTAAGTTTAGGTTTACCTAATCCAGTCCCGATGAGCGCGACGGAGGGCGAGGGTGCCGAACGGAGACCGAGCGAGCGCGCGGACGTGTGCGTCGTGGGCGCGGGACCGGCGGGCGCGCTCGTCGCCAACCGGCTCGCCGACCGCGGTCACGAGGTGGTCGTCCTCGAAGCGGGGCCGCGGTTCGACTTCGAGGACCGACGCGAACGGATGGAGCGGGCGATCCGACCGGCCCACGGCCCGCTCACGGTCTGGGAGATGGGCGGGGCGCGCGACGCCCACAGTTCGAGCGGCGAGCGGTTCTACCCGCTGAACGCGATGCGGGTGAAGGGCGTCGGCGGGTCGACGCTGCACTGGCAGGGGATGGTGATGCGGCTGCACGAGTCCGACTTCGAGCGACGCACTCGCGACGGCGTCGGCGCCGACTGGCCCATCGACTACGACGAGATGCGGCCCTACTATGTCGACGCCGAGGAAGCGATGGGCGTCGCCGGCGCGTCGGACAACCCCTTCGCACCGCCGCGCGAGGAGCCGCATCCGCTGCCGGCGTTCCCGCCCTCCTACAGCGACTCGCTGTTCGCCGAGGCCTGCGAGCAGCTGGGGATCGCCACCCACTCCGTCCCGAACGCGCGCAACTCCGAGGCCTACGACGGCCGGGGTCAGTGCGTCGGCTACGGCTCCTGCCAGCCCGTCTGTCCCTCCGGCGCGAAGTACAGCGCCGATCACACGGTCGAAGCGGCCGAAGACGCGGGGGCGCGCGTCCTCGACCGGGTTCCGGTCCAGCGCCTGGAGACAGACCGGAGCGGCCAGCGCGTCGAGGCGGCGGTCTACGCCACCCCCGACGGGACCGAACACCGCCAGGAAGCCCGACAGTTCGTCCTCGCCGCCGGTGGTGTGGAGATCCCGCGCCTGCTCCTGCTGTCGAAGTCCGACACCCACCCCGATGGCCTCGCCAATTCGAGCGGACTCGTCGGCCGATACTTCATGGAACACCTGTTCGCCGGCACCGGCGGGACCCTCGACCGTCCGACTCGGCAGAACCACGTCGGGTTCAACACCACCGAGACCCACCAGTTCTACGACAACGATATCGAGGGCGTGGGGCCGATCAAGCTGGAGCTTCTCAACTACGCCGGCCCCTCTCCGGTCGAGCAGGCGCTGGGCGCCGAGGAGTGGGGCGACGACCTGCTCGATTCACTGCGGGAGTCCTACGGCACCCACGTCGCGATGGGCGGGCTGGTGGGGCAGCTCCCGCGGAAGACCAACCGGGTCGCGCTCGACCCGTCGACGACCGACGACCACGGCAACCCCGTGCCGGACATCCAGTGGTCGCTGGACGACCGCACGCGGCGGTCGCTCGCGAAGGCCAACGAGATCCAGGGGCGAGTGATGGACGAACTCGGCGTCGACGTAGGGTGGACGGTCGGGCCCGAGAACACCGGGCCCGCGGCCCATCACATGGGGACGACGCGGATGGGGTCGGACCCCGATTCGAGCGTCGTGAACCCCCGGCTGCGGACCCACGACGTGGCGAACCTCTCGGTAGCCTCGTCGTCGGTGTTCGTCACCAGCGGCGCGATGAACCCAACGCTCACCATCGCGGCGCTGGCGCTCAAGGCCGCGGACCACGTCGAGGAAGACCTCTGACCCCGAAATCGGGGTGGTGAACGACGACGGTCAGGCGTACCCGGACGAGAGGACGCCGCCGATGACGAGCAGGGCCACCCCGACGGCCGAAGCCGCGAGGAAGAACGGGCGCGCCTCGCTGGCGGGCTCTCGAACCTTCTTCTGGTCGAAGCCGTCGGCGAGTTTGCTGGACCCGACCTCGACCAGGCCGGCGAGGCCGAACCAGAGCGCGACCATCGTGAGGACGAGGTGACCGCGCGGCTGACCGGTGAGTCGCTCGACGGTGTAGAGCGTGCCGGCGAGGTGTCCGCCGGAGAGGAGGAGTACGAGCGCGCTCGCCCGGGAGACCCAGCGGAGGCGCTCGACGACGACCCGGAGCGGTTCGGCGTTGGCGGTGCCGTCGCCGGCCGTCGGCAGCACGCCGAACGTCACGAAGACCACGCTACCAGCCCACACCCCACCGAAGATGAGATGGAGCGCGTACATCGCGGTGTCGATGACAGCCATGTGCGCCAGCGAGGACGCGACTCACTTGAACGTACCCACTTCCGGCGGTTCGCGGGTCGCCCTCGGCGGTGCGCGTCGACCGCCGGTCACGAGGTCGGCCCCCGTCACGGCTTCACGCCGTGTGAGCACGCTTAAGACGCGGCCGGCGTTCGTTCCGGTATGGAACCACGAGACCTCTCCGACCACGCCGTCTACCGCGCCGGGAGGGGCATCGAGGAGGTCGCACGCGACCTCGGGCTCGACCCCGACGACCTCGTCAAGCTCTCCTCGAACGAGAACCCCTTCGGCGCCAGCCCGAAGGCCGTCGAGGCCGTCCGCGAACACGCCGACCGCGTCTCCTCCTACCCCAAGTCCGCCCACACCGACCTCACCGAGAAGGTCGCGGACCGCCACGGGCTGGCCCCCGAGCAGATCTGGCTGACACCCAGCGGCGACACCGCGCTGGACAACCTCGCCCGGGCGTTCATCGAGCCGGGCGACCGGGTCCTCGCCCCCACGCCGGGCTTCGCCTACTACCCGATGTCGGCCCGCTACCACCACGGCGCGGTCGACGAGTACCGCTTGGAGAAGGCCGAGGACTTCGCACAGACGCCCGAGACCGTCCTCTCGGCCTACGACGGCCACCGCATCGTCTACGTGACGAGCCCGCACAACCCGACTGGCTCGGAGATGAGCCTGGACGACGTGCGGACCGTCGCCGCGGAGACCGACGACCAGACCCTCGTCGTCTACGACGAGGCCTACATCGAGTTCACGGACTCGCCGTCGGCCATCGACCTCGTCGAGGAGCGCGAGGACGTTGCGGTAATCCGCACGTTCTCGAAGGCCTACGGCCTGGCCGGGATGCGCCTGGGCTACGCCGTGGCGCCCGCGGAGTGGGCCGACGCCTACGCTCGCGTCAACACCCCCTTCGGCGTCACAGAGCTGACCTGTCGCGCGGGACTGGCCGCGCTCGACGACGACGACCACGTCGAGAAGACCGTCGAGGGCGCCAGGTGGGCCCGCGAGTACATGCGCGAGCACCTCGACGCGACGACCTGGGAGAGCGGCGGCAACTTCGTCCTCGTCGAGGTGGGCGACGCGAGCGCGGTCGCCGACGCCGCCCAGCGCGAGGGCGTCATCGTCCGCGACTGCTCCAGCTTCGGCCTCCCGGAGTGCATCCGGATCACCTGCGGTACCGAGTCCGAGACCCGTCGCGCCGTCGAGACCATCAACGAAATCCTCGCCGAGGTGTCGGCGTGAGTCCGTCGCCGCGGGACCCGGAGGTGTCGGCCTGATGCGCGTCGCGGTCACGGGGACGCCGGGCACCGGCAAGACCACCGCCGTAGAGGGCCTCGACACCGACCTGGAGATACTACACCTCAACGACGTGATCCACGAGGAGGAGTTCGTCGTCGAGCACGACGAGGAGCGCGACTCCGCGGTCGCCGACCTCGACGCGGTCGCCGAGTTCCTCGACGGTCGCGACGACGTGCTCTTCGAGTCCCATCTCGCCCACCACTTCGACGCCGACCGCGTGGTCGTCCTGCGGACCCACCCCGAGGAGCTCGCGCGGCGGCTGACCGACCGGGGCGAATCCGCGGCGAAGGCCGAAGAGAACGCCGAGTCGGAGGCGCTGGACGTGATCCTCGCCGAGGCCGTCGAGCGCCACGGCGAGGACAGCGTCTACGAGATAGACGCGACGGAGGCCGAGCCCGGGGAAGTCGCGGCAGCCATCGAAGCGGTCGTCGCGGGCGAGCGCGAGCCCCAGGCCGGTACAGTTTCGTTCGTGGACTATCTATGACCCGACCCAGATGACCCTGGACAGGTTCCGCCCCGCGGTCAAAGGCGCCGTCGCGCCGTCGGTCACCCTCGCCAAGCGCGTCGGCCTGACGCCCAACGGCGTGAGCGTCCTCGCGCTCGCGCTCGCGCTCGTCGGCGCCGCCGCCTTCGCCCTCGCCCCGCGTCGCGACCCCCTCCTCTATCTCGGCGGCGCCGTCGCGGTGGCGCTCAACGGCTGGCTCGACCTGGTCGACGGCGAACTCGCCCGCGACCTCGGGACGGGGAGCGCCGCCGGGGACCTGCTGGACCACGTCATCGACCGCTACGCCGACATCGTCATCATCGCCGGGCTCGCCGCCGGCCTCGACGCCTACGCGCTCGGGCTGGCGGCCGTCACCGGCGTCCTGATGACCTCCTATCTCGGCACCCAGGCCCAGGCGGTCGGCCTCGACCGCGTCTACGGCGGGCTCGTCGGCCGCGCCGACCGGCTGGCGCTCGTCGTCGCCGTCGGCGCGGCGGCCGCGTTCGTCACCCAGTCGTTCTCGGGGCTGACTATCGTGGGCTGGCTGCTCGTCTTCTTCGCCGTCGTCGGCCACGTCACCGCTGTCCAGCGGTTCTACTACGCGATGAAGGCGCTCTGAGCGGGCAGTCGAGCGCGAGGGCCGAGCGAAAACGGTATTCGGGCGATGGCTGTATCGGGGTTCCCATGAGCTGGCGCGACATCCGACCGGTGGCGGTGGGCGTCCCGCGACGCGACGACGAGATACTGCTCAGTCGTCTGTACGAGGACGGAAAGCCGTTCTACCGGCCGATCGGCGGGGCGATCGAGTTCGGCGAATCGAGCGACCAAGCCCTGGCCAGGGAGTTCGACGAGGAACTCGGCGTCGCGGTCGCCGAGGCCGAACTGCTGGAGACGCTGGAGAACACCTTCACGTTCGAGGGCCAGCAGGGCCACGAGATCTGGTTTCTCTACGACGTGGCGCTCGCGGAGTCGTGGCCCTACGAGCGCGACGGGTTCCAGGGCCGGGAACCGGAAGCCGACGAGACCTACAGAGCGGTCTGGAAACCGATCGACGCGCTGGCGGACGTGACCGTCTACCCCGAACACCTCGCATCGCTGCTCTGACCGGTCGCCGGCCCGCCCGAGCGCCGCGACTGCTGTCCTACCACTCCAGCAGGACGCTGTCGCCGGCCGAGAGGCCGAACGCCTCGTCGCCGCGGCCCTGATTGACCGCGAGTTCGACGTTGCCGTGGCTCCCGACGGTCACGAGCCTGTCGCCGGCGTCGCGGGCGGCGTAGGCGTCCCGGAACGGGATCAGCTCGTCGTCGACGCGGACGCCCTCGGAGCCCGCGACGGGGCCGCCGGGGATGTTCGTGATCACGTTGCCGAAGCCGTCGACGACGAGCACCTCCCCGCGGGCCCCCCTGGCGACCACGTCCGGCTCCGGGAACGTCAGGTCGACCCACTCGTCGGTCCGGCGGCAGCGGTCGAGCGCGGCCGGGCCGCCCTCGTCGTGTACGTCGGCGGCCGTCGGCGCGAACACGTCCCGGCCGTGGAACGTGTTGCTCGCCGTCTCGCTGTCGTCGTAGTCGATCTCCCACACGTCGAAGTCGTCGGCGGACTCGCTGTTCGAATCGCCGCCCGCGAGTTCGCGCGCGACCGGGATCGCGACGCCGTTGTCGGGGGCGACGATAGCGTGGTCGCCGGCCTCGACGACCAGCGCGCTGCGGTCGGTTCCGACGCCGGGGTCGACGACGACGCAGTGGGTCGCTGGCGGGAAGTACGGGAGTACCTCGCGCAACCAGAAGGCTGCCGCGCGCACGTCCTGGCGGGGGAAGTCGTGGGCGATGTCCTCGATCCGGGCGTCCGAACGCGAGCAGATCACGCCCCGCATCGCCGCGGGATAGGGGCTCGGGAAGTCCGAGGCGAGCGTTATCATATCCGTCGACACGGCGATAGGCCGGTTAACTTCCCCGGTCTCGGGTGACACGCGGCCCCGGGCCGCTCACAGCACCCGCGCGTCTGCGGGGTCGAACCCGAGAGTCAGCCCGTCGCCGCCGTGGGCGTCGGGCGTGCGGAAGACGACGGTCCGGTCGCCCCACTCGGCGTAGTAGCGGGTGGTCTCGCCGAGGAACTCCGCCGTGTCGACCGCGACTTCGAACCGGTTGGTGTCGGCGCCGACGGTCAGGTCCTCGGGCCGGACGCAGAAGGTCAGGCGGTCGCCGGCACCGCCGGAACGGTCGCCGAGCCCGTCGTCGATACGAAACTCGGTGCCGTCGACGGCGACGGCGGTCGCGCCGCCGTCGCGGCCGACGACCTCGGCGTCGAAGAGGTTGTTCTCGCCGACGAACGACGCGACGAACTCCGTCGCGGGCTCCTCGTACACCTCGCGGGGCGTGCCGACCTGCTCGACGCCGCCGTCGTGCATCACGGCGAGGCGGTCGGAGATGGCCAGCGCCTCCTCCTGGTCGTGGGTGACGTAGACGGTGGTGACGGCGAGGTCCTGCTGGATGCGCTTGACCTGGCGGCGCAGCGTCTCCCGCAGTCGGGCGTCCAGCGCCGACATCGGCTCGTCGAGCAGGAGCACATCGGGGGCCGGTGCGAGCGCGCGGGCGAGCGCGACCCGCTGTTGCTGGCCGCCCGACAGCTGGTCGGGCTCGCGCTCGCCCATCCCCGAGAGATCCACGAGTTCGAGCAGTTCGGTCACGCGCTCGTCGACCGACTGGCCGTCGGGCGGCTCGGCGAAGTTCAGCCCGTAGGCGACGTTCTCGCGGACGCTCATGTGCGGGAACAGGGCGTAGTTCTGGAAGACGATGCCCACGTCGCGGTCCTCAGTGGGGACGCCGGCCACGTCCTCGCCGCCGAAGCGGACGGTGCCCTCGGTGGGCGATTCGAGCCCGGCGATGGTCCGGAGCGTCGTCGTCTTCCCGCAGCCCGAGGGGCCGACGAGCGTGAAAAACTCCCCTTCCTCGATATCGAAGGTGACACCGTCGAGCGCGACGGTGTCGGCGAAGGCCTTGCGGACGCCCGACAGTTCCAGGTCAGCCACCGAACCCACTCCCTTCCCCGAGCCTGTCGATTATCACGAAGCTCACGCTGGTGACGACCAGCAGGACCACGCCCATCGCGGTCGCGGGGCCGAGTCGTCGGCCGATGAACCGTTCGATCGCCACTGGCATGGTGTAGCTGGAGCCGCCGGTGGCCAGTATAACCGTCGAATCGAACTCGCCGATGCTGATGGCGAAGGCGAAGGCCGTCCCCGCGAGGACCGCCGGGACCACCAGCGGGAGTTCGATATCGAGCATGACGCGGGCGCGGGAAGCGCCGAGCGAACGCGCGGACTCGACGATTGAACCGTCGATGCCCGAGAGCGCGGGGGCGACGTTGCGCGTGACGAACGGGTAGGCACCGACGGCGTGGGCGGCGACGATTGCGACCGCGCCGGTGACGGTGAACCGATACCCGAAGGCTTCGGTGCCGAAGACGAACCCCCGCAGGAGTCCGAGGCCGACGACGACGCCGCTGACGGCGAAAGGCGCCATCGAGAGCGTGTCGATCAGCTTCCGGCCGCGGAACTGCCGGGTGCTGACGACGGCGAGGAACACGCCCATCGGAACCGCGATCAGGAGCGTCCCCGCGCCGAAGATCAGGGAGTTCGTGACGGCGGTCAGCGGCTTGATCTGGAAGGCGTAGGCGCTGGCCTGTCGCTCGACCAGGAACCGGTAGTTGCGGAGGGTGAACCCTTCCGGCCCGGTGACGCTGCTGAGGAGGAGGCTGACGATCGGGACGACGAAGACGACGACGGCGACGACGGCGTAGCCCCATGCGAACAGCCGCCGTTTCGTCGCCGGGCCGAGCAGATCGACCCGGTCGGGCGGTCGCGCGGCGCTCGTCGCCCGCTGGCGCGCCTCGTAGCGCAGGTACGCGTAGGTCAGCGCCAGCGAGAACAGCATCTCCATGGTCGCGAGCGTCGAGGCGGTCCCGTAGTCGAGCTGGCTGATCCGGTGATACACCCACACTTCGACCGTCGCCAGCGAGAGCCCGCCGAGCGCGAGGACGATGGCGAACGACATGAACGAGAAGATGAACGTCAGCAGGGCGCCGGTCAAGATTGCGGGGAGCAGCTGCGGGATCACCACGTCCCGGAACGCCCGCAGCGGCGACGCGCCCAGCGAGCGGGCCGTCTCGGTCATCTCGGCGTCGACGCCCTCCCAGGAGGCGGCCGTGATCCGCGCGATCAGCGGCGCGTCGTAGAAGGCGTGCGCGAGGACGATTATCCCCAGCGTCCCCGTGAAACTCGACGCCGGGAGGCCGACCGACCGGAGCGCGCGGACGAGGACACCGCTCTCGCCGAACGTGGCGACGAACCCGATCGCGACGAGGATCGTCGGCATCACGAACGGCAGCGCCGTCAGCGACCGGATCGTCTTCCGGCCGGGGAACTCGAAGCGGGCGAGGACGTACGCGCCTGGCAGTCCAAGTAGGATCGCGGCGATCGTCGACAGCAGCGCCTGATAGGCGGTGAACCCGAACAGGCCCAGCCGGTAGTCGGGGAACGAGTCGACGATGACCGACGGATCGTCGAGCGCCTGCGCGAACACGCCGAAGAAAAACGGGTCGCGCAGCACCTCGACGACGGTCGCGAGCGTGTAGACGCCGTCGACGCGGACCGCCTCGACGAGGACGATCCCGACGGGGTAGAAGAACATCAGCGCGAGCAACGCGAGCGTCGCGACTGCGAGGGCGGGGGCGCTCAGTCGCTCTGCGACCCGCGTGACCCGCATCTACTGCGTCGCGATCTGCCGGGACCAGTCGTTGAGCCACGGCTCGACGTTGCCCATCAGCTCGTCGTAGCCGAAGCTGACGGTCTCCTCGGGCTCGTACACCAGGTCGTAGTAGTCCGAGGGCAGGTCCGCGTTGTCGACCGCCGGGAGCGCGACGTTGCGCTGGGCGATCTCCGCCTGGATCTCGGGCCGGAGCACGAAGTCGATGAACTCCGTCGCCAGCCCCATCTGGTCGGTGCCGGTGAAGGGGGCGGCGCCCTCCAGATACGCGTAGCCGGAGTCGTTCAGGAATCCGACCTGGTGGCGGGCCATGTCCTGGTCGTAGCGGTCGGCGTACACCTGGTCGGTCGAGAACGAGACCACCATCGGCGCCTCGTCGTTCGAGTAGGCGTCGTAGGCGGTCCCCCAGTCCTGCAGGACGCGCGTCCCGTTGTTCATCAGGTCGCTCCAGTAGTCCAGATAGCCGTCCTCCCCGAACTGGTCGATCGTCCAGAACATGAACTCCAGCCCGGTCTCGCTGTTCTGGGGGTTGGGGACGAGGAGGCCGTTCTCGTAGGAGTCGCTCGCCAGGTCGTCGAACGTCTGGGGAGCGTCGACGCCCCGTTCGTCGAGGGCGTTCTGGTTGTAGACGAGGCTGATGTAGGAGGCGCCGACGGGGATGGCCCGCTCCTGGGGGTCGAAGCGGTAGTCGTCGACGACCGCGTCGACGTTCGAGAGGTCGGCGGTGTCGACGCTGGTGAACATCGACTCGCCGCCGTCGACCCCGCGGTCGGCCTTGACGAGGTTCTCCGGGGTCAGCCCGAGGAACAGGTCGGTGTCGATGCTGACCCCCTGCTGGCGCCGCTGGAGGAAATAATCCATGCTGCTCTCGGGCGCGAACCACCGCAGCTCGGCGTCGAACTCCGACTCGAAGCGCTCCTTGAGCCACGGCCCCGGGCTCGAACTCGGGGCGTCCACGAACGACGGGTACGTGCCCACGCGCAGCAGTGGCGTCCCGCCCGAGGCGGTTCCGGTCACCGTCCCGTCGGCGGTCGCGGTTCCGTCGGCCTCCGTGGCGGTGGCCCCGCTCTCGGGCGTGTCGGTCGACCCGCTCTCGGTCGCGGTCGAGCCGTCGTCGGTCGGTTCGGCGCTACACCCGGCCAGCAGTCCGGCCGCTCCCGCACCCACGGTCGTCAGGAAACGTCGTCGGTTCATGACCGAGGAATATCGGTGACGAATGAAATACCTCGCGATCCGGAGTCGGCGATTCCGGACAAAATCTCCCGTTCCCCACCGCGAGTGTACAGAATAGGACAACGAAACGGAACGAACCGGAACCGCACCGACCGAACCGGACGGCCCACATCCCGTCCCGGGGGCGCATCGGCGGTCGGACCGCGCGGCCTCAGATGTCGACCGTCGGCACCGGCGACTCCTCGGAGCGCCGTTCGTCGACCATCGCTGCCTGCTCGTCGTCGTCCATCGGCTCGAAATCGGCCGCGGCGTCGAGGATGTCGTCGACGAGCCGCGGGTCGCCGGCGTTGGTCAGGGTCGTGACGCCGTCCTGAGCGAGCGTGAAGCGGAGCGAGCGCCGGAGTTCGGCGGGGTCGTCGTACGGTTCGTACCAGGTGTTGTACGGCCGTTCGTCCGCCGGCAGGTCGTCGGGCCACGGCTGCTTCGCGAAGGTCTTGATCGCCAGCACGCCCATCCCCTGCTCGGAGAGTTCGCGGGCCAGTTCCGGAAACGCGTGGGCGTCGTCGTCGTGGGCGGCGACGGTCGCGTTGACCGGGAACATCGCCGTCTCCAGGTCGGGGATGCGCTCGACGGCCTCGCGGATCACTCCGGGGTTGCCGTGGCTCGTCAGCCCGATGTGGTCGATGATCCCCTCCTCCTGGGCCTCGCGGTAGGCCTTCAGGGCGCCGTCGTCACCGGTGATCGTGTCGATCTCGGCGGATTCGGTGACGGCGTGGAACTGGTACAGGTCGATGTGGTCGACGCCCAACCGGTCCAGCGACGCCTCCAGTTTCTCCCAGGCGCCCTCGTAGGACCGTTCGAGCGTCTTGCAGCCGAGGAACACCTCCTCGCGGCGGTCGGCCAGCGTCGGCGCGAGTTTCACCTCGGCGGTGCCGTACTGGGGCGCCACGTCGATGTGGTTGACCCCGCGGTCGAGGACCGCCTCGGTCACCTCGTCCGCCTCGTCCTGGTCGAGAAAGTCGAGCGCGATGGCGCCGAAGGTGAGGACGGTGCTGTCCTGGCCGGTGTCGCCCAGCGGTCTGGTCTCCATGGCGGGCGTTGGTGCGAGAGCGAGAAAAAGCCCGGTGACCCGGCGGACCCGTCCGGGGCGGGGTGGTCGCGGGCGCACCCGATTGTCACTGGCCGACCGGTCGCCAGGGGCCGTGGGTACCACTGGCGCATGCTTTATGACCGGTGACCGGCAAGGGGCGATCATGGTTCAGTGTGAGATGTGCGGGAGCGAGACGAGTTCCCCCAACCGCGTCAAGGTCGAGGGGGCGGAGCTCGACGTCTGCGACGAGTGTACCGACTTCGGGACGGAGGTCAAACAGCAGTCCTCCTCGTCGGCTTCGACGAAGTACTCCACGTCCTCGTCGGGGTCGTCGTCGAGTTCCAGCGGGTCCTCCTCGTCGGGGTCGTCGTCGAGTTCGGGTGGGTCCTCCCAGCGTCGCCGGGATATGTTCGACGAGATGGACGAGATCGCACAGGACTACCACGAGACGGTCCGCTCGGCCCGGGAGTCGGCGGGGCTGAGCCAGGAGGACCTGGCCCGCAAGCTCAACGAGAAGGCCAGCCTCATCCGGAAGATCGAGCGCGGCGACACCCTGCCGAGCGACGACGTGCAGCGCAAGTTAGAGAGCGCCCTGGAAGTGAATCTCTCCGCGGGCGGGACGGCCGACGAGTCCGAGTGGTCGGGCGGCTCCTCGACGGGGGAGTACACGCTGGGCGACGTCGTCGAGCGGAAAGACTCCTGACGGGTCGGCGACGGCGGAGCGCCGGGACCGCGCGGCCTCACTGCTTTTTCGTGACGTAGTCGTCGCCCAGGTCGTCGGCGATCCCCTGGATGGTCTCCTCCATCTCGGCGATCTCCCGCTGGAGGCGCTGGAAGGTGTCGCTCTGGGCGAGCTCGGACTCGGTCTTCTCGACCTGGAGCACGTTGCGCTTGAGCTTCTTCGAGGTGAGCTCGCGCTTGCGGTCGGTGTACTCCGACAGTTTCAGCAGCCGGTCGACGACCTCCTTGAGGCGGTCGCGGGTCACGGGCTTGACGACGTAGTCGTCACAGCCCATGTCGATGATGTCGAAGTCCGGGTCGACCGCTGTAACCATGGCGACGCGACACTGGAGACCGCGCTCCTCGATCTCTGCGAGCACCTCGTTGCCCGAGACGATCGGCATCCGCCGGTCGAGCAGGACCACGTCGAGGTCGGACGCGAGCATCTCGATGGCCTCGACGCCGCCGTAGGCGGTGCGCACGTCGTACTCGTCTTCGAGGTACTCCGTGTACAGTTCCGCGAGGTGGTCCTCGTCCTCGACGACCAGCACCGTGCCCCGCTCGACAGTCCCCTGAGTCACAACAGAGTGTACTTGCGAGTTGAGAGTCTTAACTCTCACCCTCGCCGCGCGCCGACCGGGCCCCCGGCTTCGCGGGTGCCCGTCGGCGGACTCACAACCTATTTGATTGTCGCGGTCGGCCACTCGGGTATGTTCGTTCTGGTCAACCTGAAAGCCTACCCGTGTGACCCGGTCGAGATCGCCGAAGCGGCAGCCGACGTGAGCGACGCGACGGGCGTCCGCATCGCCGTCGCGCCCCAGGCCGCCCACCTCTCGGCGGTCGCCGAGACGGGCGTCGAGACGTGGGCTCAGCACGTCAGCCCTGTCGACCACGGCAGCCACACCGGCAGCACGCTCGCCGAGGCCGTCGCCGACGCCGGCGCCGAGGGCACGCTGATCAACCACTCCGAGGCCCGCCGGAAGCTCGCCGACATCGACGCGAGTCTCGACGCGGCCGAGCGGGCGGACCTGGAGACGGTCGTCTGCGCGAACAACCCCGACCAGGTCGGCGCCGCCGCGGCGCTCGGTCCGGACGCCGTCGCCGTCGAGCCCCCGGAGCTCATCGGCACCGGGACGCCCGTCAGCAAGGCCGACCCCGATATCGTCACCGACGCCGTCGAGGCGGCCGCGGCGGTCGACGACTCGGTCGACGTGTTCTGCGGCGCCGGCATCTCGACCGGCGACGACCTCGACGCCGCCGGCGACCTGGGCGCGACCGGCGTCCTCCTCGCCAGCGGCGTCGCCAAGGCCGACGACCCCCGAGCGGCGCTCGAAGACCTCGTCGAACCGCTGGCCTGACCCGCGACCCGACGGCTCGCCCCGCGTCCGGGACCGCCCGACAGGAGCCACACCTCACGACTCCACGCTGGCCACCCGGCCGTCCCGAGCGCCGAGCGGTTGTGTGTGGAAAATAAACTACTGCGTTCCCGATTTAGTCACTCACACTCCCCTCACCGCCGGGAGTGTGATCTGTTCCGGATTGGAAGGACCGTCCGCGACACAGTATTGCATTTAATTCCCAAAACTATAAACCGGCAGGAGCCGTACGACCTGGTGATGGCAACCGAAACAGCGAGCGATTCCGGCGGTTCGACGGACGCGCCGGTCCCGGTGAACGGCGAGTCGGAGCTGGACGACCTAGTCGCGAGCGGCGACGTGGTGCTGGCGGACTTCTACGCAGACTGGTGCGGTCCGTGCAAGGCGCTCGAACCGGTCGTCGAGCGGATCGCCGAGACCACCGATGCGACGGTCGCGAAGGTCGACGTGGACGCGAACCAGCCGCTCGCGTCGAGCTACGGCGTCCGCGGAGTCCCGACCCTGGTCCTGTTCGCGGACGGCGAGCAGGTCGAACAGGTCGTCGGCGCACAGCCCGAGCCGCAGCTGCGCGAGCTGATCGAGGGCTACACGGAGTGACTTCCCGCGAGCCCACAGGGAGCGAGCCCACGGCCGGGACCGACCGGGGAGTGAACACCACCGACCCCGCCACCGTCTCCGACCCGGCCGACCGGATCGTCGTCTCGTTCCGCTCGCCCGAGGTCGACGCCGACGGGGCGGACGGCTGGTGGGTCGCAGACAGCGCCTGGGTCGTCGAGAAGATGGCCGAGCGCTCCTACCGGCGGTACCTCCGCTGGGCCCACGCCGGGCCGGTCGCCGTCGGCGAGGAGTGGGAGGAGTTCGTCAACTGCGGCTGTGCCAGCCCCGAGGACGTGGTGCTCCGCGTCGAAGCGGTCGAGGGCGGCACCGCGATGGGCGCCGGGACCGACATCGAGGTCGTCCCGCGCAAGGCCGTCGTCGACGGTGAAGTCGCCGACGCGCCGGCCTGACACCCGAACCACGAGAACCGGCCCGGTCGTCCGCTGCCGGAGGGTATTTCCTCGGTACGTCGCTAGACCGGCCATGACCGACGACGAGGCGGGGCGGGCGGCGGCGAGCGCCGACGACGGTCGCGACGCCGTCCCGCCGAGTTCCTACGCGCTGGCCGTTCTCGGCGCGGTGAGCTACCTCCTTCTGATGGCGAACTGGTTCGCCCTGGCGGCCTTTCTCGAACCCATCGGTCGGGGGCTCGGGCTCTCCGACACCCAGTCGGGCGCGCTGGTCGGCGCGGTCCCGCTCACCTACGTCCCGCTCTCGCTACTCTCCGGGCTCGCGCTCGACCGGATCGGCGCCCGCCGCGGCATCGCGCTCGCGGTCGGGATCTTCGGCGTCGCCCAGCTGCTGCGCTCGGCGACGACCGGGTTCGCTGGGATGCTCGCGACCACCGTCCTGTTCGCCGTCGGTGCGACCGGGATCACGTTCGGCCTGCCGAAGCTCGTCGCGAGCGTCTTTCCCTCGCGACTCCTGGGGACGATGTCGACCGTCTACATCCTCGGCTCCTACGCCGGGACGGCGGCGGCCTACAGCGTCGGACGGGCGATTCTGGGGCCCGAACTCGGCGGCTGGCGCCCGACCTTCCGGGTCTTCGGCGCCGCGGCGCTGGCCTTCCTCGTCGTCTGGGTTCCGGTCGCGACCTGGCACGCCCGCCGCCACGGGACGCCCTACGGCGACGACGCCGACTCGGCGTTCTCGCTCGGGTCGCTCCGCGCGGACGTGACGCGGGTGTTCTCCCACCGCGTGATGGCCCTGCTGGTCGTCGTCGGCACCGTCTATCTCCTCCTCACCCACAGCCTCCAGGGCTGGCTTCCCGCGCTCGCCGGCGCGCGCGGCGCGGCCCCCGGCCGTGCCGCCACCGTGGCCACTCTCTTCGTCGTCGGCCAGGCCGCGGGCACGGTCGTCGTCCCGCCGCTGTCGGACCGGCTGGAACGGCGCCGCGGCGCGGTCGTCGTCTGCGGGCTCGCGGCGCTGGCCGGCGTCGCCGGCCTCGCCCTCGGCACGAGCGTCCTCGCCGCGAGCGCCGCCGCCGTCGTCGTCGGGGCCGGCGTCGGCGGCGTCTCCCCGCTCGTCCGCGCCATCCCGACCGAGATCGAGGAGATCGGTCCGGCGCTGACCGCGACCGCCGTGAGCCTCGTGTTCGCCGTCGGCGAACTCGGCGGCTTCTTCGGCCCACTGCTCGTCGGCGGCCTGCGAGACCTCACCGGATCTTTCCTCCCGGGGCTCGCCGTGCTGGCCCTCGGATGCGTCGCGATGGTCGCCGCGGGCCTGCGGCTGCCCGAGGTGTGACGCCCTACTCTCCCCCGGCGGTCGCAGCCGACGACCCGCCGAAAGCCAGTTGTGACAGCCGTGACTCGACGCGAGCATGGACAGCGAACGCGAGAAGATGCTGCGCGGCGAGCCCTACGACCCCACCGACCCGGAGTTGGTGGACGCGCGGCGGCGAGCCCGCGAGCTCGTCGCCGAGTTCAACGATACGGCGCCCTCGGCGACCGACCGACGGCGCTCGCTGTTGGGGGACCTGCTGGGATCCGTCGAGGGCGAGATACACGTCGAGCCGCCGTTCCGGTGTGACTACGGCGAACAGATCCGTGTCGGCGACGGTTTCTACGCGAACTTCGACTGCGTCGTCCTCGACGTCTGCCCCGTCGAGTTCGGCGAGAACTGCCTCCTCGGTCCCGGCGTCCACGTCTACACGGCCACTCACCCGCTCGATCCCGGCGAGCGGGCGACCGGGCTCGAATCCGGTCGTCCGGTCGCGATCGGTGACGACGTGTGGATCGGCGGACAGGCCGTCGTGAATCCGGGCGTGACCGTCGGCGAGGGCGCGGTGATCGGCTCGGGCGCCGTCGTCGCCGACGACGTGCCTCCGAACGTCGTCGTCCAGGGGAACCCCGCGGAGGTCGTCAGAGAGATAGAATAAGGGCGGTCCGAGCGAACGAGGACGGTCCGAGCCGTCGGTCCGTCAGTCGAGGAGTTCGACGTCGTCGTTGTCGGCTGCGACCGAGACTTCGTCGGTCGGTTCGTCGCCCCCGTCGCCGGTGTCGTCGAGTCGCAGACCGTCGAGCGAGTCGCCGCTGTGCTCGCCCGCGGACGCGTCACCGTCCGGCACGGATCCGGCTTCCCCGTCGGCCACCGCTTTGGCGTCCGCGTCGCCGGAGGGGGGTTCTTCGAGGTCGTCGCCGTCGAGAGCGCGCTCGACCTGCTGGACGAACGAGCCGACGGCGTCGCAGTCGGTGCGCTCGCGCAGCAGCGCGGGGACGCGGTAGTCGTAGTTACCGCGGCCGACGTGTTCGACGAGGCCGTGGACGCGCAGGCGTCGGTTGCGGGCGTAGGCCTCGGTGCGGTCGTCGGCGCCGCCGGCGGCGAACAGGGCGTCCATCGGCGTCCCCGGGCCGTGGTCGCGGTAGTACCGCAGCATCTGGCGGGTCTCGGCGTCGAGATCGGCCAGGTCGTCGGCCAGCTCGCGGGCGAACGCCGCGGCGTCCTCGACCGCCTCGTCGTCGACGGCCGTCGAGGTGCCCGCCTCGAAGGCGTCGGTCGCGCGGTCGCCCAGCGGGTCGGCCTCGACGCCGTCGAACCCACGGGTCATCGCGGCGTCGTCGCCGCCGGCGAGCCCGTCGTCGGTCGGTGCCGCGGTCCCGCCGGCAGAGCGCGACTCTGCCGAGGTCTCGCTCACTTCGCTCGCGAGACCACCGTCCGTCGCGGCGGGCTCGGCGCCGTCACCGAAGGCGTCGCCCATCCCGCCGAACATCCCGTCGTCGCTCGCGGCGGTGTCGGTGCTGGCGTCTTCCGCCTCGTCCGCGCTCGCGGCCTCGGCGTCGGGACCGCCCTCCCAGGCCTCCGCGCGGGCGGCCTCGTCGCCGGGCCAGGTCATCGTCGAGCCGTCGTAGCCGTCGTCCTCGCGTGCGGTCTCGTCGGGCAGCGGCGGCTCGTCCTCGTCGGCCGGGACGGGGCCCTCGACCCACTCGTCGGCGTCGTCGAACGACGACTGGTCTCCCTTCGCCGCGGCGCGACGGTCGCGCATCCGCGCCTGCTCGGTGCGTCCGGGGTTGGCGCCCTTGACGTGGTCGACCAGCGCCTGCGTGAACTGGTCGGCCATCCGCTGCATGTCCCGGGCGTCCTGCAGCTCAGCCTCCAGTTCGGCGATCCGGGAGTTCTTCTCGTCGAGCTGGTCGCGCAGCTCGGCGATCCGGTCCTCCGTCTGCTCTTTCTCCTCGCTGATCTCGGCGAGCTCGGAGACGAGGTCGTCGCTGACCGACTTGAGGTCGGGGCGTTCGAAGTCGTCGAGGCCGGGCGTGGCGCCGGCGTCGAAGGTCTGCTTGCGGCGGAACTGTACCCGCTGGATCTCCTCGGCCCAGTCGTTCATCATGAACGCCTCGCCGTCGTCCAGATCCTCGACGGCGGAGGCGTAGTCGCCGTCGAGCACCCGCTTGACGACCTTCGTGTCGTTGTTCCAGGTCAGCCGGTGCCAGACGAGCCAGTCGCACTGGGTGATGAAGTCCTTCTTCACGTCGGCGGGGCGCTGGCTGATGCCGACGATGCCCAGGCCGTGCTTGCGGCCGCGCTTTGAGATCTTGATGAGCATCTTGCCGCACTCGCCGACGCTGCCCTTCTGGGGGATCCACTCGTGGACCTCCTCGACGAGCATCAAAAAGGGCTGTTTGAGCTTCTTGGCCTTCGCGAACAGCCGCTTGGACACCTCGGTCAACAGGTCGGCGGCCTCGTCCTCGTCGAGGAACGACGACACGTCGAGGATGATGGGGACGTTCTGTTCGAGGGCGAGGGTGGCGATCTTCTCGGCGTGCTCGACGGTGACCTGGATGTCACACTCGTCGTCGGCGCCGGCGTGGAGGATCTCGTACTCCTCCTTGAGCCCGTAGTACTCGCCGTCGATGTCGACGATGAGCATGCCGAA
>ENA-ORCR01000579-ORCR01000579.1-marine-metagenome-genome-assembly--contig:-NODE-579-length-18103-cov-3.795074_pt1 | contig 18103 bp, 14 predicted proteins | sample MGYA00237782_ERZ508514 | MGnify/ENA primary metagenome ERZ508514 (study PRJEB26185, sample SAMN06268960) | marine metagenome | isolation source: Eden Landing Ponds, San Francisco, CA, USA | place...
CTTCGGGACGCAGTTCCACCCCGAAAAGTCCGGTGAGACCGGCCTGCAGATACTGCGCAACTTCGTCGACATCTGCGCCTCGCAGTAGGCGGCGCGCTGATTGTCCCAGACGCCGACGACCCCGCCGTCAGTGACGACACGTCGAATGTGGGCGACCACCCACTACTATTGTTCTGCTCGTGCAGTGTCCAGACGATGCCCGCGCCCCACCGTCGTTCCGACTCGACCGCGCGAACAAGCCCCGCCCCTACAAAGTGTACGAGGATCTGCCGCGATTCGACCCCGAGGGCGAGTCAGATCCTCCGGAGACGCCCGCACTCGCCGCAATCGCGACGGATGCATCCTCGCCGCCACCCGGAGCGCCGGACCCCAGTGGCGACCCCGACATCCAGACCCTCTGTCACTACGCCGCCGGGATCACGAAAGAACTGGAGATCCGGGGCCAGCAGGTCCCCTTCCGCGCGGCCGCCTGCACGGGGAAACTCTATCACGTCGATCTGTACGCCGTCACCGGGGACTGCGGCGCCTTCGACCCCGGCGTCTACCACTTCGACCCCGACTCGGACTCATTCGACGTGCTCCGGGAGGGCGACTATCGGGGTGTGCTCGCTGCCGCTTCGGGCGAACACGACGGCGTGAGCGACGCACCGGTCACGTTCGTTGTCACCTCCGAGTGGTGGCGCAACGCCTGGAAGTATCGCGAGCGGACCTACCGCCACGCGTTCTGGGACTCGGGGACGACCCTCGCGAATCTGCTCGCCGTCGCCCAGGGGAGCGGCCACCGCGCCGCGGTCGTCACTGGCTTCGCCGACGACCCAGTCGTCGAGTTGCTCGGCCTCGACCCCGACGAGGAAGCCCCGCTGGAACTCGTTCCCGTGGGCACCGGCTCTCCAGTCTCGGAGCCCGACGCGACTCCGGACGGCGAATCGACGCCCGACGTGGCCCCCATCGCCCCCGACGAACGCCCGCTCTCCGACGACCCTGTCGAGTACCCGCTCGTGCCCGACGCCTGGCGCCAGAGCCGGCTCGCGGACGGCGCGGCCGTCCGCGAGTGGCGTGCCACATTCGCCATGGAGTCGGCCGACACCTCGCTGACCGGCGGCGGCGCCCGCAATGGCGACGACGACGGCTCCGACGCTGGCGGCGACCGCATCGAACTCGACCCAGTCGACCGGGAGACCGCATCGGCCCGCCCCGTCGGCAACACCATCGAACGCCGCGGGTCCTGTCGCGACTACAGCCACGACGCCATCAGCGCCCGCAAGTTCGCCACCGTCCTCGACCGGGCACTTCACGGACTGCCCGCGGACGCCTTCGCCGACGACCTGCGTGGCCTGGTCGATTGTTACTGCTTCGTCCACGCCGTCGACGGCATCGACCAGGGCGTCTACGAGTACCACCCCGGCGCCGGGGAACTCGAGTGGGTCCGCGACACTGACCGCGACACCGCCGGGCATCTCGCGCTCGGCCAGTCGGTCGTCGGCGACGCCGCCGTCAACGTCTACCTCGTCGCCGACGTCGACGCCGTCGTCTCCGCGTTCGGCAATCGGGGCTATCGCCTCGCCCAACTCGAAGCTGGCGTCGCGCTCGGCCGTCTCTACCTCGCGACCTACGCACACCTGGACCTGGGCGGTCGCGGCTTCACCTTCTTCGACGGCGAGGTGGCCGAGTACCTCTCGCCCCACGCCGACGGCCAGACGCCGATGACGCTCTTTGCGTTCGGCCACCCCGCCTGACCGAGCGACGCGGGCGCTGGCCGTACCGGAGAGATAGCCGCTGGCCCAGTATCAGAGCTGACACTCCGGACCCAACGACTACTTTGGGTGCCGAGCATCTGCCCACTATGGTCTACGTTCCCCTGGATTCGCCGTCCTTTCTCCTCCACGTCCTGGGACTGGTCCTGACTATCGCCGTTTCGGCAGTCGTCGCGTGGTGGGTCGCTCGCCAGTCCGACGACGCCGCCACGCGGACGATGGTCCTGCTGCTGGCCGTCCACGGGATGATGGCGACGCTCTTTTTGCTCCAGTTGCTCGTCACGTCGCTCGCGCTGAAAACCGCGCTCGCACGGGTCTGGTACGGCCTGATCCTCTCCGTTCCAGTGGTCTGGTTCTGCTTCGCCGTCCTCTACACCGGCCGCGACCACTGGCTGACGAAACCTGTCGTCGCACTACTCGCTGTGAGCGCGCTCGTCCCTTTCTCCCTCTCAATCACGAATTCCTATCACCGACTGCTCGTTCGCGAATGGATGTTCCGGACCGAGCCGTTTCACCACTACCAGGCGGTCTTCAGCGACCTCAACAATCCCTTCTTCCTGCTGGTCTCGGGCTACTCCCTCGCCGGCTTCGCCCTCCTCTTTCGCCTCGCGCTGTTCTCCCGACGGTCCTCGCGCTGGCAGTCCGTCGGCCTACTCGGTGGAATGCTCGCCATCCAGATTCCGGCAGTCCTTTCGGTCACCCAGTACGTCCCGATCACTAACTTCCCCTACGGCATCTACGGCGCCGGCGTCTTCGGCGTCATCGTCGCCGTCTCGCTCTTTCACACCCGGATGTTCGCCGTCGCGCCGCTGGCGCGTGACGCCCTCTTCGAAGCCCTCGACGACGCCCTGGTCGTGGTCGACACAGACCGGCGACTCGTCGACTACAACGACCGCGCGCTCGCCATCTTCCCCACGCTCGACGGCGGCGTGGGCCGACCACTGGACGACGTCTGCCCGCAACTCGTCGGGTCGAGCGACGCCTCGCCCGCCAGCGTCCCCGAATCTCCCGACCGGGACCCCGCCGCACAGGCCCCCACCGAGGCAGAATCAGCCTTCGGGGCCGTCGCGTCGCCCGCGGACGACGATTCGGGGCCAGCGACAGGCACCGGCCCCCCGGAAACCGACGACCCAGCGACCGACACCGAGACGCCCTTCGCCGACACCGTCCAGCGCACCATCGACGGCGCCACCTACAGTTTCAACGTCACCACCTCGGAGATAGCCCGCCGCGGGAACACCAGCGGCTACGGCCTGGTCGTGAGCGATATCACCGACCTGGTCGCCTACGCCACGGAACTGGAGCGCAAGACCGAACGCCTCGAACAGTTCGCCTCGGTCCTCTCCCACGACCTGCGCAATCCCGTCTCCATCGCGATGGGGCGCATCGCCATCGAGCGCGAGGACGGCGACACCGAACACCTCCAGAAGGCCTCGGGGGCGCTCGACCGCATCGAGGCGACCATCGACGACCTGCTGACCCTCGCCCGCAGCGGCGAGACCGTCACGGATCCCGAACAGCTCTCGCTCGCGACCCTCGTCGAAGACGCCTGGGAGACCTCCGACACGGGCGAGGCGACCGTTGCCGTCGACCTGCCCGGCGATGTCCGGATCCTGGCCGACCGCTCGCGCCTCCGCAGTCTCCTGGAGAACCTCTTCCGGAACGCCGCGGACCACGGCGCCAGTCACGTCACCGTCGGCCGCCTCGACACCGGCTTCTTCGTCGCCGACGACGGTCCCGGCATCCCGCCGGACCAGCGCGAGACCGTCTTCGAGTACGGCTTCTCCACCGCCGACGAGGGCACGGGATTCGGCCTCGCCATCGTCCAGTCGGTCGCCGACGCCCACGACTGGTCCCTCGACGTCACCGAGAGCGAGTCCGGTGGTGCTCGATTCGAGGTGACCGGGGTTCGGACAGCCGAGAGCGGGAGCCGCGAACCGGGCGAAGCCGGTCCCGAATGGCCCTCCGGTTCCTCGAACGCCTGACCCGACCGACCGAGCCCGAACAGCGACCCGGCACGGTCGTGACACGCAGTCAGAACGTTGATGTGGGTCGCCTCGCAGCTATCCTGCAATGGATAGGGGGATGGGGTCACGCGTGGGTGGCATCGTGGCGACGAGTGCAGTCAGCTGTTGCCTGCTCGGCGCCGTCTGGCTCGGCGTCACGGTGTTGTCGTTCGTCTTCGTCGAGGGACTCCTCGCCGCTGCATTCGGCACGCTCGTCACACTCGTCGCCGCCGTCGGTGGCCTGGTCTACGGCCGCGCCAGCGGCCTGTTCACCGTCCGCGTGGCCGCCTCCCTCCTCGCCATCGGCGGCGTCACCGTCGCCTTCCTGACCGCTGCCTTCCTCGTCGTCGGTGCGGGCCTCGTCCTCGTGTTCCCGCCACTCGCGCTGGAGGGGGCCGCCGCCGTGACGCTCGCGCTCGGTCTCTGTTGTCTCGGTGGCGTGCTCGCCGCGCTCCGCTCCGTCGACCACCGAACCGACTGGGCGCTCACCGTCCGGATGGTCCTCGTGACCGTCGCGCTCGCGCTCTGTGCGGTCGGGTTCGTCGTCGCCACCTGGACCACGACGCTCCTCGTCTCGCTGTTGTTCGGCTCGCCCGGCATCGGCGTCATCGCCGCCAGTCTCGTGACCGTCGGCATCGTCGCCGGCTTCGGCTATATCGAGTACGAACAGATCCTCACCGTCGAGGAGCGCGCCGACGCGACGCCCGTTGCGGCCGAGGACTACCCCGAACTCCACGCCCGCGTCACCCGCATCGCCGCCCAGCTATCGGTGCCCGCCCCTACCATCGCCCTCTCCCGACGCCGGGCGCCAGAAGCCATGGTCGTCGGCTTCCGCCCCTCGAAGACGCACCTCGTCCTCTCGACCGGCCTGCTCGACGCGCTCGACGGCGACGAACTCGACGCCGTCATCGCCCACGAACTCGCCCACGTCGCCAACCGCGACGCGACGGTCATGACCGTCGTCTCCGCCCCCGCCGTGATCACCGACGGCTTCCTCCGCTGGTTGCGCGACGACGGCAGCGACAGCAGCGAGGCTGGGAGCCAGGACTTCGACGACGACCCAGTCGGCGACCACACGGAGTTGACCGAGGCCGAACTCTACGGCGAGGACGGCGAGTGGGCCATCGGCACGCCCGCCGCCGCCGAGAGCGACAGCGACGACGATGACGACGACAATCCGCTCTTTTTCCTCGCACCCGTGGCGTACATCTCCTGGGGACTCAGCCGCACGCTCGTCGCCATCCTTGCGCGAAGCCGCGAAACAGCCGCCGACCGCGTCTCGGCCGAAGTGACTGGTGCGCCTGCGGCACTCGCCAGTGCGCTTCAGACCCTCGACGACCGGGTCGAGGCCACCCCCGAACGCGACCTGCGTGCCGCGGCGGGCGTCTCCGCGCTCTCCATCGTTCCCCTGGAGACTGACGGCGGGGTGGCGGTGACGGTAGATCCGACGCGCGACCCCGGGCTACTTCTTCGGATCAGGAATCGCCTATTTCGGACGCACCCACCGACGGAGGAGCGAGTGGAACTGCTCACGTCGCTCGAAGGAACGCAGGAGCGGGACTAAGCGGTGAGGTGACGAATGATGCGGCCCTCACTCCGGGTCGTCCGTCGTGTGATGCGGCCCGAGCGGCCCGTGTTCCGGGCAGACGCCCGCGATAGGCGTCGCGTTGAGACAGCATTGCCTGCTGTTCGTCGCGGCGAGGGCCTGCTGGAGTTGCTGACCGCACAGTCGGCAGTACTCGGTCTCGTCGCTCACGCTTGGTTCGTGTTGGGATTTCGTGGGTGAAGCTCTGTCGATGATTCCATTCGATTGGCGGAGGAAAAACCTACAACTGGACTCTCGGTTGCGGGACGTATGGTCGATATCGTCACACCGTCTCCGCAACCTCCCCAGAGTGTCGTCGCCGTCCTGGTCCTCCTATTCACTGTCTACTACGCAAAGCAATTCTACGACTGGGCAGTTGCCAAATTCTCCTGATGTCGTCTGATCTGAGGGCCATCGACCGTCATTGGCTGAGTTCGACGAAAGCTCTCGACCCCCTCGCTATGAGTTACTTCCACCGCAGACCACTACAACCGACGAAAGCCCTCGACCCGCTCGCGGTCGCTGATCGGGATATCCGCGCATCGAACAGCCGCACCGCCCCGCACTTGCGCGGATAGTGCCCGCTCAGACGACTAAACTGAACGCGAGCGCGTCTCGCCCTTTCAGTCCACCGAAAGACTCACTTCGTTCGTCTTTCGAGCCTGCGCTCACTCCGTTCGCGCACACACCAGGAGAGCAAGCTCTCCTGAGCCCTGGCTCACTTCGTTCGCCAGGACACCAGGACCGCAACAGCAACGGCACCGCACAGCACCGCAGACAGCCACACACCTCCCCAACCGATTCGCTCGCTGCGCTCGCTCATCCCTCGCGCGGTTTCGGCGCGCGCATGAAAGCGCGCTCCAGCACGCGCCACCGGCCGCCGAGCACCAGACCCAAGGCACCGATCCACGTCTGCCGCCCCACCTTTAACCGGATTCCATCCCAACCCCGATCCATGTCAGCGGACTTCGACTTCAGCGACAGCGTGGTGCTCGTGACCGGTGCCGCGGGAACGCTCGGCAGCGCCGTCTGTGACGCGTTCGCCGACGCGGGCGCGACCATCTGCGGCGCGGACCTGATCGGGCCAGAGAACGAGGACTTCGCGCTGGACACCGACCGCGTCGACTTCTACCAGGGCGATTTCACCGACGAGGAGGACGTCAGCGAAACCGTCGACGCAGTCGTCGACGACCACGGCGGCCTCGACGCGGTGGCCAACATCGCGGGCACCTGGCGCGGTGGGACGCCCATCGACGAGACCGACGCCGACACCTTCGACTTCCTCATGGACGTGAATCTGAAGACGATGTTCCTCACCTCGAAACACGCGATTCCACACCTCCGGGAGTCCGACGCCGCGGGACAGGGGGCCATCGTCAGCGTCTCCGCCCGCTCGTCGCTCGAAGGCGGCGAGGGCGACGGCATCTACCGCGCCTCGAAGGCCGGCGTTCGCCTCCTCACGGAGACCATCGCCGAGGAGAACCTGGGCGAGGTGCGGGCCAACGCGGTCATGCCGAGCGTCATCGACACGCCGATGAACCGCGAGATGATGCCCGATGCCGACCACGACTCCTGGGTCGACCCATCGGACATCGCCGAGACGATCACGTATCTCTGCTCCGACGCGGCCAGCGTCACCAGCGGCGCGGCCGTCCCCGTCTACGGCGAGGCCTGAACGCGCTCCACAAACAGACCCCCGTCGTCAACAACCGCCCGCGCCGCCAGCACCGGCACCTGCACAGCTCGCTCCGGCGGCGCTCGCACCGGCCGACGCGGCCGCAGCCCCCGTGACGACGGCGGTACCCTGGTTCCTGCTGTAGTCCACGCACTCGCCCCAGGCGACGGGGGCGATGTGGTCGTCGATGTCGTGGGCCGAGAGCATCGCCGACTTGAAATCGGCCACGCGCCAGCCAGTCTCCGAGACCAGGCGGTCGGCCAGGTCCGGCGTGACCGCGATCCGACGGCACTCCTCGGCCTCGAACAGCCCATCGCCATCGAACGTGAACTGGACGTCGAAGTGGCGGACGAACACGCCGTCGAATGCGGGATACATTGCGCCAATCGCTTCGGCGGCCAGGTCCCAGACGAGGTCGTGGTCTGGCGATTCGACGGCTTCGCCCAGCGAGAAGCGAGCGATGGGGACCGTGATCGGTTCCTCCTCGGGGCCTTCGTTGACGACTGCGACACCGGTCACCGCGCAGTCGTCGATGCCGTACGTTTCGGGCGTGACGCGATTCTGGAGCGCCTCGTGGGCCTGGTCTTCGCGCTCTTGCAGGTCGATGCCTTCGTCGGCGTCGCCGCTGCCGAGCAGGCGTTCGATGAGGGAGGGCATACTGGTCGATCTGTCGGCGCCACGTAACTTAGCGCCTGCGGTCGTAGCTGTTTTCCCCGTCAGCAGTCCTACGCGGATCCATATGGAACGCGAAACGTGGGCCACCCGGATCGGCTTTCTGGTGGCCGCGATCGGAAGTGCAGTCGGGCTCGGGAACCTCTGGCAATTTCCCTTCAAGACCGCCTCAAACGGTGGGGCGGCGTTCGTCGTCTTCTACCTCGTCGCCGTCACCGTCGTCGGCTTCCCGGCGCTCCTCGCGGAGTTCGTGATCGGTCGGCGCACGCACGTCAACGCCATCGACGCGTTCGCCGAACTCGGCCACCGAAACTGGCGGGTCGTCGGCGGCCTCGCCGTCGCGACCGGCTTCTGGATCCTCTCGTACTACGACGTCGTCGGCGGGTGGGTGCTGCGTTACATCCTCGGCAGCGCGACCGGCGCGTACTTCGACGCGCCGGGCGAGTACTTCGGCGCCGTCTCCGCCGGCCCAGAGGCCGTGCTCGCGCAGGCACTGTTCCTCGTCGTCGCCGTCGGCATCGTCGCATTCGGCATCGAAAACGGCATCGAACGCGCGACGAAGGTGATGGTCCCCTCCATCGCGGTCATCATGGTCGTGCTGGCCGTCTGGGCGGCGACGCTCCCGGGCGTCGGCGACGCCTACGCGTACTTCCTCAGCCCGGACTTCGGGACGATGCTCGACAACGCAGGCTCCGTCATCCCGTTCGCCGTCGGGCAGGCGTTCTTCACGCTCTCGCTCGGGATGGCGATCATGGTCACCTACTCCTCGTACGTCGGAGAGGACGACAGCCTCCCTGTCGACGGCGGCGTCATCGTCGTGACGAACACCCTGGTCGGCATTCTCGCGGGCCTCGTCGTCTTCCCGATTCTGTTCGCGAACGACATCAGCCCCGACACGAGTGGCCCGTCCGCCCTCTTTGTCGCCGTCGCCTCCGGGTTCGCCGACCTCCCCCTCGGCCGTGTGCTCGGCGTCGTCTTCTTCGGCGTCGTCCTCGTCGCCGCGCTCTCCTCGGCGATCAGTCTCATGGAAGTCGTCGTCGCCTACGCGGTGGACAACACCAGCTATTCGCGACCCACCCTCGCCGGCGCGACGGGGCTGGGACTGTTCGCCCTGGGGCTCCCATCTGCCTGGGACACCGCCTGGCTGACCTGGTTCGACACCATCGCCTACCAGCTATTCCTCCCGCTGTCGGTGCTCGCGAGCGTCGTGTTCGTCGGCTGGGTCCTCGGCGAGGAGGCCGTCGCGGAACTCCGCCAGGGGACGGGTGGGCTGGACACCCTCGGCCCGGTCTGGCTGTGGACGCTTCGCCTCGTCGTCGTCCTCGGCGTCCTCGGAACCCTCGGGCTCGGCTTCCAGACGCTCTTTCTCGGGTCCGATGCGGCTATCGTGCCGCCGTTGTAGCCCGAAGTGCAACCCGGAGAGAAATCGACGCGACGGTTATCGAACCATGTACGGGTCGTCGTCGGGCAGGAACCGACCGAGGTCAGCCCGGCGGACGTAATCGCGCTGGCGCAGGTCGACGAGCGCGTCGACCAGCGCACGCTCGTCCTCGTCGTCCCACTGTGCCGGGTCCTTGATCGGGACGATGAGCCAACCACTCCCCGGAATCTCGGTCGCGTGCTGGGTCTCCATGTCGACTTCCGCCGGCGGCCGCGCGCTCATGTTCGCGAAGACGTGCCGCGTCGCGCGCTCGCCGACCGGCAGGAGGACGTGGGCGGTGATGGCACGCAGTTCCGAGTCGAAGATAGGCTCCAGGGCGGCGTAGTCGTCTGGGCCCGGGACGCCCTCGGGCACGCAGGGGTGAAGATACGAGAAGAAGGTGCTCTCGACGACCGGCGGCGTCCCCGTCTCGGCGAGCAAGCCAGCCTCGGCGAGCGTGTGCTGGAAGCGCTCGCTGGCCGCGAACTCGGTGAAGGGGATGCCCGAGTCGGCCCCGCCGTGGACGCCGGGGTGGTCGCCCACGACGTGAAAATCGGCGTTCGCGTCGCCGAACCCGGCGACGAACGGCTCACACGGCGGCGAGATGCCAAAGGGGTTCGACTGGCGTCCGGTGACGTTTTTCACGTGGGGAGGGAGACCCGACGCCGACAAAACTCTCTCGGTCTCCGCAATCCTCTGCGCACGGAGTCGAGTCACCGTCCCGCCCAGCGACAGCGATCGAAGTTGCGAGTCCGGCGAGAATCGCACCGCCGATTTCGACGGTTGAGAATGTCTGGCACACATTTATCCGGTGGCCCACCAGACTAGTCGCATGAGTCGACTAGTTCGCCGGCGAGACGGGCGTCCTGCACCGATCGACCGGGTGGGCCAGGTCGCGATGGAGGCAGAGTGACGGCCGATGAGCGAGAGCGAACTGCGCCGTGAACTGGACCGGACCAAGCGATTCCTCCAGCTCGTCCTCGAAACGGGAGAGATGAACGCGTCGCTCGTCGACACGGACTTGCGCCACACCTGGGTCCACAACTCGGCACCCGAACCCGAAGAATCCGAGATCATCGGGAAGACCGACGAAGACCTGTTTCCCAGTGACGTGGCGAAGCCGACCACCGAGATAAAACTGGCGGCTATCGAGACAGAATCGCGCGTCGAACGGGAGTTCACGTTTCTCAAACCCCAGGGCCAGAACCGGTATCGGGCCGCCGCCGAACCGCTGCGCGACGACGACGACGGAGACGTGACCGGCGCGGCGTTCGCCGCGGTCGATCTGTCAGACCGCTACGGGTTGCTCGACCGGACCAGCGACGCGGTGTACACCGTCGACGCCGACTGGGTCGTGACATTCTGGAACGAACGGATGGCGGCACGAACCGGCGTCGAACCGGAGGCTATCGTCGGCAAAACGCTGTGGGAGGTGTTCGGCGCGGACATCCCCGACGCGCTCGAAGCGCGCTATCGCGAAGTGATGGAGACCGGCGAGCCGGCAGAATTCGAGCAGTACGTGCCCGACCCGTTCGACTACTGGGTCGAGATCCGCGCGTTCGCCGACGACGACGGGCTCTCGGTGTATTCCCGTGACGTGACCGAGCGCAAAGCGTACGAACAGCGCCTCAGAGAGCAACGCGACGCACTGGACGTGTTGAACCAGGTCCTGCGTCACGACATCCGAAACGACCTCCAGTTGGTCGTCGCTTACGCCGACCTCATCTCGGAAGACGTGGACGAGGAACACCAGGCGAACATCCAACGCGTCCTGGACAGCGCGCGCCACGCCGTCGACCTCACGACGAGCGCGCGAGAGATATCGGACGCGGTCCTCTCGGCCGACGAGGCGACCCAGCGAGTCGACCTCGAGGCGACCCTCGACCGGGAGATTGCGGACGCCAGAGCGGCGTATCCGCACGCATCGATCACGGTCGAGGACTCGCTCCCGGCGGTGACCGTGCTCGCTGACGACATGCTCGACTCGGTGTTTCGCAACCTGATCAAAAACGCGATCCAGCACAGCGACCGCGACGAGCCAGCAGTTGACATCGGCGTCGAAGTGGCCGCTGACGAGGTGATAATTCGGGTCTCAGACGATGGTCCAGGCATTCCCGAAGACAGAACAGAGACCGTCTTCGAACAGGGCGAGAGGGGACTCGACAGTGAGGGGACCGGGATCGGTCTTACCCTCGTCGAGACGCTCGTCGAGAACTACGGTGGTCGGGTGTGGGTCGAGGACGGCGACCCCATCGGTGCAATGTTCGGGGTCGAACTCCCGCGCGTCCGGACCGACTGACTGTCTCAGCGACATGACCGGCGCGGCCGTGGCCGCCTGTCGGGAAACGCTTTTGCCCCGGTCTACCGATTGTGCCCCCAATGACCGGAGGGTTCGGCACATTGTCGGCTGACCGGCGGCGAGGTGAGTCAGCGTGACACACGACGACGACGTCGAGGACCTGCGCGAACGCAAGGAACGCGCTCGCAAGGGCGGCGGCGAGGAGCGCATCGAAGCCCAGCACGACCGGGGCAAGATGACCGCCCGCGAACGCATCGATTACTTCCTCGACGACGACACCTTCGTCGAATTAGACCAGTTACGCGAGCATCGCTCGACCAACTTCGACATGGAGGAAAAGACCTTCCCCGGCGACGGCGTCGTCACCGGCTACGGCAAGGTAGACGGCCGAACCGTCTTCGTGTTCGCCCACGACTTCACCGTACTCGGTGGCTCGCTCGGCGAGGCCTTCGCACAGAAAGTCTGCAAGGTCATGGACAAGGCCATGGAGACCGGCGCGCCCATCATCGGCCTCAACGACTCCGCCGGAGCGCGCATCCAGGAAGGCGTCGAGGCGCTCGCGGGCTACGCCGACATCTTCCACCGGAACCAGCTAGCCTCCGGCGTCGTCCCGCAGATTTCGGCCATCATGGGGCCCTGCGCCGGCGGTGCAGTGTACTCCCCGGCCATCACGGACTTCATCTTTATGGTCGAGGAGACCAGCCACATGTTCATCACCGGCCCGGACGTCATCGAGACGGTCACCGGCGAGGAGGTCACCTTCGACGAACTCGGCGGCGCGAAGACCCACACCGGCGACTCGGGCGTCGCCCACTTCGCGCCCGCAGCGGAGGAAGAGGCCCTGGACGACATCCGCTACCTCCTCTCGTTCCTGCCCTCGAACAACGCCGAAGACCCGCCGCGGGTCGACCCCTGGGACGACCCAGACAGGGCGGACGAGGGCCTCCGCGACGTGGTGCCCGAGTCGCCGCAGAAGCCCTACGACATGAACGACGTCATCGAGGGCGTCGTGGACGAGGACTCCTATTTCGAGGTCGCCGAGCGCTACGCCCGGAACCTCGTCACCGGGTTCGCCCGCCTCGACGGGCGATCTGTCGGTGTGGTCGCTAACCAACCGCGGGTCAACGCCGGCACGCTCGACATCGACTCCTCGCTCAAGGGCTCGCGGTTCGTCCGCTTCTGTGACGCCTTCAACATCCCCATCGTCACCTTCGTCGACGTGCCCGGGTTCATGCCCGGCAAGGACCAGGAGAAAGGCGGGATCATCAAACACGGCGCGAAACTCCTCTACGCCTACTCCGAGGCGACCGTGCCGCTGATGACCGTCATCACCAGGAAGGCCTACGGCGGCGCCTACGACGTGATGGCCTCGAAGCACGTCGGCGCCGACGTGAACTACGCATGGCCAAGTGCGGAAATCGCCGTGATGGGACCAGAAGGGGCCGTGAACGTCCTCTACGACGACGAACTGGAGGCCGCCGAACAGGTCGAGGAAAAACGCCAGGAACTCATCGACGAGTATCGCGACGCCTTCGCCAACCCCTACACCGCGGCCAAACGCGGGTTCGTCGACGACGTCATCGAACCGCCGGAGACGCGAGCGCGACTCATCGGCGACCTGGAGACGCTGCACACCAAGCGCAAGGACCACCCGGACCGCAAGCACGGGAACATCCCGCTGTAAGGCGGCTTTCGGTAGTTTTATTGACGCGAATTTAGCAGTCGAACCAACGACACGTCCGGCGTCCTCGCCGGACCGAACACATCCCACGATGATTCAGACGCCACCGAAGCGATTGCTCGCGACGTTCTGTCTCGCACTGCTCACTGTCACGGCCGGGTGCGGATTCATCGCCGGGTCCGGCGGTCAACCGACGCCCACGGCGGCGGCTGGGACCGACGAGCCGACACCTACAGAGCGTGTGGCACCGACTGAGACGTCCGCCGACACGCCGTCGGTGACAGCGACCGGCACGTCAGAAGGGAGCGACACCGCGACGCCGACGGTCTCTGAAACCCCGGAGCCCGAACAGGAAGGCGTCAGCGTCGACGGGAACCTCTCGTTCGACGCCACCGCGGTGCTGGAACGAGTAGAACAGTTGCACGGGGTCGACGTGGACCCGCCGAACGTCGTCGTCGGGGAGACAAGACCGATCACTGCGTTTGGAACACCGTTCTATCAGTCCTTCAGGGTGACCGGCACCCTGGGAGCCGCGGGGCAGGCGAACCGCCGTGGCTCGCTCTTCATCTCGTCTGAAATCAGTCACTCTGAGGTCGTGCTCGCACACGAGTTCGCTCATCACGTCCACTCCCAGGTCGGGTGGTACCCCACTGGCCTATCGAGTGTCAGTGACGACGAACAACGGGCTGCCGGTGCCGTCTTTGAGGGGGCTGCGACCTACACCGCGGACAGGTACGTGGTAACCTACGATGACACCCTCCCAACGAACTCCGAGTTACATCAGACGGATTACGGACGAGGGTCTCCGGCGTTCAGATTGTTCGTTGCTCCGTATATGGTCGGGTCCGACTACATCGAGGCACAGGTCGACTCCCCGAGCGAACTCGAACCCGTCCTGCGCGACCCGCCAGCGACGACTGAACAGCTCCTACACCCGCAACGCAACGTCTCGCTCGGCAACCTGACCGTCCAGTCGCACGAATCGAGAGACTGGGCGCTCGAATTCGGCCACTACGCCTCCGACGCTGACAGGCGCGGCGAACTCCTGGTCCGCGAACTCTTGCGCCTGGAGCTCGACCGCGAGCGGGCCGATGCCGCCGCGAACGGCTGGGACAACGACCGAAGTCTCACCTTCACCAGCACGGCCGACGAGAACGAGACCGGCGTCGCCTGGACGATCCGCCTCGAAAACGCCAGTGAAGCCGACGAACTCGCAGCGCCGTTCGAGACGTTCGCCGAGCGACGAGCGGCGAACACCAACTCGTCCTTTGCGGGAAGGCGCGTCGCACCGGAAACCGTCGTCGTCCTCGCCGGAAACGAATCGTTCGTCGACGGCACGACCGTTTCCGGAACGAACGAGTCGGTCCGCGTCACGCCGCCAGGGACCGACGAGACTGCAGCGAGCGCGACGGCGAAACCCGCGCTCGTGGGTTAGTCTCGGGAGACTCGCCAGCCGACCACGCCACAGAGCGCGAACCCGTAGGCGTTGAGCGACCCGTGCAGCGTCACCATCCGGCCGATACCGAGGCCGAGTGGGTTCGTCCCGGAGAAGGCGGCGATGCCATAGCCCAATGCCAGGACCATCGACACCGGGAGCGCCAGTGCAGCGACGGCGACCAGCGCACCCGGAATCAGGTCGAGCGTCGGCACCACCCGAAGGAGTACGAGCAGGCCGAACGCGGCGACCGCCACGGTGAAGCCGCCGACTGCGACGACTTCCACGAGCGGCGAGAACGAGATGCCGACGGCGATTATCGCGGGTCCCATGAGAATCACGCTGGCGACGGTCCGTGCGAGCCCCCCGAAGCCGCCGAGGTGTCTGCCAGTGACCCCGGCGAGGACCGGGAGCGTGAACCCCGCGAAGTGGAAGTGCACGGCGGTCAGGAAGACGATGATCGGGTCGAACCAGAAGGTGATCCCCTGCTGGTAGAGGACGAGCGCCACCGCAGCGACCGATACGTACCCGAGGCCAGCGTCGACGAGCGTCTCAGAGAGGTCCCGTGGCGACCGATAGAATCCACGATCCCTGGCTCGAACGAATCCAGCCAGTCCGAGCAGTCCGGTCACCGGGAGCCAGGCGGCCGCTGTCAGAGTCGCCAGACTCCCCGCGGAGAACAGCGAGAGGAGGAGCAGGGCAGCCCCCACTGGCTGTCCCACCGCTGCGAGCGACAGCAACCGGCCCGCGGTGCCGTCGAATCCCCGTTGTGCGGCGAGCCCGATGCCAATTGGCACGACCACTAGCGGCGCGAGCGCGAGTGCTCGTTCCACAGCCGTGAGTCCGCCGAGGAGCGACGCGAGCACCCACACGACGCCGCCCCCCACTGCCGCCAGATCCGTCACCCCCATTCCACGAACCGTCGGGAGCGACGAGACTCCAGTTCGATCGGCCGTCTCGGTCGCCGTCTCGCCCCCTGTCGCGGCGGCCCCACCGTCGCTCATGGCGGGAGCGGGTCGATTCCGGTCGTCGGTCGCAACTCCTGCGGGACCGTCTCCATCGCCTCCTGGTCCTGCGTGAACGACCCGCGATAGCCGAGGATGTGCCCCGCGAGCTGGCTCTCCACCGTCGCGGTGACGTGGAACTGCTCCTGGGCCTCGTCGTACTGGTCCCTGACGGTGACCTCGACCGCCAGCGGGCCTGGCGTCGGAAGATACCGGCCCCCGACTCGGGTCCACTGTTTCCCGCCTTCGACGACCAGCGCGCCGTCTTCGACGCGCGGGTGCAGTTCCGAAACGACGTGCCCGCCGGTGCCGAGGAAGTCGAACAGTCGCTCGCGTTCGGCGTCCCACACCGTCGTCGAGTCGAACACGCGGCGCTTACCGTCGAACTGGAACGCTCGGCGCGTCGTGAGCGCCTCGTAACCCGCCGAGTCACGCCAGCCGACGGTCGTCACCGTAAAGGGAATCTGCTCGCCCGATTCTGGAAAGAGGAGGTTCCGGAACGGCATGAGGTACAACACCGGGAGCGCGAGCGTCCCGCGCGTGATGTCCATCAGGCCGCTGCCGACCGTCGCGTAGTCGTCCTCGGGCCCGAGGCCGTAGCGCCCGCGGACCTTCGGATGCAGATCCGCCGCCTCGTCGCCGAGGGCGTACTCGTAGACGCCCGTCACGTCCCGCTCACCCGACCCGTGCGACCGCGCTGTCCACGATCCGTACCACACCGGGACCGCCGCTGCACAGGGTCCATAGATAGTACTCCCGGCGGCTGACACAAAACCGTTTGTCGTGGCGTGGTACCACCGAACAGGGAACGCGGACGTGCTGAAGCGTCGGGCTGGTCGCTATTCGTCGCGCAGGAGGGCGGCGTCGCCGTGGCGCTCCCGGAGAGCGTCGAGATAGGCCTGTGACTCGCGCACACGCGGGGTCGGCGACTCGTAGGCGTGGTCGAACCACTCGTCGACGTCGGGGTCGTATGCCTCCGCCTGTTCGATCAGGTCGGCGACTCGCTCGCGATTGCCGTCCTCGATAGCGTCGACTCGCTGATCGTCCAGCAGGTCCCGGTCACGGAGGAACTGTTCCATCCGTTGAATCGGGTCCAGTTCCTTCCAGCGTTCGACTTCTGCGTCCTCCCGGTAGTTCGACGGGTCGTCGGCCGTCGTGTGCGCGCCGTAGCGGTACATCTCCGCCTCGATGAGGGTGGGACGCGCCTGCCCCTCGTCCGGGGCGCGGGCTTTCTCGACTGCGGCCTTCGTCGCGCGATAGACCGCGAGCGGGTCCATCCCGTCGACGCGGAGGCCGTCGAACCCGTAGGCGTCGGCCTTCTGTGCGATGGTCGCACTCGCCGTCTGTCGCTCGCGCGGGACCGAGATGGCGTACTGGTTGTTGTTACAGAAGAATATCGCTGGCGCGTCGAAGACGCCGGCGAAGTTGAGTGCCTCGTGGAAGTCCCCCTCGGAGGTCGCGCCGTCGCCGAAGTGACAACAGACGACGCAGTCGTCGCCTTGCAGGCGGGCCGCCCACGCCATCCCCGTGGCGTGGGGGAGATGGCCAGTGATAGAGATGTTGAGCGGGAAGATGTTTCTCGAGGCGAGCCACTCGTTGCCGACCTCGTGGCCCTTCCAGTAGAGGAGATACTCGGGTTCGATGCCGCGAGCGACCACGGCCCCGTGTTCGCGATACTGGTCGAGGATCCAATCGTCCTCGCGCAAGGCGTGGGTCGAGCCGACCTGTGCCCCTTCCTGTCCCGCGAGCGGTGGATAGGTGCCCATTCGGCCCTGGCGCTGGAGCGAGACGGCCCGCTCGTCGAGGTGCCTGGCGAGTTTCATCTCGGCGAACATGGCGAGCAGTTCCTCGTCCGGGATGTCGGGGACCACCGCACCGTCGCGGACCTGCCCGTCCTCGTCGAGCACCTGTACCACGTCGTCGTCGGGCGCGATGAGCGGCTCCGGTGTCACTGGTCCAGCGAACGGCGACGGCGAGTATAATCGTTTCTCCTGTCTGAACGCAGCGTGAAAACGGACGAAGGGTTAATATATCAGTATAGATGATGAGGTTCACGAATACATGACGCTGTCTGATAGACACAAGTTGACGAGTACGTTGTACCTACGAGGCATCGATTTCAGGGGCAGGGGAGGGTCGACATCCGTCGGGTTCGGGCGGTTTTCGGCCGGGGTGCCCGGTGACCACCAGTGAGCGACGACTCACCTGGTGGACCCGTACTTTCGGTCGTGCGCACCATCGTTCCCGACGCCATCCGGGAACGATACGCGCTCAAATTCCTGATCGTCTTGCTCGTGATGGGCCTCGCAATCGGGGCCGTGGGTGTGTTCGCGACCGGACAGATCACCGATCAGACCCAGGACCGCATCGAGAACGAGTACAGCAGTCTCGCCGACCAGGAAGCGGCGATCATCTCCCAGTGGACACAGCGCAACCGTCAGTCGGTGAAGCTGGCATCCAACAGCGAGGTGTGGGCGTCCGAGGACACCTCGGCGATAGAACGGGCGGCCCGCAACCTCAAGAGTGACTCCACCGACATCGACGAGGTGCACGTCACGTACGCGAACGTGAG
>ENA-ORCR01000581-ORCR01000581.1-marine-metagenome-genome-assembly--contig:-NODE-581-length-17918-cov-2.492405_pt1 | contig 17918 bp, 12 predicted proteins | sample MGYA00237782_ERZ508514 | MGnify/ENA primary metagenome ERZ508514 (study PRJEB26185, sample SAMN06268960) | marine metagenome | isolation source: Eden Landing Ponds, San Francisco, CA, USA | place...
CGCCCCAGCAACCTGGACGACTTGCTCGCAGCCGTGCCGCAGCCACCCGCTCAGCGTGAACGGCGAGATCTGACCTTCAATCTGATTCATCGGATCATCCGACTCATACCGATCCGCCGACGCATGATGCCGATCCGTGACGATCCCATCACCCGGAGACAGCAAATCGATTTCCATCCCCACGTACACGTCCGGCAGCAACATCTCCTCCACCGACCGCGGCACATCCAACTCGATATCGAGGTGCGAATCCACGAGGGGTGACGTCATCGCTGCTCACCCCAGAACAACCCGCGAACCACGTCACCATCCGCTCCGTCGGCTCGACGACGCGCCTCACCCGCAGAGACCTCCACAGATGCCTTGGTGGACTCCCGCTCCTCAACACCGGAGGCAACGTTTGACTCCGTGCTACCACCATCCGGAATCAGACGTAGTGACTTCGTCGCTGCCGCGCTCACCCCAACCACTTCAGGCGCAAGCAACACCGGCCACGACGACTGCGTCGCCCCATCCGAACACCACCCAACACGCCCCTCGACGAGCAACTCTCGCACACCTAAGGTAAACACCTCAATCTGCGTATACCGACCATCACCACATACAATATGGCCGATTTGGTATCGTACCGAGCCCGCCGGCCGGAACACGTACACAACAACCGCATCACCCTCAAGAAGAGGAGAACCGAACGCTTGACACGTCGCGGCCCCTTCCCCGAGCGAAATTTGTTCTAATTGTGATATGTCTTCAGTTAGCTGGTCACCGACAACCTCTTGCTTCGACGGATTTGATTTTTCCATGGGTTCTCACGTGCTGTGTGAAACCCAGTCCGAGTGTCCCTAGCACTCGGGCGTTTTCGCTGAATCCACGCCCTTCGGGGACCGGGCTTCTACACCATCACCTACATCGTGTAATGGTATAAGTGTTTCCCATCTCCGTCTAAGGAAATGGTTTCCAACCCATCACCTACATAGGTGATGCCTACGAATCGATTACTGTGCCGGGGAAAGATCGAGAGGAAGAGTCTGGAAAATATACGACCAGCTACCCAGATTCCGATTTTTTAGATGCCATCCGAGAATATGGTGGGATGGCAGGAACCTCTGAAATAGCCCAAAATGTTGGCTGTACCCGTCGAACGGCATACACACGTCTCCAGTCACTCGAAGAAGAAGGCCAAGTTAGTAATCGGAAAGTAGGGAACTCTCTCCTCTGGAGTATCTCTGATTAACACACCAGATGCTATGTTTGTAGCGTTTTGTTTGGTTCGAGCACCTGCATCAGATTTAGTGTGGACTACTCGATTGAACCCAGAAACGACAGCAGAGTAGCGTCGCTCACAATGTGGAGGCAAAGCGGAGGGAAAATATCCATAAAATCCTTTTCCTCTGGTGGATAGCCACACAATTAAAATCACAACTTTGGGTGATTGCTACGTTAGGCACAGATAGCTATTGTAATGTGGCGGTATGGAACAATGGGGTCAAAGATTGGATTCCACTAATCTCTGTCCGCAGGCAGGGCGATACTCATGCAAATTCAGTTCTACATAGTTAGAGGGACTAATGCTGGCATTCCGAGAACGACCTTATGTACTGGGGCGGAGCGACGTATCTCCTATTTCTACGACTTCTTCGATCCCGCCCCGGCGAGCCTGTTCAAGACGGATATACAGCTTTTTCGGTTCGACGGCTTCTTTGATCGTCTCAAAAATCTCAGCACCCAGACTCTCAGCAGAGATCTCAGTATCTCTGAACGATTCAATATATTTTTTCAAACTCTTGCTTTCAATGCAACTGTCTGTAGGCGTATATCGTAGTGTTAGGACATAATAATCAGGGCCGCCGAAATCAAACGGGCAAAGGGCAGTTAACTCATCAGTAGTAAACGTGTAGACCTGCTTGGCCTCGCTAGCTGGTGCATCAAACACTTCAATAATACTATGAGATGTTTCACGGAGTTCTTTGCTCATAACCAATTAAACGTAACCCGAATAAGCCAAAAGTCTGGCGACATCCCAGCCACCATCCAAGATCCCGTGCTACTCATACATTGCCCGACATTACCTACTCTCGGAAAAATAAGATACAGAATGGGTGTTTATCGACCAAAGAGCGAGTTTTTGGATAGACCAGTTTGGACTAGTCTGAGCCCGAAAGTTTGGTAGTGTCGAATTTTACGAATGGAATAAACATTTCATCAAATGTGAGGCCTCCATGTGTCGCAGTTAATTTTTCACCGTGCGAATAGTACCGGCGTCGATATCGAAGGGTCCGACCGTCACATTTCTCTTCCGTGAGTGCCCGGAATTGCCGCATTTGCTTCTCTGATAGGATCTCAAAATACTGATTGGTTGTCCGGTTCCCATAACTTTGCCTCCCCGATTTAGATCGAAGTCCCACAACTCGTTGGCCCAGGTCAGTATAATGTTCACCCATCTGTTTTAATGCATTATTCGCTTCTCCGTGAGTCAGGCTTTTCAATGTATCACGGGTTCGAAGCATTCCGTGGTCTGCAGTCAAGATAGGCAGAATGTCATTACCTAAGCGGTGGGACAATTGTCTAATGAACATCACCAAATCATCTGCAACTCCTGGAATAAGTGAGTCCGCAACATGGTCCATTCCTTCATGTAATTGATCGATTTGATTATGCTGGAGTAGACTTACTGACTTATCATGCCTAGCCACTGCGGAGGCTACATGGCCGATCGTTTCTTTTTTCAAAGCAGCATCCTCGGCTCTTAGGCCTTCCAAATGGTGGAATTCATCCGCAGTCTCCTCCAGTACACCGCTAAAGCCTGGCTGAGGCGGGAGATAAGAAAGTGCTTGCGTGAACGCTCCTGCTTCTTCCGCTTTGTCAAACAGGTGGCCATCCTCCGGTTGCAACGATGACTGAATATCGTCTCGCCCATGGCCCATCGGGAACTGCCCCGTGAACAATGAATAGTGACTCGCCCCTGTTTCCGAGGGGAAGATAGTCGTCATGAGTTCATTTGAGATGATACCCTCCGTCTCCCATGCTTGAATCTGGTCGTTGTTATGGGTGGCTTCTAACCACTGTCGAAGACCAAATCCGTCAGAAACGATTAACAAAATATGGTCATATTCGTCCAATAGATCCGCAATGCGCGACGGGATATCAGGAATCATGGCGATCGGACGGTCTTCCGGATCCGAATTCGCCCATCCCCGATAATTATTACGAATATACTCTTCACACTCTGCTAAAATCTTGTCTGCTAGCTCCGGCTCCGACTCCGCAAACTGGGTTGAAAGTGATGCCTCACGAGCTAGCTGTTCATCGTACAGGGAGACGCAATCGCCCGGCGAGGTAGGGGTAGGTGGGTTTAATGACTTGAGCATGTCTCGAGCGGCTTCGATATCGTTCTGGAGCGTTTCACCTTGCCCCCCAAGCAATGGCTTCAGTATGGCCAATATGTCTTCAAGAGTTTCAATCGTCTTCTCAATCTGGGCCGCATCTTCAGCTATAGCACGATCCAGTGACGCGATTATCTTTTCAGATTCAAGTGCTGAGAGTACTGGTTCCACAAAATCTGGTGGGGATTCGTATAGCGCTAGAGGAATCTGCTCAAGCTGCATCAAAACCGACTCTTTTAGCTTATCAGGCTTGCTCTCCTCTATATATCGAAGTACGTCTGCTTCATCAATCGATAAACCGTCGCCAATATTTAGAAGGCGCTGATCATCAGCAGCTTCCCGAGCCAGCGAATATGCTTCGGAAGATGCTGTTGTTGCCAAGACATCTTTAAGCGATTTATCCAAATCACCAATCTCTTCAGTGGTCCACAATGACAGAATTGCTTTTTCGAGTTTTGTTTCGAGACGATGGCCCGTATTTTCTTTCGCAGCTTCTAACAGCGCACAAGCACTCCACTTTATCCTATCTTCATCGTTAGATTTGGCGTAATCAAGGGCTTGAATCCCACCCTCATTGAGGGTGTCACCGTCAATCCAGTCGAGCTCAGACAACCACTCTCGATACCGATCGTCAGCCTGTCCCGGTACCTCCAGTGCATTACTGAATTCTGAATCCTCAAGAAGACGATGAATAACTTGTTGGCGAATATTTTGAGATTTTTCGATTCTCAGGCATTCTGCAACTAAAACCGGATATTCAGATACCAATTCATCCGACGGAATATAATCCTCACCAGTCCGAGTCGAGACGATCAGATTTACCGCTTCAATAAGGTATTTTCTTGGGACTCTCGTCGGTTCATCAATATATTCTCTCAGTCTTCGCATATCCTGAAACCAGAGATCAGCATTAGCCCGTAGAATAACACCGGCGATATCCTGATATTCCTCAATTACCCTCGGTGCATCAGTTATTTTTGATCGTGCAACGAGAGCCGGCCATTCAGATCGAGTCTGGTCTATGTTCCTTGTGACATATGTTCTCTCGATTTGACCTTTGTCCAGATTGTCCCGAACTTGGCGTAGTTCCGACTCACTAACTAGGTTGATGACTTCAGCTGTTTCTTCATCCAGAGACTCAACTACATTAGTCTCTACGGACGGGCGCTCAAACCACCGATCGGGATCATGAACAATCTTCATATATTTATGTCATGACGACGCTGCCATCATAACCCAATGCAAGCTCATCATCACTAATGAGGGAATTAAGCGCCTCAACGATTTCTTCCGGTGTTTCCTGGAAAGCTTCCTCTGGAACCTCTTCCACAAGTTCATCGGGGGTAACAGATTGGCGGGCCCGTACTAATTTTTGAATCCGCTCCTCTTTGGAAGGAACATCAATCTCAAGAGCCTCATTAATCGCTTCAATACGCTCTAACGACACATGAACCTGGTCAGCTGGCTCTGACCCTGGATCATTTTCACGCAGGTCTTTCACTTCCTCAAGCTTTCCTGGTGGAAGGTCACCTTTCTCGCTCTGGAAGTATTCATCCTCTATCTTTAGGATACGCTCTGCAAGGGACTCAAATTCAGATGTAGCCGACTTGTACTCCTCATACCGCTCAATCATCTTGCCCAACTCCTCTACTGTCGATGGTCGAACTTCGAGAACCTTGTCACCAATCTCTTCAAGATCTTTAACAAACCCCTCGAAGTCACTCCGCCATTCCTGAGCTTCCGTCCTTACCCCAGGAACCTTGATCTTGGAAAGGATTGCCCAGCTTGGATCTGAGTCGATTTTTCGAGCAGCAGCACGCACATCCCCAACAGCAGAGGAGATCTTGCTTGCCTGTTGAGTGATTTCTTGATCGACCTTCTGCTTAGTCTCACGGGCCTCGGTGTAGATCGCGTCAGTGTTCTGTTTTGCTGTCTCTAGATTATCAACTTCCTCTTCATCTAGACTACTGAAACTGACACTGTTAACCCGAGATGCGAGTGTCGAATACTCGTCGGCAGCCTCTTTGTATTTATTCACTGCTACCTGGGCCAATTCTGCTAACTCCAAATCACTTTCAATATCGTACTTTTCATACTCCGTATCTTCAATATTTATTAAACAATCGCGCACTTCCACAGCGATCCGACAAGTTCTCTTTGCATACCTCGTTTTATCTTTGAACGTTTCGACAGTCACTACCGCAGACCGTACCTTCTCTGGATCCGGTCTCATCTCCTCGAACGCAGTGACGACCTTCTTGATCTCTTCTTCTTTACTGTAATCGTTGTATGGCCCAATCTTAGCGAACTCATCGACGAATTCGTTCCGTAGGGCCTGAAGTTGTCCGAAAACACTATCGCCAGCATCACTTGTTAGATTACTTTCAATATAGCCACGAGCGCCGTTTGAAAGGTTTGCGGCGACAGAATTCAAACCAGAAACTTCATTGAAAAACTCATCCGACCGAAGTTCCTTCTCCGGTGCTTCTTCCCGGATTCCGTTGATCAACTTCTCGGTATCCGCGAGCTCCTGAGCATACGACGTATTTTCAAAACTATCAATTGTATCAATTACCAATCCTTGAATATTAGTGATATCTTCGATCAAGGTCTCAACGGGGTTAGATACACTGGAGTCATTGTCGAGGTCTTTTAGTCGCTCTAATTCCCGATTACAGTGGCCCAACTGTTTGATCAGGTCGTCCCGCGATTGGATGTTATTTTCGCGGAAATCCTCAGGGAAGGCATCATCTGTTAACCACTCAACAACAGTTTCAACAGCTTTCAAGTACTCTCGTGCCTCGAAGAGATCGTTACTCGTTTGTTGGACTGTTCCATTCTCCGTGCGCACTTTCCCGCGCTCACACAAGAGATCAACAAACTGAGCTACGTCATCGTTCGGATATCCCTCTTTCTCCAACTTCGAGTAAAGTTCGCTTTTCTCAATCCCGCCTTCATGTTCCCTGATAGCATCAAGGATTAGGTTCTCTGAGTTGCTGATTTTAATTTCTACCGTATATGTATTTGATCCAGTAGATTTGACCAAATCATAGTTTTTCCATTCATTAATGTAGTCTTGAATAGCCTGCTTTCCTTCAGCATATCCAAGATCTCTGACCTCATCATAACTGAATTGACGGCCGGTTAACCCCTCATCAAGGGCCTCACGATACGCTTTTAACGCATTGCCGTTCATCATCTCTAATGGGCCAGGATACTCCGGATAGATCGTCTCTAATTGCTGGGCGAGACTAGTCCCAAATTGGAACGCGTCGATATTGAGAACCTCGCCCACAACATAGGACTTGATCGAAGAGAGCAGTGTGTGCCCACCCTGCTCTAATTGATCTGAAAGCTGGCGATAGGCGCAAATCCACTGCTTCGCGGAGTATTCTAACTCTTCCACCTCGTATTCCCAGTCCTGGGTGAACGGGTTGGGTTCTATACTATAAATGCGATTACTGTCAAATCTTCCCCCGGAGAGGTTAATAGTGACAGCTAATTCTGCATCTTCGTTCTTACGCAGCGATTCGAGTTTCTCTTCTGAGTGGTTCCCTGTAGTAACCAGAATCCTCCGGTCATGGAAGTGCCCATACGTACTGTCGAGTAAGAAATAATGGTCTTCATCGTCGTAGGACCCGGCAACTAAGTCAGATTCAAACGGTGGCTGCTCACGGAGGATTCTTGCGAGATTACGATAGACGAACTCATCATCCTCAGATGTGTTCGCCATGACTGTTGCAACGGTCTTCGTCAGTTCCCCACTGTCCTGCTGTTCTTCCTCATCGAGAAGCTGACTGATTTGATTTTGATGAAGTTGGTATATCGTCTCGTTGTTGATCTGTTGTTGCGTTATCCAACCGCCACTGGATAGGTTTTTTAGACACTCTTCCAGAGAGGCTTCATCCATCATAAAAATATCTGACAACTCTCTCTTAGAAATCCCCTCCTGAAGGACGGCAGCTATACTAGTGAGAATACCTTGTTCATCATGCTCAACCATTTTATCGAGTTGTTCACGAACAAAGATCCCACCTTCCCCAGTATTCCGCGCGGAGGTTTCTGTTAAAATATCGCCTGGGGTAACCCAACGAAGATCGTCACGCTGCAGAAAGGTTTCAAAAGCCTCTCTCATCAGCTTGATCGCTGTTCGGTTAGAGTTCCCTCGGCGGGCGATCTGGTGAATTGCTCGTAACGTCGTCACGTGGAGCGGGAAGTACTCGTTGTCTGCAATCTTCGGTAGAGAGACATCGTCACGTACAAGATACTTATTTCGCCGCTCTGTCCAGGTTTTTGAAAGCTCTTCTTCGTTAAGTGGACGAAGACGGGTATGTTGACGGGGTTCCGGTCCAAATGCCCGATCCATCATAGCCTGATGGACACTTTCGAACCGATTCCACTGATCCCTGGGTGCTGTCATCACCATTAGGACCGGGGTATCTGCATCAATCTGATCGAAGAATTCGCGGTACTTGTCCAAGTCCTGATAGTCAATGTCTTCTCCTCGGGCGATGCCTTCGATCTCGTCCATTAATAGGACGATTGCGTCGTACTTCTCCTTCTGGATCGTCTGCTTGCACCCCGACGAGAAGGCATGACCAGCAGCTTCACCCCGAATTCCAGAAACTTCCCTTCCTGAGAAAATCTCTTCAGCCTTTTTTCGAGAATGGCCTTGCTGAATGAGGTCCTCGATTACGTCTTGAGTCTCGTCGGTTTTGACCTCGGGTATTCGATCTGATGCATCCGGGCCGAGCTCAACTTTCACACGTTCACGGAGAGCCTCCACGATATCTGCTGGATTCCTCGTGAATTGGAACGGGTCCAAAACCAACAGGCGCATGTCCTCCGGACAAACCAAGTCCGAGTCATTACTGAGGAGGTCATGAATAGCAGTAAGGAAATGGGTCTTCCCATCCCCATACTGCCCGACAACACCGTACCCTTTCGTTTCAGGATACTTTTCGCTCGTAGCCTTGTATTTGGTGAGTAACTCCTGTATCTCTTGCAATCCCTCTCGGTGAACGTCTCCCAAAGAGGTTACGCGAGCATATTCCTCGATATTGCTTCGGATCTCTTCTTGCTCATATTCCCCTGGGCGTGTATTACCCAGACGAACTACGATCTGGAAGGCACTACGATTGTCTTTGAAGTATCGGCTCGGGGGGTCAGTCTGTGTGTCAACCATAATTATTCTAGACTCTCTTCGAAGGATTGAACGATCGTGTGATAACCATAGTCAGTACTCACAGCATTCGGATCGAGGCTGATTTCAGTCCCATCGTGTAGTTTGTTTAGATTTTTCACGACATGGTCAATTGTTAATCGATTAATCTTCGAACTGTCGATTTGGATGCGCCCTATACTCTCAATCACGGTTTCGAACCAGTCGTTCTGGTACCAAGATGGTAGAATCAACCAAATCGATCTGTCAAATGCTGCAAGTTCAACTTCGATTGTTTCATGTATCGCCTCCAAGTAAGAGCGCTGCTCAGGGATGACGTCAAAGTTATCCACCACCACGACGTCGATGTTCCCATCCATTTCATCACTCAGGTCGCTGCTTTCCCCGTATAATTCTGATGCCGTAAAGTAACCAAACTCTATATCTTTGGCTCGGAGAAAGTGCCTGACGGCAAACGTTTTCCCCGCACCCACATCACCGACGATCCTGGTATCTTCCTCGGGTGAAAGACGCGAAGCGATACCCTGTTGATGCTCTGTTAGTGAATAACGCTCAGGGTAACTCCAGAGTTCGGATCGCATTATGATGCCAATCTAAACCTCTAAACCCTATTATAATAAATTGTTCCTTAGCGCAGTGAACAGTTCATCACCAACTTGAACCTCAAAAATCCCTCCGAAGGGAGTTGTCCGTGAGGTATCACCCGTTGTTCGATATGTAAATAGGTTGTATCGCTTCCGGACCTTTTTTAATAGCTTTTCGCAACTCTCCGGTTCGCAATGTACCAGACGGGGAAGCCTTTCTCTAAGGACGGGTGCATCAACTGTCGCCCTATCCACGCCTAGAAGGAAAATGCCATATGATATCGCCTCCAGTGTTGGTTGGGTTCGCCGAATACATTTGTGGCCATCATCGAACTTGTTTACGACACCGAATTCCTCCAAGATATTCAGCGCATTTCGTACCGAATTACCCTGGGAGCTTGAATCCGTAGTGGCAATTTTGACCATTTCATCATGGATCTCCTCAGACGTTAAGACTTCATTGAAATTCAGCATGATATCAAGAGTATAGGCAATTGTCGGCATCGCTCGAAAGTGCTGAATAAACATGTCCCTGAGGAGATCCATCCGGCTTTGTGCGGCCACCTCTCCCGCGAATTCCCCGGCCGTAGTTGGCTTATTGTTTCTATCTAGAAATCCTAGCTTCTTTACAAATGCATTCGTTTCTTTTGCTGATTCCCGTGTCTCACCAGCATATGACTGGAATCGATCCAGCATCGCATCGCGGTCATAATTCACGCTTTCACCGGTATGATGGACTACTTCGATGTACTGGCGAAGATTTTCTCGACTCCGCGCGCGAACATGTTGTGACTTGGCAGACTCGGTAATACCTGCGAAATGTAGGTCAGTCATCTAACTCATTCCCCATCAGTATCATTGTACGTCCATTCTCTGTTGATCTGCGGGAGAGCTCGCTATATCCGACTGCCTCCCAAAACCCCTTTGCTTTACTGTCAGCGCCCGTCTCTGCGATTATTGTGTCCTTCTTGTAATAGACAGCAAACCGTTCAGATTCACGGACTAGTGCTCGACCAAGATCCTGATCTCTGGCATCTGGATGGACAGCGATCAGTCTGATTTGAGCTCGATTGTCTGCCAAAGCTCTCGATTCGCACCAAACCATCGATGCGGCTATGATATCGTCATCGGGATCAGTTATATAAAATATTTCCCGATCATCACGACGCACTGCCCTTTCCAGAGCATCCCTATACGTGAACCAATGAAGTTCCTCTTTGATTTGCTTCTGATTAAATAGATTTTGAATCGTATCAATATGGTGGGGTTGATCGGCTACCTCAATGGTTGGCTCCTGTAACGACATTTTAACTTTCTCCACCACCGTGGCGACTTCGTCGAGGTCGCATCTGCACGATCGACACGCTCTCATCCTCGTCATCTACGTAGACAGCCTCACCGACACGATCCAGTTTCTGAATATATGTTTTGAGTTCGCTCCCCATGTAATCCTGTGAAAGTCGGTTCATCTCTTTAATATCCTCTCTTGTGGTGATTTTATGACAAAGAATCACATCACACTGAGATAACATTTCGTGATCAATTGCAGATGGCTGTTGAGTTGCGACCGTAATTGACACCCCGGGCTGGCGTCCCTCCTTCACCCACCGAATCAGAACGTCCTTTGATAGTGAGCTCTGCCCGCTGGGGACGAAGTTATGCGCTTCGTCAATGAACAGCCATACTTTCGGGATGTCGACGCCAATGTTGAGTTCTTCCCGTTTTCGAGCCTCAATCCGCCGGTTAAACAGATCCCGAGTAAGGACAGATACCACCAGATTGCGTAGTCCATATTTTCCAGGCTCAATGATACTGAGATCCAGGACGTTGACACTGTTCTCATCTAAACGGTCCCAGATCGGCTCATAGGAAGTGCTGAATAAGTCCCAGTCTCTCGCCATCTCCAGCCGGTTCAATAGTGCTTCCTGTGTCCGTTCATTCGCGTTTGCATCACCTTCTACCGCAGAGATGATGTCATCAAGATAGAATTCGTCTCCATGCTGTCGAGACAGATCTCTGATGGCCCGATACAGCGTAATACCCATCGGTTTATTTATGTTTAGATCAAAAAGATCGCACCAACCATCTGGAGAGATGTCTGACGGATTAATCCGAACTGAACTCACTTCGAGTCCCCGTCGTTTCATCTCTCGCAGAATATCGTCCCCATAGCGGGTACTAGGATCGCCCGGCACAAGCAGATTCACATCGTAAGATTGTGTTTGAAGCCCATAGTTCCACAGTAAGTCCTGCTGCTCTTCGTTCCCCTCCACCATCGTCCAGTAGATCCCCATCGGGTCCACTACCAACGGGACAACGTTGTCAGTGTGGTCGGTGACCTCCTCCATCACGTCGCCCATCGAATAGCTTTTGCCACTGCCTCTCTTCCCGCATATGAAAACGGCCCGTGAGTGCGAACCGTCTATGTATGTCTCTGAGTCGTCCTCTGCGTCCTTCCCGATGAATAAATCTATACTTTTATCCATTTTTATCACCCTGAACCTCGGAAGTGGAGAGGAACCAGGGATTCATGATATGACAATCCTCCATGGGTTCCTGCTTCATCTGCGTTGAATGACGATGCTGCATATGGGTAGTCAAACACAGTATACGTATTACCAAATACGTCAATGAGCTTTGCCCTACCGTCGAAGCCGATCTTCTGGCGAGCGTATCGCATACTGCTTTTTCCATTCGTAGAGACTATTTTCATATCTTCTTCAAAGTCCTTCCGCCATAAGACACCATGGTCGCCCGTTACAATAATGAGGTGTGAGTCGACCTGGTTTTCTAAAATTTCATCCAATTGTTCAATATCAGTATTGAGCTTCGAAATTTCGTGCTGACGGTCAGAAGTTCGAACCTCCTTCCCATCGTGTGCCTGCTGGTCTAATACTCGTCGACTGATCTGGATGTATGTTCTATCATTATGGATAGGATTCCTCTGTAGGTCCTCCAAGATCTCTTCCGCCGTGCGAACTCTATTCACCTCTGGAAAATTTTCAAAAACCTTTGAATTCAAACTATTGTATGTCGATTCGTCCCAGTAGCTATACCCACGAACCCGAACGAATCCGCGCTTTGTCAATTCATTTACTAAGGGGGTGTCGTCTCGACCATAGACGACGTTCTGATATCCAACTGGTGTTACAGTCGGCCCATTCACTAGACATGGTTCACCCTCTAGCGGCGTACCCAGAACATCATCATATCCGAGTCCATCAGCGATGAGAAGCACTACCACAGTTTCATCAGTCACCCGCTGAAGTATCTGCGATTTAATATCACGCTGCGTGATTAGGTGATCGGAAAGTCGCTCATATTTCTCAGCGATTATTTCGTTGAGGAGGGGAGAGATAGGAGAATGATCCAGCTTTACTTGTGGATATCTATTCTCCACTGCGAGGTCTGACTGGGTTTTTAATACAACATTAGTATCGAACTCATATGACGGGTCGTCTAAATGGGACTCCAGAACGGCACCATCATTAAACACATTCACATGATCCTCTAGGAAGAGATAACTTAGCGTGTGCGGCACAGTAACCTCTACGGGGTGCGATTTCGCCTCCTCGACCACCTCTTCAATTGTAGCCATTATTTGTCTGGGAGATCCCGGAATCGTTTTTGAACCTTGATGTCAAGGAGATTACGTTGGAAGAGCCCTGCAAGCTCCTGTGCGAGATCCTCTGGGTCCTGTTCATCAGATTCTAAGATCTCATCCAGTTGGATTTCCCGTCCGTACTCCAGCTCTTTATAGATCTCAATTTGGGAGTCAGAATCGGGTCGTACCGGGCGATTCAATTCCTCCACTTCATCCTCAAGATCGGATATTTGCCCACGGAGGTCTGCAATATCTTCTGCTGTGGCTGTGATCGCTTCATCACCGTTGTCGATCGACCAAGTTTCAATCTCGTTCATCAAGGATTCCAGCTCCTCCTTGGTGGCACCTAACTCGTCTCGGAGCGAACCTAAGTTAATACTACCCGGAATAGTTTGGAATCGGTCAGCCCGGTTCACAGTTCGAAGCAGTTCTTCAACGGAATCGCTCAGCTCAGTTAGAATCTCGTCACGAATCGCCTTCCGGAATCCATCTTCGAGATTCTCATAAGATTGTTGTGGGTTCGCCTCTGAGAATTGGGCTCGAAGTCCCGGATGGCTTCCTTTTGCAGTACTAAGGATGTCTTCAAGAGCGGTCTTTTTTGACTGAAAGGCTTGCCGTTGCTGCCCAACTCGGTCATCAAAGTCGTTCGTGATTTCTGCAAGCTCGTCTTCGTACGTGTCAGCACGCAGAAGAAGTTCTTTGCCGTGCTCCGAGAATCGCTCACTGATCTCTGATAACAGGTTATTCACCCGAGTTTCGAATTCCTCCTCACCCGACCGATCAGTAAACCGCATGACTCGCTCGTCGAGATCATGCGCTTTACCAGCTAATGATCGCCAACTTGAGTACCCCTCACCATATTTTTCTTCTTCTTCAAGTTCTGCTTCTAATTCGTTCAGTCGAGCTTGCTCCTCAGAATGCTTCTCAGACAACTCTTTAAAGTTGTCCGGTGAGACACGATTAAATCGGTCAAGATCGCGGTTGATCCGCTCCTCGATTTTCTCAGCCCGAGAGCTGATATGCTCGTAGCGGTTGTTGATTTTCGTCCGTTGCTTGTTGAGATGGCGAGAGAATGTCGCTGGGATCTCAACCTTGTTGAGTATATTACTCTGACTCTGACGCTGAATCGATGACGCTTGATCCGCCAGATCGTCCATGTCTCGCTTGAGATCCCGGAACTGCCTCTCTAATTCTTCTTCAACAGCTCGTCGGAGATCCGTTACTTCTTCTCGAATTTCCTCCAGCCGTTCTTCTTGTTCAACAGGTGTATCATCTAAGTCAGAACTCGTGGCCTCTACTCGCGTTTTTAGATCTTCCTGAGTGGAACTGTCGGCAGTTAGCGTCTCTAGCGTTTCACGAACCTCTGCCAACTCCTGCTCAATGTCCTCTTTATCTACGGTACTCTCTATGCGGACCAGCTGTTCTCCCTCTTCGTCAAAATATTGCCGGGCTTGCAGTAACCGCAGGACTTGTTCGAACTCCTCGTCCCGGTACCCCTTTCTGGTTGCTATGGACTTTGCGCTTGATCTACTTAGTTCGGCTCCTGCCTCATCCGAGGGGAATGCATCCAGAATCTCCTGCTCAAGGGGGTGTAATGCAAATGTGACTCGAACCTCATCCGAGTTGTCTCCGTAACCCCACTCAAGATCGACGAGCTGTGCATACTTATCGGTGAGCTTGTTCCTAAGTGAGGAATGGTTTTTTACATTGAATGCCTCCCCGAGATCATCCTTCGAAATAACTACAGGTCGGCGTCCTTGCTTCTGTGTGAGAGCCAACTTAAGCGAGCCACTCTCCAGCGCAGAAATATACTCCCCAACGAGTTTCGTGATACTCCGTCCTTTGTATAGGGTTTCATAGTCAGGGTAGCGATCCCGCATAACCGACCGGAACAGATCCTCAGCCATCCGGTCACGGAGACGTCTAATATCGAGTGAACCCGGGGGGTTTTCACGGAGTTCGTCATCGAACAGAATTTCGATCGTTTCTGTGATCAGGTTCTCACGGAGGTTCTCAAGTGACTGCTTCTCAGCAAGCGTCATATTTTCTTCCGCTTCAGCAATTTCCCGGTCGATCCGGGATGTGAGAGCTAGCATTAGGAGTGGGGTGACCGATCGCGGATTCATATAGTCCTTCAACTTTCGAATCCGTTGCGGAAGGTCACCTTTCATCAAACTTTCTTTCAAATTCAGAGTGAATTGATAGGTCGTGTTCTCTTCTATTTCGCTAATATTTTCCTCTGCGACAAACTGATGATCGAGGAAGAAGCCGAGGCTGAGATCTGAACCACGATCAAGATTGTTCTCAGATTCCACGCGGCCGAGATCCTTGTTACGCCCGCTTACACGGATGTAACAGCCTCGCTGTGGATAAGATGGGTCAAAGGTTCCCTCACGATAACTTTCAATAGTATGTTTGTGGAGTTTATTCGACTCACGAATCGTCCACCCGGTTCGTGATTGGCCGCGCCCTCTCTCTGGGAATAGTTTAGGAACTACGTGCTTGTCGAACGCCTCGATTGCGTCTGCAACGTCTTCATCATTCTCCTGGAATTCACGCCAGAAGTTCTTCAAGATCTCCCCGCCGACACTCACGTCCGGATCGCCTTTGACGATTTGAACGAGCGTATACCCGTCCGCGTAGAACGTTAGGAGTGTTCCGTGGAGCTCCGAGCTAAGTTCGCTCATTGCTCCCTGTAACCCGTAGGTACTGACGACGTTTTCTGGTACTCCTTTCGGGAATGCGGCCATGAGTTTGATTGCCCGTTTGTGATCGGGTGTCTGGACAACGTCAGCGGCTTCGGCTTCAGAAACTGCACCACGGACTTTTTGCTGAGGTTCGGTAAATCGAAGACGGTTATCGATATACGCCTCGATGAAGCCAATCGGCGTGAAGGTCGAGCCCTTTTCAAGATATTCGGTAACCGCTAGACCAAACGCGTCAATAACGGTTCGTGGTCCGCGGCTTAAATCGTCTCGCGTGGCGTACTGCCCGATGGAAGTCAGCGTTTCTTCGGGGATGATCTCGTCTTTGATGTCCTCGAAATCATATTTCTCGGCGTAATGGTTCCAGAGTTCCCTGGGGAAATCGTGGTCGTATGTGGATGTTAGATTCAGCAGTAGGTTGTTCTCCCGGACGCGGTCTAGGATGTCTGCGCCCCGCTCATTTATTACTGCAAGTTGTTCGTCCGGGATTGAGAACATCATCCCGAAGGGCACTGACCTTGGATTGAATCCCCAAATCAAGGAGCGGAGCTCCTCCTCAGCGTCCGAGTAAGAGTGTTTCTTGAAAAACTGCTGAACTTCATCAGGAAACACCACTAAACCATCGTAGCCGGCATCTTTGACAAGCTCAGTGGCGTCAAGATAGTATTCGACGAGCACTTCAGCTGGGATATCCTCATTCATCCGACCGCTTTCGCTAAGATCGGCGATGAGTTCGCTCGCTTTGTTAGGATCGATGTCGTGCTCCTCGCCGGTTTCGTTTGCAAGCTCTTGAACACCCTTCTGTTGGTACTTCTCATGGAGTTGTTGGATGCGATTCGAGAAGCGATCGCCAAGCTTGTGTTTTAACCATCCCGTGGTCGCATCCATCAGATCGGCCAGTGACGATAGGATAAAGGGTGGGACAGCGACATACCCTGCGTCTTCGCAACTTGCCCAGAAGCTGATCGATGTACTCGTTTTCCCGTAGGCGTATTTGCCCGCGATTATTCCTATCGTTCCTTCTTCCTCTTCAAGATTAGAAAGGAGTTGTTCTTCGGTGCCAGAACTGTCTCCGAGCGACAAGTGTGTTCGGAGATGGTCTCGGTACGTCTGTTCTACTTCTCGGGGTTGATCTCGTAAATGGCGCGCTTGAACCGTGTCTACAACTTCTTCTTTCTTTGCGATCTCTTCCAGACGGGATAGTTGGTTTGAAGAACTCATTATTGATATTGGTTTAGTTCTTTTCTTGCTGATAATATAGATGTGGAGGTCAGTTCCAGGGCGCGGTTACTGACATTTTCCCATCTGTGAACAATCGATCTTTCTTCGTCGTTTGAAAGACGTAGAGTCACAGTTGGAATAGTTTTCGCCTCACGCATCCGATGATCCGTTATAAATACACAGTTACTGACGTTATTCAAGCGGCAGTGAGCTCGGACGGCCCGAGCGTCGACCCGTTCTGATGGAGCATTGTCAACGACTGCACCCGGTCCAGACAGTGACTCGACAGGCCACGTGTTGTATGTGTAGTCCAACTCGTTGCAGAGCACCCACGCGATGAACGTTTTCCCCACACCCTTTGAGCCGATTAATGCCACAAGAGGTTCATCCTGCAGCTGGGCCCGGATCTTATCCAGAACTTTCGACTGGGAATCAACTAAGTCAGCCTCTGCAGCTGTTGTTTTCAGCGTATTATTTAGGCTGAGGAGTGGGGCTAACTCAGATGAGGTCATTTAGTGCCACCCGTTCGACGAGGCGAACCTGTTTAGAAACACCTTCGACATCTAGTTGATCATACTCGGCAGCCCATTCAAGTACTTCGTCAAACCCGGATTCGTCCAGAACAAGTGTCCTGCAGAGTGCTTCGATTGTCTCGTTATTCAGGAGCAACGGCGTCCCATAATCGGTGTCGGTTTCACGATAGCGGGCGTCAATCGCTAACAAGAGCATCTCACCGGGGGCAAAACTTCTGACTTTGAAATCAGCAACCTGTTCATTATTTGAATGCTGGGACTCTTGGATGACAGGTGGGGTCAAACCCCGAAGGAATTGTAGTGCACCAGATACGCTTCGAGGGCCGATGGAGACTTCATCTCGAATCGACGGGAGCTCATTTTGAGCCTTGTCGTAGACGGCATTTGCGACCTCTTGACGAGACTTTTTGAGTGAAATCGCGTTGTATGGACTATTGTCGATTAGGTAGTCTACAATTGCCGCATAGCTCCAGGCTGTCATCTCACGTTCCCGTGGCGGAATACCCTGTGCAGATGCGATCCGGTCTCGAATGTACAAAAGGTAATGAAGAATGTTTTTAAAGAGGTTCATGTCATAGTACATCACATCCATCAATTCTTCACCACGATCAGTTAACGAGGTTGAGGAAGAGAGGACGCCCATCTTTTTGAGCATAGTTGGAACTTCCCGTTCGCTTTGATATCCAACTTCATAGCCGTACTCCTT
>ENA-ORCR01000582-ORCR01000582.1-marine-metagenome-genome-assembly--contig:-NODE-582-length-17876-cov-3.354514_pt1 | contig 17876 bp, 16 predicted proteins | sample MGYA00237782_ERZ508514 | MGnify/ENA primary metagenome ERZ508514 (study PRJEB26185, sample SAMN06268960) | marine metagenome | isolation source: Eden Landing Ponds, San Francisco, CA, USA | place...
TTGCACTGCTCGAGTTCGGCCAGCGCGTCTTCCTCTGTGACGTCCTCGCCGGCGGCGATGCCGCATTTCATCGCGCCGGTGTCGCGGATCTCGGTGACGATGTCGCGCGTGTCGAGCTTGTCGACGGCGGGGACGCCTTCCTCTTCGAGCCACTCGGCCCCGTCGTCGGTGAGGTCGCGCGCGACGACGCCGCGGGGGTGGACGCGCTCGGACTCGAAGCGCTCCTCCCGGACGCCGTAGTTGCCGATCAGCGGGTACGAGAAGGTCAGGATCTGCTCCTCGTATGAGGGGTCGGTCAGACTCTCCTCGTAGCCCGTGTAGGCGGTCGTGAATACCAGTTCGCCGCGTGTCGTGCCCGGCGAGCGCGCACGCGCCTCGATGACGCGGCCGCCTTCGATTGCCACGTATGCGTCCGTCATTACGAGATGCGTATAGCACGTCGGGTGATAAGCCTTGCTTTCGAAGTTCGATTACGAAATTCGTAACGGTAAAGTGCGCGCCGCGGAAAGGCAGGCCCATCAGATGGACGACCTCGACAGGAAGATCCTGAACATCCTGCGACGCGACGCGCGCACGCCGTATACGGAGATTGCGGACGACGTGGGCACCTCCGAGGGGACGGTGCGCAACCGCGTCGAGCAACTCGTCGAGGACGGCGTCATCGAGCGCTTTACCGTGGCGACGCGGACCGGCAACGTCAAAGCGATGGTCGAGGTCGGCGTCGACGTCAGCGTCGACACCCACGACATCAGCGACCGCGTCGTCGAGTGGCCGGAGGTCGACTTCGTCTGGCAAGTGTCGGGCGAGGAAGACATCGTCTTCGTCGTCGACGCCCAGGACACCGGCCGGGTCAACGAGATCATCACCAAGACGCGCGAACTCGACGAGGTCGTCAGCACCAAGACCCGCCTGATCCTCGACGAGCGCGTCGGGTGAGCGCACCCTATCCCTGTTCTATCTCGCGGACCACCTCGGCGGGGTTGCCCTGCACGACCACGCCCGGCGGAACGTCGTCGGTCACGACGGCGCCGGACCCGACTACGGCCCCGTCGCCGACGGTCACGCCAGGGTTGAGCACCGCCTGTCCGCCGATCCACACGTCGTCGCCGACGGTCACCGGTTCGCCGTACTCCAGCCCCTCGGCCCGTTCCGCGGGGTCGAGCGAGTGGGTCGCGGTGTAGACGTGGACGCCCGGGCCCAGCAGGCAGTGCAGACCGAACGCGACCGGGCAGACGTCCAGTATCACGCAGTCGAAGTTGGCGTAGAAGTGGGCGCCGACGCTGACGTTGTAGCCGTAGTCACACCGGAACGGGGGTTCGACGTGACTCTCTCGGCCCACGTCGTCGAAGAGCTGGACGAGCAGTTCGCGGCGACGCTCGGCCTCGCCGGGGTCGGTCCGGTTGAACGCCGTCGTCAGTTCGCGAGCGCGCCGGCGGTCGGCGACCAGATCCGGGTCGCTCGGGTCGTAGCGCTCGCCCGCCACCATCTTCTCGCGTTCCGTTCGCATCACTCGCGGTTCGAGGACGGAGGACCTAAGCAGTGGGGTCCGCCGACGAACCCCCTGCCCACCGGGCGGAGCGGTCGCGTGGCTATAACTGCCTCCGCTCGCTGGTGGCGGCCATGGAGTGGGACAACGAACCGGGGTCGTGGCGCGGAGACGCCGACCGCCTCGTCGTCGACGTCGAGGGCGACACGGACTACTGGCGCGTGACCAGACACGGCTTCGTCGCCGACGACGCGCACTGCTATCTCCGTGACGTCACCGGCGATTTCACCGCCACGGTCGCGGTGACCGGCGAGTACGCGAGTCTGTACGACCAGGCCGGTCTCATGATCCGGGCCGACGAAGAGACCTGGCTCAAATGCGGAATCGAGTACGTCGACGGCCGACAGCACGCGAGCGCCGTGATCACGCGGGAATTCTCCGACTGGTCGGTCGTTCCGCTCGAGGAAGCGCCCGAAACCGTCCGGGTCCGCGTCGACCGGACCGACGAGACTGTCGAGGTGTTCTACGCCAGCGGCGACGACGAGTTCACCATGATCAGACAGGGATACCTGAGCGAGAACGAGAGCCTCGCAGTCGGTCCGATGGCCGCCGCGCCCCAGGGCGACGGCTTCGCCTGTACGTTCGAGGATTTCACCGTCGAGTGACCGAAGCCCCGCCGGTTGGCCGTGACCACAACCTACACCACCCGCCCGGCCGACCTCGCAGGTATGCCGACAGTCCACGCCCTCCGAAACGAGATCAGAGTCTCGGTCGGTCGCTACGAGCGCCAGGAATCGACGGGGTTCACGAAAGAGGCACTGCAGGCCATCTGCGAAGCGGTCGACTACGAACCCGACTCCGGCGGCCGCCCCTCGAAAGAACAGATGCGCGCGGGGATCCTCTGGACGGTCGGCGAACTCGATTCCGACGACCCCGACGCCGCACCGCGCCAGTTCCGGAAAGCCGAACTCGAAGGTATCGCTGAAGCACTGCGTGACGACGACGGCTAGGAACCGGACAGTCAGGGATCCGTGGAGAACGGGTCGTCACCGAGGTCGAACTCCGCGGGGTCGCGCTCGGTCGCGGTCCGATAGTGGATCGCGGGAAGGGCGGGGTCGCGATGGGGCGAGCGACCGAGGACGGCACCGTGCAGGTCCTGCTCGTCTAACTGCTCGCGGAGCACGCGCTCCAGTCTGTTGACGCTCGTCGTGTCGAGGCCCGCGGCCGCCGCCAGCGCCTCGAAGACGGGGTCGTCAGACAGCGAGTCGAAGCGGTCGAAGAGGCGCTCGAGCGCCTCGGGCGACTGGTCGTTCAGCCACGCCTGGTCCTGGAGGCCGAGTCGGCGCTGGCGCTCGTCGTCGACGACGTGTTTGAGCACGACGAGCGCCACCTTCTCGATGGCGCGCTGGCTCCCGAACGCGGTCAGGTCGAGGTCTATCATAACCCCTAGCGCCCGGTCGCGCTCCCAGGGCGTCACGCCGAGCGTGCTACAGTAAGCGTGGGTGAGCCGCGCCTTCTCCAGCCTGTGCATCCGCGCGCTGTGGCCCGCCATCGCCGGGTGTTGCTCCTCGTGGAGTCGACGGAGGTTCTCGTCTATCTCCTCGTCGGGGCCGCGTGCGCGCCCGATGACCGTCGCACTGGGCGACGCGACGTCCCAGCGGCGGATCCGCTCGTCCTTGGCGGCCTCGGTGCGGCCGAGCGACCCGTCGCCCGGACCGGCGCTCGGTTCCATCGCCCCCTCCCCCGGACCGCGCTCGACCGGGTCTCGGGGGCGGTCCTGCTCGCGGCGCGCTGGCGGGGCGCGGGGGTCGGACGGTCCGCCTGACATACCGCCCCGCTTGTCACCCCACCCAGTAGAAACTCCGGGTTGCGGTAGGCGACGACGGGTATCCGAACGCCACGGCGAAAAGAACTCCCTCTACTTCACCCCCTTGTCGCGAGAAGCACTTAAAGAAATCAGCGACTCACGAGATCTGAGCAACTCGAGATCTGGGCCGCCCGAAAGCTGGCCTCTCGAAAACGCCCGTGAACGTGTCGGTGTCCACAGCGACGGCTGCGATGCAGTGGAACCGGCGACGAAAACTTCCTCTATTTCACCCCCTTGTCGCGAGAATCACTTAAAGGGATCCGGGGGACGATAGAGAGCGAGTTCGACGGAACGAGCGAGAACGGACCGGAACGGGGACGGAAACCGGGTGGCCAGTAGGTGGATCCGAAGAGTGTTTGAATCGGGTTTCCGTTGTGACGGGTATGAGTTCCGAAGACGACGGGTCGGTCGGCGGCATCGGGGAGGCAGCCGACGACACGAGTGGCGGGGAGTACCACGAGAACGCGGAACAGAGCGTGATAACGGTCGACGAGAACGACGAACCGCAGGGGCTGGCCAACCGGCTCGACGCCCACACCGGCGAGGGGACGCGCCATCGAGCGTTCACCTCGCTGCTGTTCGACGGGGACGGTCGAATCCTGCTCGCTCAGCGCAGTCCCGACAAGCGCCTCTGGGACACCTACTGGGACGGCACCGTCGCCTCCCACCCGGTCAAGGGCCAGACCCAGGTCGAGGCGACCCGCGAGCGCCTCGAAGAGGAACTCGGCGTCACGCCCGACCAGTACGACAACCTCCGGGTGACCGACCGCTTCGAGTACAAGCGCTACTACATGGACGAGGGCGTCGAACACGAGGTCTGCGCCGTCCTGAAGGCCACGCTCCTGGATACGACGCTCGACCCCGACCCCGAGGAGGTCGGCGGCTACATGTGGGTCCCCTACGAGCACCTGCACGAACACCCGCGGTGGTACCGACAGCTGCGACTCTGTCCCTGGTTCGAGATCGCGATGCGCCGGGACTTCGAGTAACCGCGCGGCGACCGATCGACGATTTATCCCCTCGTACCGACGTTTTCGTCCGCACGTAGCATCAACACCCAGAGACCGGCCCGGATCCCGCCTGCGAGCGCCGTCGGCGGTCAGTCGTCGGCTTCGAGCCCGCTGAGGTCGGATCCGGGAGGTTCGTCGACCACGTCCTCGGTCGTCCCGCTCGGGTCGCCCGTCGAGGTCGAGCCGTCGTCGCCGGTCGGGGCCGAACCGGCGTCGCTCTCGGGGTCCGCGTCCGGCCGGTCGTCCGGTCGCGGGAGTCTGAGCGCGACGGTGCAGCCCTCGCCATCGTCGGCGAAGGAGACGGAGCCGCCGCACTCGTGGACGACCCACTTGACGAGCCAGAGGCCGACGCCGCTACCGTGTTCGAGCGCCGTCTCGCGGCCAGCTTCGATGACCGTCCGCTCCTGGTCGGCGATCCCGGGGCCGTCGTCGGCGACGTGGATCTCGACGAACTCGCCCGCACAGCGGGTCGTCCGCACCTCGATGGTCGGGTCGTCGCCGGCGTGTTCGGCGGCGTTTTCGAGCAGCTCCTCGAAGGCCCGTTCCAGGCAGGCCCCGCCGACGACGGCCAGCCCCTCGGGCAGGTCGACGCGGACGGTCACGCCGTCGTGGGCCGATTCGACGGTCTCGGCGAGGCTCTCGACGCGCTCGGTGGCGGCGAACTCGCGGTCACACGCCTGGTCGACCATCCGCGAGACCTGGCCGATCTTCTCGCTGCGGCTGATGACCCCGTCGACCGTATCCTCGATGCGGTCGAGGCGACGGCGGACGTCCCCGCTGGGCTCTACGTCCCGGCGGAGCAGTTCGGCGTTGCCGTGGACGACGTTGAGTTCGTTGCGGAGGTTGTGTCTGAGGACGCGGTTGAGCACGTCGAGCCGTTGCTCGTGCTGGCGGCGGTCGGTCACGTCGCGGAGGCTGAGGACGCGACCGGCGACGCCGCCGTAGCTACGGTACAGCGTCGAGACGCGAACGTCGTAGTATCGGCGGCCGTCGGGCCCGTCGAGTTCGAGGTCGACGTGGCCGCCCGGGTCGGACTCGGCCTCCGACGCGAGGCTCGGTGCGACGGTCCCGATGGGGGCGCCGACCACCGACTCGGGGTCGACGTCGAGCAGAGCAGCGGCGGCGGGGTTCACGTCCACGATCCGATCTTCGTCGTCGAGGATGAGGATGCGGTCGTCCATCTCGTCGACGACGGCCTCGCGGCCGAGCTGCCGGGTCGCAGGGGTGATCGACAGGAGCCGGCCGCGGAACAGCGCGGCGGTCATCACGAGTCCGCCGAAGACGAAGCCGAAGCCGCCAACGTCGTATCGCTCGGGCACGACGCCGAACAGCGAGCAGGCCCACAGCGCCGCCGCGACGACCATCGCGGCCAGCAAGGCGGTGCCCTGGCTGCGGAAGAAGTCGTTGGTCCGGAAGTTCAGGCGGACGAGTTTCAGCCCGCCGACGGCGAACAGGAGCAGAGAGTAGCCGACGTGAGCCCACATCCCGAGGCCGAACTCCTCGGTCAGGAACGCGACGCCGCCGGCCGTCTGGACCCAGCGGTCTGCCCAGACGAGGTGGTGGGCGTCGTTCGTCCAGACCAGCGCGGCGAAGACGGCCGGTTCGACCGCCAGCAGCGCCAGTCGGCGGCGTTCGAGCGCCCGCTCGCTCTCGGTGTACGCCAGGACCATCACCAGCCAGGCCGCCGGGAGGACGACCGAGACGGTCGCGGCGACGCTCGACCACTGGAGTTTTCCGGCCAGTCCGGGCGAGGCCAGCGTCATCCCCTGGGCGAGCGCGAACAGACTGGCCCCGGCGAGAAACGTCGCGAGCGGCTTCGCACCCGGCGTGTCGCGAAACGCCCACACGAACGCGGCGACGCCACTCCCGGCGATCGCGGCGAGCAGCACGAACGGCGTCAGCCACGGCGTCGCCATCGATAGGGGAGCGTTTTCCCCATCCGAAAATAAGTGTATGTGACCCGGTATCAGAATTGGATCGGGCGGAGCGACGGCGGCCGATGGAACGAGTCGGTAGCCGGCTCAGTTCCGGCGGTTCGCCACGGCGGTCCAGACGCCCAGTGCACCCAGGAAGACCGCGGGGACGAACGGGAGCACGAGGTACGCGTCTCGGTAGCCGAGCGGGAGCGATTCCAGCAGTCCGCGGGCCGCGGGGATCCCGATGATCGTCCACGGGATCACGACGAGCGCGACCACGAGCGCGAGAACGAGCGCCCAGCCCCGGCGGCCGAACTCGCGGGACTCGGGGTCGGGCACGTCGTACCCGCCGGGTTCGACCGGCGGCCGAGCGGGCTCGTGGGTCGTCCCGTCGGCGTCGCCGTCCGGGTTCTCGGGGTCGATATCGTCGCGACCGTCGCGGTCGGGAGCGCCCGACTCAGTCATCGAACTCGCTGTCGGGGACCACGACCACTTTGCCGAACCCCTCGCGGTCCTCTAGGAGTTCGTGCGCGCGGGCGGTCTCGCTCATGCGGAGGCGCTCGCGCACGCGGACTTCGAAGGTACCGTCCCACACCTTCGCGAGAGCGTCGTCGACCTCGCCGGGCGTCGCCATCGTCGAGCCGACGATCGAGAGCTGGTTCCAGAACACCCGGTTGACGTTCGTCTGGGGGCGGCCGCCCGCGGTGGCACCGCAGGTGACCAGCCGGCCGCCCTTGGCGAGGCTCTTCAGCGAGTCGTCCCACGTCTCGCCGGCGACGTGGTCGACCACCACGTCGACGCCGCGGCCGTCTGTCAGCTCGCGGATCTCCGCCGCGAAACCGTCCTCGGTGTAGTCGATAGCGTGGTCGGCGCCGACCTCGCGGGCGAACTCGAGCTTCTCGTCGGTGCTCGCGGTAGCGAAGACCTCGGCGCCGGCGTAGTCGGCGATCTGGACGGCCGCGTGGCCGACGCCGCCCGAAGCGCCGAGGACGAGCACGGACTCACCGGGGTCGATGTCGGCCCGGGTGACGAGCATCCGCCAGGCGGTCTGGAACACCAGCGGCGCGGCGGCGGCGGTCGCCCAGTCGACGCCCTCGGGGACGGCGACGAGGTTGTCCTCGGGGACTGCGGCGAGTTCGCCGTGGACGCCGGGGACGTGCTCGCCGATGATGTGGAAGTCGACGCACAGCGACTCCTCGCCCGCCCGGCAGAACTCGCAGTCGCCGCAGCTGACACCCGCGGTCACCGCGACGCGGTCGCCGGGCTCGAACCGGATCACGCCCTCGCCGACGGACTCGACGACGCCCGCGGCGTCGCAGCCCGGGACGTGGGGCATCTCCAGGTCGACCCCGGGCAGGCCCTTCCGGGTCCACACGTCGAGGTGGTTCAACGCCCCCGCCTTCACGTCGACGAGCACGTCTGCGCGACCCACTTCGGGGTCCGGCCGCTCGGCGTACTCGACCACGTCACGGTCGCCGTGGTCCGCGTACTGGACTGCGTACATGGGTGGAGTGACTCGCGCAGCGTGCAAAACAGTACCGACCCACCGGGTCGCGGGGCCTCGCCTGTCCGAACCGATTCTCAGTTCGGATAACTCGGGGGTAAGGTCATTATGGGGGTCGAACGGATGGAAACGTATGTCAACGGCCGTGGGCGGACAGCGCGAGATAGAGATCCACCACCACTTCGTGTGGGGGAGCGAGCAGGAGGCGATGGACGCCGTTCTGGGGGAGTACACGGACCGCACCCCGAACGTCTCGATCGCCGAGGAGCAGACGGTGATCAACGCGCTCCGTCTGATGATCAAAAGCCGGATCCTCCGGGAGGACTCGCCGGACGTGTGGGACGAGTGGCCGGGCGCGAACCTCAGACCGACCGTCGAGGCCGGCGCGACCGCCGATATCACCGACCTGTGGGAGCGCACCGACATGGACCGGGCGTACTTCGACGGGATGGTCGACGTGGCCCGCTTCGACGGCGAGTTCCACGCCGTCCCGCTGGACATGCACCGGATCAGCAACCTCTACTACAACGTCGAGCTGTTCGAGGCCGCGGGCGTCGACCCCGCGCGGCTGTCGGGCCCGGACGAACTCGCCGAGTCGCTCCCGGCGCTGGCGGAACACGCCGACCAGCCGATCGCCGTCTTCGGACGCAACCCATTCGGACTGCTCCAGCTGTGGGAGACGCTGTTTCTCAGCCACGGCGGCCAGACCGCTTACGAGGAGGCGGCCGGCGGTCGGGCCTCGCCCCACCGGGCGGCAATCCGCGCCGGCTTCGACACGCTCGGGAAGTACCTCGCGGCCGGGCCGGACAACCCGGAGTTCATGGACTCCAGCGACCTGGAGTTCGCCTTCTCCGACGGCGAGGCGGCCTGTATCAACAACGGGTCGTGGTCGACCGGTCACATGGCCGGGACGGATATGGAGTTCGGCCGCGACTGGGACTGCGTCCCGTTCCCGGGCACAGACGGCACGCACATCGTCAACACGAACGCCATCGTCTCCGCGGCCCACACGGCGGGCGACGACGCGGTGATGGACTTCGTCGAGTACATGGGGTCGGCCGAGGTCATCGAGCGGTTCAACACGATCAGCGGGTCGGTCCCGCCGCGCAGCGACGTGTCCGTCGCGGACCTGCACCCGATGAGCCGCGAGCTGCACGAGCAGTTCGGCGGTCGCGCGACCCAGCTCCCGTCGATGTGCCACGGCCTGGCGGTCCAGCCCGAACAGGTGGTCCAGCTGAAAGACGCCGTCGCGACCTTCCTCCAGGACCGCGACGCCGACGCAGCCGCCGACACCGTCGTCGCCGCGCTGTCCTGACTGGTTCGCTCGCCCGCCGCCGACCGCGACGGGCATGCTGGCCTTTTTGGTTCGCTGCCGGGTAGCGATCCCATGGTCGACTTCCAGTCCCGCGACACGAGCCGCGGGTTCGGCGAGGACGATGACGAAGAGGAGGGGGACGAAGCGGAGGCGTCGGACGAGCAGGCCGCGGAGTCTCAGGAGGAGGCCGTCGCTCCGGAAACGGGAGCCGCAGACGGGGAGCCCGCGGACGATGCAGCCGCGGAGGGGGACGAGGACGGGGCGGAGACCGACGCGGCACCCGAACAGGCGGAGGGCGCGTCGCCCGAACAGGCGGAGAACGCGCCGACCGATCCGGCCGACGACCCGCTGGCGCCGTCGAGCGAGTCGGAATCGGCCGCCGACTCCGCGGAGGGGCCCGGCGACCATCCCTTCGCCGACGACGCCGAGGACGAATCCCAGCGCGGCGCCGACACCGCCGCCGAGGCCAGTTCGGGAACTGACGGACGGTCGGCGGCAGCCGAACCTGCGGAGCAGGACCCCACCGACCACCGTGCCGACCCGGACGACCACGCCGGTGAGATCGACGACCACGCACACGAGTCGGGTGAACACGCTCACGACCACGAGTCGGGCGGTCACTCCCACGACCACGAATCGAGCGGTCACTCTCACGACCACACACACGGTGCGGAGGTGGGGCTGCTCGGCGTCGCAGTCGTCACAGTCTCGTCCACACGCACGCGCGAGAACGACCCGAGCGGCGACGTGATCGAGGCGCTGGTCGAGGCCGCCGACCACGAGGTCGTCACCCGGGAGATCCTCCGGGACGACCTCGACGGCGTCCAGACGGCACTGTTGAACCTCACCGGGCGCGACGACGTGGACGTGGTCGTCACGACCGGCGGAACCGGCGTCACGCCCGACGACGTGACCGTCGAGGGGGCCCGTCCCCTCTTCGACCGCGAACTGCCGGGCTTCGGCGAGCTCTTCCGGATCCTCTCCTACGAGGAGATCGGCACCCGGGCGATGGTCTCGCGCGCGACGGCGGGCATGGTCGACGGCGTGCCCGTCTTCTGTCTCCCCGGGAGCGAAGCCGCCGCCCGCCTGGGCACCGAGGAACTCGTCGTCGAGGAGATGGCCCACCTCGTCTCGCTGGCCCGCCGCGAGGACTGACCCGACGCGCTCCACCTCGACCCCTCCTGGCACCACAGCATTTCGGTACTGCCGCGTCGCCCCGAGGCGAACGTATTCGGCTCGCTCCGGCCCGCTCGCCGGCGGCTCGTTTTACAACTTCAATCTTTCGGCGTTTTACGTCGGTTAACGCGGGCTAGCGGCGCGGCCTCGGCGACCCGGAATCCGACGGTTCGCCGGACCGAACGGATCCAAAACAGCCGTATCAGGTCCTAAAATGCCGTAAATCGGCGCCAATGGCGACCCCACATTAAGTACAACCGGTCACATGTCCCGGATGCAATGTCCGAACGCACCTCCACTCGACGCAACGTGCTGAAGGCAGCCGGCGCGGCGCTGGGCGCGGCGGCGCTCCCGACGGCCGCGGCCGCGTCGACGGACGACTCGGAGTGGACCGCCGTCGCCTCGCCGACGGGGGGCACGCTCTACGACGTCGAGGAGACGAGCGAGGGCGCCTACGCGGTCGGCGACGGCGGGGTCGTCCTCGAACGCACCGCAAAGGGCTGGCAGAAGATCCTGGACGGCGGCCCGACTGGCAACGGCAACAACCTCTACGGCGCGGACGTGACCGACGACGGGAAGCGGCTGTGGTTCGTCGGCTCCTCGGGCGCCATCGGCGAGTACGACGTGACGACCGGGAACCTCGTCGACCACTCGGCGCCGATGGACGTGACCAACAACTTCAACGACGTGTCGGTCACGGGCGAAGCCGGCGAGGCCAACGTCTACGTCGCCGGCGACTCCGGGAAGATGTACTACAGCTTCGAGAACGGCGCCACCCAGACCTGGGACTACGTCACGCCCGGCTCGGGCTCGGCTATCAACGCCGTCGACTTCTACGACGACCGCAAGGGTCACATCGTCGACGGCAACAAGTCGGTCTTCTACACCCAGGACGGGGCGACCTGGGACAAGATCGGCCTCGCGGACGCCAACGTGAACTTCTACGGCGTCGACTCCGACGGCGCCGACGACGTGTGGGTCTCGGGCGGCGGCGGCATGGTCTTCCACTGGACCGGCTCCCGCTGGGTCCCCGCCGACACCGGCGACGCAGGCCTGCGCGACATCGAGGTCGAAGACGGCGTCGGCTACGCGGTCGGCGGCGGCGGCAAGGTCTACGACCGCGAGAGCGAGGAGTGGAAGCCCGACGCCACCCCCACCGGTCAGAACCTCAAGGCCGTCTGCCGGAAGAGCGAGGTCGAGATCGCCGTCGGCGCCGGCGGCGCCATCCTCGAACACTGACGACGATCCGCCGAGCGCCTCTCCCAACCCGGCGGTCCCCCGCCCCCTCCCGACTCCCCGGTCTCCCGCTGTCCCCTCGTTCCTTCCAGCCGTCCACGGCCCCCGTTCGCGGCGCCCTCTGGCTGTCAGGCACCCTCTCCCCGCTCTCACCACATCCTCGACGGCGGTGGAAACTGTTAAGCCGATCCTGACTGAACGTCCAGTCAATGTCGACGGACACGGTGGAACGGCTCCTCTCGGAGCTCACGCTGGCGGAGAAAGTGCGGCTGACCCACGGTGCGACCGATACGGAGGGATCGGCGACGGGGTTCGTCCCCGGCGTCGAACGGCTGGGCATCCCGCCGGTCAGGCTCTCGGACGGGCCCCTGGGCGTTCGGACCGACGAGCCGGCGACGGCGTTCCCCGCTTCGGTAGCGCTCTCGTCGTCGTTCGACCCCAACCTGGCTCGCGAGTTCGGCCGCGCACTCGGTCGGGAGGCGCTGGGTCGAAGCCAGGACGTGGTGCTCGGTCCGGGGCTGAACCTGATACGGGTCCCTCACTGCGGGCGCAACTTCGAGTACTACGCGGAAGACCCGGTCGCGACGGGGCGGTTCGCCGCGAGCGTCGTCGACGGCATCGAGTCGACCGACGTGGTCGCGACGCCGAAACACTTCGTCGCCAACAACCAGGAGACCGCCCGCGCGTCGGTCAGCGTCGAGGTCGACGAGCGCGTCCTCCGGGAGATCTATCTGCCGGGCTTTCGCGACGCGGTCGACGCCGGAGCGGGCGCGGTGATGTCCTCGTACAACCGCGTCGACGGCACGTACATGAGCGAACACGAGGGGCTGCTGACGGACACGCTCAAAGAGGAGTGGGGCTTCGACGGCGTGGTCATGTCCGACTGGTTCGGCACCGAGAGCGTTATCGGGACCGCAAACGGCGGCCTCGACCTCCAGATGCCCGGCATCTCCGCGAAAGAGTTGTTCGAGTCGATGGGGATGGACCCCGCTGACGCCGACCCCGACGCGTTCGACTACGCCGACGGGATGCCCGATCCCACGACCGGGGGCCTCTACCGCGAGGACCTGGCCGACGCCGTCGAATCGGGAACGGTGCCCGAGTCGCGCGTCGACGACATGGTCGAGCGGTATCTCACGCAACTCCTCCGCCACGGATTGCTCGACGGGACGCGGACCAACGACGCCGGTGCCATCGACACGCCCGAGCACCGAGACCTGGCGCAGCGGATCGCAGAGCGCGGGACGGTCCTGCTGGCCAACGACGGCGTGTTGCCACTCGACGACGAGACTGACGTCGCCGTGATCGGTCCAAACGTCGACCAGACGATAACCGGGGGTGGCGGGTCCTCTGAGACGACCCCGTTCACCGAGACGAACCCGGTCGAGGGCATCGAGGGCCGCGCCGAGGGCAGCGTCTCTGTCGCCCACGGCGTGCCACGGATCGAAGATGTCTCGCTGTTCGACGCGTTCGGTCCTGCCGACGAATCGGACGAGGAGATATCCGATGCGTCCATCGAGGGCGCCGTCGCCACGGCCGAGGACGCAGACGTCGCTATCGTCTTCGTTCGCGACCAGGCAACCGAAGCGATGGATCGCCAGAGCATCTCACTCCCCGGCGATCAGGACGAACTGGTCGAGGCGGTCGCTGCTGCCAACGACCGGACAGTCGTCGTCGCGAACACCAGCGGTCCGGTCGAACTGCCGTGGCACGAGGACGTCGCTGCGGTCGTCGCCGCGTGGTACCCCGGACAGGCCCACGGTGACGCCGCGGCGTCGGTCCTCTACGGCGACAGCGACCCCGGCGGCCGACTCCCGGCCACGTTCGCACCAGAGGCCGAGTACCCGGCCACCACCGAACGCCAGTTCCCAGGCGTCGATGGCGAGGTGCACTACGACGAAGGGCTGCTCGTGGGCTATCGCCACTTCGACGCGACCGACGCCGAGCCAACGTACCCATTCGGGCACGGGGAAACGTACACCACGTTCGCGTACGCCGACGCCGAAGTCGTGGACAAGGCGACAGTCGAGGTCACCGTCGAGAACACCGGCGGCCGGCCAGGCCGCGAGGTGGTCCAGGCCTACGTCGCCTCGCCACCGGCACCTGACGACCTGGAGCGTCCGCTCCGAGAACTCGGCGGGTTCCACTCGCTCTCGCTCGAGCCCGGCGAGTCCGAGCGAGTTCGGCTCTCACTCGACGAGCGTGCGTTCGGACGCTACGACGCCGACGACGGGTGGACCGTCGATGCGGGTGACCACGTGGTCTCACTCGGTCGTTCCTCAGTAGACCTGCGCCAGGAAGTCACTATCGAGCGATAACACTCGGGACGAGGCGGGCGGAGCGAGTTATCGCTCGCCCTGCCACTCCGCCTCGAATCGCTCGACGAACGCCTCCACGAATGCCGCGCGTTCCGCGGCGAGGTCGCGCCCGGCCTCGGTCTCCATCGCTTCCGGGAGTCGAAGTAGTTTCTCGCGAGCGTGCTGAATCACGGTATTTTCGCGGTCGCTTCTGTCGTACGTGTCACGTACCATCCGGTCCGGATCGTACATCCCCTGCCCGTGGTGCGCACCGAAGGTGAACGCGCGGCCGATACCGATAGCACCGAGCGCGTCGAGGTTGTCCGCGTCTCGGAGGACGCGCTCTTCGACGGTCGGCACGTGATCGAGATCCGTCGTCGCTGCGAAGTCGTACTCCTCGTGGTGTTCGACACAGTGACAGACCGCTTCCTGCGCGTCGACCGGGAAGTCGGCCCTGTCGAGACTGTCCCGAACGGCCGGGAGCGTCTCGCGTGGATGCGTGAATCCCGCTCCGCGGAGCCGATGGAGGTCGTGGACCAGCGCGGCGGCGACGACGACGGTGAAGTCCGCACCTTCGGACTCCGAGAGGCGGCGACCCAGGTGGTAGACCCGCCAGGCGTGAGCCATGTCGTGGCCCGTCTGGTCATCGTCGAAGCGGTCCGCGACGACCGCTGCGAGTCGCTCATGGGCCGGGGAGTCTGCCTCACCTCGCATGGGTCAGTGGGGGTGGCCGCTCAGCAAAAACGTGGCGGTGCCACGGTGCCAGTGCGGCGTGAGGAGAAACTGCCGGACAGGCGTGTCCGGAAACTGCCGCCTCAAGCGATGGACTCGTCCGTCAGGCCGGTGAGGGCGTCTGGACCGTCGAGATGTATGCCGCGAGGTCGGTCGTCGAGATCATACCGATGACGCCCTCGTCTTCGTCGACGACGGGGACGTGGTGGATGCCGTGTTCGAGCATGATGTCGGCGACGTCGACGATAGAGGTCTGGGCCGTCGTCGTCAACACGTCCGTCGTCATGTATCGTTCGACGGTCGTCTCGGCTTTGGGCTGGCTCTTGGCGACGATGTCGACGAAGTCCGTCGTCGTCAGGATTCCGAGGAGCTGATTCGACTCGTCGGTGACGACCAGGGAACTCACGGCGTTCGATTGCATCTGCTCCGCGGCGTCCTCGACGAGCGTGTCGGGCCGTACCGATTCGAGATCCGAGCTCATTAACCGAGCGACGAAGATGTCGTCCATGGCTATTTGTTCACATACCCAGAGTATAAATACCGACGGTCTCGGCAGCCTGGACACCCTACCGAAGGCCGTGTGGACCCGGGAGGTGAACCGGAATCGCCACGGGCCGCCAGCGCATACGATCGTCACATGTCCTGGTATCTGCTGGGCGTGGCCGGTCTCTTCGAGATCATCTGGGCGGTCGGGCTAGAGTACTCCGAGGGGCTGACTCGTCCAGCCCCGACGGCCGCGACTGTGCTCGCGATGGCCGTCAGCGTCTACCTGCTCGCGAAGGCCGTCGAAACGCTCCCCGTCGGAACCGCCTACGCGGTGTGGACCGGTATCGGCGCTGTCGGCACGGCCGCCCTCGGCGTCGTCCTCTTCGACGAGTCGTCGGACCCACTGCGAATCGCCTTCATCGGACTCATCGTCGTCGGCATCGCCGGACTCAACCTCTCCTCGGGCGGGCACTGACGGTCCCGAGGGGCTACACCTGCCGATACCTAAGCGTCGCGGTCCCGAGGGGCTACATCTGCCGATAGCGGAGCCTCGCGGTCCCGAGCCAGAGCCGAACGAATCCCCAGCCCGAGCTGTCCGAACCCCGACCAGCAATCGCTCAGGGGAAGCGACGACAATACCGGCCGCACGAGCGCCCCAGCGGTCTCGCAACAGGCCGATGGAACTGCGGGAGCGCCTCTACTGGTTGATGCACCGAAGGTGCCGGTTGGGGTCCGGCAGTCAGACGGGGTGACGGTCGGGTCGAAACCTGCTGTGGAGCCGAACAGTCACTCGTCTTTCGGCTGGCCCCAGTACTCGTCGCGCTTGACGCGCTGGCCGACGGGCTGGACGTCCAGCGGTTCGTCGGCGGCCTCGATGGCCTCCAGGGCCGCGCGTGCGCTCGCGAGCGTCGAGAAGTAGGTGATCTCTTCTTCGACCGCCGTCTCTAGCGGTGCACGCTGGCGAGAGACGATGATGTCGACCTCGCCGTTCTCGATAGCTTCGACGAACTCGTCCTCGCTGTCGAACGCGGCGAGGTCGAAGTGTTCGTCGTAGCCCTCGACCAGTTCCTCACCGGCCTCGGTCTCGCGACCGGGGAACTCGCTCTCGGAGAGGTCGACGACGGCGGTGCCCTCCAGCGGGATGGGCTTGCCGACGGACATCTGGGCCTTCTGGTAGGCCTTGCCGAAGGAGTCGGCGGTGCCCATGACCTCACCGGTCGATTTCATCTCCGGGCCGAGACGCGGGTCCGAACCCGGCAGGCGGTCGAACGGCAGGACGACCTCCTTGATGGAGACCTGTTCGGGGACCTGCTCGGTGACGTCCAGGTCCTCGAGCGTCTCGCCGGCCATGACCTTCGCCGCGATTTTCGCGATCGGAACGCCCGTCGCCTTGGAGACGTACGGGACGGTACGCGAGGAGCGCGGGTTGGCTTCGAGGACGTACACTTCCTCGTCTTTGACGGCCAACTGGACGTTCAGCAGGCCGACGGTGTCGAGGGCGCGTGCGATGTCCTCCGCGACTTCGCGAACCTTGCGGTTGACGTCGCGACCGAGCGAGCGCGGCGGAATCATACAGGCCGAGTCGCCCGAGTGCACACCCGCGGATTCGACGTGTTCCATGATGCCGCCGATGAGGACGTCCTCGCCGTCGGAGACGGCGTCGACGTCGAGTTCGACGGCGTCTTCGAGGAACTCGTCCACGAGGATCGGTTTGTCGGGACTGACGCGGACGGCCTCCTCGATGTACTCTTTGAGGTCCTCGTCGCTGTAGACGATGTCCATCGCGCGGCCGCCCAGGACGTAGGAGGGGCGCACGAGGACGGGGTACCCGATTTCGTGGGCGAGGTCGAGCGCTTCCTGTTCGCTCGTCGCCGAACCACCCTGGGGCTGAGCGATGCCCAGGTCGTCCATCAGGCGGTTGAAGCGGTCGCGGTCCTCGGCGAGGTCCATGGCGTTCACGGAGGTCCCCATGATCTCACAGTCGAGGTCGCGACGGTCGAGTTCGGCTTCGAGCGGATGACCGATGTCGACGGAGGTCTGGCCACCGAACTGGACCATGACACCGTCGGCGCCGGTCTCTTCGACCACGTCGGCGACCTCTTCGGCCGTGATCGGCTCGAAGAACAGGCCGTCGGAGGTGTCGTAGTCGGTCGAGACAGTCTCCGGGTTGTTGTTGATGACGTGTGCTTCGATGCCCAGGTCCTCCAGCGCGCGGACCGCGTGGACCGAACAGTAGTCGAACTCGACCCCCTGTCCGATACGAATCGGGCCGCCGCCGACGACCACGACGCTCTCGACCTCGCGGTCGACCTGGACCTCGTCGCGACCCAGTCCCGAGATGGGGTCACGGGAGGAGTAGTAATAGGGCGTGGTCGCGGCGAACTCGCCGGCACAGGTGTCGACGAGTTTGAAGTCACGGTCGGAGGTCTGCGAAGCGACTTCGTCGATGGTCGCGTCCGGGCCGGGGGAGCTAGCTGCCTCGGCTGCGTCGGCTTCCGCCCCTCCGTCGGCCATCGCGGTGTCGTCGTCGGGCGCGTCCGGGCCTTCGACGACCGGGAGCCAGGAGACGTGCGTGTCGTTGAACTCCCCGCCCGCGAGCGCGGTGACTTCCTGGTCGGTGAAGCCGACGTCCGCGGCGGCCTGGTAGTCGCCGTCGGCCGCGGCCTCGGCGGCCTCGGCGATGCGCTGGAAGCGTTCGAGGTACCACTCGCGGATCTCGGTGATCTCGTTTACTTCCTCGACCGTGTAGCCGCGACTGAATGCCTCGAAGATGGCGTAGGGGCGGTCGGGCGAGGGGCGTTCGAGATAGTAGTCCTCGAGTTCGTCGTTGAACACCGTCGAGAAGTCGACG
>ENA-ORCR01000583-ORCR01000583.1-marine-metagenome-genome-assembly--contig:-NODE-583-length-17758-cov-7.533228_pt1 | contig 17758 bp, 17 predicted proteins | sample MGYA00237782_ERZ508514 | MGnify/ENA primary metagenome ERZ508514 (study PRJEB26185, sample SAMN06268960) | marine metagenome | isolation source: Eden Landing Ponds, San Francisco, CA, USA | place...
GAGAGCACGTCTCTCGTGAGCCAATCAGAACGCAAAGCGTTCTGATGACGACACAAGGACCGCAAGGAGCGAGTGAAACGAGCGACTGAGGACCGCAGCGAGCGTGCGCCCGCCTCGCCGGCTGGGGCTTTGGCGGTGGTCACCGCAGCACCATCGATCGCTTATAAACAGCCGACAGCAACGTCTGGATCGCCCGCCTACGCCAGCGCCGCCGCCAGCTTCTCGACGGGGTGCGGCGGCTCGGGGGCGCCGCCGTCGCGCTCCTTCAGTTGGCTCCGACAGGAGGCGCCGGGCGCGACGACCGCGTCGCCGTCGCTCTCTTCGACCTGATCGAAGAGGATCCGACCGATGGACTTGCTCATCGAGTAGTGCTCGGCCTCGTAGCCGAACGAGCCGGCCATCCCGCAGCAGGAGGAGTCGAGCGGATCGACGCCGTACCCCGCGCGCCGGAGCACGCCGACCGCGTGGTGGTCCTTCTTCGTCGCCTTCTGGTGGCAGTGACCGTGGTAGGTGAGCGACTCGGTGGGCGCGTCGAGGTCGATCCCCTCGTCGAGCCGGTGGGCGTCGACGTACTCCATGACGCCGTAGGTGTTCGCCGAGACGGTCGCCACGTCGGCGTCGGGCACGTCGCTGGCGTCGCCGTCGAGCAGGTCGTGGTAGTCGGTCTGGAGCATGACGGCGTCGGTCGGCTCGACGACGACCACGTCCCAGTCGTCTCGCACGTCCGGTGCGAGCGTCTCGACGGCGGCCGCGGCGGCCCGCCGCGACTCGTCGAGCATCCCCTTCGAGTGCGGCGGGCGCCCGCTGCCGTCGACGTCGGGGATCCGGACGTGGCAGTTCGCGGCCTCTAACACGCGCACCGCGGCCTTCCCCGCGCCGGGGTTCGTGTAGGTGGTGTACACGTCGGGGAACAGGAGCACGTCGCGGTCGGCCTCGGCGCGGGGGACGCCGGCGCCGCCGCGGGCCTCGAACCAGTCGGTCAGGCTCTCCGAGCGGAACGTGGGGAGGTCGCGCTCCTTCGCGATCCCGAGGGCCTTCTCCATGACGAGGCCGGCGCCCGGGAGCTTCCCGGGGAGGTTCGAGAGGGGCGCGAGCTTCGAGCCGAGCGGCGCCAGTTTCTCGAAGTTCCCGAGGAGTCGGGTCCGCAGGTCGATCCCGTGTTCCTCGTGGTGTGCGTGTTCGACCTCGGCCTTGAGCTTCGCCATGTCGACGCCGCTCGGGCAGTCCACCGTACAGCCCTTACAGCCGACGCAGAGGTCCATCACCTCGGTGACGAACTCGTCGTCGGTCGGATCGTCGGGGAGTTCGCCGTTTATCGCCCCGCGGAGCATGTTCGCCCGGCCGCGGGTCGCCTGGATCTCCTCCTCGGAGGCGCGGTAGGTCGGGCACATCACGCCGCCGGTGGTCTCCTGCGGGCCGCGACAGCCCCCGCAGCCGTGACAGAGCTCCACCATCCCCTGCATCCCGTTGTCGATCGCCCACTCCATCGCGGGGTCGAAGCCGGCGTCGTACTCGTAGTCGTCGTCGAACCGGAGGTTCTCGCGCATGTCGAAGTCGCCGCAGACGTTCCCGGGATTGAGCAGCCAGTCGGGGTCGAAGGCGGTCTTCAACTCGCGGAAGGCGTCCCAGAGGTCGTCGCCGTACAGCTTCCGGTTCCACTGGGTCCGCGCGCGGCCGTCGCCGTGCTCGCCCGACACCGACCCGCCGAGCCGGACCACGGCGTCGGTGACGCGGTCGGCGATGTCGACCATCGCCTCGACGTCGTCGACGTCCTTCGTGTTGATCAGCGGTCGGATGTGGAGGACGCCCGGTCCCGCGTGGGCGTAGAAGGTCGCGAAGGTGTCGTTGTCGTCGAGGATCTCCTGAAACTCGCGGGTGTACTCGGGGAGGTGTTCGGGCGGGATCGCGCAGTCCTCGATGAACGAGATGTGTTTCTCGTCCGTGGTCCGCGACAGGAGGATCGGGAGCCCGGACTTGCGCATCTTCCAGAATCGGTCGCGTTGCTCGGGATCGTGCGCCTCCATCGCGTCGACCGCGCGACGCGGCTGGCTCGTCGTCTCGGCGGCGCCCTCCCGTGGGTCGGCCTCGGTCTCGGGAACGATCGCGTCGGCGGCGCCGTCGTCGCCCACCCGGTCCGCGATCAGGTCCGCGACCTTCCGTTTCCCCTCGGCGTCGCTCTCGGCGTAGAACTCCACGAGGAGGACGGATTCGGTCCCCTCAGGCAACATCCCGACGACGTCCTCGAACTCCGGCGTGTCGGCGGCGAGCCCCAAGAGTACGTCGTCCATCACCTCGACGGCGGCGGGGTCGTGGTCGAGGATCGGCGACACGTCCTCCATCGCGTCCAGCAGGTCGTCGTAGGTGAGCAGCGCGACCGCCTTCGTCGCCGGAATCTCGACGAGCGAGACGGTCGCTTCCGTCACCGTCGCGAGCGTCCCCTCGCTGCCGGCCATGAGCCGACCGAGGTTCACCACGCCCGCCTCGCCGTACTCGCCGCGGTACTCGGCGAGCAGGCGGTCGAGGTTGTAGCCGGAGACGTTCCGCTTCATCTCCGGGAAGCGCTCGTCGATCGCGTCGGCCTCCTCGTCGAGGATCCGAACGATCTCGGCGTGGATTCGCGGCAGGAGATCGTCGCTCTCGGCGTCGGCGGACTCACGCAGTTCCTCGACGGCGACCTCTCCGAACGTCGCCACCGTCCCGTCGGCCAGCACGACCTCCAACTCCTCGACGTAGTGGTCGGTCTTCCCGTACTTCAGCGAGTGCGACCCCGTGGAGTTGTTGCCGATCGCCCCGCCGATCGCCGACTTGTCGCGCCACGCCGGGTCGGGCGCGAACTTCAGTCCATCGGGCTCGACCGCGGCGTTGAGGTCGCCGACGTACGCCCCCGCCTGCGCCCGAGCGGTCCCCGCTTCCGGGTCCGTCGACAGCACCTCGTCCATCGAGTCGCTGAGATCGAGGACGACAGCCTCGTTGACCGTCTGGCCCGCGAGCGACGTACCGCCGCCGCGGGGGAGGACCGGAATCCCCTCCGCGAAGCAGTACTCCTGGACCGCCGCCACGTCCGCCGTCGACTCCGGCATCACGACGCCGATGGGCGTGACCTCGTACGCCGAGGCGTCGGTCGCGTAGAGCCGCTTCGAGTAGTCGTCGAACCGCACGTCGCCCTCGACCCGTCGGTCGAGCGCGGCCACGAGCTCCGGCCGCTCGACGTCGCCCCCGGTGTAGTCGAAATCCCCCCCGTCTCGCGGGTCCGGGTCCGGCGTGTTGGTTGCCATGAGAGTTTGTCACGGTCGAACTACCAAAAACCCCCTGACCCCGCCGAGGGACCGAGAATCCGGAGCGACCGGCGACGACGCCCGTGGCGACAGAGAGCGAGGAACGTGCGGTGGCCGCGCGGCGATGGAGGGGGAGGAAGACGTGCCATGGCCGGAGAGTCGGAGAGGGGAACGTGCGATGATCGGAGCGCCGGCGCGCGGGAGTCGGCGCAACACCCATATATATGCCGTTAGATGATTACGTATGTCAGTCGCCGACCGCTCGACGTTCAAGCGCCGACTCGACTCCCTCGGCGTGACCGTCAGCGAGGGGGGCGAGAGCGAGTGCGCGGAACTGATCGACGAGGCCGCCGGCGATCCGGCCGTGGGGGTCGCGCTCGGCGGCACCGCGTCCGATGCGACCTCCCTCCCCGACCGAGTCGAGACCGACCCGACGACCGCGGACCTCCGGGCGGCCCACACCGGGGTCACGGACGCGGAGCTCGGCGTCGCCGAGTACGGCAGCGTCGCTATCGAGGCCGACTCGGCCGGCACCGAGCCGGTGAGCCTCTTCGTCGACCGCCACGTCGTCGTCCTCCGCGAGGCCGACCTCGTCCCGGACATGCCGGACGCGTTCGAGTGGCTCGGCCCCAAGGCGCGCGACGAGTCGAGCGACGTGGTGTTCGCCACCGGCCCCAGCGCGACCGCCGACATGGGCGGCCTCGTTCACGGCGCGCACGGCCCGAAGGAGGTTCACGTGGTGCTGTTGCGGGAGGAGGAACGAGCAGATGAGGGGACCGCCGATGAGTAGCGACGCCTCGAAGGCCGATCGGATTCGCGAACTGATGGCGACCGAGGGCGACGCGGTCGCCGCGAACACCCGCGGATTCAACGAGGGGCGGGTCGAGTCCACGGGACGGCTCGACGACTACGAGGGGCTGAAAGACGAGGCCCGCGCGATCAAGGAGGACGCGATCGCCCGACTTCCGGACCTGATCGATCAGGTCCGAGCGTCCGTCGAGGCCAACGGCGGGACCGTCTACGTCGCCGACGACGCCGCCGACGCGAACCGGTATATCACCGAACTGACCGCAGAGGAGCGCGACGCCGACCGCCTCGTGAAATCGAAGTCGATGACCTCGGAGGAGATCGAGGTGAACGAGGCGCTGGAGGCCGAGGGCGTCGAGGTGGTCGAGACGGACCTGGGCGAGTGGGTGCTTCAGCTCGCCGACGAGGCGCCGTCGCACATCGTCGCGCCGGCGATCCACAAGTCGCGCGAGGGCATCTCGGAGCTGTTCGCGGAGCGGTTCGACCTCGACGACCCGCCCGAGACCGCCGAGGATCTCACGATGTTCGCCCGCGATCGGCTCGGGAAGTTGGTCGAGGGCGCCGACGTGGGGATGACGGGGGCGAACTTCATCGCGGCGGACTCCGGCACGATGCTTCTGGTCACGAGCGAGGGGAACGCCCGGAAGACGGTGACCGCGACCGACACCCACGTGGCGGTCGCGGGCGTCGAGAAGCTCATTCCGACCGTCGAGGACTTCTCGCCGTTCGTCGAGCTGATCGGGCGCTCCGGGACCGGACAGGACGTGACCTCCTACATCTCGACGCTGACGCCGCCCGTCGACTCGCCGGTGCCCGACTTCCAGGACGACCGGGAGCCGCTCGCGGGCGACGAGGGAGACGCGAGCGCTGACCCCGACCGCGACTTCCACCTCGTCCTCATCGACAACGGTCGGCTGGCGATGCGCGACGACGAGGAGCTGAAAGAGACGCTGTACTGCATCCGGTGTTCCGCCTGCTCGAACGCCTGCGGCAACTTCCAGAGCGTCGGCGGCCACGCGTTCGGCGGGGAGACGTACTCCGGCGGCATCGCCACCGGCTGGGAGGCCGGGATCGAGGGGCTCGACGTCGCCGCCGAGTTCAACGACCTCTGTACCGGCTGCTCGCGCTGCGTCCCGGCGTGTCCGGTCGGGATCGACATCCCCTGGATCAACACGGTCGTCCGCGACCGGGTCAACCGCGGCGAGGTCGACTCCCGACAGACCGACTGGCTGTTCGAGGAACTGGTCCCCGACGAGGAGCCCGCGGGCCTCGATCTGGGGACGCGCGCCGTCGGGAACTACGAGACGGTCGCGAAGCTTGGGAGCCTGACCGCGCCGGTCGCGAACCGGCTCGCCGACGCCGGCCCGCTCCGCGCGCTCGCCGAGCGCGTGACCGGGATCGACCGCCGGCGCGACCTGCCCGAGTTCGCGAGCGAACCGCTCGTCGACTGGTTCGAGCGCCGGGGCGGCGCCGCGGTCCCCGAAGACGAGGCGGCCCGCGAGGCCGTGCTCTACCCCGACACCGCGACCAACTACGTCGACGTCGACCGCGGGAAGGCCGCGGTGCGCGCGCTGGAGGCGCTCGGGGTCCACGTCCGCGTTCCCGACCTCCCGGGGAGCGGTCGCCCGCCGCTGTCGCAGGGGATGATCTCGACCGCCACGTCGGCGGCAGAGGACGCGTACGCCGGGCTCGTCACTCACGTCGACGCCGGTCGCGACGTGGTCGTGATCGAGCCGAGCGACCTCGCGATGTTCCGGAGCGAGTACGAGAAGCTCCTCCCGGAGTCGTCGTTCGAGCGGCTCGCCGACGCCAGCTACGACGTGATGGAGTACTGCTTCGGTCTGCTGAAGAACGGCGCCGACCCGGCGACGCTCCGGGCGCCCGCGGAAGGGACGGGCCCGGTGGCCTCGGGGAAGCGGGTCGCCTACCACCCGCACTGTCAGGCGCGCACGATCGGCGTCGGCGAGCACGCGACCGCCGTGATGGAGCGGCTCGGCTACGACGTGCGCGTCTCCGAGACGGAGTGTTGCGGGATGGCCGGCTCGTTCGGCTACAAGACGGACTACTACGAGCTGAGCATGGACGTGGGCGAGCCCCTGCAAGAGCAGTTCGGCGACACCGATCGGACCGTCGTCGCCTCCGGGACCTCCTGTGGCGAACAGCTAGACGCGCTGTTGGGGTCGCCGCCGATGCATCCCGTAGAGCTGATCGCGCCGCGCGAGTGACCCCGACCGGCGGCCGCGACGGCCCCGTCTCACCCGTCCCGTCTGACGGGCGTCGTTCGGGAACGAACGCTTAATAGGCGCGCTCGTGACCGTATCGCATATGAACGCTGCTCCGGAGGAGATCACGTCTCTCGTGGGTCGCGAGGTGTACTCGAACAACGGCGTCTTCGTCGGTGAGGTCGAGGACGTGCGCCTCGACCTGGACGCGCAGGCGGTGACCGGGCTCGCGCTCGCGGAACTCAACCACGAACTGTTCGCCGGGCGAGTCGGCGGGAACACGGGCGTCATCGTCCCGTACCGCTGGGTCCGGGCCGTCGGCGACGTGGTGCTGATAAACGACATCATCGAGCGGCTCGACACCGGGAGCGACGAGGCGGAGGCCGAGGCGGAAGTCGAAGTCTAAGCGACGCTCGTCGCTCACCGGTGCGTAGAACCCGAGCGCCCGAGCACCCGCGCCGTCAGAAGGGAAGCGCGTCTCGCAGGCTCGTCAGGAATCCGCCGCCCTCCTGTCGCTTCCGGTCGAACACCGGGTACAGGGCGTCGAGAAGCTCCGTCTCGTTTTCGAACCGGTCTTGCGGCACCTGCTCGAGCGCCTCGTCGAGCGTGATCGATCGTCCCTTGGCGTCGTACGGGATCTCGCGGTCGCCGAGGGCGTCGCGGATCTCGTCGGCCGTCGCCGGGAACGACACGTCCGCGTCCTCGATCCGGCCGTCGAGCACGGCGATACCGAACTCGATCGCGTCCGGCTCCGAGGATCCGCCGCCGCCGGGTGGGCGTGCTGCCATTACGGTGTATCACTCGCTCGGAACGTTTTAACCCCATGCTCGGGGCACTTACTCCGGGATCGACTCCTCCGGCGGCGCCGCGTCGATGACCGCCAACTCGATCCCGTCGCCGGCGCGGTCGAACGCGGCGACCGAATCGTCGTCGTACGGCGGGACCGCCACGAGCACGACCGCCGCGAGGTCGTCCGTCTTCGACACGCCGAGGAACCCGTCCGGGTGCGAGACGAACCGCGCGCCGCCCCGGCCCGCCGGCGTCCCGATGTCGACGCCGAACACCGCGTTCACCGACCCGCCGACCCCCGCGGGCGTGAAGTGAGTGAGAACGGGGACCGCCGGGTCCAGGCCGGTCTCCTCGTCGAACTCGCCGGCGCGGGTGGGCGAGAGCTTCAGGCTCGTCTTGTCGGGGTCGCTCTCGGCCGCTCGGTCGAGAAGCACCGTCAGCAGGTCGCGCGTGACGTAGATCACGATCGGAGAGGTGCCGACACGGCCAGATGTGATCGGAGAGGTGCCGACACGATCAGATCCCGATCGCCGACCGGAGCGCCTTCGCGTACAGCCCGGGCGCCTTGCGGCGCGACCCGGAGAGCGCCTCCTCGACGGCGAGGGCGCCGCGGTCCTCCACGCCGACGCCGTGGCCGACGCGCACCCGTTCCGGGTTCAGCCCGGAGAGCGCCTCGGTCGGCGGCGTCAGTCGGAGCATCGGGTGAACGCCGAGTCGCTCGCGCTTCCCGCGGAAGTACGAGGCGGAGCCGAGCGACTCGGGGACGATCAGCGTCTCGCCGTCGAAGAAGCCGACCTCCTGCCACGGCGGGATCGACGAGTCCCGGACCCGGAACGCGTCGAACCCCGAGTCCGCCAGCCGCGAGCCGAACCGCTCGACCGGCGCGTCGAGGTCGTCGGCGACGCCGGTCATCCACTCGGCGACGTAGACGGGCACGTCGTGACGGGCCGCGATCTCGGCGCTGTCGCGCTTGTGGCGGTCGAGTCCGACCGCGACGCCCGCGACCTCCCCGAGTTCGTCCAGCAGGTCGTCGACGCCGGGCGCGTCGACCGGGTCGAACACCCAGACGTCGTCCGTCTCGGTCTCCTCGTTCGGGACCGCGACCGCGTGGCTCGCCCGCTCCATCCCCTCGTCCGGATACGCGATCCAGCCGACGCCGCTGCCGAAGCGATCGATCTCGTGGAGTGCCGCGTCGCCGTCAGCTTTCATTCCCATACGTCCCGTTCGGCCCGGATCCTTTTTAACCCGTCTCCGGCGGCACCGCGGACCGACCGAAACGCCGTCCGTCGCCGGCCTACCCCGAAAACTCCGACTCGCTCACCCGGACGATCACCGTCTCGTCGACGTCGCGGAGGTCGTACTCGGGCGTCTCGCCCTGCGTCCGGCGGACGTAGAGGGGTTCGACCGGCCGACCGTCGACGAGGCCGAACACTTTTAAACGCTGATCGGTCTCTTCGGGCGGGACCGCGCCGTCGCGCACCTCGCGGGCGAGGTCGCGCGAGAGCCACTCGTCCGGAGAGACCGAGGGCTCGCGGACGAGCGCCTCGTCGACGAAGCGCACGAGGTACCAGTTGAGGTCATTTAAAAGAGACACCGCCGCGCCGAGGCTCACGGTGTCGACGGCGACGCTGTTCTCGAAGGGCTCCTCGATGTCGTACGTCGCGAGCGCGTCCCGAGCCGTCTCGCGGGACAGCAGCTCGTAGGTGAGGTTCACGTCCGGATCGCCGAGGAGACACACCCGCGTCACACGCTATCGGAGTCGGTCGCTCCACAAATCGGTTGCGGTCGTCGGGGTGGGAATCGGGAGCCGCCGGCGGTCCGCGCCGGCGACCGCTCCCCGACTCAGAACGTCGACACGTCGCCGTCGATGACGCTGCGGGTCACGTCGGTGACGTTCGCCAGTTCGTCGTCGACGATGGCGACGACCTCGTCTTCGATGTCGGCGATGTCCAGCCCCTCCTCGGTGACGAGCTGGGCGTCGGCGACGTGGGGCTCGTCGATCGGGCGCCCGATCTGCGAGAGCAGGCGGACCTGCAGGTCGCGGATCCCGTCGACCTCGTCGGTGACGGACTCCGCGATCCGGGTCGACAGGAGGTTGTAGATCTTCCCGATGTGGTTGACGGGGTTCTTCCCGGAGGTCGCCTCCATGGACATCGGTCGGTTCGGGGTGATGAGGCCGTTCGCGCGGTTGCCGCGCCCCACGGAGCCGTCGTCGCCCTGCTCGGCGGAGGTGCCGGTGACCGTGAGGTACACCGAACCCTCGTCGTAGTCGTCGGCGGTGTTGACGTCGACGTGGACCTCTCGGTCCGTTCGCGCTTCGGCCAGTTCGGTGACGAACTCGCGCACGTCGGCGACGGCGTCGTCGTAGTCGTCGAGGTCGTCGACGTACCGGTCGACCATCGCGGCCGCGACGGTGATGTCGATCCGGTCGCCCTCGCGTTTGCCCATGATCTTCACGTCCGGGCCGAGCACGGGGTGGTCGGCGTGGTAGGTCGTGTTGAGTTCGTGCTCCGCCTCGGAGACGATCGCTTCTGTCTCCGTGAGCGGCGCGTGACCGACGCCGAAGGAAGTGTCGTTGGCCATCGGCACCTGCTGCGTGTCCTCGCCGAACACGTCCTGGAGGTCGCCCGACCCCTCGCCGAGCTTCACGTCGACGATCACATCGGTGCCGTACTCCAGTTCCGGGATCGCCTCGTCGAGGTAGTCGCGAGCGGCCCCGAGCGCGGTCGAGTCGACCGGGAGCTGCTCGCCCTCGTACTCCTTCGTGGCGCGTCCGACGATGAGGACGTAGAGCGGCTCGACGACCTCGCCGCCGCCGTAGGCGGGCGCGGCGCGGCCGGCGACCAACTGCGTCTCGTCCGTGTTGTAGTGGAGCACCTTCCCGACGCGGTCCAGATAAAGCTGCGAGAGCGCGCGCGACACCGACTCCGCGATACCGTCGCAGATCGAGTCCGGGTGTCCGATACCCTTCCGCTCGACGATCTCGACCTCCTGGTCCTCGACCGCTCGCCGGTCGAGGCGGCTGACCTGAATGTTCCGGTCCATTACCCGTCGGTACTGCATCGGCGACAGTATAACTTGCGGAAACCTCCCGGAGCCAACTAATTCTCTGCAGTTATTGTTTGGCAGCTATTGCCGATATATCGGCTACTTCGCGGCCTCGTACGCGTCCGCCATCACGTCGAGCGCCTCGCGGAGTTCGCTCTCGTCGGTCGCGTACGAGATCCGGGCGTGTCCCCGCCCGTTCTCGCCGAACGCCTCGCCCGGCACGACGATCACGCCGCGGTCCAGACACTCGTCGACGAACCCGTCGGGCACCCGCGGCATCGCGTAGAACGCGCCCTGCGGGGTCGGGCAGTCGATCCCGATCTCGTCGAAGCCGTCGAGGAGGAGGTCGCGGCGGCGCTCGAAGGAGGCGGTCATCTCGTCGACGACCCCGCGGTCGCCGCGCAGCGCGGCCTCGGCGGCGTACTGGGCGGGTGCCGACGCGCAGGCCTGAGCGTACTGGTGGACGCGCAGCATGCGGTCGACGCGCTCGCCGGAGCCGTACACCCACCCGAGCCGCCAGCCCGTCATCGAGAACAGCTTCGAGGCGGAGTTGACCACCACGACGCTGTCGGTCTCGGCGAACTCGATCGGCGAGTAGTGGTCGCCGTCGAAGACGGTGTACTCGTACACCTCGTCGGAGACGCAGAGCACGTCGTGCTCGTCGGCGATCCGCGCGAACTCGCGCACGTCCTCCTCGGAGGAGACCGCGCCGGTGGGGTTGCCGGGCGAGTTCACCACGAACGCCGCCGTGTCGTCGGTGATGGCCGCCTCGATCGCGGCGGGGTCGATCGTGAGGTCGTCGCGCAGCGGGACCGGCACGGGCTCCGCGCCGGTCAGTTTCGTCAGCGCGTCGTAGGAGACGAACCCCGGGTCCGGGATCAACACCTCGTCGCCGGCGTCGACGTGCGCCTCCAGGGCGATATGGAGCGCCTCGCTGCCGCCCGCGGTGGCGATCACGTCGGCCGGATCGAGGTCGACCCCCTGATCGGCGCGGTGCTTCTCGGCGATCGCCTCGCGCAGCGACCGGGTCCCCTTGTTCTCGGTGTAGGCGTCGGCCTTCCCGGTCTCGATGGCGTCGACCGCGGCCCGTCGCGCGTGATCGGGCGTCGGGAAGTCGGGCTGGCCGAGCCCGAGGTTGATCGCGTCGTCTCCCGCCGCCTCGAACACCTCGCGGATCCCGCTTATCGAGATCCGCTCGACCCTGTCGGAGAAGTTCGGCATACCCGTTCGGGGGCGCCGCCGGGAGTTAGTTCTTGTCACGTCGCGGCCGATCCCACACGGGCCGGCGTTCTTCGCCTCCGGGGAGGTCCCGGATCCGGCCGTCCTCGTCGAGCGGGAGCGCGAACCGGCCGCGGAGCACGCTGAGAACCTCTTCGGGCGTCGCGCGGAGCAGCGCGTCGTCGACGGCGCGAAGTCGAAGCTGCGGTCGGCCGTCGCCCTCCGGCACCTTGATCGCCTCGATCAGGCCGCGCCGGACGAGCGCCCGCCGGTCGTCCGTGAGACCCTGTCCGGCGGCGATCCCGACACCCTCGTCGGATTCGAGATCATCGCCGCTCCCGCCGTTCGACTCGTCGCCGATCCACCTCCTGAGGTCCCAGAGGAGGTGGTCGTGTCGCGCCGCCAGCGCCAGGAGGAGCGTCCGGTCGGTGATCGCGCCGGTCCGGCCCACCGCGCCGTACGGGAGCGCGTCGAGCACCGCCGCCACGTCGGCCGCGAACCGGTCGTCGAGCGTCTCGCCGGCGGCCGCGAGCAGGCGGCTTCGCGCGGGCATGTCGACGGTCGCGGGCGTCGCCGCCGCGAACCGCTCGCGCACCGCTCGGGCCGCGCCCGCGACACGCTCCGGTCGCTCCTCGGTGACGAGCGTCCGATCCCCCTCCGGACCGGCGACCGCGTCGACGCGGTCCGACGACGCGAAGAGAACTCGGTCGGCGGCGCTATCAGGTCGGGAAGTCCGGAGATCGATCGCCCCCGCCGCGACCGCCTCGGCGACCGCGGTGCCGAGGACGAACGCCCGACCGAGCGCGTCGACGACGCCCGGCCGACAGGCGACCCGCCACGGCGAGTCGTCTTCGGTCCGCTCCCTCGCGGCGAGTACCGGTGGGAGAAGCGCCAGCGGGACGCCGACGGCGACGACCGCGGACCGATCGACGAGCGCCCCCTCGATCGCGTCGGCGAGCCGGTCGTCGGCCTCGTCGAGCGCGACGGCGACGTCGGAGGGGGCGCCGCTGTCGGGGCCCGACGTGTCGTCGCCAGCCGTCGGCGGAGCCATACGCCCCGTGGCGGCGGAATCGGAAAGAACGTTGCGCCGGTGGCGGGCTACGGCGCCCGGCCGAACACCAGGTAACCGGTGTGGCCGACGCCCGCGGTGGAGGGGCGGGAGCCGCGGTCGGAGAAGTCCATCTCCCGTTGGATCGTTTCGAGGGTCTCGACGCCCTCGAAGCCGGCCTCGCGAGCGGCGAGCGCCGCCTCGCGGGTCCCCTCGACGAAGGGGGAGTAGACGGCGAGGCGCCCGCCGGACGCGAGCAGGTCGTCCGCGCGCTCGACGACCGCCGGGGCGTCGCCCGTGTCGAGCGTCAAGGCGTCGAAGGGGTCCTCCTCGGCGAGCGCGTCCAGTTCCTCGGTGAGGTCGCCGGTGCGGACCTCGACGCGGTCCGTCACGCCGGCGGTCGCCATGTTCCCGCGGGCGACCTCGGCGAAGTCGGGATCGATCTCGTAGGTGGTCACGTCGGCGCCGGCGCGACCGAGGTACGCGGCGAGGATCCCCGTCCCCGTGCCGGCGTCGAGCACGCGGTCGTCGCCCGAGGCGCCGGTGTGGCCCATCACGAGCCCCACGTCGCGGGGCATCATCGGCGCGCCGGTGCGTTCGAGATGGTTGAACAGGTCGGGGCCGCGAAGCTCGCGGACCTCGAAGGCGGTGCCGAGGTGGGTCTCGACGGTGTCGCCGCCCTCGACGTCGTCGGGGACTTCGAGCACGCCGAGGTCGGTGCCGAACTCCTCGCCCGGCTCCAACAGGTACTCGCGGTCGTCGTGGACCAACAGGTACGCGGCGTCCGTCACGCCGAATCAGTCACTCCAGGGCCGCGATGGCGGTCGCGAGGTCGCCGTCGGCGTCTTCGAGGGCCTCGCGGGCCGTCGACTGCGGCACGCCGGCGCGCTCGGCGACGAGCGCGACGTCGTCGTCGGGGATGCCGGCGTCGTCGCCCGCGCCGTCGTCCTCGATCGCCGCCGCGCCGGAGTCGCCCTCGACCGCCGAGGCGCTTCCGCCCGCGCCGGCGTCGGCGACCGAGTCGGGCGAGCCGACGATCTGGTAGGTCTCCTGGCCCTGGGCGTCCATCTTGGTCACCTGGGCGCCGTCGAAGACGAGGTCGTCGCCGTCGGCCGTCTCGATGACGACCCGCTCGGCGTCGAGCTCCTCGACGTCGATCCCCATCTGTTTCATCATTTGTTTCATCTTTCGCGGGTTCATGCCGCCTCCTCCGAACATACGCCCGAATTCGGCGGGACGACACAAAAAGGGTGGCGACACGGGCCGAAGGGGTGTCGCTCGGCGTCGTCGTCGCCGCTCCCGCCACCGCCGCTTCCGGCAGGCCCGACCACCGCTTCCCGCAAGCCCCACCACCGCTCCCGGCGAACGCGACCGAGAAAGCGGGGTTGATACGTCCCCGAACCCGAGGTCGGGTATGTATCTCGCCGACCACACGTGGCCGGAACTCGGGGAGGCGCTGTCGGACGCGTCCGTCGCGCTCGTCCCGCTCGGCTCGACCGAACAGCACGGTCCGCACCTGCCGCTGGCGACCGACCACCTGATCGCCGAGGCGCTCGCGACCGCGGCCGCCGAGGAGACGGGCGCCGTCCGCACTCCCACGGTGACCGTCGGCGTCAGCCCGCACCACCGGCAGTTCCCGGGGACGATGTGGGTCGATCCGCCGGAGTTCCGCGACTACGTCGAGTCGTTCACGCGGAACCTCGCGTATCACGGAATCGACCGCGTCGTGTTCGTGAACGCCCACGGCGGCAACGTCCAGCACCTCCGCGAGGTCGGGCGCAGACTCCACGAGGACGAGACGGCGTACGCGATCGAGTGGATGTGGGACGAGTCGATCCCGGAGCTCGTCGACGACCTGTTCGAGCACAACGGACCCCACGCGGGTCCGAAAGAGACCGCGATGATCACCCACATCGCCCCGGAACTGGTCGACACCGACCGGCTGGCGGACGCTCGCGACGACGGGCTCGTCCACCTCGACGAGTCGGACGCGGTGGTCCACGGCGCCCGGACGTTCTACGACTCGATCGACAACTCCGCGAACGGGGCGTTCGGCGACCCGACTGACGTGACTCCCGAGAAAGCCGAGCGGCTGTTCGATGCCGCGAGCGACCAACTCGTCCAACTCGTCGAGTGGCTCGCCGCCCGCGAGAGCGCGGAGCTACTGCCGAAGGACCGCGTGGCGTAGCGCGCTCCTCCCCTCTCCATTTTTATACCTATTTAAAACCGTCATCGCTCCCTCGAAGAATTGGATCGAGCGCGGCGTCCAACTCCGTGCGACGCCCGTCGAGGACCTCGAACCGCTCGTCGCGGCGGCGTTCCAGCCACCGTAACAGCCGCGCGGCCCAGTCGAGCTTTCGGGCTTTCATCGGGTCCACGGCCGGGTCGTCGAACTCCCACCCCGGGAAGACGAGGCGCCCGGCGCCGACGTGGTCCGCGAGGAAGGCGGCGCGGTCGCCGTCGGTGAACCCGCCGAGGTTCCGAACCGGACCGGCGGGGGCCGCCTGCGTCGTCGCCAGCGTCGCATCGGTGGCGAACCGGGGGAGCCACTCGCGGACCGCGGGGAGGTTGTCGCCGTGGGCGTGGGCCGCGACCGGAACGCCCTCGCGCGTCAGTTCCGCCGCGGTCTCCGGGTTCTTGTCGAGGTCGGTCACCATGCAGTCGACGGCAACGCCTCGATCCCTGAGCGCGTCGGCGGCGGTGGAGGCAGCGACGACGGCGTCCGCTCCGCGGGCGCGTTCGATCTCGTCGGGGTCCTCGACCAGACACGGGGCGGCGCCGACGACCGCCACGGTCTCGCCGCGCCAGTCGCCGAGCCGATCGAGGGGGAACCGCGTCGCGATCTCGGCGGCGACGTCGCGGGCGCGTTCGTCGGCCGCCCGGTCGAAGCCGAAGTCCGCGAGGATCGCCTCGTAGACGGGTTCGAAGGTCTCGAAGTTCATCTGGGATCCCTCCTCGTCGGCACGCCGGTACGGTGCGTCGACCGCGACACCGGTCGGTGCCGCCGCTGGCGGGAGAGAATATGGTATGGGCCGGAGTAGCACAGAGTACCCCTACCCGCGTGCCCCTCCGGCGTCCACTGAACGGGTTGTCTGCACGACGGCATAAACTTTCTCTTACTTCGAGGTGTCGTGGGTTAGTTCCAGTGCGACGTCGAGACCGTCCGAAACGCCCGAGACAGACGATCGAACCCCGGACAGCGCGGTCGGCGTTCCGACGAGGAGTCCGGACCGGCTATCAGTTCCGATAGGGTCGGACGTCCCGCCGTCAGTGGCGGACGACGGGGCCGCGGTCGCGGATACGGAGCCGGCGGGGGCGAACGCCGCGCCGACACCGGGCTCGGCGGTCGCTGCCCGGAGCGCGCCGACGGCCTCGTCGGTGAGTCCGCTGAGCTCGTAGCTGCGGACGACCGCGTCGCCGGCGACGGCCGAGTCGGCGTCGAGCCGGTCGAGGTGACGCTCGGCCTCTCGGACGGTCGTCACGTCGAGCTCCTCGACGGCGACATCGCCGCCCGCGTCGCGGCCCGACCGGACCCGGCCGCGGGCGAACTCGGCGCCGACCAGCGCCGCGTCGCGCGTCTCGGCCACGTCGTGGGTGCGGATCACGTGTGCGCCGCGCTCGACCGCCATCGAGGTGGCGGCGAGCGACACGGGGAGGGCCTCCTCGGTGCTTCGTCCCGCGATCGTCTTGAGGAAGCTCTTGCGGTTGATCGAGACGAGCAGCGGGCGGCCGTAGCCGCGGAACTCCCGCAGGCGGTGGAACGTCTCGCGGTCGTCGGCGTGGGTCTTCTCGACCGACCAGCCGCCGAACGCGGGGTCGAGGATCGTCTTGTCGGTGAAGCCGTTCATCGACAGCGCCTCGTATATCTCATCGACGTCCTCGATCGCTCCCGGCCGCTCCAGATCGGGCGGCGAGGCCATCTTCGAGACGGCGGCGTCGTGTTCGCGACAGACGCGGGGCATCTCGGGGTCCGCGAACCCGCAGATGTCGTTGACCATGTCGAACCCCCGAGAGAGCGCCTCGTCGGCGACCTCGTGATACCGAGTCTCGATCGACCAGACGGCGTCGCCCGAGGTCGATTCGAGGGTCTCGACCGCGGTGTCGAGCCGATCCAGCTCCTGCTCGGCCGAGAGCACGTCGAGGTCCTTGTTGGCCGATTCGAGGCCGACGTCGACGATGTCGGCGCCCTCGCCGATCAGCTCCTCGTCGACGTACTCGGCGGCCTCACCGGGGTCGTCGTACACGCTCGGGTCGTACGGCGACTCCGCGGAGACGTTGAGCACCCCCATGATCCGGGGCGGGTGGTCGTCGCCGATCCCGAGCCCCGCGGCGTCCACGTTTCGCATACGCTCACCACGGACCCGAGCGACATAAACGGGGCGAGTACCCGACGCGCTCGCCGAGGAATCGACGGCGAGGAGTGCTTATAAATGATGGATGCGGTGGCGCGTGCCTGCGAGGCCGCTTCGCGGCCGAGCAGCACCGCGCGAGGTCGCCGGCGCTGCGCGCCGGCTGCCAGAGGGACCTTCGGTCCCTCGCTGGAGTCAGTCGCCGGAGCAACGCGGAGGCGACTGACGAGGCTGGGGAGGCGTGAGGTGCGGTGTTGTGCGGTGCGGGGCGGGACTCAAAGGGGCAGTCGCGAGGAGGCGTTCACCGTCGATCCCAGTGTCAACGGTTTATAAACAAACGGCTGGAGATCCGACGATGATCGCGACTTATAGCGAGAACGCCAGCGAGTCGCCGACGCCGACGCCGCGTCGGTCGGTCCACTCGTAGGGGACTTCGAGCACGTACTGGCCCGATCCGGGATACTCCTGCTCGCTCCCGTCCTCGTTCGGCCCCGGTTCCGGCGCGTTGTGGATCCGGGTGATCGTCCTCTCGGCGTCGACGTAGACGATGTCGATACCGAAGCTCATGTCCGGCATGATGAACGTTAACTGGTCTCTCGGATCCGGGAACACGAACAGCATTCCGGCGTTGGCGGGGAGCGAGGGGGCGTCGCTGAGGCCGAGCCGCCGCTTGTCGCCGGTGTCCGCGATCGCGGCCCGCACCGCACCCAATTCGTCGTCCTCGGGGCTCCGAACCGTGACCGTGGTCGCGTCGTAGTCGGCGTAGGGTCCGGAAGGCCAGTCGGTCGGGAGGTCGTCGGTGTTCGCGTCGGGGTTCGTGTCCGTGTCCGTTCCCCCGTCGGCGCTGCCGCCGCCGGTCTCGTCGTCCCCGCCGGCGGCCTCGCCGCTCTCGCTCCCCTCGCCCGCCATGGGGGCGGTCTCGCTGCAGCCCGCGATCCCGCCGATCGACCCGGCACCTATCGCCGCGAGAACGTCCCGTCGTCGCATTGGCGGGGGTACGGG
>ENA-ORCR01000585-ORCR01000585.1-marine-metagenome-genome-assembly--contig:-NODE-585-length-17649-cov-3.915889_pt1 | contig 17649 bp, 27 predicted proteins | sample MGYA00237782_ERZ508514 | MGnify/ENA primary metagenome ERZ508514 (study PRJEB26185, sample SAMN06268960) | marine metagenome | isolation source: Eden Landing Ponds, San Francisco, CA, USA | place...
TCCCCGACGAGATTCATCCCGAGGAGGTCGACGTCGAGGACGCGATCGAGGACGTCGAGCCGGTCGACGAGGACGATCAGCGCCACGACAACGGCGACAGCCTCGACGAGGAGGACAGCCCGCCGAACATGGCCGACATGGAGTTCTACGAGGCGATCACCGATGGGTGACAAGAACAGCGCGTTCGCGGCCGCGGAGGTCGGCACGGAACTCGGCGACAGCGAACCCCACGAACACGTCCGCTCGTTCGCGGGCCTGATCGACGACAGCGATGCGCTGGACCTCCTCAACTACTACGATAGTCTCCTCGACGAGCCGATCGAGGAGACGGCGATCGGCAAGCAGATCCTGGCGAACATCGAGACGCGCACGGTCAACGACGGCGTCCAGGAGGGCAACGTCTCGCTCATGAAGCGCGCGATGGGCATGACCGACAACACCGAGAGCGAACAGCAGCTCCTTCAGGACGTCGCCGACCGCCTCGCCAACGAGGGCACGATCGGCCTCATGATCGGCTCGCCGGCCTCGGGGAAGACAGCCCTGTCGCTCGACATCGCGCGCGTCTGGGCCGCCCTCACGGGTGGGACGGTGATCGGCAACACCGAGTGGGACGGCTTTTCCGAAGTCGTCACGAGCGACACGGCGATGCTCGAAGCGATGGCTTCGACCGAGGGCCAGGTGCTGGCGGTGATCGACGAGACGGCCCAGGACCTCTCGGGCTTCGGCGAGGGGATGAAGCCCGCCGAAGAGTTCAGCGACGCCCTCACGTTCATCCGCAAGCACGAGGGCCGGCACGGCCGCTACGCCAAACGCGGGAGCGTCCTCATGATCTCACACACCTACACGAAGACAGCCAAGCCCTTCCGCGACCTCGCGATGTTCGCGGTCGAGAAGCCGACGAACAACGACAAGGGACGGGCCGTCCTCCTGGACTCTCGGTCGGACAAAGACGAGTTCGACCCGCTGTACACCGTCAAAGGTCTTACCGACACGACCGAGACCTACGACGAACACGAGAGTTCGGAGTTTGCGATCCACGGGACCGACGGCGACGGCGACGACGAACACACCAGCGAGGATGTCGACGAGGCCGCCGAGACGGCCAAACGGCAACAACAGGTCCGCACGGTCATCGAGGCCGTCGTCGAGGAGGACATGTCATACCGGGCCGCGGCCAACCTTCCGGGCGTGAACTACTCCCGTGGATGGGTCGGTGATCGGGTCGATGAGTACGAGAAGGGCGAGCACCGCGAGCTGTTCAACGGTGACGCGCCGGTCGTCGAAAACTGACCGACGACGCCCGCATGCGATTTTGTCATATGGCAACCCCACCCCGTGAAAACCTTTTTTACTAAGATACGCGCGGGCGGGGGGTGGGATGCCAATTTCCCCGAACCGGTCTGGGGACGTGTTTAAAAAGTGACCCTTTTGAGGGCCAATTTCGTCGCGTCGATCGCCACGATCGCGACGCCAGGGGAGGGGGGAGTACCAGCCAGATCGGCCTTCCAAGGCGGTGGCGGTCGCGGAAGTATTGCGGTGCTGTCGAGGACCCCGAAGGGGTCCGTTTCGGCTGTACGAGCGCCGAAGGCGCGAGTGTATTTTGACTACGTGCCCTTAGGCACACCCCCTAAGGGGTGCTGCCCGCTGAACGACACTGGCCGACCAGCCGACGGGCGCGAGACCTGGCGCTGCCGCTGCGAAAGCACAAACGAGTTTGTGAAAAGCGCCGCTAAGAACAACTTAGATTGTGGAAAACGGCGAAAGAAAGGGTGCGGGACGGTGTTGCCACTACTCAGACGGCAGCTATACCGGGGCGGAACCGGCCCCGGACCGAAGGACCTCGCCGTCGATGACGATCTTGCGACCGGGGTACTGGTTCCCGTCGCGATCGCGCCAGGTGATCAGCGCGTTCTCGAAGCGCTTTGTCAACAGCCCCGACGCCTCGGCGGCGTTGAGACCGGCCCGGAGAAGTTCCCGAACTTCCATGTGGCTCGCCGGCCGATCGAGTTCGAACTCGAGCTCGGGATGCTCGCGAACCAGTCGGATCCCGTGGCGATCCATCCAGCGCGTCAGCGGCCCGTCGTCGGCGCTGAGGATGTCGTGGTCCTGGGCGACCTGCCGGATCGACGACCGCGCCCAGTCGGCCGTCTCGCGGACCTGATCCACGATACCCTGGACGTGGCGCCGCGTCACGTCGTCGGCAAAGTCCAGGATCCCGTCGTCACTTTCGATCAGCGACTGGAGCTTATCGACGAGGCGGTAGACCGTCGACGTCCCGACGCCAGCCTCTGCGGCGACGGTCTCGTAGTGCTGCTGGCCGCCGTCGGTCAGCACGGTCAGCACTTCCTCCTGGGCGGGACTCAACTCCGTGCGGACCAACTCACTCTCGACGTGGTCGGCCGCGGCCTCGCGCAGCTCGGGCAGCGGGTTCGCGACGATCTCGACGTCACGATCAAGGGCGCCGACGTCGAAGTACGGATCTTCGGCGACCCACACCCCCGCATCCGGCCCCAGGGGAACGCCGGCCCACGACAGCACGTTCAACAGGCTCCCGTCGAGTTCGGCCTGGAGATCGTCAAGATCACTCCAGGACACCGACCCGTCGGGGTCGTACTCGTTGCTCAACGAGATCTCGACCTTCGGGTGCGCGAGCGGATCGCTCCCGCTCGTGTCTCCGCGCGGGTTTGCCGGGTGGTAGTTCTTGATCGCCTTCCCGTGCTGGCCCTCGCCGTCGCCGGGCAACAGCATCGCCCACGTGTCGGGATCGCTCGCCACGCTGAGGTAGTGACCGACGATCTCCTCGTTGTCCCACTTGTACTCGCCGCGCCCGCTCTGATCGCTCGCGAAGTCCGCCAGCCGGTCGATGATCCCGCCCGAGCCGACGACGTGGTCCTCAGAGACCGCCCGCGCCAGTCGGACGTAGCGCTCGTACTGATAGACGCGACTCCACTCGTGGGGTTCGTCGGCGAAGTAATCGGGGTTCAGCCCGACGTGCTCGGCGAACGCCAGCAGCACCCGCAACGCCTCGGTCGCGGTGACGTTCGTCGACATGATCTGGACGCGGATCCCACGCGGGAGATCGTCGGGCATCCCCTGCATGGGGCTGCCGGAGTAGACGTTCTCCGCGTTCGGGAACGCCGGCCGGAACTGCAGCACCACGTCCTTATCCCCGGCGGCGTCGACCGCCGAGACGGTGTAGGAGAACTCGTACATCCCGGTCTCGATGCCGTCCTGGTCCTCGGGCGGCGCGATGTTGCCCGTCCACTGCGACGACGTCTCGACGCTCCAGCGCTCGCCGACCGCCTCGAAGGGATCGAGGACCTCGTCGTGATCGGGCTCGAACACCGAGGTCACGCCCCAGTACGGACTGAGGCCGTGCCCGTCCCACAGCAGTTTCGCGCCGAGGCCGTGGGTCTCCGGCGCGACGACGTCGCTCACGCCGACCCACCTCCGTCAGCCACAACCTCCGTCGCGGCCTCGACCGCGTCACCCATCCAACCGATCTGCGGGATCATGCCGCCCTGGGCCTGCTCGATGTCCTGGAACGGGAACGACACCGTGAGGTCGCCAGGAGTCTCCAGAGCGTCGAAGACACCCCGCGTCTCCAGCGGGTCGCGGTAGTCTCGACCCAGCAGGATCTCCAACTCGACGTCGCGCGGATCGACGCCGCCCGCCACGTCGGACAGCCACGTCGCCAGTCCCTCGTGGACCTCCAGCGCCCACTGGTCGAGCAGTGTGTCGACAGCGGCCCCGGTCGGCAGCCGCGCGTCCGAATCGACGGGGATCCCCCGCAGATCGTCCGGTGTCCGCTCGTAGTACGCGATCGGCGTCGCCGGATCGAGGACGGCGTGCTCGGCAGAGAGCACCCGCCAGTCGTCGGCACAGACCTCGCCGTACTCGCGCTTCCCGGACCAGTACGAGCCCTTGTATCGCGCTTTCGCCGGCAGCAAGCCGTCGTCCTCGAACTTCGAGCCGGAACACCCAACGGCCGCGAGTCGCACGGGCTCGCGTTCGCGGTACGTCTCGATCGCGTCGCGCACCCGGTAGCTGTAGGACATCCCCCAGCCGACGCCCCCTACGTCGGCGCTCCCGCGGTCAATCTCCCCGACGGCCTCCCGCACCGCGATAAGGTTCTCACAGGCGCTCGCGAGACGGGCGGGCATACAGTCGGGCACGCGGACATCGGCGAGGACGTCCATGAGCAGACGGTACAGCGGCCGGTCGGCAGCCGAGACCGTCGTCGCGTCACGGATGCCCCATACCCAGTGACTCGACACGGCGAGGTCGTCGCTGGGGAGTTCGTGCTCGCGAGGGTCGGGACCGTCGCTCACGCCGACGCACCCCCGGATCCGGTGGATTTACGGAGTAGCGCCCGCAACAAGGCAATAGCGAGCGTCACGGCGTACCACCTTCTTGAGTTGACCACTCGAAGGGGACACGCTCAGACTGCTCGACGTTGTACAATCGCGAGGCGCGGACGAAGGTAGGGCTTCGTCCACTGTCGCCGCGACCCGTCGGTTCTGGGCCGCTCACGGCCGTCCACCTCTCGGGGAGAACCATCGGTGGCCGTGCGGGCAGACGCGCGTGCCGTCCACCCACCCGAGTTCGGCCGGTTGCCCGCACTTCGGACAGCGGTCGGTGTCACTCACCGGAAACACCCCCCGCATGCGGGGGAAGGGGGTCACCCCGCGCGATCGCGTCCTCGATCGCCTCGGCACACTCGCCACAGAGCTTGGTCGTCGCCGCGGCCCGGACCAGCCCGGCTTCCTTGTCGCCGTCCGACGGGATCACCATGTCGCCACAGCGATAACACGGGTAGGAGACACCGGGCCGGTCGAACGACGGCGTCGGCCAGTCGACCCCGTCGCGCTCCTCGATCGGCACGCTCTCGACGTACCGATAGACGGGCACGTCGCCGCCGGCGGCCGGGACGTCGGGATCAACAACCGGCTCGACGACGATCTCGTGGGTGCCGGGGTCGTCGGCGTCGAAGGTGCCCGCGGGCGCGATTACATCGGGCTTCCGGCCCGGAAGCCACCGGTCGGGCGTGACGGGCCACGCCAGGGACGCCAGCAGCGGGCCAACGATCGGCACGGAGTCGAGCGTGTCGATCGGACTGTCGCCCTGGTCTTCGGGCACGATCCGGGCGACCTCCTCGCCGTCATGGATGTGGTGCCGAACGGCGTCGGCAACGACGTACTGCCCGACCTCCTCGCGGGTGATCACGTCGCTGACCGTCCCGCGGATGACGGTCTCGCTCACCGCCCCTCACCTCCGCGCAACGCGGCCGCGAGCGGCCCCTGGCGATACTCCCGCGCGTCGGCGTCCCACTCCAGCCACCCGGCGTCACGAGCGTCACCGAGCCCGCGCCGGAGACTCCCTCGTCGCCGATCGTCGACGGCCAGCAGCGCCTGGACGTCGGCCCGCTCGATCGGCGTCTCGTCGAACATCGCGGCGGCGATCCCGACCAGCGCGGCCTGGATCCTGACGGGCCGATCGGCGACCCCGCCCAACACATATATGTGTTTACCCCCCGGCCCATCGCCGAAACACGAGGGATTCTGGCACGGCTGGTACTGTGGTGTCACCGCGTCGACGGCCACCTCTCGGTAGTGTTCGGCGTGCTCGACGTCGGCCTCGTGGCAGGCCGGCCGCGGCTCCTCGGCGTCGGGATCGGGCCGATGGACCACGGTGGCGTACTGCGACCGGGCGACGACGCCGTTCTCGGCGCGGATCTCCGCGCCGGCGACGGCCTGACTCACGCCGGACACCTCCGACCGCTGACACCGGTCCTCTCAACTTGCCGGAGCATACGCGGCCGCAAATCTGGCCCCGCTTCGGGCAACTCCCTAAACGACGGTTTCAGCAACGCTACACCGGCTTTATCGCACGTCTCCCCTCTTATCTGGGGGTGTGGTCCTAATGTGTCAGTCATGGCGTTCACCTTTCAGTTCGATAATCCGAGAGTATAGTGCAGCCAAATCTTTTTCTGTCAAGTAGTAATCGCGACCGACGCCCTCGGGATCGCGGCCAGCCTCCAACAGCAGCTTGACGATCAACCCGCGTCGATGCTCGACGGCCGCGACGAAGTCTGTCCGACGCTCCCGATCCCACTGGGGCCACTCGGGCGGCAGCGGGCCGACGCGCGCACTCACAGCCGACCACCGCCGTAAATCGCATGTCGGTATATCACGCCTGCCCGCCTCCACACGCGCTGTAGCCACATTCGGGACACCACTCACAGCCGGCTTCGGGTCGCAGACGCGTGCCGCCGCAGTTCGGGCAGGTCACAGGTCCACCCTCCAGCCACAGCGATCGCACACCTGGTAGCGCTCGGTGCGCTCGTAGGTCTCGTCCAGTCGATACTCGTCGTGATCGAACGTCTCGGGGTCCCACGTCGCCATCATGGCCTCACCGGTCTTCCGCGCGACGTAGTAGATCGTCCCACTGCACTGTGGACACTCGGTGTCCTGGGGCTCGCGCTCGATCACGCCGCCGGTGGCCTCGTCGTCGAGTTCGGGGACGCGCATGTGATCGCTTGGCGGCACCGGCGGGGTGGGCTTCTCGTCGCTACTCATGGTCGCCCCCACCCCGACGCGAGACTGTCCCAGCAGGACAGGTGCATGATGTAGTAGTCCTCCTCGGTCTGATCTTCGCCGACGGTCTCGGCTTTGATCTCGACGTGGCGCTGATCCAGTGGGACGTAGTCCCGACAGATCGCACAGGTGAGGTTATCGCGCATCGACCTCACCTCCCGATCGCCGGCAGATCGCCCGGTGGCGAGCCATGCCCAGCGGCGTCTGGCGCGTCGTCCCACAGCGCCCGCACGTAAACCCGCCGTCGACGGGTTCGTGCTCGCGACTCACGCCTGCTCACCCCCGAGCGACCGCGCACACACGGGACAGACCGGGATCTCCCGGACGGCACAGTAGCCCGCGGCCTGGCGGCCACAGGCACACCGACCGAGCGAGAGGGCGATCTCCGCCCGCTGGGGTTCGGGCCGGCTCACGCCGATCCCTCCTCAAGCGTCGCCTGGTCCTCCGGCAGCCGTCGCGCCTCATCGGGCTGGATCTGTCGGAAGTCGACGGCCCAGTCCTCGATCTTCCGGCGCATGTCGGCTACCTTCGAGTCGAGTTCGTCGATCGTCTCGGCACTCACCGACGCTTTGAACGTATCGCGGTCGTCGGTCCCGTTCCCGCGCTGGATCTTCGCCTCGAACTCGAAAGCGGGGTCGTCGTCGCTCATACGCTCGGCACCTCCTCGCGGACGAACTCGTCGACGGGACAGTCCTCGCGATCGCAGACCCAGGTCGGCCCGGAAGCGTCCCGCGCGGGCTCGTGACACCACGGGCAGGCAAGATCCGTCATCGCGCGACACCTCTTCGGAGGGGATTGGCACCCATAGCTTGGGACGCGACGGCCGACCACTTGGGCGTCGGCGTGTGGTTTCCGGGTTTCCGGATACCGGCGTCATCGCCACGTAGTCGGGCGATTGTGGCCCGTTTCCGGAAGGTTCCGGAAACCGGGACCCGCATGCGGGTGGGGGATTGCAGGCGGGTGTTGCCGGTGAATGTGGTGGTCATGTGTCCGATCCCTCCGTGACGCGCTTAGCCCGGCCTTGCTCGGTCAGCGGCGCGACGGTCAATGCGGCCTGATCGTCGCCGAACAGCGCGTCCCGCGGCGGCTGGATCACGAGCAGCGGGTAGTCGTCCTCGCCCTCGACCGCGCCGATGTCGACCGAGCCCCAGCCGAGTTCTTCAAGCAGCGTCAGTGTCCGCTGGAGGTTCTCGACGTCGACGGTCGTCACGTGCTCGACGTCGTCGTAGTCGCTGGCGTCGATCCCGACGACGCCGATCATGTCCGTCACGCGGACGGCCTCGCTCATGCTGGGCCCTCCGTGACGTACCGCGCGGGCACCGGAACGAACCGGGTCTCGCCGTCCCGAAACTCGACTTCCAGGCCGGCCATCGAGTCGTTAAACATCGGTGCCTCCGGCCCGTGACAGTGGCTCGGCAGCGTCAGGTTACAGTCTCGACACTCCCAGCCGAACGCCTCGGCCTCGCGGCCGGGCAGCGGTTTGCCACCACTCTTCGACGCGCCGACGTAGGTCCGACAGTCCGGACACACGGGACGGCGGCCTTCGTCACCTCTCGCGACCTCGGCAACCTGGCGTTCGTCGGGGTCGCGGGCGAGCGTGGCCTGGCCGGCGTCGACAGCCGTCATACCTCCGATCCCTCCTGCAACTCTTCCAGACTGTCCGCCGCGCGCAGCTGCCCCGCGAGCGTCGGGCCGTCGGGCCCGCCGCCACACCCCGCGCCCGAACACCGCTGGCAGACTGTGGCGTCGGGGTAGCGGCCGCGATCCACCTCGCGGACGCGCTTGGCCGTACTCAGCGCCTGACACTCCGGGTCGGTGTGGACGGTGTCGATCGAGCGCGCGCTCGACGAGCGCACGTAGTACCGGTCGGTCGACCTCTCTTTTACCATGTGCGATCACTCCGTTGAGTTGGGTTGGTGCCCATACCCGACCCTTCCTTTTCGCAGGTACTAATAACTTTGCGTTAGTAAACACACTCAATGGCAGTGGAACCACAATCAGGTGCCTACCAGTACAATCTCGGGACTTCCGGTACTGATAAGTCGGTTTTAGACAAAATGGCGGGTGTGCCACAGTTGAGTAGCGATCTGGTGATACTCACGTTCATGTGGGAGCACGAGATCCCTCTACAGCCAAAGTCTATCTACGGGGGACTGATCAACCTCCAGAATATCACCTTCTCTTACCGAACTGTACAAAACAAGGTAGCTCAACTGACTGAGCGTGGCGATTTGAAGCGCGTTCAGGTTGACACTGAAGAGGGACACATCCACGAGATGGAGGGTTCCCGCGGGTCTCAGCGTTCCTACTACTTGATCACGGAACAGGGCCGTGAGCGAGTAGAACAAGAAGTGATGTAGCTAACTCCTCTTTTCGTTAGCAAACACAATCACTAAGTGCTTGGAGTTGTAACTATGTGATAGGAACACCGGCCCTATCGGGCGTTCACGCGCATAATGCGCCCGCGTGTCACACCACGCGGGCCGGGGTTCCAAGCAAGTGAGAACCCATGTCGACCAAGACACCGCACCGCAAAAAGTCGTCGCATCGCCGCGGAGACATCCGCGACAACTACATCCCGCTGGGCACCGACGCCGACGGCCGCGCCCACGTCTACCGCACGCTCGACGAATCGATCCACGTCATCGCCGACGGCCAGCGCGTCCACCGCGAGGACGTCACCCGCCGCACGGTCGACGAGTGGATGGCCTACGTCGAGGGCCGTGTCGGGTGGGCCGACCGCCGCTACGGCCGCGGGATCGGCGGCATGGTCGAGGCGATCGCCGACGCCGTGGAGGGCGACCGATGACGACCGTCCTCGACGAACTCGAAACCGACGACCTCCTCGGCGCGACCGTCGTCGTCGGATCGAACGGCTGCCCCACGATCCACCCGTGGGGCGCGTGGTTCCGCCCGGACGATCCGGTCGCCGATCGCGTCGTCGAGCGCGTGGGGGTCGACGCATGACCGCGGGCGCAACGATCACCTACCGGACGGCCGACGGCCCCCGCCGCCGCGTCCGCTTCGAGCCCCTGGAGCGTCCGGCTCACTCTGACGACTGGTACCGCCGGATCACCGAACGATACGTCGACGGGTCCTGGCGCGAGACCGGCAGCGAGCCCGTCCGCCGCCTGGAGATCGAGACCAGCGACGGCACGCAGGTCTCGACTGTTTTCACGGGGCCGTAGGCGCGGGCCCGCCCGGAGTACTGCGCGCGCTCGCTGACACACGCCGACACGGCCGCGAGGCCCGGCCGTGCGGCACGGGCTACCACGTACTCGCGAGCGGCTGAAAAATACGGAAAAAGGCGACTACGGCGTTAGTTCTCCCACTCGGCCATGATCTGAGTCTCGCCCGAGTCGGGGTTCTTCCAGATGATCTGGACGCTGGTCAGGTCGCTGCCAGTGACGGTCGTGGTGTCACCAGCGGAAATTTCCGTCATCGAGAAGGAATTGATTGTTGGCGTGCCTCCATCATCGTCTGCCTGGATATCCACATTGTCTGAGTCGACGGCACCGCCACCATTGTGCTCGATTTCGACAGTGTCGATTTGATCGTTGCCGCTAGTGTCATCAGCGTCGAAATTGAACTGCGCGTTCGGCATCGTGGTCTCGGTCGGCCCCATGTTCATCACGAACGTCGCGATCACGGCCGCGAGGATCACCGTAATCGCGACCATCAGGATGACGCCGATAACTGGCGATACGCCCCGATCGTCGTCCAACAGGAACGACGTAACTTTGTCAAACATTCCACTCGGGAGGACTCCGGACAGTATATAAAATCCGGTGGACAGTTCACCCCAATAGCACCGTTTTCACGATCGTTTAGAGCCGTCTGACGCCACTATCACACATTGTAAACACCGTCACGTCGGGCGGTTATCCGATCCATTGCTCAATTGACGACAAATATAAGTATTGGCTGGGGCAACCGGTCGTTGCCGGCGGGGCCTGAAAGCTCTTACAACAGGGAGCTTTTGGATCCATACACCCCGCCGGAAATACCACATCAATTGCTCTTCGCCGGGCTCCCCCCGCCCGGCGACTCCCCATGCGCGTAGTACTACGCCCGCGCGGCAGTCACGTCCTCGTCGATCTCGACGTCGAGCGTCCCGGCGATCGAGAGCGTCTCGGCGATCTCCCGCTTCTGCCGGGCCGTCAGATCTTCCCGCGCCAGCACCTGCTCGATCCGGGGCACGATCCGCGGGGCCAGGTCCGCACTGAGCAACAGCGCTCGCGTCTTGTTGCAGTCCCAGAACGCCGCCGCGCCCTCGATCGTGTCCATTCGATGCGCCTTGTCGCCGTCGGTTCGGATTCGCATACTCGCCGCTCGTACACACGAGGACTAAAGACAGGTCGAACTGCCCTCACTCAAACCACTCTCACTTATAAAACCCACCGGCATTTCCGCCACGATCACGCCGGACACCCACCCTGACCCGCTCGCGACCGCGCCAATATGCACACGCTCGCGAGCCCCTCGTGTGCATATCGGGAGAACGCTGAATCTCTACGTGTGAACCCACGGGGTCACACGCCGCGACCTCTCGCGCTGGGCCGCCGACCTGTCTTTTGGGGACACCACTCCATCATCGGATCAACCCTGCGCGTTGAATCGGGGTCGCTGACTGGCTGGAAGCGAAGGGTGCGGACGTAAGTCCATAAGCGTCAGGGGATAACAAAATAAAAAGCGGGCTGGTAGGACAGTCAAATCCGGCCCGCCGTGCTCTTGGAGGCTACATTTATTTCGACTGCTGTTTTCTGAATCGGCCGCGGACTACTTCCCGCCTATTGATTAATCGGCCCACGGCACCGTCTCGTCGCTAAGCGTCATGTCCCGCGTCGGGAGCGGCCACTGATTTGAGAGCAACAGCGAGTCAATCGTCCCCTCCTGACTGCTGAACGGTTGGTTCCCTGTCTGGTGGTGGGTCATCAGAGTAGACAGGCACTCATCCAGTGTGGGTTTGGTATCCCTTCCAGTTTCGATTTCTGCCTCGGTGTTTCCGTCCCATTTGACGAGTCGCCAGCCGTCATCATATCTACCGAGAGCAAACTCAATCATGGACGACGCTCGGTTTGATTACCCCCTCTCCAACACCCTCCACGCTATAGGATGACGTATTGTCGGCGACTTGGACCTCGTAGGTCTGAGTCGACGATAGCTCCGCGTCGAACGAAAACGTTAGCCACGGATTTGATGATGGAATCTCTCTCTGATCGACTTGGTCATTTGCATCGCTTGCAGAATCACAGTCCCTGACCCGCAAAGTAACTTGGTCGCCAGCTGACGCACCTGACAGTCGGAGTGAACCAGATATCTCATACTCACCCGACTCATCAACTGTTATTTGACCTCCGGAGAACTCTCCGCGGACATCCTTCGACGCACTGTCATAGACGCTGATGAAATTCCCTGCTGTTTGCGTTGATGTGGATGAGTTGCGAATCGCTCGGATGAACGTCTCGCCAGTGATGTCTACCCCATCTGCAGCTAACGATCCGACGTGCTGCTCGGGGAGCGGATCTGACTCCGTCCCCAACCCGCCACCTGCGACCCAATCACTCGCGTCGGCATCCCACCGCCACAGTGTGCGCTGGTCGGTCGCATAGTACAGCTCGTCGTCGACCGATCCGCTACTCGGCCGCTCGCCGATCGGCCCCGTCGCGAGCCCACCCGTACTGTCGGGGATGTCAGCCAGCCGGGCCACATCCTGCTCGGTCTCGGGAGCGGTCGCGACTGTGGCCTCGTCGAGTTGAGCGGCCTCGATCGGCACGGGGAACAGATCGCCGCTGACGGGATCGCGACCGACCAACTTCCCTGTCTCGGGGTTGCGGTACAGGTCGATCTCGGTCAACGTCTCTGGGTTCTCGACCATCCTACGCACCCCCTGCCAGTGTCAGGCCCGACAGCCCACTCAACGCCAGCCCGGCGTCGGTTTGCATGCGCAACGCCTCGTAGACACCATCGTCGGGACTCACCCGCTCACCACTGGCGATCGTAAAGACACTACTGTCGGACGGCAGGGCGATCCCACCGCCACCGACGACCGTCTCGCGGTTGTCGGCGACGTACCCGCCCGCTCCAACTGTGCCGATCGTTGCCAAAACTTCGCGTCTGGTCAGGTCTCCCATACTCTCGCGTCCATCACCCGCTGGTAAAAGACAGGTCACTCTCACACTCACCCCCACGCGCATTATCCGCGCGCGCCGACCTGTCTTTTACCGGACCACCCAGCACCACCGGGTATGCAGGCACTTCCCTGCACCCGCGCAAGCGGGCACGACCGTATCGCACCCAACCGCCGCGCTGCCGAGGAGGCCGGAGCATGATCACCGACGACATGCCGCTGATCCAGCTGGCGATCGTCCTGGTCACCGCGATCGGGGCGCTGAACGTCGGCCTCGCGAACGTCGCCGGGACGAACCTCCTGATCGACGTCGCCAACCTCTCGGGATCGATGCTCGACTACGCCCACATCGCGATCGGCGCGGCAGGCGCGGTCACGATCGTCGACTTGGCCGACCTCGTCCAGGACGGCGGCTACGACCGCATCGAACCGCTGGAGGACTGACCATGGCAGAGGATTCGATCGATCTGGAACTCCTCGCGATTCTCCCGTTCTCGTGGGGGACCGCGACGACGCTGGGGCTCGTCGAGGACACGATCGTCCCGTTCGTCGACGCCGGGCAGACGGTCTGGACGGCCGGCAACCTGACGTTCTCGATCGGCGCGGTCGTCGCGGTGGCCGCGCTGCTGTTCGTCCTGCTGCATCGAGACGCGTCGATCAAAGACACCAGCGGCGTCGACGCCTGGATCGTCTACGCGACGATCGGGCTGGTGCTCGCGCCGCCGCTGTTCCCCGCACTCCAGGACACGCTCGCCCAGACGCCGGCCGCCCTCGTGGCGTTCAGCGTCCAGAACTACGGCTTCGGGATCGCGTCCTGGCTCAACTAATCGAGGTGCTCAACAGATGCAAATCCAATCTCACGACACGAACGCGAAGCGGTACGGAATCGCACTTGCGGGCGTCGCGCTCGCGGTCCTGCTGGCGATCGGACTGGCGACGACGGCCACCGCGGCCTCGGTCGGTGACTCGCCGCTGAACGTCACGCTGGAGGATCCCGCGGACGAACAGATCGACGTCACGCTCGACTTTGCCGCGGCGACCGACGCCACGGTGGAACTCACCGATGGTGACGTCCTCTACGACACGACCACGATCACCGGGTCGGCAGGCGGCACCCAGACACTCACGCTGGGCACGGGCGCGGCCGACGCGGGCGACTATCAGATCGCGCTCGACTCGCCGTCAGCGGGAGACGTCACACTCAACCAGACGGCGATCACCAAGACCGTCGACGTCAACGTCACTGATGCCGCCAACGAGACGGTCGTCGTCGACGCCGTGTTTGCCGGCGGGGCCAATGCCACCGCGACCGTCACCATGACGGACTCGACGGGCGCGACCGTCGTCACGGACACGATCGACTATCTCGACAGTCAACACGACAGCGGCGCGACGCTGACCCGCGAGTACAACGCCAGCGACGGCGTGGTTGCGGACAACCTCACTGTCGCGATCTCGACGTCGCCCGCGGCGGCCTACGACGCGGCCTACGCACAACTGGGCGGCGACACTACCGGCGGGCTGCTTGGCGGCACGATCGCCGGCCAGGACTCGTCGGTTGTCCTCGCCGTGACCGTCCTGCTCGGCGGCGGGTACTACGCTCGCCGGGAGGAGTGGATCTAACCATGGCCGCAGAGCCACCTGGGGCACCCCCACCCGCATCCGGGGCACCGATGCTGACCCGTCGCGCGGCGCTGAAAGCGGGCGCTGGTGCGGTCGCCGGCGGCGCTGTCCTCTCGGGATCGGACGTCGGACCGCTCGATCTCGACGGCGTCAGCCCAACCGGCGAGGCCGACGCCCTGGTCCCCGCGGTGATCGGCGGCGCAGCGGTCGCCTTCTCTGGGGCGGCGTTCCTCGACTCGATCGGCGTCTTCGGGAGCAACGACCCGCCGGACGGCCTCGGGCCGGACACGCTCCAGACCCAGATCTATCAGGCCGCGGTAAAGCGCAAGAGCGTCAACAAGTCCACGTTCATCGATCAACAGAATCTGATCAAGTACATCCCCGAGGCAGCGCTCAGCAAGGGCAAGCTCGCCGCGCTTGAATCGATCAAGAACGGCGCGACCGAGAGCGAAGCGATCAATAAGGGACAGTCAGCGGCGAACAGCCATTTCGCCACGATCGAGAGCAACTTCCTCAAGTCGTGGAATGAATCCGTCAACGAGTGGCAAAGTTTCGTCTCGTCGGTGAAATCCCACGGGGATCTGTCCCTTTCCTCGGTGATGGATTTCAATTTGGTCGAGGGTGGCGTCGACGCTGGTAATGGTGTCATCACAAATTCTTGGCTGCCTGCTGACACTGGTGTTGATCGCACTGAGACCATTACGCTTGCTGATGGGTCAACTTTGGATGCTCAATGCATTACGACCACGCTGAAAACTGTCAACTCCAACCCTGGGACAACTGACACCGGTCAAGCTTGGTGGACTCCGAAGTCCAAAAATGCTAAACTTGCTTCTGAGTACGATTACAGTGGCGACCCAGCGAACACGGCAACCATCGATCCTGTTGAAGTCACTTTCAATCTCTCACAAGAAGTCAAATATCTGGATTATCAGGCATGGAATGCTGTCTGGTCGTCCATGCAGTCTACCTTTGACGAGATTCTCAACAACATCTCTTTGTTCGTCTCGACTACTTACTCAGGCATCCAGACGGGCGAAATCTCGCCCGATCAGTACTTGTCGGCGACGGACTTCGCGAACACAATCGCAGCCGACGCCGATCAAGCACAGGCGATCGGCAACCTCCTCGCGCTCAATATCCCCGGCGAGTACGAGAACGAGATGACGGTCGAGTTTAGCGACGGCTCGGTCTATCAGGGCTTCCTCGCGACCACGGACTCGACCAACGTCCCCAAACTCACAGCGGGGACGTCGATCAACCCCGACGCGACCGACGACAACGGCAACGCCCTCTATGAGACCTGGCATTTTGCCTACCGGCCCGGATCGTACATCGAGCCGGTCAACTCCTACGACGACGCCTACGGGATTCAGGGCGGCGAGATCCGGTTCACGACCGATCCGACGACTCAGGACGGACAACAACTCGGCGACAGCGTCGAGTACGTCGTCGAGACGAGCAAGGGCGAGAGCGCCACGATCGTCCCGTCCGATCTCACTCAGGAGACGATCGACTCGACGACCTACTGGACGGTCGATCTCTCCAGCCAACTCGACGAGACGGTCGCCGAGATCAACCGCGTCCGGCGGGTCTACGCGGGCGAAAAGCCTGACACCTATCGGACGATGACCGTCAATCAGCCGTTCACGATCACGGCGATCGACGGGGCTGACTCGGTCCAGATCCAGCAGCACCGCGAGCCACAGACCGACGACAACTACGTCAGCGACGAGGAATGGCAACAGATGAACGACAAGGTCGACGAATTGATCAAACGATACGAGGATGCCCAGAACAGCGGCATCGCGATCCCAGGCCTGAGCGACCTCACGGGTCTCCCGACGATCCCTGGTCTCAATTTGATCGAGTCGGGGATCGTCGTCGGCCTGGGCATCCTCGGCCTCAACGCCGCGACGTCGTAACACCGCCGACCTGTCTTTTACCGACCGCTATCGGACGTCCGACCGTGACAGCCAACCCAACTCGACAGCGACCCGTCCAGACACTCGTCCTGCTCGCGGCCGTCCTCGCGGGCGCGGTACTGCTCGCGAGCGCGATCGTGGGCACAGCGACCGCACAGGAACTTCCCGGACAGAACGAAACGAACACTCCCCAGGCCACCCAAGCCGTCGAGCAGCTCGGCGATCTCGTCATCCACGCATACGACTATGACGACGGCGAGATGACGATCGATGCGACCTGGGGCGGCGCGTCGCCGACGTCTCTCACCGCCACGGAAATGGTCGAAATGGACTCCGGCGGCGCGACCGAGATCTCGTTTAAGCAGATCCGGTTGATGCCTGATTCCCGAACCGAGATCACGATGGCCGTCGACGAGCGTTCTTCGGGCGTCGCGGCGGTTCTCCTCTCGACACCGAACTCGATCGAGAACTCCGACGCCCTGCTCCTCCAGGCTGGCGACGCGGTCGAGCGCGGGCCGGTCCCCTTCGGCACCGCGTCGATTCTCGTCGGCCTCGCGGCCCTCGGCGGCGCGGGCGGCGCGTTCGCGTTCACGGCTCGCGAGCATGAAGACGACGCCGAGGGTGAACGGAGGGAGCGCATCGCATGACCGACGACGACAGCACGGTCCCGCGCTGGGTTCTCCAGCCCGCGGCCACCGTCCGCGAGATCCTCGGCAACAACCGCCGGGCCGTCTACGTTGCCCTTGCCGGACTCGGCGGCCTCGCGGTCACGGGCAACCTGCCGGAGACCGGCCTGCCCTCCTGGTGGCCCGCGGTCGCGATCGCCGTCGTCGCCGCGGGACTCGCCGGTCGGTACGCCGCCCGCCGGATCATGGACCTGATTCCCGATCCCGAGGGCATCCTGCTCGTGGAGTTCAAAGCCCACGACGCCGGCGGGGGCGCGATCTACGAGTTGAGTGAGGAAGCGTTCGCGGACATGCGCGTGATCGGCTCGCTCTACCAGTGGGACCGGAGCCCGCGCCGCGTCTACGAGGTCCGCGAGTACGACCAGCGCCACAACGTCGCCGTGGGCAACTGGCGCGAAACCGTGCCCGCCAGCGAACTCGCCGAACACCCGTCCGTCGAGGACGCGATGGCCGCGATTCGGGAGCTGCGCCAGGACCTGGAGCCGGACATCGCCAAGGCGCGGGAACTCCGCCGACGCATCCGCGGGATCGCTCGCCAGCTCGACAGCGACCGAGCCAAGGCCCAGGATGACATCCTCGACGAGCACGTCGCGCCCGATCTCGGGAACGGCCGCACGGTCGGCGAGATCGTCGACGACGCGATCCCCGACGAGATTCATCCCGAGGAGGTCGACGTCGAGGAGGCGATC
>ENA-ORCR01000586-ORCR01000586.1-marine-metagenome-genome-assembly--contig:-NODE-586-length-17598-cov-6.878032_pt1 | contig 17598 bp, 17 predicted proteins | sample MGYA00237782_ERZ508514 | MGnify/ENA primary metagenome ERZ508514 (study PRJEB26185, sample SAMN06268960) | marine metagenome | isolation source: Eden Landing Ponds, San Francisco, CA, USA | place...
GGGAGCCGTATCGTCCAGTTCCTCTCCGGCGATGTCGCTCTCAAGCTGGTCACGGACGCAGATAGGCCGGTTATCGCACTTCCAGAGGAGGACGGAAGCGAATGACGGCTGATCTCATGGTTCTCTCCGGAAGAGTTCCCCATGTGACTGTCGTGGCTCGGCGGGCTGTCGAATTCGTGTCCGCAGCTGACGGCGAAGCGTCGCTGACGTTGCTCAACGTTCAGCCTCCGGAGACGGATAGTGACGAGGACAGTTCTCCCACTGAGCGTGGTGAAGCAGTGATCGAGGAATTAGCGGAACGTGCTGGAATCAAACACATGACATACGATACCAAGATCAGAGTTGGTAAGGATACCGAACAGTCGATCATCGACGCTGCTGAAGAATACGATACGATCTGTGTCGGGGGTACCCGATCTGGGGCGATTTCTCAGGCGGTATTCGGGTCGCTCCCGGAGACGGTCAGTGCAGAAGTGGATCGGACCATTGTGATGGCTCGTGGCCCGGAGGAATCGGCGATATCAATTCGTGAAGCGCTGCTGCGGCGACTGGAGGTGTGATCAGCATGTACATTATCATCATCGGGGCGGGCGACATCGGGACGCCGCTCATCGAAATCGCAACGAGAACCGGATACGAAGTCGTCGTCATCGAAAAAGACGCCGGGAGAGCAGACCAGGTCGCCAGCGAGTTCGACTGTATGGTCATCAACGCGGATGCGACAGTCAAGGAGACGTTGGAAGACGCGGGGGCCGACCGCGCAGACGCCATTATCTCGACGACGGATCAGGACGCGACCAACATTATGATCTGCTTGCTCGCAAAGGAACTCGATATTCCCGCGATCGTCTCGGTGGTCCACAACCCGGAGCATATGTCTGTCTTTAGTCAAATCGGCGTCAACACGATGCAGAACCCACAGCGGCTTATTGCGGAATCGCTGTTCCGATCTGTGGATCGCCCGTCGATCGTCGATTACATGCGGGTCGGCGATGTCGCCGAAGTGTTCGAGATCACAGTCGGAGACGATGCCCCGATCGACGGTCTGACCCTCATCGAAGCGGACGAAGAAGGGCTGCTCGACGAAGACACGCTCGTTGTAGCGGTTGAACGGGACGGAGCGGAGTCACCCATCACCCCGCGGGGTCAAACCCGCATCGAAGAAGGAGACCTGTTGACGGTGTACTCCGGAACTGGAGCGACACCGGAAGTGACCGACATTTTCGGTCATTACGAAGATCACGAGACGAACAACTCGAATGGATTCAGTTTGTGAGCGATCCGTTGGTCGCGTACTAGACTGGGTAGTATCCATGACAGCACTCATGCTTGAACGACAGCCACTCCACACTCACCTAACCCATCAGACAGCCGATCGATTATCATGAGCCGGATCGTTAACAGACGAACTGTCGGACGTGACGTCGGCCGCATCGCGCAAGCCATCTCGTTGATGACGGTGATCTCTATCGTCGTAGCAGCGGCAAACGGCGAGTTCTTTGCAATTCCGGCTTTCGTCGCCTCGACGTTCATCATGGCCGGTATCGGGAGCGCGCTCGTCTGGCGATATCAGGACGCTGAGCCGCCGGAGAAGCGCGAAGCGATGGTCACTGCAGCCACGGCCTGGGCACTCATCGGTGTTCTCGGGAGTCTTCCATTCCTCTTTATCGCGTGGACGATCCAGTTCGATCCGTTGCCGGTGTGGATGAACACACCGGCGATGGACGAGACGACTGCGGTGTTTCTGAACCCGCTCGATGCAGTCTTCGAGAGCATGAGCGGGTTCACTGGAACCGGTCTGACGGTGGCTGCCGTCGAAGAAAAACTGCCTCGGTCGCTGCACTGGTGGCGGTCGTTCATCGAGTGGGTCGGTGGTGTCGGCGTCATCGTCCTAACCGTGGCTATTCTTCATCGGGGTGGCAGTAGCGGCTCATATACCCTCTATGAGAGCGAAGCCCGGTCGGAGAAAATCCATCCGAGCATCGTGACCACCGTCCAGGAGATATGGAAAATCTTCGTCGGGCTGACGCTCGCCTCGATCGGCCTGTTCCTGCTGGCCGGTATGCCGTTGTGGGACGCCATCAATCACGGGATGACCGGGATCGCCACAGGCGGGTTCTCCGTTCACGCCGCGTCGATTGGATTCTACGACAGCCCGTTGATCGAGTACGCGACTGTGCCTATCATGGTCGCCGGAAGTATCGCGTTCCCCATCCACTATCTAATATTCAAAGGCGAGGTGCGAAATCTGTACACCGACCTACAGACGCGGTGGGTGTTCATCTGGTTCGCCGTCGGCTCACTCGTTCTCACGGGAATTCTACACGCAAACGGTCAGTACGCGACGCTCGAAGAGACGTTCAGGATTGCGCTTTTCCAGTTCGTCTCCGGCACCTCGAATACCGGCTTTGGCAGCGCGGCAGTCGGTGGCGGAACTGAGCAGGTCTGGAGTGCTGGTGCGACGCTGTGGGTCTGTCTCGGAATGCTCACCGGCGCTGCAGCGGGTTCGACGGTCAGCGGTCTCAAACTCATTCGCGTGATAACGTTGGTCAAGGGAACTATCTGGCAGATTCAGGACGTGTTTCGTCCGCAATCCGCGATCAGGTACCTCCAAATCGGTGAGCGACGACTCAGTGAAGACCAAGCCGAACGTGAGTACACCGAAGCGACCGTCGTGTTCATCCTCTGGATTACCTTCCTGGTAATTGGTGTTGCGGTACTTCTTCGTGTGCTCTCACCGGCTCACCCGCTGGAGTACGTCATTTTCGACGTGATGAGCGCGCAGAGCAACGTTGGCCTCAGCAGCGGTATCACCGGACCGAACATGCCGGATACCGCAAAAGCGATGTTGATACTCAACATGTGGGTCGGGCGGCTTGAGATCATACCCATAGCGGTGCTCATTGGATCTGTCCTGCAGCGACTCAATCTATACCGCTAAGATGGACCAATGATAGAAGTAGTCGCGATTCTCAACTTCAGTTTGGTATGGTTTCTCGCGTGAGAAGAACGTAAGAAATTTTTGTTGATTTGAGTTTTGAATCTGCCGAATTCGACCGTCTCACGCCTGAAAGCTCTGTTCGGCAGACAGTCGAACTAGCGCCGTCGCGCCCGCCCTCGCACCGCTACTACTCGCCTTCACTCAGTCGCCGAAACGACCGGCTTGCGAGCCACACTGCCCCGACGCCGATCGCGAGCGTCGCCCCCGCCAGCAGGGGGCCGGGCTCGTACAGGAGCGGCGGGTGGTAGCCGATCGCATAGTCGAAGACGACGTTACCGACGACGAGCGCCAGCGCCAGCGCCAGCGCGCCGCGGGTGGTCCGGCCGAACGCCGGAAACAGGAGTGCGAGTCCGACGAAACAGAGGTGCGTGCCGAGCACGCCCCAGTAGTAGATCCACGCGTCGGGAGCCGCGACGTACTCGCCGAACGCGAGGTTCAGGGAGACGAGCGGCCAGAGTCCGAACTGGACCAGCCACACGAACGCGACGGTCTGGAGGTAGGCGAGCCCGCGCGAGACGGGAGCGTCGATCACGCGGTCGCCGCGGCGAACCGTCGGAACGAGACTTAAAAGGGCGATCGTGCCGAGCGCGACCGCGACAGCGGAATCCGCGTACAGCGGCCACAGGGGGACCGGCACCGTGCCCGCGGTCGGCGCGTAGTACCCGCTCCCGACCGCGAGCATGAACGCGGAGAACCCGAGCACGACGGCGAGGCTTCGCGGGGTACCGAGTAGCTCCTCGGCGATCGCGTCGCGAACGCGCCGCCGGACGGGCGCGCGCCGGAGCCGACCGAGCGACCGGAGCCGACCGGAAGCGTCAGAGCGTGTCACACCGCTCGGTTCGACCGGGACGACCTAAAAGCCGCCCACTCGGGTCGATGATTATCAGTTACGGTGTTTTGCGAGACACCTTTTTCAACGGGCGCGGTGTTCCCCTACCCATGCCAACCGAGGACGCCGAGCGTTCGCCCCTCTCGGCCGACGAGACGGCGGACTCGGCAGCGCCCGATCCACCGGTGTCGGTGGGGCGGTACTCGTGGCGCTCGTTCCTCCGCGACCGCGGCCGCGACGACGCCGCGGCCGAGCTGTACGCCGACATCGGCGAGGAGCCGGTCGTCCCGGCGACCGCCGTCGACGCCCACTTCGAGGACCGCGTCGACCGAGTGATCCGCGCCGCCGGCGTCGACGAGCCGTATACGACCGACGGCGACACCGCCGTTCCGGGACACGAGACGCCCGAGGCGGGCACCGTCGTGATCGGGACGGACCACGTCGTCCTCAGCGGTGCCGCCGTCGTCCCCGCCGAGACCTCGACCGCGGCGGTGGCTCCCGAGTCCGATATCGGGCCGGTCGGCGAAGCCGGGGACCGAGACGGCGAAGACGACGGCGACGGGCCCGACAGCGATGAAGACACAGACCGCGACGAGGACGACCGCGACGAAGCAGCCGATGATGAGGATGGAGGCGGCGAGGACAACCGCGACGAGGCCGACGAGGCCGACGACTCGGCGGAAACGAGCGGCGACCTGACCGAAGCGCCTGACGACCTGACCGAAGCGCCTGCCGAGCCGACCGAAGCGTCCGAGGATCCGGTCGAGAGCGACAACTCGGAACCCGACGAGTCGACGGAGCGCCCCGGAATCGCGGTCGACGGCGCCAGCGTCTCGGGAGTCGTGGTCGCTACGGGCTCCGACGTGGAGCCGGTTCCGCGCCGCGCGCCGACGACCGAAGAGTGGGACCGGATCGACGCCGACCCGAGCGAGTACCTCGGGTTCGATCCGTCGGAGACGGAGTACCGTTTCGGGGCGGCCGCGGCCGTCGGAGACGTCCTCTGGGATCTCTGCTCGGCTCGGTACAATCTCTACGAGGTGCCGGTGCTCAAGGGGTACTACACGTGGGACGACTACCGCGACGAGTACTTCCTCGACGAGGAGGGGAACCCGCCGACCGAGGAGGACGAAGAGGGGGAGGCGGTACCGCTGGAGTTCACGCACGACGACAAGGTCGAGGCGCTGGGGTTCGACCCCGACCGGACCGAGGAACTGCTCGGAGCGGGAGAGAGCGCCGCGGACGAACTCTCGGCGCTGATCGACGAGCGCACGGTCGACGTGAACCCGGACGTCGACGAGGACGCGTTCTTCTCGACGGACGAGGGCGACACCACCCTCGCGAACCGGTACGACCTGGAGAAGGCGGTACCGATGCCGAAGAAGCAGCACTTCCGCGAGATCGAACGGTACTGGGTGAACAAGCCGTACGCGTTCGTGATCGTGTTCCGGTCGAGGAAGGAGAACGAGGTGAAGTACTACGCGGTCCAGCCGTATCGGACGGACATCGAGACCGATCTGATCGAGTTCCTCACCGGGAAGCTCCGGACCTCGATCAAGTACGCCGACGAGTCGATCGCGGGCGGCGACGAGGAGTTTCGCGAGGGCGTGATCGTCGACGAGACGCTGACGCTGCTCGACCGATACGATCTCTACGAGCGCGCGGACGACGACAGAGGCGTCGTCGACGACCTCGTGGACGGCCTCGTCGACCGCTTCGGCTTCGACCTCACCGAGGGCATCGCTCACCGGATCACCGAATCGCTCGGGTACGAACCGCCGACGGAGTCGAATCCGGCTCCCGCGAAGATACCCGCCCGGCCCGAGCCGGCGGTGCTCGCGGAGGACTCGGAGACGCTCTCGGAGCACCAAGTCGAGAAGCTGCTGTACTACCTCAAGCGCGACTTCATCGGGTACGAGCGCATCGATCCGATCAAGTACGACATCAACGTCGAGGACATCTCGTGTGACGGGTACAACTCCCCGGTCTTCGTCTACCACTCCGACTACGAGCAGATCATCACCAACGTCTACCACGGCACCGACGAGCTCGACGACTTCGTCGTGAAGCTGGCGCAGCGCTCCGGGAAGGGGATCTCGAAGCGGCGCCCGCAGGTGGACGCCACCCTCCCCGACGGCTCCCGCGCCCAGCTCACGCTCGGCCGCGAGGTGTCGGACCACGGGACGAACTACACGATCCGGCAGTTCAACGACGTCCCGTTCACCCCGATCGACCTGATCAACTGGAAGACGTTCTCGCTCGACGAGATGGCGTTCCTCTGGCTCTCGATCGAGAACCACAAGAGCCTGATCTTCGCGGGCGGCACCGCCTCCGGGAAGACGACGAGCCTGAACGCCGTCTCCCTTTTCATCCCCTCGAACGCCAAGATCGTCTCCATCGAGGACACCCGCGAGGTGGAGCTGCCCCAGCGCAACTGGATCGCCTCCGTCACGCGCCCCTCCTTCTCCGACGACGACAAGGGCGACATCGACGAGTTCGACCTGCTGGAGGCCGCGCTCCGCCAGCGACCCGACTACATCGTGATGGGCGAGATCCGCGGCGAGGAGGGCCGGACCGCCTTCCAGGTGATGTCCACGGGACACACCACCTACACCACGTTCCACGCCGACTCCGTCGGCGAGGTGCTCAAGCGGTTCACCACCGATCCGATCAACGTCTCGAAGACGATGTTCACCGCCCTCGATCTGGTCTCCGTCCAGACCTCCACGCGGGTGCAGGGGAAGAAGGTGCGCCGGAACAAGTCGCTGACCGAGATCAACCACTACGACGCCGAGAACGACGAGATCAACGTCCAAGACGTGTTCCAGTGGCAGGCGGAGACCGACGAGTTCCTCCAGATGGGCGACTCGAACACCTTAGAGGACATCATGTTCGACCGCGGGTGGAGCCGCGAGACGCTCGACGAGGAGCTCCGGAAGCGTCGTGTCGTGTTAGCGTACCTCATCGATCGCGGGCTCAACAGCTACGCGCAGGTGGCGGCGACGTTCCAGGCGTTCATCAACGACCCGGAGACGGTGCTCGCGCTGATGGCCAACGAGGAGTTAGAGCGGTCGCTGGAGGACCTCCGCGAGATGGAGTCGGTGCTGATCAACGTCGACCGCGACAAGGAGGAGCTGGTACCTCGGCCGGAGCCGGACGAGGCGGGCCGCGAGGAGGTCGAACGAATCTTGGCCGGGGCAGACGACCTGTTCGCGGAGTACCGCGGTCGGATGCCCGATTCCGTCGCCGACGCCCTCCTCGACGTCGCACCCGTCCGCGACGTGGAGGCGGAGCCCAGTGCCGACCACGAGGCGCTCGCCGACGCGGCCGACGAGGCCGCTGCGCTCGACGCGGAGATCGCCGCCGAGTCGGAGTGGACCGCGGAGGTCGAGACTGACGAGAGAGGAACCGTCGCCGACACGACACCGCCGAGCGGGGGCTTCGGACCCGATCCGACGACGGAGGCCGGAGTTACTCGCGCGAGCGACGCCGAAGACGGGGACGCCCCGGGCGAGGCAGTGGAATCGGGAGGATCGGGCGAGACTGTGGAAGCAGGGGATCTGGGAAAGACGAGCGAGATGAACGGTGCGAACGACACGGACGACGGCATCGACTTCGACGAGCCGTTCGACGAGGGGATCAACGTGCTCGATCCAGAGACGGAGCCAGCGCCGGATCCCGAGCCGGAGTCGGAGCCGAACCAGGTCGATTCCGGCCTGAGAGCAGACGCCGACGGCGGGGAAACCCGGGCCGAGGCCGGAGAGGGCACCACCGAAGGCGACGAAGACGACACCACCACCCGTGAAGACGACGACGCCACCGGAGACGAGGGTACGGACGACGAGGACGGAGAGCCTGACGGCAAAAACGACATCGACGATATCGACGACTGGGGGTTCGGCTCCGTCGAGTCCCCGGAGGAGCGGTAGCCGCGTGGTCCGAGCGAGGTGGGCCGCGTGAGCCTCGACACGGGCGTCGGCGACGGCTCCGTCGACGGAAACCTCCTCGCGGAGCTGTTCTACCCGGTCTTCGAACTCCTCTTCGATCCCGACGGCGACTTCGTCGGGGACGTGGAGCGCAAACTCGCCGAGGCGCGCATGCCGGACCAAGTGGAGATGTACGTCTCACGGGCGCTCGGCGTCGGCCTGCTCGTCGGCGGAGCCCTCTGGGCGCTCGGGACGCTGACCGGCTACGGCGTGTTCTCGCTCGGGCTGATCGACCCCGAAGCCCTCTCGCTCGGCGTGCCGGCCCCGACGCCGGCGGTTCAGGAGTTCCTGCGCTCGCTCGTCGTGCCTACCGCGGTCCTCGTCAGCGGCCTCGTGTTCGGGTCGATCGGGTTCGCGGTCGGCTTCGGCGGCGTGGTCGCGATCCCCTACTCGCGGGCGTCGACGCGGGAACGCGAGATCAACCTCCTGCTCGCCGACTCGGTGTCGTTCATGTACGCGCTCTCCGTCGGGGGACTCAACCAGCTCGAGATCCTGCGCGCGATGGCGACGGCGGAGGACACCTACGGCGAGGTGTCCCGGGAGTTCCAGAGCATCGTCAACGAGACGGAGTACTTCGGCACCGACTACCGGAACGCGATCCGCCAGCAGTCGCTGGAGACCCCCTCGGACGAGCTCTCGCAGTTCCTCGCCGACATGCTCTCCATCGTCAACTCCGGCGGCGACATGGAGAGCTTCCTGAAGGACAAAAAGGAGAAACACCTCCGCACGTCGAAACAGGAGCGCGAGATGACCCTGGAGACGCTGGAGCTGTTCGGCGAGATGTACATGACGCTGTCGCTGTTCCCGCTCCTGCTCATCATCATCCTCGTCATCATGGGGATGATGGGCGAGGCAGACGACCGGCTGCTGTACGCGACCGTGTACGCCCTCATCCCGCTGACCGGCGCGGGGTTTCTGGTGCTCGTCTCCACCGTCAAGCAGGACGATCCGGGCGACGGCTACCTCCACCCCGACGGCGGGAGCGAACGACTCAGACAGACCAGCGAGGAGGGGCTGTTGCACTTCGGGCTGATCGAGGGCTTCGTCGGCCGCTTCGGCGTCTTCGACCGGATCCGCGACCGAGAAGGGACCTACAAGACGAAACAGATCGTCGCGGCGCCGCATCTGTTCCTGCGCGACAATCCGCTGTACACGCTCGCGTTGACCGTGCCGGCCGCGCTCGTCATCGTCGGCGTCGCGGTCGCGTCGGGCAACGCGCCGACGACCTTCGACGGGTGGGTGGCCCGTCCGGTGTGGTCGACGTTCGTCTGGGTGTACGTCCCCGCCTACCTCGTGATGGCGCCGCTCGCGGTGTTCCACGAGTGGAGCCAGCGGTCCAAGCGGGCGATAACGGGGAAGCTCTCCGAGAGCCTCCGGAAGCTCTCCTCCGCGAACGACACCGGACAGACGCTGCTCGAATCGGTACAGACCGTGTCGGAGACCTCGACCGGGAAGCTCGCGGAGGAGTTCGAGGTGGTCCACGCGAAGGTGAACTACGGGATGAGCCTGCGGGACGCCTTGGTGGAGTTCAACAACAAGTACGCGGTCCCGCGGCTCGCCCGGACGGTGAAGCTCATCTCGGAGGCGCAGGAGGCCTCGTCACAGATCACGGAGGTGTTGACGACGGCGGCGCAGGCCTCGGAGAACCAGGACGACATCGAGCGCAATCGGGTCTCCCAGACCCGGATGCAGGTGGCGATCATCGTGATGACGTACGTCACCTTGCTCGGCGTGATGGCCATCCTCCAGACCCAGTTCATCGACGTGATGGGCGGACTCACCTCGCAGGCGGACGGCGGGAGCTCGGGCGGCGCCGGCTTCGGGGGCGGCGGCGGCGTCGACCCGGAGGTGCTCTCGCTTCTGTTCTTCCACGCCGTGACACTGCAGGCGATCCTCTCCGGGTTCATCAGCGGCTACATCCGGAGCGCCGACATCATCTCCGGCGTCAAGTTCGCCGTGATCCTGATGACGCTCGCGCTGGGGGTGTGGGTCTATGTGGGGTGAGGGTACCCGCGCGCAGACCCCGATCGACTTCGCGGTCGGCGCCGGCGTGTTCCTGTTGACGCTCGCGTTCGTGATCGCCTTCATCCCCACGGTGTTCGACCCGTTCACCGCGGCGGAGACCGCCTCGCCGGTGGTGAGCAACCGCGTCGCGGCCGGCGTCGCCGGCGACCTCCTCGCGTCGTCGCCGGCGGAGCCGGGCGTGTTGTCCCCCGCGTGTACCGCGGCCTTCTTCGAGGCGGGCGAGGGCAACGCCACTCTCGCCGACGCGGCCGACTGTCCCGACGGGATCGAGAACGACACCGCGGCGCAGTTCGGCCTCGACGAGGAGGTGTTGGTCGTGATCCACGCGTTGAACGAGTCCGAACCGATCGGGAACGCCTCGACGGTCCCGATCGAGACGCGGCACGTGACCCGGAACGTAACGCTCCGGCGAGGCCCGGACGACACGGACGAGTTGAGTGACGGGGACGCCAGCGTCTCACAGCGGGCCGTCTCGATCGACGACGACCAGTACCGGCTCACGGTGTGGGTGTGGTGACGATGTCCGTGACCGACGACCGTGCCCAGGCGCACACGCTGGAGGCGTTCGCGGCGGCGATCCTGCTCGTCGCGGGGCTCACGTTCGCCCTGCAGGCGACCGCCGTGACTCCCTTATCGGCCAGCACGTCGAATCAGCACATCGAGAACCAGCAGCGCGCGGTCGCGTCCGACCTGCTGGCGACGAGCGCCGAGAACGGCGACCTGGAGGCGGCGATACTCCGCTGGAACCCCGATAACGGGACGTTCGCGGAGAGCCCGCCGGAGGTCGACGGCGCGGGCTACACGCGGGCCGACGGCCCGCACGGGTTCGACCCCGCGCTCGGCGGGTTCGGCGAGGCGCTGAACCGGACGTTTATCGACCGACAGATCGCCGTCAACGTCGATCTCCGCCACTACAACACCACAGACCGGATAGAGCGGAGAACGACGGCGTTGATCGACATGGGGGAGCCGAGCAACAACGCGGTGAGCGCGACCCGGACGGTCGCGCTCGCCGACGACGCGAACCTCACCGCTCCGGACCACGGCGAGTCGACGCTCGCGTCGCTGTCCGACGGCGATTTCTACGCGACCGAGACAGGGACCGGCTCAGACCCGGTGTTCGCGTACGTGGAGGTGCGAATCGTCGTATGGCGGATGTGAGCCTCGGACCCCCGGACCGCGATCGCCTCTTCGGCGGCGACGGCGCCCGCGAGGCCGACCGCGCCCAACTCCTGCTGGTCGCGGGACTGGTGATGGCCGTCTCGCTCGTGACCCTGGTCGTACTTTTGAACGCGACCATCTACAGCGAGAACGTCGCGACCCGCGGGATCGAGTCGGCCGACGGCGAGGCGCTGGAAGTGAGAGCGACCGCGGTCGGCGGCGCCGGCGAACTGATCGGCGCGACCAACCGCGCGGAACCGGCGAACCACAGCGAGGCCAACGAGAGAGTCGAATCCGGTGTTGAAGACCTCGACGCGGAAATATCCCGATCGTACGCAGAGCGAGGCGGAGTGACACACCTCAATCTGTCGTCGGTAGAAAACGGGAGCCGCGTCACCGGTGAGTTGGGCGCAGTCGACCCGAACGCGTCGCTCCTCGCCGGCAACGTCACCCGGACGCGCGGCTTCGTGATCGACGTCGACCCCGACTCGCTCAACGAGACTGACCCGGCCGGCGCCGTCGACGACGCGTTCCACGTCGACCTCAACGACTCGACCGGCGGGAGCCGCCAGGTGTACGTGTACGACGGAACCGACGGCAACGTCACCGTCGCGGTCGGCGAGAACGGGAGCGCTCCGACGGCCCTGTGCGAGACGCCGCCGGACGGCCGGAGCCGTGTCGCCGTCGATCTGACCGGCGAGCGACTCGGCGACCGACCCTGTCCGGGAATCTGGCCGAGGGGCCTCGTCGCGCCCGACGACGACGACTACACCGTCACCCTCGTGAACGCGAGCTCAGCGGGCGGCGAGGTGACCGCGACCGCGCGGCCCGCCTCTGGGGACTCCGTCAGCACCGACCTCGCGGCGACGGCGACGGCGGCGGTGTACGAGGCCACGATCGAACTCCGCTACCGGACCGCGGAGCTCCGGTTCGAGACCGCCGTTCGGGTCGCCCCGGGTGAGCCCGATGCGTGAGCGCCCCGGATCGGGGCCGATACGCCTCCTACGCGACGAGCGGGGCGTGAGCGTCACCGTCGGCTACGTCCTGACGCTCGCGATCGGGGCGATACTGCTCTCGGGGGTCGTCATCGGAATCGGCGGCGTCCTCGACGCGCAGACCGACCGGGCCGTTCGGGGGGACCTCTCGGTCCTCGGACAGACCGCGGCGGCGAACGTCGAGAGCGCGGACCGGCTCGCCCGCGCGGCGGAAACCGACCGGTCGAGCGCGAACGGCACGTTGAACGCCTCCGTCTCGGTCGCCGTCGACCTCCCGGACCGAGCGGCCGGGGTCCCGTACCGGATCGCGATCGACGACGATGCCGTGACCGTCCGCACCGACCGTCCGGAGGCGACGATGGCGATCCCCCACGCGGCGAGGACAAACGTCACTCCGGCGAGCGTTCGGGGGGGACCGATCCGGATCGAATACGAACGCAGCGGTGCGGGCCCCGGCAACCTGACGGTGGTCGAGCGATGACCGACCGACGGCGGTCGACCGTGTCGATCGGCGACGGCGGGTTCGCCGCGTTCGCGGACGACGCGCGCGGCGTGAGCAACGTCGTCGGCTACGTGCTGGTGTTCTCGCTCGTCACCGTGACGATCGGAACGGTGTTCGCGGTCGGTATCACCGGCCTCGAAGACAGGCAAGAGGCCGAGCGCGTCGCGAACGTCGAGCGCGCCTTCGACGTGTTCGACGACAACCTCCGGGACGTCCAGCGGTACGGCGACCCGAGTCGATCGACGGAGATCCGGCTGAGCGGCGGGACGCTGTCGGTCCCCGAGACGACAAGCGTGGAACTCATCAACGACTCCGGCGGCGTGGTCGGGGGACCGTTGTACAGTAATCGGTCGCTGACGTACACGAACGACGACACGACGATCGCGTACGAGAGCGGGGCGTGGTTCCGCAGCGACGGCGGCGGCGCGGTGATGCGCTCGGAGCCGCGGTTCGTTGCCGCCGACAACCGAACGACGCTTCCGATCGTCCGGATGTACCTGCGCGGTCCGGAGACCGTCGATCGGGACGGGACGGTGCAGGTCGCGGTGGAGCGGCGCGCGAAGCCGAACCTCGAGAAGATCGCCGACGCCGCCGCCGACGACGGTCCCTTCGACCTCCGGGTTCGGTCGCCGCACGCGGCCGCGTGGCGCCGGTACTTCGATCGGACGGACGGGTTCACGGTGAACGAGACGCGGACCGACATCACCAACAGCACCGTGGTCGCGGACCTCGATCACAGCGACGAGGTGTTCGTCGCCGACGCCGCCGTCGACATCCGGCTCCAGCGCTGACGAGGGCTGACGTAGGTCACACGACGTTGGCGCTCTGCGGTTCGACGCGCGGACGTCTCGCCGCGGACCTCGGCCCGCGATCCCGCCGTTTATATGCGATCCGCGGTTGGTTCAGCCATGAAGTTCTGCGACGAGTGCGGATCGATGATGAAGTCCGGCGAGGGCGAGGACCACTGGGTGTGTGACTCCTGCGGCTACGAGATCGGCCGCGAGGAGGAGGACGATCAGTGGACCACCGAGTCGCAGGTCGAGTCGGAGATCGTCGACGTGAGCGACGCGGAGGACAAGGGACTCCCTAAGACGACCGCCCACTGCCCGGAGTGCGGGAACGACCGCGCGTACTGGTACATGCAGCAGATCCGGTCGGCCGACGAGTCCGAGACTCGCTTCTTCGTCTGTACCGAGTGCGAGCACAAGTGGCGCGAAGACGACCACTGAGCGGCGTTTCCCTTTAATTACTTCGGCGGAGAACACGGCCTATGGACCCGCCCGTCGTCCCCCGCGAGCGCCTCGACGGCTGGGAGCGCGTCGACGAGACGACGGAGCGGGCGTTCGCCGCCGGCCCCGTCGCCGTCGACGCGAGCACGGTTCTGTACGAGCGCGCCGCGCCGGAGCCCCCGCGGCCGTTCTGCTTCGCGAGTCGCCTCCGAATTCGGCCGGCGACGGCGCCGAACGCGACGCTCACCGCGCTCGTCGAGCGCCGCGCTCGCTCGGGGTTCCGCGACCGCCTCGCCGAGCGCGACATCGAGGGGGTCGAACACCGCGGCGACCGGCGGATCGCCGTCGACGATCCGAGCGCGTCGCGCGCGAGACTCTCGACGTTCCGCGGGGCCACACGGACCGCCGCAAGCGGCCGACGCGTCCCGGTCGAGGCGCTGCTCGCGGTGTGGGCGGCCGGCGAGTACCTCCTCGGCGGCGGCGCGTACCCCCCCGACGAGGCGTCGTACCCGTCCGGAGACGGTCCGGAAGGCGCGCGTCGAGAGCTGTTGGGGATCGTGCGGGGGATCGAGTCGCCTGACGGCGGCGGCGGTGAGTCGGATTTATAAGCGACTGCGCCCGGTTAACAGGGAACCACGCCCGCGCTCGATTCGACCGGGGACCCGTCGTCCCGGTACTCCGAGTCGCCGATCGACCCGGCGAACATCGGGAGCCGAAGCTCGTAGGCGTACAGCACGTCGAACGCCGCGAACGGGTCGACGCCGTCCGCGATCGCCTCGCGCGCGGTCAGCCTGACGCCGGCCCCGAGCGTCACGATGGGGGCGCCGTCGAGCGTCCCCGCCGCCTCCATCCCGAACTCGTTGCCGGCGGCCGGGTCGGTCAGCACGGAGAGGTGGACGAGCCCCTCGATCGCGGGCCCGTCGCCACCGATAGCGATCGGATATCCCTCGCCGGTGAAACACTGCGTCGGCGGAGCGACGCGGTCGCCGTCGCCCTCGACGCCTCCGCCGCTCGGGCCGTCCGTGGCGTCACCGCCGGTCGCGCCGTCACCGCCGATCGTGGCGTCACCGCCGGTCGTCGCCGCTGCGCCACCGACGAGCGCACCGCCGGCGACGGTCGCCGAGAGGAGCAGCAGCGCGACGGCAAGCGCAGCGCAACCGGTGAGTCGGGTGCGAGAGCGACGCGTCATCGATGGGGGCTACGACCCGTCCGATAAAAACCGCGCGCCCCCGGTTATCCGGTCTGATACTCGACGCGGACGCGGTTGCGGGACCCGGTGGGGGAGCGGTTGTGGGCGGTGGTCGCTCGCTCCGAGCGGCGTCGCTCCGCGGTCACGACTCACCGAGGAGTCCGTCGACGAGCAACTCCGCGGAGGCGACGTTCGTCGCGAGCGGGACGTCCTTCACGTCGCAGACGCGCAGGAGCGCGGAGATGTCGGGCTCGTGGGCCTGCGCGGTGAGCGGATCGCGGAGGAAGACGACGCCGTCGATCGCCCCGTCGGCGATCTTCGCCCCGATCTGGAGGTCGCCGCCGTACGGTCCGGAGGCCTGTCGGTTCACTGCCAGTCCCGTCGCGTCGGCGATGCGTTTGCCCGTCGTCCCGGTAGTCACGAGTTCGCAGTCGCCGAGCGTGTCGGCGTGGGCGGTGACGAACTCGACCATCTCGTCTTTCAGCTCGTCGTGCGCGATGAGTGCGATTCGCATACGCTGCGTACTCGACCCCTGTTGTTAAAAGGTCACGCAGATCCGGACGGCTGGTGGGCGGGGAGTGACACCGTTACCGTGGTTCCGTCTTCGGTGTCGCCGAAACGGAGAGACCCGTCCACCTCGCGAATGATCCACGTCGCCAGCCAGAGGCCGACGCCGCTCGTGTGCTCGAGGGGCGTTTCGGTTCCCCGATCGATCGGTTTGATCTCGTGGTCGGGGATCCCCGGGCCGTTGTCGCGTATCCGGAGCCGAACGATGTCGCTCTCGCTGGGATCGTCGGTCGTTATCGAGACCCGGACCCGCGGTCGCTCGGCGTCGTTGTGTTTGATCGAGTTGGTGAGGAGTTCGTCGAGCGCCGAGACGACGATTCCGCCGGTATCTATCCACACGGGTGTAGTGTGGTCGAACGTGATCGTGACCTCCGGATGCCGGCGACACTTCGTCGCGACCAGCTCTTCGAGTTCAGCCGTGAGGTTGATCGACTCGCGCTCGGACCCGCTCAGATGCCCCGTCAGATGTGAGAACCGCTCGTTGCGTTCGATCATCGTTTCGACGGTCCGCTTGATGGTGTCGAGGCGCTGCCGGGCGTCGGGATCCGTGATATCGTCACTGAGGAGCGACGCGTTGCCTTGGATAGTCGTTGCGTCGTTTCGAAAGTTGTGACGCAATAGCCGGTTTAACACTTCCAGCTGCTGTTCCCGCTGTCGCTGATCGGTGATGTCTCGAAGGCTGATCAGGCGTCCGGTCACCGTCCCGAAGCCGCGCTGAAGCGGGGAGACCCGCACGTCGTAGTAGCGCACCGCGCTCTCTTCTCTCCGTTCGATCTCCGTCCGGAACGCCTCGCTCCGGTTCGCGTCTCCGTCTCCCGCCTCGGTACGGGTCGCGTCCTCATCGATCGCGTCGGCGAGGTCGGGGAGCGCCTCCGCGAGCGGTCGTCCGATCACGTCGGTCGTCTCTCGGTCTAAGAGCGTCTCAGCCGCCGGATTACCGTCGACGAGTCGGTTCCGATGGTCCACAACCAGGACGGCGTCGGTCATGCTCTCGATCACCTTGTCGCGGGCCACCTCGCGAACCACGGGAACGATATCGAGCAGTCGATGGCGGACGGTGATGACGGAGAGCACGACGCCCGTGATCGAGAACCCGATGATCGTCGTGTCGAGTGCCGGAGGCGTCGCGCCCAAGAGGAACAGTCCATTGCCGATCCACGGCGAGAACACCGCGAGCAGCAGCCCGACCGCCTGGCTGCGGTACAGGTGATCGGAGCGAACCAGCAGCCGGATGATCAGGACCGCGCCGACGAACAGGAGGAGGTACGAATACGCCGTGTGGACCCAGAACACCGGTCCGGGGGTCGATACCAACCCCGTCAGCGACCCGTACGAGACGAGGTCCGTCGAGATCCGAAACAGTTCGTGGCGCCCGTTCGTCCAGATCACGAACAGCACGAGCAGCGGTTCGACGGCCAACAAGAGCGTGATGCGTCGAGTCTCCCACCTGTACTGACCGGTGTACGTGAGCACGAAGAGCAGCCACATGGCGATGACGACGACCACCCCGGCGTACTGGGCGTTGGCCCAGAACAGCGTCGCCGAGAGTCCCGGGCTCGCGAGTTCCGCGAGCTTTCCGACCGCCCAAACGGTGACCGCCGAAAGCAGGACGCCTAGCGACAGCGCGCCCGCGATGTCGCGGTTCCGGAGCGCGACGATGGAGAGAACCGCAGACAGCACTCCGGAGGCGCCGATCAGGAAGACGTAGATGAGGTGAATTGACATCTCTATCTCGGAGTTCGCGTGGTCGTCGACGAACGTCTACCGGGGCCGGCGAGCACGGCAGCGACGCTGACCGACGGCCCGATAGTCGGTCCCGCCGACGCCTTGGGTCTGGGGACCGCGACGGGCACGCCGGTCGCACCCGGGCGCGACGGAGTCATGTAGGTATCCTCTCAAGATGGAAGAAAAAGGTCCCCGTTAAAATATCCCGGATAATATTCGCGGTCGGGTACCGTGCGAAGGTGAGGCGTCCGAGTTCAGTGCTTATAGCTAAAATCGAACGTCACGTCGGGCGCTGGAAGCGGTAATTCGGGGTTCTACTTGAACCGGAACGTCTCCAGGTTCTTCGGGGCGAACGTCCGCATGTTGTAGTCGTGGTACAGCGCCGACGAGAG